>Ga0116231_10005626_pt1 | contig 24545 bp, 17 predicted proteins | sample S1TSphgellanicum_2_FD_89695 | JGI IMG/M metagenome (GOLD analysis project Ga0116231, IMG submission 89695) | Host-associated microbial communities from peat moss isolated from Minnesota, USA - S1T2_Fd - Sphagnum magellanicum MG | ecosystem: Host-associated > Plants > Peat moss > Unclassified...
AATTAAATATTTTTAAATATTTTATTATTTATGAGTTATGTATTAATAACTTGTGAGTAACTAGATAGCTAGTTTGTCAAATATGAAGAAAGTATTACTTATTTAAGTAATTGATAATGAATATTGAATATTTGTAGTTTATAGTTTATAATTTAAATATATGTAAATTTCATCATTATGAATTAAATGATTATTTAATTATTTAGTACTTGAATTGTTTAAAAATCTAAACATGCATGCATTCCAAACAACAAGTCACTTTTATTGAAAAGGCACATTGAACTAATTAAATTGTCACATAATGTTCAATTCTATTTTTTAAAACTAGACATTATATGTTACAAACAAAGTGAGATATATTATATAATTGCATATAATTCTAAACATTTAACTAACACAAACCTAATTGCCCTAATTCCTAAACATTAAATCATAAAAACATTTTGCAAGTATTATTTTAGTACAATAATTACTACATTTTAATAAAGTTGTAAAATCCTAGGTATTCAAACACTACAACACCTTCCAACTTTATGCTACAAGCCATCTAAAGTTCTAGATTTGGCATTATTTCATTAAACTTTATGGCCATTTACAAATTTTAGTGATTCAATTAAGAAATAAAATTTAAGAGTTTGCATATAGTAACATGTAGGCCCAACATGCAAAAAAGGTTAGTGTTTTTAAAATAATATTGAAAAAGTATTTTTAAAATCATTTAAACTAATCAAAACCTTAAATTATTATTTTTTTCATTTAAATCAAACTTTCCATTTTTTTTAGTTTATTTTATTTTTAAATTATTCGAAATTCTAGATAATTATATTTACAAAAATTGTTGCATTGTTAAAAATTGCACAATTCTATCAAAATTTGAACTATCAAGTTTCCCACAAATGTTTTTAAGACTTAGTCTTATAAATTCATCCTAATTTTTTCTAAGTTTTAAAATAAACTTTTAAAAAAATTATCATTAAATTTAATTCCATTCAAAACACAATAAGTTTTTTTGATTCAAAGTTATTTTTCTATCTTAAGATTTCCATGTTGAGGTTTTAAACTTCTTTTCTAGTTTTGAATTTCATTCATTTTTTTAATTAAAAAATTGAATGGATCTTTATTAGACTGTTACATCTACATTATAATTGTTCAGTTAAGAGTTTCGTTTTTTGCTTACAATTTCTAGCCCATGTTTTTTGCACTTTTACCTTTATGTTCTTAATGTTATACATTTCAAAAATTGAATGAATTTATGTTAATTTGTTACATTGATACATTCATTCGCATTTTGAGGCATTTATTTTTTATCACAACACATTTACAAAAATTACAATCAAAAGAGAAAAGCAAATCACATTTACAAATAAAATGATTACTTGCATTAAACATACACATGCATTTTAAATACCTCACATGCTCACAACATTACAACATCAGAAACTCTTGCACAATACATCTAGCAATGTAGGGTTCTAAAATTCAAAACACACATTTTATAAACAAACCTTTCGAAGTACGAAAACTCAATATGCAACTTAAAACACAATGGTTCCTTTCCCATAATATAGAAGAGACTTGGATTTGCTAAGGCAGTCAGATTTGCAGACTCAACTACCATGGCCACCTTGAGGCATTTTTGTAGTAAGCCACCACCATGAGGAGCTTCATAAATGTGAACCTTGTACAATGGATGAGGGTAGAGCCCAAATTCACAAGGACAAAAGCTTGTGAAGCCCTTCAAGGTGATGCCTTACCTAATGTAAACAATTTTGAATTTTTTTTCGCCATGTGCCAAAGTGATGAGATGATTATGTGTAAGCCCCTTTGTGAGGTTGGGCAATGGGTTACATGTCTATGAACTTACCCTCACTTGGTTCACATGTATAAACCAATGTTGGCTAGTTTTTATTTTGCAAATAAACCTTTGGTCATGGTTCCAATTTCTTTGATAGCATTTTCAGGTGCAATTCAAGGATTTTTGAAATTTTGATAGAACCTAATATGGTTTAGTTGTGAACCTAGTTATTCACATTTCAAGACCTCTAGTTTTAGGTTCAGTTAAAAACAATTTCTAAACAAGTTTGCTCCAATTTTGACTTAATTCTACCTACTTACACCTATCCAAGAACTTTTATCTTTCTTTTTACTAAGATTGTCCACCAATAAAATGTGACTACCTATATCAACTACATGCCTAGAACCACCATTTTTATTTTTATTTAAGAAAATTCAATGCTTGAAACATTCTAAAAGTTAAAACTACATGCTCAATAACCACCCCAACCCCAAATTATATTCCAAAAAATGTTGTGGTTAATTATTATTCAAAACTTTCATTTTTTCCTCAAATTTATGACATGTGTAACCCTAGTCAAGAAAAAAAATTATTTTATTTTTTACAAGTTAAAAATCATAACCTAGATATACTGAATTCTAATGTTGTTTTAATTATGGATCCAATTTTAATAGCCAAAGGCTAGTGGTTGCTTTTAATTCTAAAAGAAATTAAATGTTTTGAACCAATAGTCTAAGTACCTAATAACTAGACCAAAGAACTAAAACTAGAATTGACCAAAAAATTAGTATAAATAGACTAAAATAACAAACATTTTTTTCATCATCTAAAATGAAATGCCTCAAGTTAAAAACTTCAAAGGCATATTTTGTTTCCTTAATTAAAACATTATGCCACATGAGAAAGTCATTGTGACATTAATAAGACCATGATACATGACACATGCCCCTTAGACAATAAAAGAAAAATCAAGAAACTCTACATCTACCCATTGGTGCTATTGTTGTTCAAGAGCAAGTTGCTTATGGCAACTTATGCTAGTTTTCCCACCCAATATTTTCCATGTGTGGAAATGGGCTTGCCTAAAACAATCTTATGCTACTAATATAACCATCTACCATGGGCATTTTACATGTTTTGTAATATGTAATGAACTCAAGGGTAGGTGTTCAATTTTGCAAAATGCCAACCATGAAGCAAACTAGTATGGTGGGTGCCCCTCCATATGTATAATTTGATGAAACTTTCAATGTGGAGTGAATATTTTTGTAAGAAAATTATTAATAGTCAAATCTAGGTTTTGTTGAAAGAATCACCCAAGCTTGGTTGTTTTATTTTTAAAAAAAGCCACTCAAGTTTGGGTTTCAGATTTTTAATAATGGGCAATTACAAGGTGGCATGCGGGTGGGGTTTTAATATGTGATTAATCAAGTACACAATTCAATTTTTAAAAAATTCTTGGATTGGTATACATGTTTTTAAATAGGGTATTTGACAAACCCCCCTTTGAAAACAAGTCCCACGTCTTTACCAAGGCAAGGCCTAGTTCTTTGCATTTTGGAAGCAATGCACATTTATAACATCCAAAAATTTTAAGGTAAAATCTACGTATTACATGTTTACAAGCAATAAACATCTTCAACAAGATGATGGTCATGGTGAAAAAAACTTCAAACTAAAAAACTTCGATGAAAGTTTTATGGAAATGTTTATTACAAAAATATTACTTTAAAATCAAAAGTTAACCCAAATTTGGTGAATTAGAATGAATTTTTTTTAAGGTCATGTTTGATGGTTCTAAGTTTTAGGCAATTCATCCTTTGTTTCATCTTCCATCAACCTATCACATCCCTAAAGACTACCAATAGATTGCAAATTAGAAGCATAACACAAAGACACACATTGGACACACATAAACCATAGAAGACCCACAAAAGACACATACCATCACAAATTTCATGGGTCATGATTTGGCAATAATAGTTGTGCAAAATTTGCTTTTTATAGGTTCGTATGGAATAGACACAAATGTTATTCATTTACATCACAAACTTAATGGGTCACAATTTGGCAATAATAGTCGTGCAAAATTTGCTTTTCATAGCTTTGTATGGAATAAACACAAATGTCATTCATCTACTTGTGTTGTTTGAACAGTGATATCGTGCACATTGTTTAGACATGAATGTCTTATGCCTATTCGTATCGTTTAAACGGATGCAAAGGGGATACAATGAGCCAACGAGATTACTATAAAAAAAGATTACATGTTTTTTTTGCCAAAAAAAACTTTTTCATATGAATGAATTTTGGAACAATTTTTTTTGCAACTTGTTATAATAAATCCTTATAATTTTCCAAGTACATGACATTTTTTTTTGTCATCATTTTTGAATAAATATGAATTTTTGAAAGTGTTTTGATTCCTTGTAAATTTAGTGTTTCATCTTTAAAAATGATAATAATTTCAAATCGTAACCAATTTTTTTTTATATACATTTTTATGTTTTCTTGTATGATAATCTACAACTTTTCTTAACGCATCATGTACATTTTACCCCATTTATGTGTGGCAAAGGACTTTTGAAATTTTAAATTTTTGGATCAATTTTGGAAAGCTTTTTGAATTTTTTAAGTTTTACAATTCCACACATCTTAAGGTATGAATGTTTTTAAAATTTAGTAAAAAGGTCTTTATCCTCTTAATTTTTTTGCCATCAAATGTGATTTATTATATGAGTTTTTTTGATAGTCCTTTGCAAAATTAACTCATGTCTGACATCTTCTTATTCACTTTTAAAGGTCCTAAATCAAAACTTTAAATTACATCAAATGGATTTTTGGTTTGAATTCCTTAACATTCATATGAATAAATTATTTTTTTGTTGCCATGATTGCCATGGCTTTAAATGGAAAAACATAAATATTTATCAAATTTTGACTATTTTTATTTGTAGTTTAATGCCCTTTTTTGCTCGTTGGATTGTGATTGCACCCAAACACGAATGTGGTATGTCTATTTGTGTTGTTTACACATGAAAATTGTACACACAACTTTCATGTTTAAATAATGCACAACATTCATGTTTAACCAATACGAACCTATGAAATAACAAATTTTGCACGGATTTGGAACGAACCCATGAAACTTGTAAATTTGTGATGTATTTGTATTGTTTGAACATTGATGTTGTGTGCATTGTTTCAACACAGATGTCATATGCATATTTGTATTGTTTATACATTGACGTTGTATGTTTATTTGTGTTGTTTACAAACAAAAGTCATGCATACAATTTTTGTGTTTAAATAATGCACAACATTTGTGTTTAAACAATACGAACCTATGAAATGATAGATTTCACACATATTTAGAACGAACCCATGAAGCTTGTAAATTTGTGATGATGCCATAATGTTCATAACACACTTCCAAGACAAATCAAACACAATAACATCCTTGAGATGTTATGAACTTCCAAAAAACATCAACATAAAATCAAATACATCAAAAAACATTATTATAGTACCCAAGAAACAAAGAAAAACACATGATGTTTTATCAAAATGTTGGGTTACACATTATCAATATAACATTAAAGAGACAATAGACACAAGACATTGAAAACACAACAGATATAAGACAAACGAATATATATATATATATATATATAAGTCACAACAAACAACCCCCACTATAAGCAAGACATTAAAACACAAGACCAACGAGGTCAAATGTCAATTCCATACAAGCAAAAGACATAAGACTTTTTTAAACCAAACTTTAAAATTTCAAACAAAATTTAGTGCTCTCATAATGTGGAATCATAGAAAAGTTTCCCAAAACCCATCACCTTAATAGATGGTTCAATTCATCATTTTGAATTTTACATAAAGTATGGACAACCACCTACACATAAGAGAATGCAAGATTAAAAGGAATAATGTAAGTTGAAGATATATTCGCCTTCAACTTCATCTTTAAATTTAACTTCTAGCTTTGTCATCAATCCATATTCTACCTCACATGTAAATGCAAGGTTAATCGGTTTTAAACAACCAATCAATGGATTGGATGGCCAATTTTTATTGACAAAGATTAGCTTGTCCATATTGTTTGTTTGGAAACAACAACTATGAAGTGTAATCAAAATGCTAGCAATGGAAACAATACAATTTGTTTTGATTTGGTAGGATGCCAAGAATAGGTTGTGCTAATATGGCAAGAGTTGAAAACTTGTTTTATTCTTTGTGCCACCAAGATAATGTGCACTTGCAATTTTCTATATCAATAGGATACCAATAGAATCCAACAAGTTCTTTTGACATGAAGTCCATGCACATCTCTACATGTGTTGTGGTGTGAAATAGATATTCAATATCAATTTGTCATTGAGGATTTTCAACCACTTCAACATTAGCAAGGATTAACAACTTGTTTCGTTCCATTACTAAAGGTAACAACAATTTTTCATCACATTCAATAACAATAGCAATGACATTTTCATTGCCTAAATATGTGATGACCAAATGCATCAACTTAAATTAAGGATCAATCATCAAAATTAACATATTATGATGTCATTTCCTATCATGGAGAAAGGAAATGAAGGGTAGAAAAACCTCTAGAATCTATCACTTCATGCAGACCATGAACTCCAATTTATGATTAAAAAATCTTCTTCAACAAGGCTATTAAGAACAATTTGGAATACCAATTTTTTCAAAATGTTTCAACAAGTCAATATTATAACTATTATCCACAACTTATTTCAAAACACAACTAATGACTTTGGCGATAAAATTTTCACCATGGCTTCACATACAACCTAGATTTTTGGAGCTAAGTACATGCCTTTGTAGTGCCACAAATGGTTGATTGTAGCATAATGCAACGGTGATCCAAATTAGGGCATCTTGGAACAACAATACCCAACTTGTAAATATGTTGTTGGCAATGAAGGAAAAAAACATGTGAATAACCTAAACCATTAAAAATAATCAGAACCACAAAAAAAGACAATTAGAAAACCACAAAAATAACCAAAATGTAATAAAAATGTTTATGTTGTCTTCATAGATGTATTTACTTTACATTTCAATTTAATTCAATTCAAGTTTTGTCCCATGCTTGCTTCCTTTTTCCAAAGAAATTGGGCCATGAAATACATTTCTAAAATGACACCTTGAGCAACCTTTATAAATGTGCAAGGTACACCAACATAAACTTTGTTATCAATAGTAGCATATTGACACACCTTTGAAAATCCACACCCCAAACACAAGCCATCAAATGGTTCCAATAAGGCCAAGTTATTTCATGATACAATAAAAGTTAAGGCATTTGCACATGTTTGTAAATTAAGCCTTTCATCCTTGACATAAATAATAATTTTTTGAGTAAAGTTGTAAGACTACAAGATCAATAATTTAATTACCATCAAGGAAAGGGTTGTTAGATAGAAAATAATGAAAAGAAAAAAATGGAAAGACCTTAAGGTAGGGATTATTTTCTATCTATCTACCATCATTCGGTAGCTACCTCCCTACAACAACTACCATCTTGCAGCATGCCTAGAAAATGTCATATAACCATTCTAGAATTACTACTTCCTTTTTGCAACAACTACTTTCAATTTGTCTATCATCCTACAATAACTATCATCCTTTGTAGAATTTTTTGTAGGCTTGAAAAAGACCCACAATAGCTTACAAACTTCTTATAATTGTTGCCTATCCTATGCAACCTAAGAAATTAGTAATTACTTTCAATTACTACCTTCTAAAGGCAACTTCTATCATGTTGCAACAAACCTAGCTACCTTTCTAATTTACTAGATAGTATAAGAAATATTTTTTATTGCAAAGAAAAAAAGAACCAAACTAAAGAAAATAATATTATATATCAATTAAAAAGAGATTACTCTCATTGCATTTAAGGAATCAAGGAAAAATACATTAGAAAAGATATCACAAATTAACCTTCAACCATAATCCATTATTTGTATTTCTTTTCCACACAAGTACAACCTTCTTCCTTTTCACACACACTAATCTTCCTAGAATCACACACACAATGATAGAATGAGAAAGAAAAAATATTATGAGACACCAAAATTGAAAATGAAAGAATGGAATGAATCCAAGAAATAATAAGGAACCAAAAGTGGTTCGTTATCACGCATGAATTTCTTTATCCTCCTAGATTTTTTCATCTTATTATAATCTTCTTTACAAATTTTAATTAAGGGAAACCATTCATTCATTATCCACTTTTTACTTGGACCAATTTTAACCCAAATAGTTTCACCCCCTAGTAAATAGAAGATTAATAATTAACAATTATTAGAATGCCTTTCTAAATCAAATAAACAAAGAGATTATTTTCACTAAAAAGTACTTTTTTTATTAGAATTCTTCCCCATAATAATTTTATGGTTATTTTGCCATGTGAAAATGAATTGATTGTACTATCGTCATGGAACACTTTCACTCTAAAATTTTCCTATAGTTATTTTGCCATTTGATGGAATGACCATCAATTAATGATAATAACTATCCTTCAATAAAAGGAAAACTTGTTCAATAGTTGTTATGATTTAGGAGCCATAATTACATTGCTTTTGTTTGTCACCTCAAACAAGCCTATAGTGACATGTTTCATAGGGTCTTGGTCACTTAAAATAAATTTTTTAAAATGACAAAAACATCATGCATTCCTTTTGACATCCACAAGTCAAATGTGCACCTGGTTAACAAACAATTAACCAATGTATGTTACACATATGTACTCATGGTTCTTTCAACCAAACTTGACAAAATATCTTCAACAAAAACCTTGTTGATGGGAAGACAACCTATGGACACAATTTGTATGTTAACCTCTGGAACCAAATGAACTCAATAATCTTCATGGGTAGGAGCCCTTAACTAGAAACAACATTAAATCCTCCAAAAAAATCCACTTGTGTTGGGTCATTCTTTAAAAACTTACTTATAATTGAGAAAAAACTAAATATTACAAATGGAAATACATGTGTTTTTTTTTATTGGCTCATGCAAGTGAAGATCTTAGGGCAATGTTGGCATCTTTTGGTAGGTTTTTTAGTAAAGCAAACTGGTTAGAATCATTGTATGATTTCTCAAGGACGTTATGTTATTATAATTATAATATGCAATGAAACCTTTCTTGCATCTAGTGCATAGAGTCAAGATTTCAAGTGGGGCTTTATCCTTGCAGGAAATAATACATCTCTTGATATGGTTTTGAGAAATATCCATAGGTTGATTATCATTTTAAACAAAATTCCCATGTAAGTGAATTGTAATTTAATGTAGCTTCTAAATAAGCCTTTGTTTCCACAAATTCTCCAAATGCATTTCAATGATATGTGCTTCATCAACACCTAAAGCTTTTGAGCCTTGTATTCTATACTTTTCTGGGTAAGTCACAAATTGTCAATACTATAACTATTCTCATATCATATAGATGTTGGTGGGATTTCATTGTTAGAACTAATATCATGAACATTCATGATAGGATATGACAAAGAAGTGATCCTTAGATGGTAAAAAGCTGGAAGAATTGAAAAAAAAACTAGTAGCCTCACATTACCTTGAATTTTAAATTTATTAACAATGTGATAGTCAAATTGTAACAACAAAATTCAAGGTTTAGAGTTCAAAGTTTAAAGCTCCACTATAATAACAAAAGACATGTTATTTCTTGATTTTATTTTGTTCCCCACCCATGTAACTTCACATCCAAGCTTTAAAATAGAAGCTAGAAACGCATGGGATGTACTATATAAAGAACAACAATGATGAAAAGTTCATGGTTTAAGGAAAGACGATATAACATGCACAACAATTACCAAAAGTATCAAGGTCTCTTTGTTCTCCTTTGACCCTCATTACTTCACAAATGGGTGCATTCATAATAAAAAGAACTAGTGGGCCCTAGGTGTAGGTCCTTATTAAGGACTATGTTTTTTCAAGTTTGAAACATGGCCTCCATATTTTGGATAGGGCCCATTATTGGATGATAGTGCCAACTTCAAAAGTTTAATTCACATGTGTTTCCATGAATTTTCGAACAATATGTAATTAAATCTACTTTTTTAATGATAAAATTTCAAGTAAATCAAATACGTAGATTTCAACAAAAGTAAATATGTCAATATTTTTTAAATAATATGTGTTTCAAACTTTCAATGATACATTATACATTTAGTTTATCAAACATATCGTTTTCTAACATCATTCCAAATGGAGCAGAACACATTCACCAAAATAAAAATAAAATGTTATATAACACATTCAATATTCATGAAAATGCAACCTTGCCTTTGTTTATACCAAAATATATGTTTTTTGTTTGAGGAAGTTTTTCAAATTATGTAGTTTTAATGATCAAAAACACAATTAGACACTAAAAAAGGACTATCATGGATAATTAAAAAAAAACATATGTTCAAAATTTTAATGATACCATGCCCTCATAATCATCAATATATGGTCATCCACAATTTTTCAAAATTAATGGTTTGGTTTTATGTAAGATAAAGGACATTCAAAATTTTAACACTTTACACACATCAAACTGTTCACTCCTTACTATACACTTTATGACCAATAAAACATATCAAAATTGCACATAATTCGTTTTGATGAAAACTCATAAGTATATAAACATTTTGAAAGTGATTTCATTAAATTATAATTTTTATAACTCATGGCATAATCATTTTTAAAGTCATGGGGTTGCAGGATTTTATGCATGTATATGCAATCCTTGGCTCCTTTTATTGTGAATGCACCCAAATGCACCTTTGAACAAACACAAGGTGCATAAGTAAAAAAACAAAAGGACACCAAAAAAGCTAAAAATTATAAGCTTGACATCACTACTTCACATTTCAAACGATCTTCTTGAAACAAACAACAACAATGTCAAAATGCAAATGGAAAGAACAAAAAACTCATGAAATGAAAATTGCAAAAAAAAAAACCAAGAAACCACACATACCTTCTTCTAGTTCATTGATAGATGCATGCTACATGTTGCCCTAAAACATGATTTGGCTCTAGCACTTTCCACTAGCTAATAAGTTGCATGTTGCATTCATGTAACATCATTGTAGATTTTTATTGACGTGTTGTGAATGTTGCAAAAATGAAAAATTGGTGCTTATAGAAAGTGATGGGAACACTACACAACAAATGATTAAACAACTGTAATCACAAAACACAAACAAAATTTGAAAATAACAAAACCCTAAAACTAACCCTATTTAAGACTCCACCAAATAGTAGATGAGTATGAATTAAGGTTTTTGGTAAATATCATTTACCCTTTAGGTCAAATCGAGGTATGAATATTTGAGGCAAATTTCTTTTCATTATGAAGAAGGGGCAAGTATCAACTTTTAGAAAAGTGCAAGTAAAAAAACAAGTTTTGTTTTTTGAAAACATAACCCCAACTGTCATATATGCCTACATCTGGACTAATACTTGGCTAGTACCAAACAATAATTCAAATACCCATCCCACACACGAAATGTCCTATTGTGTAATTAAGAGGCCTACATTGGGTTAGTTCATATTTTACATAGGGTAAAGCCCTAGGAGTAGGGGATCACACCCTATACATAAAACGCCACCCCTAACCCCAAGCACATGTAGCAAACGAAGAGCATATGTGCCCTACAAACCAATGTATACGCCTATTTGTTTGTTGTTAGTGTGACAACTAAAAACAAACCTTTCGCATCGTTGCTATGCCAACAAACGAAATGAAATTTTTTTCACTCTCCTCTTCCCACTAGTAAAATGAAAGAAAACGACCTTTGGTAAATTTTAAAGACAGTTCACCCAAAAGCCCGAAACTCCAGAGGCAACCAAATAGTTATAATTAATCCACAATCAATAATCTAAATAGCAACAACAATATTCCAGAGAGCAAAGTCTAGAAAGCTGAATGAGGAATGGAACTTGATTATGTTTTGATATAGTTTTATTTGCAATTTGTAAAAGAAAAAAATGGATGAAAATTTATCAAACTCATTCACGAGTTATCTTTTGGAAGGACCTTCTTCTTTTTCTTTTCAAAGGTTCAATATTAGTTCTCTTCAAGGGTTAGGTTTAGAGTTTTTTCAAGTTGCGAATTTGAGTTTTTTTCCTCAACCTTTTTGTTTGGGGTTGGGCTTAAGTGTAAATATTAACTGGAGTGCCCTTAAACTTGGGGTGAGGCCTCAAATTGACAGGAGATTGTGGACTAATGGAAAAGTCCAAATGATGATTGATTTGTGGGAGGAGAAACATTGGGAGTATTAAAGATAACCTATGGTTGTTGTCATAGACACCACCATCATTCATTGTTTGCATCATCGCTTGCACCAAGATAATCGCCTACATCATTGCTTGTATCATCGCTTGCATCATCATTAATTTTTAGTTAACTCCTAGTTCATTAATAGTGAACTAAAAATTAACTAAGGGTCAACTTAGATTATACCCATTAGGGACCTAGCTCAAGGAAACCTCTATGGAAACTTCTTTGAGCTAAGTTCACAATGGGGTATAAATAGGGGTAGAACCTCCCATTACCTTCAGTTTGTTCAACACTTGTATTAAGTACGCTTTCTTATCATAACCTTTGTTTTCATATGTTATTAGAATAAAATTTTATTTAAATAATCTTCTAGCATATACCATATTATTGCCTTGCATTTTTGTGTTTCTAGTCTTGGATTAGATTTAGGCTTACATTTCTTGTGATTTGTTTTCCTTGTTGTATCCTTGGTTTAGTTTTTATTTTTGTAGTTTTTTGTGCTTTTGATCACTATAAAAAACTAGAAAAAACTTGTTAAAAAAATTAATGCAACAATCTTTAATGAAGTGTCACACACTTGCAAGCAATGTCGAGACAAAATCACCAAGATGAAAGAGACAGATGGTGAAAAACATGAAGCATGTAATGCAATAGGTGTTCCTTTTTCCTCTTGGTCATGGTATGAAAAGTTTCATAACATTTTAAGAAGAACACCAAAAATGACAAGTGCAATTGGTGGCATTGATCAAGGTTCTCATTTACCACATCTTCAAATGGTAAACTTGGATGATCATCTTAATTCTATTTTATAAACACAACCATTTTAAAGCCTTGAACGTCAAACCCCAATTTTTGTTGATAGTAATGATCATGTCACACCAAATCACAGACCTGACCAAGCATATGATATAACTTCACCTATAATAAGGGCATGTAACTTACCTTGCACTAGAGGCAAACCCAATAAGAAATCTACAAGCAAAAAATGGTGGTTGTCTGGGGAGTCTCCTTCCATTATAAAAATTATCAAAGAATATTCATAGACCGCAAAGGAATTAAAGTTTTCAAAGATGCAAATGACAAAGGAGATTACAACTCAAATTTTAAAAAGTGAACAAGTTGGGAGGAAATTGTTATTAGAAGGTCAATTACAAATGGTTGTTCTTTTTGTTGAAGTTTTAAAGCCTAGAGATTTAGTAGGGCCTAGTTTTTCTATAGATGGTAGCATTTGACATCATGTTTCCTTAAAATAATGACCATATCAATGTCAAGTAATGCCATTGTATGATGATGAAATAAAATATATTCCAATTCATGTTCAATGTAGGATGCACAAAATCAAAACCCTTATGGATGATTTATTAACCATTGTTCAAACAAAGCCCTTTTCATTAATTCTCCTTCTTGTTTTACTTGCATTCCATCCCTCAAGGTTGGTAATCTATCAACCCTAAATCCTGCAAGGTTATCCCTTCTTGCTGCATCATTCACATGACTGAGCTTGGGGATTTTCCACATCTCACAATAATTGTGTAACACAAAACAAGTTATAGCAACTCCTGGGGCCTCATTAACACTAGAGTTGAAATTCTTCAATATCCACCATCTATTTTTTAAAGACCAATTTTTTATATTATAATAACCCTTACAAAATTCATATTACTATCATATCTCTTTTTGTTTACATCATTTGAATTATGAGATTTCCAACTTTTTTGTAAATATGTACGCAAAGGATATGTAGAATCACCAATCAAATAAGGTGTGATCTTCACACGTTGAATGGTCACTTTTGTCTTGTAAAATCCATTGAATATGTAAGTCATGATACAAACTAGAGGTTTTGAATTGACCCCCATCATGAACTCCTCTAGGCTAGCCAACATAAACATTCCAGAACAACTTCTATATATCACATATTGCTTGTAAAAAATATGATAAAACTTTTTTCAATTGTAGTAATCTATAGTTGCAATAGTGTACCTTCTATTTGGCCTTTCAACTAATGGGATATGTGTGCCATTTAGAGCACCACATATGTTTGGCAAACTTGTAAAGTTTTCAAATTGTTGTATGATGTGCAACAAATGGTCTCTGGTTGGGATCTTGATGTACTTGTCAAAAAGCTTGTCCTTATTGCAAAGCACATCACACACATTGTCCACATACTTGCATACAATAAAGGTGCCCACATCAAATCTATCTAACATATGCTTTGGGTTCAACCCATGAGCAAACTTGTAGAACACAATTACAACAATTTTCTTGACTTCTAATTGTAGCCTCACAGATTAAGACATTTGAACTTTAAAAACGATGTTAATTCTTCAACCAAAACATTGAAAGCATCAAATATCACTTGGTAATACATCAAATATTTTTTATCTCTCATCTTAGGTGTTGTATGCCATACAATGACCTCCACCATTTCCTAATGAGTTCTTTGTTTTGGTTCTGCGGAAAACAATCAACTGCAATGTTTCTTCCTTTTTTTCAACAAAGTCCACAAAATTGGTTGAACCCCAAACATTGAAGGTGAAAAATTTTGAAATAATAAATCTCTAGCTTGTGATGTGCAAAACAAAGAATTATCCAATGTCACTGAAAGGAGCATCCAAATTAAAATAACCCTTCCAACACACATATGATCCATGATATCTATACAATTATCAAACTTCAACAAAACCCTAAAAATCATAGACCAAAAAAAAAAAACCCCCAACCTTCAATAAAAAACCATTTTTCATTTTCAAAATAAAATCAACAATACAAAATCACCTTTCAAAGGTGGAAATCAGAAAAAGAAATCTAAATATAAATTTAAAAAATCCAGTGAACAAAATTAACAGAGAGCTCTCTGGCCTTGCACAGAAGCTCTTGAGTCTCTGGACTTGGGAGCCACTGTAGACTCGGTAGACTGCTGCAGGCTCCTGTGAGCAGTTTTCTCCCCCCCCCCCGGCTTTGTAAGTTTTTTGGGAATTGTTAGTAGAATGCTTGGACTGGTCCTGCCAGGGAGCTGCTGGGACCCATGTTTCTTTTCGTTAGCCAGCGGACGAAGAGGCTTATGGAGTGTGGCTTCCGGTGCATGTGCCCAGAGTACCTGTTACACTTAGACTAGAAAAAATGTGCTTGCGTTAAAAATACCCTTGAAGTCTGTGTCATAAACACAACTGTCCTAGCCCATAGTCAAATCAAGGTTTAACAAATATTGGTGGGGTACCCACTTTGGTGTGCGTAAGAACCGACGGTTATGGTTCTGGTTAGTAAGAACTGGACCAAAACTGGGTCTGATTATTGAAACTGGAACAGGAATCAGAACCTGATTTTATTTTGTTAGAAACTGGACCCAGGACTGAGTTCGCAGTTTTTTTCAGGTGGATAGCTGGAAGCATAACTGGAACTGAGATTTTTGAAAAAAAAAAAAAAACTTGAAGCAGGGGTGAGCTAAGCGAAAGGATAATCAATAATTAACCACTGGTTTTGGTCTAGGTTAATCAGAACTAGACCAAACTTGGATCTGATTTCAAAACTGAAATCGGAATCAGAACCACAATTTAATTTATTGAAGAATTGCACCCAAAACAAGCTTCCTGACTCCAGTTACATGTGAAACCATAACCAAGATAGTTCTAATTTGTTTCTTAGATCCAGAGAGGTTCTTCAGAAAAGTAAAAACCCCTTAACACTGGTTTAAACTGAGCAGCTTTAAAACAATAGCGAGGGCCCCATAGCTTGTGCAAAATGGAAGCACCAGAACCAAGCAACTCTGAAAACCTGAAAGCAGAGTTTTGATGAGCTAAGAAGAATAGCATGCAGCCAGGGGGCATAAATCCAAGAAAATGTACTGAAAGAGGGAAAGGCTGGGGGGTGGTGAAAGGGCTGGACACGTAAAAAGAAAGCAACAGTGGTGCTGCATTTTGTGCAGGCTAAAAGTTCAGGTATGGCCATGCAGCATTGGACAAGGCAATAGCTGAGTTTGATCCCTCATTTGGGAATGTGCTTCACTTGTGGGCCTTATGCGTTGTAAAGCATAAGGTGAACTTTATCATGAACCTAAATGTAGGTAGCCCACAAGGTGTAAGAAGGGGAGGGTTTGTGTGCCTATTCCTTTAGAAAAGGAGGGTCCTTAGACCTACTTTAGAGGTATAAGATCCTTCGTATTCTCTTTAGAAGAGGGAAAGAACTGTCCCACTTTGACGGAATAAGCATACGAACCCTCCTCTTTTCCAGGAGGAATATTTAGTGCCATTAAGGTGCCCTTTACACATCACTAGGAAATATCTTTGAATGCTTTCTGGGTACCGGAATGCCCCAGGAGTGAGGCATTCTCAAAATAGGTGCCGACCTGAGACAGAGCCCAATGGAGCTGAATTTGAGAACAACATGCTCTGAGGGCATTACCCGATATAAAGCACCACCAATAAAAAATTTTATTAATTTTTTTTCCATTGATACCTGATGGTTCTCCTCTAGGTTTCGTGGGGAAATACTGTAATAATAAAAAACCAAGATGCCTGCTAGAGAAAATTTTCAAAATGGCCAGCCCTTTGTTGAGGAGAAATTCTGTTGAATAAGGTGTCCTCTCTAGACACACTAGATATTTCTGCCTGGTACTTTACGTCTCAATGGGGACCACATTTCTCATGTGACATGTATGCAATTTCAAACTTCAAAAAGCATGAGCTCAGGACCTCCAGATGAACAAAAGCTATATGGGAAGAAAATGAGGCTAGCATGTAATATTTTTGGATGAATAAACTGGCCTTTCCCAATAGAGGTTCTTTGGTCAAGCAACCAATGGAAAGTCACAGTTCCCTTCAAGGCTTAAAAGCTTTACAAAATACCCACCAAAACTTGGTTGAACATATTATTAAGAAGAAAAACAATGTGGCATGAAATCTTAAAGACCAGCGGTGATTTTTCCTTTGTATTTTCAGGACGCTCCCTGGCCTGAATTTTGCAGTGGTTGAAAACTGTACCTTCCGAAATGTGGAAGGCCCAGTACCCTTCCACATTTCGGAAGGTACAGACTCAGTAATCTATCTTTTGCATATTTGCATCGTTTGTCACATTTTGTCAGTTCTTGTCTTTACCTAAACAGGGAAGCGGAAAGAAAAATCACCGCTGATCTTTACGTAGGTGAAGGGTCTGAAAATAGACCCTTCTCCTATACCAAATGTACCTTCAAAAGTCCTGAGCCTAGTATCAAAGGCCTACTAGACGGCCCCTTGTTTGTCAGTGTTATCATATTTAACACTGTCAAGTGTTGAGCACTTGGGCCCAATAGACTTTGTTGGCTCTGCCTAGAGGGAAGAGACTTCCCATCAGTGTAGCATTTTGGGGTTACATTTTGATTTGAAACTTGGAGAAAATATTTTGAGTCAAATGAAAGAACCTGTGATTCCTTTTAAGAGGTTTTTTTTTTTTTTTTGGTTAGAACCTCTGGTCTGCTTCCTAACCCCATTCTTCACATTTCAAGACTCGTTTGGTTTTTGGTTTTTCAAGGAGAGTTCTTACATTTTCTGTATTGTTCTCACAGTTTATGAGTCAAGTTCACAATGTCACTAAGGTTTGTCTTAGCCCACTGATTTTAAGATTGTCTTTGATTGATCCCAACCATTCACCCCTTTCATTATGCCAGGTAACGCCCTACAAAGAGGGCATTACCATAATGGGGTTTTTACTTAACTATCACCTCATTCGAGCCTTTATTTTGACAATATGCAATGCTGCCATCCTAGTTTAGAATGTAATTGCAAAGGCACCTTATTTGTAAACCTTGTATTAGCATGAACTTAATTGGATATGATTTGCAAGAATTAGATAATGCACAGAAACAAGTATGTAAGTTCCAATTAACTAAAGTTGTTGCCAATTGTAACTTAGCATTGCAAAACCTCATTAGCCATCATTCCATTGAGAACAAGCAACACTTCAACAACACCATGAACTCTCATCCAGCCATCATCTCTTAGAGTGAGATTTCATGTGTAAAAGTTTAGTCATATACTATTGTTTTATATCTCTTGCAATTCTTATTACATGTAAAGCAAAAACAGTTCCTTTCACATTTTTCATGGTATCAAACCATCATTTGATGAAACAAAATTGATTCTCTTCACTTGACAACACAATCTTGTGCAATAGGCAAAGAGCGAGAAGATTTTGATCATTATTAAAATTTAGTCAATAGTGGAACATATGATAGTGTGATCACTCATCACAAGAAGATGGTGATCTCTAAGGTTGGATTTAACAAGTCTAAAATCAATAAGTTGTCTTGTACAAAATTTAGACTTGTTGGGAAAAGAACCTTTTCCCAATCAAAAATCCAACTATGGACTAAGTAACCAATCACAAGGTGTTGGTCACCTTTCATTGGTTACTAGGAAGAATTAAAGCATTGAAAGGGTGCTAGTTACCTCTTGTTGGTTATTAGGAAGAATCGAAGCATGATGTGCCAATACTATTTGCGGTAATCAACACCCTCTTGCTAGTTAATGGACATAACCATCCCTCATGAGAATTGAGATGAACTATTTTCATCCACCTTAAAAAAACAGATTCTCATCCACAAAATAAAAAGGTTATGAAAGCATTAGGCTAATGAGAATGGAGGGTGGTACATTTGTGCTAATTAGTAGGTTGTTAATGAAACGAAAGTCAAAGGTTATGTAACTTGATGTGTAATTTGATATAATTACATAATTACTTAGGTAATTGTTTAAAGGGGTAAGTTGGGTGATAGGCTTCCATAATTTAATCATGATACATTGACTTATACCATGTGATATTGTTTCTTTGTGATTAATTGTGAAATCACGTTTGCAACCATGTGATTTTGTTTTCTTTTGATTATTTGGGGAACCATGTGATAGATAAACTTTAGGAAGTTTCTTGATTAGTATCTTTTTGGTTAATATATAAGGAGGTGTTTATGACATTAAGAAACACTTTCACTTGTACAAAGTTATGGTATCAATGCAAAGTTTGTGAAAATTGAAGTTTTGATTTTGAAAGGTTTTGGTGTTGTTCGTGTTTAGTTCATGGTAAGAGAATGGTGAAGTTGACATAACCAATGGAAAGGTGAGAGAATAATTTTGTAATTAAAAACATAGATTTCATAGATATGTAATAATCATACATAATTTCGATCCTAAATCGATTTGTGTTGTACAATTACAAGTGTTATGGTTTAGAACTCTTGACCTAATAACCAATCAAAGCATCAAGATTCTAATTAGAGATGATCATACCATAACCATTTGATGCAATGTTTTTTTGGGGTCAATTTTGTGATGTAACCAGTGGCGATGATCCACATGAATATTTAGCCAAATTTAGTTGCAAGCTAAATATGAAAATATTTCAAAAATATATTCTTCAATATTTTGGCTATGTACTTGAATCATGCATAGAAATGTGGTGATTTTTCCTAAATTTTGGTCGAATTATAGTTAATAATGTCTAAAAAAAATTAATTTTAGCACTTTTAATATTCCATATAACTTTCTGGGCTATATATAGGCAGCAAAAAAAAGGCTGAAAATTTCGAATATGGAACAGACAAAACCTTTCCTTATGTGTAATAGATGAGCCTATTAAAGCCTGTTCCATTTGGCGTTTTGCCTGTTGCTGGGGCGTTGGTCCTGTGCAGAAAGCCCGGCCAGGCTGCAGCCACCTCATGTGCAAGTGCAGACCATAAATAGGTGTCAGTGGATGAAACCCTGGTAAGTCGTCGACAGAATCAGTCGATGAATGCTGTATTGGCAACCGGTAGGTACCCAGCGCCAACAAAGAAAGAAAGAAAGAGAGAGAGAGAGGGCGGGAGTGCTCCGACTTCGTTGTCGTCGTCGTCGCTGTCCCTTCTTCCTCCTCTCCTGAGCTGCGTGGGGTAGGTGCGATTTTGGTTGCGTTTTCGGAGAAGCTTTTTTTTTTGCGACGCTGCTTCGGATTCCTCGTTTCTGTTTCTCTCGAAGCCGTTTTTGCTGCGGTCGAAAGCTTCTTTTTTTTCTATGTAAGTTCACACTATCATTGCCTGTCTCCTTGTTTGCGCTTTATGTGTTTCTTCCAGCATCGATTTTTGTGTCTGTCTTGTCGAAAGTTTCTTTTTCCCGGTGGTCCTGTATCTGTTTCTTCGCTTCTCGTCGGCTTCTTATTCTGTTTATCATTGAAGCGGTTATTTGTGCGTAAGAAGGAAATTTCTTTTGTTATGTTTTAGGTGCTTCTAGAAGATGTATTTGCATCACGAATGCGTTAATCTTCGCTAGCTCGCTAGCGATCTAAGTTTGAATCACGTTTGCAATCGCACATCTACTTCGTTTTCTTTTGCTGTTTCGTTGAATCACTTTTCGAACGTGTCTGGCATTGGATATTTTGTTCGCGCTATTCTTGGCTTCACGGAAAGAAAAACAGGAAGTTGCGTGAAATCTCTGGTCCTGGTGATGCTTGAACTATTTTATATTCCGGTCACGTTGATGATTATGCGACGACGATTTGCTTCGGGAATACTCTGTGCTTCATGAATATCTCTTAGGGAATTTGAACTCATAATGGATTCTGAGCGCTTTGATTTCCTCTGGTGCTGTCGTGCAACCACCATTTCTATGAACAACTTTGTAACTCACGTCTGGATGATCCATGATTGAGACTTTTGGCCGCCTACGTATTGTCTTAACAACAGGCTTGAAATCTGCAGTTCGGGAAAAGTTATAGATATGTGGCACTTTCGCTGTCGTCTCTGCATTCAGGAATAGCATCCCCACACACACAGGTGTGCAATTTTGGAGGATGTTTCATTTGCGTCCAGTGCGTCTGCTGACAACTGAAAATTTCTAGGAGTGAGATTCTTCATCTTACTTTTAGCCTTCTCCTGTTTGGCGTGCTTCGAAAGGCTCCCGCTTTCTGGTTGGTGCGGTTCCGATCAACTAGGAGAGATATTTGAAGCGTACAGAAAGTGCAGACCCTCATGCATTTTCCATTATAGGCTATTTTAGGTTAAGGATACAGCATCTCTTGTTTCTGTCTTTCTTCATTTTAGTCATCAGATTTTGGTGTCCACACTTTCTTAATCGCTGAGTATGGAGATTTCTGGATGCTTATGATAGTTATTATTTCTTGTCTATGCCAGCGACCAGATTGTTGAAATCTGATGTTCTACAGTATTGAACTCTATGGTCAGCATCTTCCTGTGATCTCCTTCCTATTTAGAGGTTTTGGGTCCAATCTTGCTTTATTTTGGTCAATTGTGCTGAAATGCACAGAAAACCCAAATGCTTGTGCTGTCAAATTCAGGTGTACCTTTCTGCCTCACTGAGGTACTGTTATGATACATGGGCAGGCCCAAAGTTATTCTCTAGCATTTCTAACTTAATTCTTCTCCTTTGCTCTTGTGTAGATTTTGATTCTTTGTAAATTGCAAAAGCTGAAGAAGAAGAAGAAGAAGAAGAAGACAAAGAGCAATGGGTTCTGAGGCTCTGGACATGTCTTCAATTGCACCTCGCGGTATGTGCTTCTGATTTCCATATCCTCATAGATAGGAACAGGAAAGCTTGACTATGAAAGAGGAACTCATGAAGTGAGAGTCTATATCTGGAATTGTATTGTCAGTTGTGTTTTTAGATCAAATGAAAATGTACAGATCTGCTTGCAAAGATGAACATAGTGATGTTTGTACAGAAATGATCATGGCATAATGCTTTACAAGAACAGATGACACATTTGCAGAAGAGTACTGTTTATGCTTTTATGTTTTGCAATTGAAGACCTCTACTCCATTTATACTGGAGAAATTTTGACCATTGAGACTTTGATGGATCTTTGTTGCATGGCAGATGTTTGCATCGTGGGGGTGGCTCGTACACCTATGGGCAGTCTAAGTGGTTCTCTCTCCAGCCTTTCTGCCACAAAATTAGGGTCCATAGCCATTCAGGGTATACTCTCACTTTGTTCTGTTATTTTTTCTTGTATGTTGGTTAGATCTCATCTGAATAGCAATCAGCAGATAAGCAATGTCAATTGTTGCTAGATCTGTATTGGCTCTAATTTCTGTCATGGGCTCTGAGCAGCTGTGAACATTGTCATGAGTGCAAGATACTATAACAAATGGGCTAACCCAACCACCTAGCAAGGGAATTTTCAGCTTGAACCTCTTCAATTTTAATTTTCTGCTTGGACAGTGGTGCGCTAAAGAGTTCCTTGAGTGGTGTTCTACACAAGTGGTCAGCTGGAAGGATAATATCCTATTGACCAAAGATGCAAAATTTGTTCTTTCAATTGACCCAGAGTGTAAACCTACCCTAAGTATGTTGCAAAGAGTGACAGTTCTTGGAGTTCACACACATTTCTTTTGATCATGCATTTCAGAGACATGTAACATATATTGCGGTCATTATTCCTGTTCAACTGGTGTCTCTGTACATCATGTTATCAACAACTAAACTGTCAACCAGCTCAGGAAGAAGAAATGGTCCTATTTTGTTGGCATTCATTGTTGGCAATGACTCAGAAGCTGTTACTGAGACAGAAAAAGTGAAATTGTAATGCAGCGGCACTCAAGAGGGCAGGAATTGAACCTTCTTCTGTACAAGAAGTGTTTTTTGGGAATGTTTTGAGTGCCAACCTTGGGCAGGCTCCAGCTCGACAGGCAGCTATTGGAGCAGGCCTGCCCAATACTGTGGTTTGTACTACTGTCAACAAGGTCTGTGCTTCAGGCATGAAAGGTACCTTCCTGATTTCTCCTCTTGCATTGTGCTCTTGTCACATATTCAGTTGGGAATTCAGGATGTGGTCAACACCTCCCTGAACACACTTACTCAGTTCATGAATAAGGCTTGCACACCTGTTGCTCTTAGTATTTCTCAGTAATTTCAGAAAGAAACTTGGGATGATGACCTCTTTGACTCTTTGAACTGCTTTCTGCAAATTATCCAAATGTTCTCTTTATGTCGGATAATTTTCATTTCCCTTACATGGACCTGGTGGCACCATCCAGCTAAAGTCATGTCTAACTGTTTTTATGTATTTCATGTTGCCAGCGACAATGTTGGCAGCCCAAAGCATACAGCTGGGGCTGAATGATGTTGTGGTGGCTGGAGGCATGGAGAGCATGTCAAATACTCCCTACTACCTACCCAAGGCCAGGTTGCACATCAAACAATTTTATTCTAGTCCCCAAGTCAGCTTGTTTCCAGTCTTCTAAAAGCTGAAATCTTCAAACCTTTCTCTGCAAGTACTTCCTTCAATGCATAACATCTTCCACTGCATTCCAATGCATCAAGGAGGCTCTTACTATCCAGTGTTCTTGATGTTCTTGACTCATGTTGGATGGTTCACAGGCAAGGTTATCGACTAGGTCATGGGGAGGTGCTTGATGGTACAATGAAGGATGGTCTCTGGGATGTATACAAAGATGTTGCAATGGGAGTATGTGCAGAACTATGTGCTGATAACCACAATGTTACAAGAGAAGCACAGGTATCTCTTCATTTCCCTCGAATTCCACATAGAGTCACATCTTTGGAAATGACTCAAGTTTTGTGTGAGTGATTGATTGGCCATCATGTTCTTACCACATGTCTATAGGCTACATGGTGTATATCTCACATTGTGTGCCTCGCTGTTTTCTTCAATTGATGGTGACCAGTTGATTGACTCAGGATAATTTTGCAATTCAAAGCTATGAGAAAGCTATTGCAGCACAGAAGAATGGCAGCTTTGATTGGGAAATCGTACCTGTATGTTTCTTATCTCTTCCTTTTATCTCTGCCAAGATTCTGCTATTGATGGGTTAAAGTGTAATGTTGAAAATCCTATCCATGCCTGGCTGAAGCAGCTGTCAGTAGGTAGACTCATAAAGTTGTAGGTAGAGAAATTTGTATAGACCATCAATATCGCAACAAATCCTAGTCTGTGGCTATACTGGTTTTGATAGGATCTTGCCTGAACAGGTGGAGATTCCAGGAGCGAAAGGCAAGCCACCCACCACTGTTGATAGGGATGATGGAATTGACAAGGTGAGCATCATGTATTTTTCCTTGTTTTCATTTTGCAACTGTAACTCTTGTAGCTAACCATTGTAGCAAAGGAAAGAATCTGCAATTGCAAATCACCATATGTCATTGCAGTGCTAAAGTGTATTCCAACCCAGAAGCATGTAATCTGCCATCAATGCATGTCAGCCACATGACAATCTGAGTACGTACTCTGAAATATTGGACTGGACTCCTGAGGCTGTAAGAACTTGGAACTTCACAAAAGAGGGCAATGTTGGAAACACCCATCAGAAACATTATAGAATAAGCTTCTCTGTTCCATTGATCACTCCAGTCAGAGTCTATGATTTGCAGCTTGCTGATTGTAAATGTCTTGGCTAATGCACCATTGCAGTTAGATGCAGCAAAATTGAGAAAACTGCGG
>Ga0116231_10005627_pt1 | contig 24544 bp, 20 predicted proteins | sample S1TSphgellanicum_2_FD_89695 | JGI IMG/M metagenome (GOLD analysis project Ga0116231, IMG submission 89695) | Host-associated microbial communities from peat moss isolated from Minnesota, USA - S1T2_Fd - Sphagnum magellanicum MG | ecosystem: Host-associated > Plants > Peat moss > Unclassified...
AACAATGTGGTAGATTCTAGCTATTTTATGTTACTAGGAAAACCTTGGCTCAAAGATGCAAAGGTTACACATGACTAGGGGAACAATGTGATTATTGTTCAAGGCAATGGAATAATTAAAAAAATATCAGTTAATAAGAAACTAGGAGCAATAACTAGAAGACCCCAAGTACTTATTTGTTATGACTTGCTAGAAAGGCTAATAGATGAAGAAGAAGATATGATCTTTGAAACAAAACCAAAGCTATTTTTAACTGGCACAATCACTATTTCAGATGAAACAATTTCATTGTTGAGTATTGGAGTGTTAGAAATCAAAATCAGTGAAAAATTTGAACCAAAACAAGGGACATAAAATCAAGGAGCAATAGAAGTGGCGCCTTCAACAACAAAAACAACAAAATTTAATGTCAGACCAGAAATATCACTTGAAAATAGGGTTTTACCAAAAACTTATAATCATCATAGCTAAGCTAATATTGAAATGGATGAGACATTAGCTAAAATTCAGGTATAAATTTTTTAGATAACAAGTTGGGATTTGATTGAAGAACAACATCTTGTTAAGTTGAATCTTGGCACAAAGGCAAATCCACATTGCATCAAAGTTCATGCATAGTGTAAACAAAGGAGAAAATTGAGGAGTTTAAAAATTTACTAAAGGAATTCAAAGATGTGTTTGCTTGGACTTATAAGGATTTGCAAGGCATACCTTCAAAGTTGGCTCAATAAATAATTGAGTTAGATGCTTCAATCCTACCAACACATCAAGTAAAGTATAAATTGAACCTTAACTATGTTATAATTGTCAAACATGATATTGACAAATTATTAGCAGCAAGATTCATTCAACTAGTATAAGAGGTTACATGGTTATCACCTATAATGGTAGTATTTAAGAAGAATGGAAAATTGAAAATATGTGCAGATTTTAGGAAGTTGAATAAGGCAACCAAAAAATATCCTTATCTTTTACCATTTTCTGATGAAAAGTTGAACACTATAGTAGGGTATGAAGCCTATTCATTCTTAGATGGATATTCAAGATACCATCAAATTTTTATAGCCCTTAAAGATAGATACAAAATAACCTTTGTAATAGACTAGGGAGCTTTTGTTTGGATGGTGGTGCCATTTGGTGTCGAAAATGGGCCACCAACATTCCAAAGAGCAGTCAGCAAAACTTTCAAATAATACTTGGACCAATTCGTGAAGATATTTATAGATGACTTTATGGTTTATAGTGATACAGAGAGACATCTAATGAAATTCAAACTTTTTTTTTTAAATGCAAAGAATACATAATCAATCTTAACCCAAAAAAATGTGGCTTTATGGTATTTTTAGACTAATTTTAGGGTTCATAGTTTTCAAGGAAGGAAAAATACCAAACCCCAAGAACGTTCAGGTAATAATGAATATGCCAGTAACTATAAACCCATAACAAATTTAGGTCTTTAATGGTATGGCTCAATTTTATAGATGTTTCATCAAGAACTTTGCATTTATCATGACACTAATCACAAAGTTGATGAGGAAAATAAAACCCTTTATTTGGACCACAAAGTGTTAAGAAGCTTGGGATCAAATCAAGCAGAAATACATGGAAGCACTTATTATAATACCTCCAAATTGGCAGTTAGGGTTCCATGTGCACACAAATGCATCATTATTGGCAATAAGTGCAATGTTGACATAGAACCCCATTGGTAAATATGACCAGCCTATAGTATATGCCTTTAGATTACTAAATAAAGCAGAGTAGAATTGTACTACTACAAATAGAAAAGCCTTAACAATGGTTTATGCTTTGCATAAGTTTAGACATTTTTTGTTGGGAAACAAATTTGTTTTTTGTGTAGACCACATGGATGTGGTATACTTGGTCGACAAAACACAAGTGTCTAGAAGGATAGCCAAATGGTTGTTATTTTTGGAGTATGAATTCATAGTAGTCTATAAACATGGTGGAACACATGTGGTAGCTGATGTTTTATCCAAATTGCCATATAATTCAGAACCATTGGGAGTCACAAATCAGATAGTAGATGCATCATTATTCCTTATAGAACCTATATGGATGCAGGAAATGGAGAACTACTTAAAGACATGTTAGATGCCAGAAACTTTAAACTTAGCTCAAAAACAAAAGTTAGCTAGAAACGTATAACCTTTTATTTCGAAAGAAGGTATAATGTATAGAGTGGGATAAGACAACAAAATGCGCAAATGTTTGACCACCTCAAAAGCACAAATTGTTCTTAAGGAGCTACATGAAGGAATGGAAGGAGGACATTTTGCTGCAAATATTATTGCAAAGAAAATTTTGGATGTAAGTTATTAATGGCCAACTCTATTCAAAGATACTCATGAATTTTGCAAAAGCTATGACAATTATCAAAGAATGGGAGGACTAAAAACAAAAAGTTTGGTCAAATTTGTAACAACACTTCCAAAAAAAACCTTTATGAAATGGGGTCTACATTTTATAAGTCTAATTAAATTAGTAGGGAGACTAACATGAAACAAATACATTCCAATAGCTACAAAGTATGCAACCAAGTGGGTAGAAGTAAAGGCATTTAGAACCAATATTGTAGTAATTATAGTCACATTTTTTTTATGAATATATTTTGACCAGATTCGGATGTCCTTTGACCATAGTTACAGATCAAGGAGTACATTTCATCAATGATATAATTAAATATCTTATAGAATAGTTTTTGTTAAAGCATGTTAGTTCTACTACTTATTACCCATAGGGAAATGGACAAGTAGAATCTACTAACAAAGTTATTAGTAGATTATTGACCAAGTTAATTAATGAGAAAATCACAGACTGGGATGAACATCTATCCACGATTTTGTTTTCATATAGGATTGTTTATAAAGTGGCAACATGACATACACCTTATTAGTTAGTCTATGGTTTACATCCTTTAATGTTAATAGAATATGTTTTATCGACTATTAATGGGGACCATAGAAATGCAGAACCAACCAGAGTACTAACTACTAGAATTACAAAGTTAGAGAAGTTACAACAGAACAAATTGGAAGCTTAGAACAATGTTGGAAAAAAATAGTTGAATAGATTTTTGTGGAATTAGCACAAACACATAGAAAAGAAATTTCAATTTGGAGATTATGTTTTCTGGTTTCCTAAGGGAGAAAAAACACATCTGGGGAAATTCAAGAGAAGATGGTTTGGTCCATTTAGAGTATAGTATGGCTTACATAAAAACACAATTTTTCTTGTTTCTATTAACAATTTTGAACCAAACCCAATTTTGATGAATGTTAATAAATTGAAACCATACAAATATGCAAATCATACATTGAAGGCGAATCAAAGTTCAGACAATAAAAAACCTTAAAGTCTATAGATTCTAACCATAGAAAAGATAAATTTGATGAGGATTCAAAAGATGAAAGAACATTAGGGATCATAGATATTGATTAGATAGTAACATCAAAAGAAACTTTAATATATCTGATGAATTAGTAGGTTATGAAAATATTCACAAACCATGATTACATAATTTCATAATCACTGCATTATAGGTCAAATGAGTCTATCACATCAGACTGAAACTCTATTGATTTGATGACTCAACATACGACAAAAGAATTTTGTAGTGTAGACAACACTAGGTCATCAAATTTAGAATTATCATCAAAACAACCCAATGTCATGTCTATAAAATTGTTAGGTCAATAAGCATTTACTATAGCCCATATTGTTATTAATATGAACGTAGATAGAAAACAACAGGTGACAAAAAAGCAAAAAAATGGACAAATCATTAAGACATTAACCTTAAAGCAAAAAGTGAAATGTTACTTCACGAAACAAGATGATTGTGTTTCAAAGGAGGGCAAACAACAGAGTGCCTCTTCCTTTTCATTTTCAGCAAACAAGTTTCTATCATTTTTTGTCTCTAGACTAAGTGTAGAAGAAAGTTTTGTTGAGAAAGGTTTTAAAGCATTTAGAAAAAAAATAGAGATTACAAAGAAATTTTGAAGAGATAAAATTTTAGAACGCCTATAAAACAAGTAGGCACAAATGAACAAGTCAATCCAATTTTCATTTCTAACTTTAAAGAGGAAAAGTAGAAGGATCATTTACAACAACATCAAGAAACGCCATCACAACAAGAAAAGTCTACCCAAGAGAAGATTCTAGAAAAGATTACATTCCAAACAAGAAAAGAAATTAATAAGTAATGGCTACAAATTTGTGAAAGAAGAATGTGCAAGTTCCCCAGGATGATGAGGTTAAGTACATTTTATTCCTACAAAGGAGAGTTATAATAACAATTTGAGGAATATTTTTCTTTAGACAAGCTTTGGAGAGGAGGAGAGAACATGGGCGAAGAAAGCTAGTTTGGTAGGTTTGTTTGAGGTTGAATGGAAGATTCCATGTCACAACATTCTAGTTGAATTTTTGAACAATTGGAAATTGGATTATAAATATAACAAAATCAAAGTCATGATGGGAGAAAAACAAAAAATTATAGATAAACATTTGTTGGCAAAGGTTTTTTGTCGCAACCCTACTTGGGAGAGTGTGACGATGAGACTCACACTCCCGAAATGGGGGCTTGGGAGTCCTCCGGGACTCCCAAAATTTCAAAGTTCGATTATAGGGGTCAAAACACCTTGCATTGGGGTGTTCTTTATATCATTGTAAAGCTATTGAAATGTAGATGTCGAAAATGGCCTTGCATGGGCCATTTGGACATCTATAAAACAAGTTATGGCAAAAAGAAGGGTCGAGAATCAAACTGGCAATTTGACTCCCGACCACTAAAAGTCGGGAATCGACCCAACCCCGGTGCATGTGGGTGAAGTGCGACACATCGTTGGAAACATCTCAGGGAGAGCTACAACTTTGCTTTAGATTTCATCCCAATCAGAGGTCTGAGCAAAAACTTATGATCGCTCAAAATCCTAGGAATCCAAATTGAGATAGGTTCGGGACTCCTCCTTGGGAGTCTCAGGACAAAAAAACCATTCGGATGTGGGTGCCGCGGAAAGGCACAAAGTATACTATATGGGGGAAGGTGGTGGCTTCCCCGAGTCCGGGCCGTGGTGAGTCAAGTGAATCCAAAGTTGCCCATGGCTTGTCCTAGCACCAAGGGTGCTCCAGAATGTGAATCTAACCAACTTGTTGGTTGGTTTTGATGCAGGTTCAAGTAAGTGAATAACTTGTCACTCTTCCTAGTCCCATCTCGGAGCTTCAACATGCCGCTTTACCCCTTTTAGTGCTAAGAGCTGGGAGCATGCCCTAAGTCCCCCATAATTCCGCAACTTGAATAACTTAGCCCCAACTTAGGGGCTAACTAGGGACTTGGGAGCGCGTCATTTTTAAAATCTATCCTATAGGAGAACAAAGGCAAACCGGACAAAAATGTCAAATGCCAAAGTAACACTGGTAGAAATAGCTGATAGAATCCCAAATATTTATAACATTAATGAAAGGTGGGTTGTAAAGAAAATGAAGTCAGAGTATGTTAATAGAATTGTTGCAATTTTGCCCATTATCTATCAAAAAGATAAGTTGTAATATTTTAACAATAAATCTACCATGATGATCTCCAAAGCAGATCATGGAAAATCTATCAATTGGGCTACAATTATGTATTCTCAATTGGTTAAAAGTTGTTTAAATGGGAAAAGTGTTAGAAAAACATGATTGAGGGAATAACTAAGAGAGAGCCAAAAAAGGATGTATGCCATTTTGCTATTGTCCTAGAAGTTTTATTTTAAAAGTGGTTTCCATTAGAAGGAACAAAGCCATAGGAGAAGAACAAGCAAATAGAGCAATAGTGGGAGGACAAGAAAAGAAAGGATACTCTGAGGGAGAGGTTTATGAAAACGAGAAACCTTTGAACCCTACATATATTTTTCTTAAAAAGGATAAATAATCAGAAACCAAGACAACTAGAAGAGTAGTTCTGATGTCCTAGTTTGATGATGATGAAGAGAGGGAGATTCTATTCAAGAGACAAAGAAAACAAGGGGATACTCCAATGATGGGCAGTATTAATCCTGAACAAGCAACATAATTATTGAAGAAACAACAACATTAGAGAAAAAAGGAGAAATCAATATTTCTTAAGTCTAATCCAAGACCATAGATCTCTCCTAAGTAAAAGCAAAGCTTAAATGGGTAGAAGCACCAGAGGTGGCCCAAGAAAGAACCAAAATATCAAGCTCAGCAAGCAGTAGAGGAATAGATACAGGACCTGGACTTGGATCCATTAGAAGTACAACAAGTTGTTATAGTACCACATAATAATGAGGGTAGCTACCTTCAAGACCAAGTTCTACAACAAGAACAAATATATTTGGAGAAATTTGGATTGCACACAGAAGTTTAGGTTATTCAGGTAGTAGTTTTAAGGGACAAACTCTTAGTTTTCATACACCAGAGTCTGTACAAGGGCTAAAAGCAAATTTGGATGAACATAAGAGAATTGCTACTATGTTTCAACAGGTAGTAAAATACAATGTAAAAATAACCAATATTCTACTTAAACTTTATAATTTGGAAATCATAAATAAGCAAACTATAGAAGAGAAGGACATATATGTTTAGAATCTATAGTGGGTTTTGGAAAAGGAGCAAAAGCTCAAAGCAAAGTTGTAGGTTAGGAATAACAAGATTAGTGGAGTATTGGTAAAATTGCAAACAACCAGACAAAATATTAACATGGAGAAGCACAACAAGGATTTGGAGAACATTAGAGTAGATAAGGATTCTTTGAAGGCAACTTTGAAGCAAACAAATGTTAATTACTAGAAGTTGAAAACAGAAGGATTTTTTGAATGTAGAACACAATAAATTTCAGAGAAATTACAAGAATATGGAACAGACACTCTTGAAGTAGTACAAGGAGTTGGAGGAGCTTAAAATGGAAATTGATAATATATATCAAACCAACAATGAATTACAAAGGTAATTTGACCACAAGCAGGCACAAATGGATAGAATTTTGCAAAGGTAGATGGCTTTTAATGAAAAGTTACAAAAAAATTTGGATGAAGCCTAGGGGATGAAGCCTTTCAATTATGACAATGTCTTTGGAGAAAATAATGAACTCAAAAAATAACATATTTTGTTTCAAGTAAAATTCAAGGCATTGACAATGGAAGAAAAGGATGTAGATCTATGGTGCGATGTAGTGCATGATATTGTCTAGAAATATATTGGAAAGGTTTATAAAAGGTATGAGAGAAATGAAAGGCTATACATGCATAAAATATTTCAAATGGAAAAGGTCATGCCATCATTTTCCTATAGTCTTCACTCTAAAACTAGAAACTTCAAATGAGGAAGAAAACATAGGAAATACTAATGGTGTAGGACCATCAAGTACAAGAACAGAAGAGGAAGAACCAACATACCTCATAGGAGGGAAGCATAGTCCCAAGAACGAGGCTGGTGGTATGACATATGCATCATAACAAACTTTAAAACCAATAGAATCTATTTTATAATAGGTTAGTTTTTAGGAGTATGCATCTACAACCACAAAAATAAGGGAACATATACAAACTAAGGAATAGAGAACTTAGGAAGTTCAACAAGATTAGATTGAACTTGCATCAGAGTTGCAGTAATAAAAGTAGACTCAGATTACATTAAAGCTATAACAATAGGAGTAGACTCATGTCACATCATATCTATAGTCACATTAGCACTTACAAATTGCATCAGAGCTACAATAGTAGGAGCAAATTTAGATTACATCAAATCTATAGTCACAATAGTAGCCACAAATGACAATAAAGTTGCAATCATAGGAACAAACAATAACACATCATCAAACAATTGCATAGCTATCAATAGAAGCACAAGAACAACAACAACAAACTCTGCATACATAGAGAATTAAACATTGGTTCAATATGAAATATAACAAGCACAAAGAGATCAGATTGTAGTACAAATAGATCACACTATAATACATTAAGATTAACATTAGATTTTTGACTCATAAGATTAAAAATAACATTAGATTTAACTTTCTTAACATATTTTGATCCAAAATTTCAGGATGTAATTCAAAGTACACATGGGGTAATGTTAAGGGAATAATTACTCATGGTAATAATTAGTTAATATATTTCTATTTACCTAGTTATTGTTTTAAAAATTACTAGCTAAATTACATAATTTTTGTCACCATTTGAATTTGAATAGATCATAGGATTGTTTTATTTAAGATAGTTATATCTTGGAAGAAAGAGAATGAGAGAAGGAAATTCAATGTAAAACATTGAATTTTGTAGGAGTATGGAACAAAAGCATTTTTTTTTCTAGAAAGAATTCAATTTCATATCTAAATTTGTCGTTTTGATGTTTTTCTCATATTTTCATGGTTGGATTTTAAGTTTGAAACTAGATATGAATAGATCTAAATGAGTAGATTTTATTAGTATTAGTTTTATGATATGTTTTAATCCAAATTTAGATCAGAATATAAGATTAAATTTTTTATACTTACCAACACCACATGGAAATAAATCAAACAAAGAAGTAGCAAACTAGATGGATTTATTGGAACCCAAATGGGAACCAAACAGATGAAATAACTATTACGAGTATTGTCATAATTTCTATGAAGAATTTATTAATCTTTTATTTGTAAATACAACATATTTTGTTTTTATTGTAAACATGTCATTCAAACATTGAAATTAAACTAATTATACAAAATAAGAAAACTTTTTATTTCTTATTTAACTACAAAATTGTAAGGGCTTAACTTTTCAGTAGGTATCATATTTGACATTGCTTCTAAAACCTCTTGTTGGACAACACTTTTGTTGGAACCTCCCTAATTGAAAGGTTTTCATTTGAGGTTTGCAAGGAAATTTGAACAACATTTTGAGCACTAATTGTTACATAAGACTCTAATAGCTATTAATACCCTTATGTTTTGAGTCTCTTCTTCATTTTAATGGTTATTGATCAACAACTTGAGATTCTTTGCTTATCCGTGTGGATTGAGTTGATTATTTGTGCACCATCTGCTTTTTATGTGCCTTTGGTTTAGAGTTAAAAGGTTGGTCTAAATGTCAACAAATAGTTTCACGGACATCCACATCGGATATTTCCACATTTTTCAACCTGGCCCCTCCGAGGGGTGGATCTTCTTCATACACTTGATTTTCCATTTCATTAACATCAAGAGATTATGTTCTAGGTTGTTTTAGGGAAAAATTAACAAACGGGTTGAAAGCATGTACAAACATACATATACAATTTCTTTGACTATTTGTCATGCATATTTAAGAACATGGTCGACCTTTCTCTCCTAAACATAACAAAAAAAAATTATAAGTAAAAATTAATATTGAAGATATCTAAAGAAAAAATTAAAATTTTCAATTAAATACTTAGCAAGCACAAATGGATTCAAGGACTCTTCCTCCATACACACTGAAGCAACCCATTCCATTTTGTAACACTAAATTCAAAATTGTTCTGAGGGCCTTAGGGTTGATATCATAATTATAAAGTATTTGCTCCATAGGAAAAGGCATACCAATGCTTTGAACCAAATGATGGAAAGGTTTTTGATCTCAACACATCTTTTTTTATGTTTATGCATATTCGATTGAATAACAAGTAAGCGTAAAAGAACATCAACATCTTCATGACGGTATCCTTCCTCAAGGGCACTTCTATATTTACTGTCATGTATTGGTCAAATTTTAAACAAAACTTCAAAGAAAATTGGTACTTGTGTACTATCGCAAAGAGCTACAAAAAAACATCTTGATCACATAGATAGATGACAAGTTGGAAGCAAACCTTACAATTGAAAAGGCCCAATCTGGTCCTTTCCATATTGAATGTTCTCTTACAAAATTATATATTTTCAACACAAATGCCATTATCCACTAGTACCTTACTTGTGTTGGGATCCCCATCGATAATAGCTTTGATGTCACCAAACACCAAAAAAATTGCATACATGTAATGTGTATTTAGGAGGATTGCCTCCACCTTCATTATTTCAGGGTTAGTATTCTCAATCCACTATTGTAACACATCCATAAATGATTGGAATGAAGGCTCTAGCATAGGATTAAGCTTAATTTTAGACTTCTAAAAGTTTTTGTTCAACATGCTATCCAAAACCAAGAAAAACATGTTGCCATACTTATGTTTTTTTTTCTCCTCCTTTTCCCACTAATCATTCATTACATATGGCATGGGGTTTGTTGATGTAGGCTTTAAAAACCCATGGAATACCATAATTTCATGATAGATTTGACAACATTTCTTGTAATCCTAGCAGAATTTTGACATGGATTAAAAGTTTCCTCCCCCTTCCATTAGAAGAAAAACACGTATTTTCAATTAATCTCTACATCTAAATTTTAATTGCAAGCAATATTTGTGATGAAAATCCCCTTAGTCGCCTTGGATAAGTCACATGCGACATTATTCGCAAATGACAAGGGGTATTGGATGAAAAGAAAGTCAACAAATACAAGTTCATCCTTTGACTCCATTGTATTTGTATTATCATATGTGACAAAAATGTAACTATTTTGGTCATTATTGAGGGCAAATGATGTGTTGCCATGTGTCCCAATATCTAATTATTTAGAATATAATAATGATTATTATTATTTTGAAATAACATGGGATGTTCAATTCAAATGTTTGGATATTTCATATTACGACATGTGACCAATGTAAATATTCCATGTGGCATTTAAAAATGAATATAATACAAAATATTAATATTTGGTTGGTTGGTACATAAGTAGGTGCCCACAAACTTAGGCTACATATCTACCTACTTATTTAAACAAAAAAGTAGGTAGGTAAGTACATAGGTCGACCTAGGTGGATAGGTCAAACTAGGTATTTACCTAGTTAAATAAATATGTAGGTTGGGGAAGTAGGTAGTTTGAAATTGCTATAATTTTTCTTTTTGTTTTAGGTTATGCATTTTGATTGATTCATCTCATATGCACAATTTTTTCAATGTGGAACTAGATGACCACACCCTTCGTTTATATAGTGTTCAAAATAGAAATGAAGAACAAACAATATGGGACAAGTTTTGAAACTTCCTCCCAAACTCAATTGCAACTCCAAAAATTTCCTCATGCCTTTCGTTCTTAGTTTTGAAATTTCTAAACAATTCAAGTACATGCCTCACTAGATACTTAGATAATCATTTAATTAATAATGATTAAATTTAACATATGTACATATAATATAAACTACACACGACAAATATTAAATATTAATTATCACCTACTTAAATAACTAATAACTTATTAATATTTAATTAACTAGTTATTTAATTATTCACAAGTTGTCAATAAAGAACTCATAGATAAATAAATAACTAAATTATTTTAAAATATTTCCTTACTTTTAAAAGTTTAATCAAATTATTAATAATTTCATTAATGTAAAAAATATGATTATAATAAAAATAACTATTATAAATATTTATTTTCAAATTATAAATAATGAACGAAAATTTGCTATTAAAAATTAAATTCCTTCACAACTTATTTATTTAAAAAGTAATCTAAAATTAATAATAATAATTATTATGTAGTTAAATTTTTTATTATGAAATTTTATATTAGTCAAATAAATGATTATTTTCTTCTCAAAAATATTAATTATAAATACTATAATATGTTGAACATACAAATTTTTTTCTTTTAATTACCGTAAAATTATTTTTAAATTATTTTTATAAATAATTAATTATGGAATTAAAATAAAATAAAATAATTGTATAATGATTCCTACAATTACAATCATAACATTATAAAATTTTCAAATTTTAATTCAGATATAAAGTTATAAATTACAGATTGTGAATAATTATGTCCAATAAGAAAATAATTATGCATACACTATAATTAATTATTATATGAAGTAATTAAAATGATTTTATGTTGCAATAGAAAATTAATTATTATTTTAATTTTTTATGCTTTTATTAACAATTTACTATTAATAAATAAATAATGAGTAATACACATAATTATTTAGTGCATTTTTTTTACTATAGTACTTACATCAACTTTATTAATTAATTAAAGATTATTATAAAATTTCCAAATAAAAATATTAATTATAAGATATAACTTTTCAATTATGGAAATAACTAACTAATTATTAATAATTAATATATTGTAGCAAAATAAATTAATATTAAAAATCAGTAATGAGTAATTATTAACTATCAATTATAAATATTAAAAATTAAAAATTAAAAAATCTAATAATATAATGAAAAAGGAGCTTATGTTAATTATTTTATTATAATTATCCCCGTTATTTTTTCATTTTTATATTTAATAATGAATATAAATATAAATGTTTAACAATAACAATGAAAATAATTGAATTATTATTGTAGCTAGTTGGTAGACAAGGTTAGTTATATTATTATTATTATTATATATATTGTTACATCATTTGAAATAATTATGATTTATTGAAATTATTTTTTATTTTTCAAAAATAAAATAAAATTCTTAATAAGTACATTAGTCCTTTGAAATAATAATATTATTATTTCAAAATTTTAATCTAAGATAATATTAAAAATTTGTTTTTAATTATATCCAATCAATAAAATAATAATAATAAATATTAAATATCATTCTTAATATTTAAAAAATTATAATAAAATAGTTTGGATAAACTTGTAATATGGGCACAATATATTTAGTAAATATCTTATGTAAAACTTTAATATATTCAAAATATACATATAATATAACCATAATATCAAGGCCATTTATGCTAATAATAGTAGTTTAATACATATGTAATATGGTTGTTCATATACATTCAAAGTACATATTTGTAAATTTTAATATACCCAATTATATTCGTTAAAATACACAAAATACACCTTTGTATATTTATAGGGCTATAACTAAATTGGTCATGTTTGCAACTAATGGGACATAAGTTGTTATTCTTTGATGAAAACGAAACTAAATGTTGTTCACACGAAAAGTTGAAAACCAAAATAATCGCAAACTAGTTGTAGTGTAGTTACAAACATGACCAACACAAGAAATAATTGCAAAAATGTCCAAAGATACTAAAAATGATTAATAGTTACATGTAGTCACAAATAGAGTGGTTACATTTTGGCCTATTTTTACTAATGTTCGAATTTTGTTAACCTTTCCCGCAACATGAACTCATGGTCCAACAACCTTTGTGCAAGGGTGACCATTTAGAATTCACAAACTCTAACAAGACAATTAAATGTGGATTTTCCAATTGATGTAACTTTCCCCATAGGCAATTGACCAGTTCCATCCAAAATGTTTCCATTTTCCCATTCCCAGAAGATGGTCTCCCACAATGCATACATTCTATCTAGCAACATCAATATGTTGAGGCACTCCTTTATTGATTTCACTTTGAACATAGAGTGAAAAGTACTTTCAAAATCTTGCAACCATATGCATGTTCTTTTCAAGCATTCACAAAAATTCCATGCATGAAAAAAAATTTGAATCCTCTTTGCAACAAGTTCCAATTTTAAAAATTAGTGAAATTTACCTTATATTCCTCACTCTTCCTATGTCTTTCATCAATATCTCTTATTCGATGATTGTACTCAATCCATATGAAGTTTTCCCCATAAGTTGGGGATGTATCCTTTATTGCCTTGGCATTATTGAGCACAAATGACATCTCGCATAGCTTCACAAGATTTTAAGACCACACAACTATTTTTTGAAACGTAGAGTAATCATTCTTAATCTCCTTTAACAACTTTGGTCATTCAAAGATCTTTTGCAGGACAAAAGAAGCATAAGTATATTTTTTGATTCAAACCAATGAAACTCATCAATGACTTATAGGGGAAAATAGTTCAACTTCTACTTAAGTTTACTTTTACAACCTACAAAATATGTGGCCACTTAGAAGGAAGAAATTTGAGTTTTAAATATTCGCCCATGACTTTGGCTTGTCCTTTGCAATCTCATCCAAATGATTGGTAGCACAAACACCAAGCAAATGTATTCAAATGAGTTGTATCACACAATATTTATTTTTATTTCGTCCTTGTGTCTTTTTGAGAAAAGATGATACATAATCCATCTTGGTGCAAAAAAAATTGATGAATGAGAATTGTAACCCTTGCAATTGGTTTATTTTCGACTAGGAAGTAATCCCCATATTCCCCCCTTTTATTTTGTCAACTAGCTTACATTCGGCAACATTAAATGATTCAGGTTTTTTTGAAAGATAAGTCATCAATTATGATATTATCCTCTCCTTCCGCTCCTCTACCATCTTTTCTTTTTTGGCCTTCTTCGTTGGCTTTTGCATGGTTGTGGAGTGTTGAAGGTAGAAATTTAACATATTTTCCTTACCAAACATGTCATTGGATTTTGTTTCTTGCCGAATTTCATAGTTGATTAGATTATTACCATTGGATTTGGATGTGTAATTTTAGAATTGAAACTTTTGGGATCATGCTAATTGTTTGTTCCACCATTTTAATGTAATTTTCTTCAAAGGTTGTACATGGGGTGTTTTGGAGTAAATTTTTTTTTGTCATACTTTTGTACATAAAATTTCTACAAGTTTTTATTTTTGGCAAGGTCTTTTAAATTATATTTGCTTCAAATTTGTTTGTATAAAAAGTTTATGAGTTTTTTTTGATTAATTTTATAGAAAATTATTTTAGTTATTTGCTTATCCAAGGATAAAAAGAAGATTTTATCTTTTTTTCCCCATATTATCACATCAAAACTCAATAGTTGGGTGAAAGCACACTATGGTGGTACATTTCGGGTAAGAAAATCTCCTTGCTTTTTAATACATTTTGTATTATTTTGGAGGGATATTTTTTTTCATTTCATTTAATGTTTTGAAAAACACTAAAAATGATTTTTTGACACAAATCTTCCCTTGCAATTCTTGTTATCTTTCAAATGATAGTGTTTTTTCCAAAAACATTTATGTATTCACACACTTACACTTATTTGAATGAAAAACTTCATCCAAATGCTTTTTGTGAAATTACACGAGTGGAACTTTTCATATATAATTGAAATGGGACAATGAATTCATATGTAATATATGATTGAGTACTTCATCAAGTTTGGTAATTGTTTAAATGGTTTTTGAAGTATATTTGCACTTTGCAGTATATCAATATGATTACAATTTTTTCATTAATATATTTTTCAATCATTTAATATCAATTTCAAAGTGGGATTTTTTCTAACAATCTTATTATTTGGGTTTTGAACTACCTTATTCCAAGTATTATTTGCAAAAAATAGTTTCAATATTAACTTGGTAGAAGTTCAAATAGATGTAGTTTCAAAAAGTAATATTTGTGACAACAATCTTTGACCACCGTAATGTGCTTTCACCTAGTTCACCAAGTGGCCCTAACATTTGGGGATCATACCATGAATATTAAACCAAAATTTCTAGTTTAATGTCTTTCCTTTTGGGAAAAATATTGGTTAGATCTATTTTACTTTATTAAAATAAATGTGGATTAGTTTCAGGTTTTATTCTTGAAAATATAAATAAATAAAACTAGTAGTTAAAAAAATTTCTAGTTGTTACAATATGCCAATAGTGTTGACAAGAAGCTTGAAAAAAATAATGGAGTGGGTTTTGTAGGAAGGTGCCAATGTAAGGCATACAAGTAGCCCAAAGTGAGTTGAGCTACCAAAGATTGACATGGAGGAGGTTGCAACGTTTCATAGTGGGGAACAAAATGATTTGAAGGATGTTACCAAAAACATTGAAATGGAAGCTAGATGGCCTAATTGAAATAATCCGTCAAAATTGCAATGCATCAAGACTGAATTGAAAACTTTGTGAAAACCAATTTGGGACCTTATAAAAAATCAAGCTTTTTGGTACCATGAAACCATGGAGCCATTGTGGCAGAAACATGAAGGGAAAAAAACTTATACCTTTTCAACGTCAATGTTTGAAAGGAAAGCACAAATATGGCAAAAATTTTGAATGAAAGAACTACATTTTAGCACTAAAACTTGGCCACTTCAACATGGGAGTTTCAAGAAGTTGGACAAAATGGTTAACAACATGAACTTGAAAGAAATGCCATTGCACCATGTCTGTGAAGCTTGCATAGAAAGCAAACATCAAATGACATATTTTCCTCAAGATGAAGCGATTAGGGCTTTGAAGCTTTTGGAGGTTGTGCATAGCGATATGTGCAGATTAATGAAGACAACATTTCATGGTGGAGCACGATACTTTGTCACCTTCACTGGCGACTTTTGGAAAAAAACTCATGTCTACCTTTTGAAAGCAAAAGGAAATGTGTTTGATAAATTCAAGGCATGCAAGGCAGTGGTGGAAAACAAAACTAGCATGAAGATCAAGACCTTGTGATTTGACAATGGAGGAGAGTTTGTGTCCAAGAAGTTTGAATGTGGAATCTAACAACAAACAAGTGTTCCATACACATCACAACAAAATGGAGTTGCGAAACGAGCCAATAAGACCATCGTGGAGTGCATTAGGAGCATGATTCATGGACAAGGATTTGACTTGGAATTTTGGGCAAAAGCAGTGAACACAATGATTTACATCAAGAATCGATGGCCAACCAAAGCCTTTGATTCAAAAACCTTGCAAGAAACATGCACTTGTAGAAAGCTTGATGTATATCATTTGAGAATTTTTGGTTACAAAATGTATGTACACATTCCTGATGGAAAGAAAAGTAGATTAGAATCCTTACCTCGTGTGTTTTAAAGGTATTGTGACGGGACCAAAGCATATTGCTTGATGTGTGTAGAAACCAAAAGGATCATCAAGAGTTGAGATGTTGTGTTCCTTGAAAGGACGAAAAAAGTAGGTGTCCATGATAATAAACCCCTTTCAAAGCAAATAGAACATGTTGTTGTGGAGGAAGCCATAAATGAAGATGAATTTCAAGGTTGATAATTATACATCCTTGAAGGAAAGACTAGTGGAAGACGTGGAAGGTGAATCTACATCAAATTATTCTTTGAAAGAAGAATTTGTTCCACCACAAGATGAGGGTTTGAAGGAACCACAACAAGATGGATGAAGAGAAAGGCCCAAGATAACGTAAGGAATGGCCTCATGATTGGTGAGTTGCCACTAAAAAGGTGGAACATGCCACCATAGTTTTTTCAGAAGAACCTCAAACCGTGGAAGAAGCATTGAAAAGTTAAGACGCAAAAAATGAGAGATTGCCATCACAAGAATAATACAATTCTTTTTTGTTGTCAACAACACTTGGTCCTTGGTGTCACTTCCCAAGGGTAGGAAGCCCATTTCTTGCAAATGGGTTTCAAAATCAAGTATGGGGTCGATGGTGAAGTCGAACGTTTTAAAGCAAGACTCATGGTAAGAGGTTTCACCCAAACATTTGGAATAAATTACAATGAAACTTTTGCACTGATTGCAAAGTTTGTGTCAATTTGTTGTACCCTTGCACTAACAGCCATTGAAGACATGGAGATTCATCAAATGGACATCAAAACTACATTTCTCAACGGTGACCTTGAAGAGGAGATCTACATGGACCAACCTCAAGGATTCACACAAGGAAGCAAACATCTTGTATGTAAGCTTCACAAGTTTTTATATGGATTGAAACAATTTCCAAGAGCTTGGAACCAAAAGTTAGATGCATTCTTGAAAAGCATCGAGTTTATGAGGAGTGATGTGGATTTTAGCATGTATGTTGTGTAAGTGGGAGATGTCAAATTTCTCATTATTGTTTATGTTGATGATTTCATCTTGGTGTGCAATAATAAAGACAATCTTTTACATGTGAAGGAAGACCTTCCTTGAAAGTTTGAAATGAAAGATTTTAACAATTTGCATTTTTTTGGGGCATGGAAGTGGAAAGGGATCATGAGTGATGTTTTCATTACATCAACCAAATTAGTTATTTCAAGGAGATTTTCAAATGCTTCCACATGGAGGATTGCAAAGCCATTGGAGTGCCACTTGATCCCAAAACAAAATTGAAAAAAAATATGAACAAAGGTGTTGAGATGTTGAGGGTTCTTTATCAATAAGCTATTGGATCCTTGATGTGCCATGTTGTGTACTCGGGTTGGACTTGGCATACTCAATAAGCATGGTGAGTCAACACATGGCCAATCCAAGCTTAAAACATTGGATTGTCGTGAAGCGCATTTTCAATATCTGCAAGGCACCTTGCAATTCAAAATATGATTCAAAGGATTACCACCCCAAAAGATGGTTGGATATTGTGATGCGGATTGGGTTGGTGACCTTGAAGATAGGAAATCCACCATGGGGTTTGTATTCATGTTGGGAGGTGGAGCCATTTCTTGGAATAGCAAACAACAACCCACAATCCCTTTATCAACAACATAGGCTAAGTCCATGGTAAACATGCAAGCTACCAACAAAGCCACATGGATGACAAAGCTCATGAAAGGATTAACATACATGAAAAAAAAAAAGGTGATGGTGATTCGATGTGACAAACCAAGGTGCAATATCATTGATGAAAAATCCCACCCAACATGCTCAAACAAAACACATTGATGTTCAACATCACTTTGTTCGAAGGTGGATGCAAGGTATGGTGGTTCATTTTGTGTGTCATAATTCAGAATTCTACAAAGTGCAACATGCTTAAACACTTATGGAAAACAATATAACATGTTATTTCTCAATTGCATTGGTTTTAGATCACCAATTTGATTATGAAGTGTTTTATATAAATTCAAAATAATACATTCATGATAAGTTATGGACTATTGAAGTCCGAAAATATGGACTAGTTTAGGGTTCTGGAACGTTTTCAATTGAGGTATTGATCTTGATTTTCAATCCATATGATTATTAGTAACTAAGTATGAAATGAACAATGAAATAAATAATTCAAATTTAAAATACTTTTCTAAAAACATTTAGTTAAAAAAAAGTTATGGACTTTTGAATGGTCGAAATTGGACCTTGTTTTCAAAAGTCCCAATAAGTTTAATTTTGTCCTATTTTTCAATTTATTTTGTTAGAGGCCCATAGTTTTGGAATTTTTAGTTGGTTCACAGTTCATTTGGACTTTATTGATGTGCCTTCATGGTTTTTAGAATTCATCCATTGTGACGAATATGTGACAAATGATGTCATGATCTTGTTTCATAGGGCTTTATTAGGTTTCGAAGGGAAAAATGTAGGTCGTGAATGTTATTGTGTTCAACTTTGACGTTCTTATTTTAGGATAGAGTTATCATTTTTGGAAAGTTTTGTTCTTTTAGCATGTTACATTGTCCTTTGACAACTCATGAACTTTTTTCTTTTGGCATAATTTTTTTTGTTTGAGAAGGTTTTTTTAAAGAAAAAAATTCATGGGAAACTCTAGAGAGAAAGAAGGGTGCCTTGTACTAGTTAAAAGTTGTCCAATGCAAAGAATAAATGATGTAGAATGTCAACGACAATGTTGAGCTTGACAAAGAATAATTCGGCAAGTTTGGCTAAGAGAGGCTAAGAAAATAGCTTTTCAACAACATAAGGTTTTCGAAGATGCTTTAGAAATAGACCTAGATATGGAAATAAGAAGGGTAGTGCACGCCATTTTTCAAAACATGTCTTTTGATAACACATCATCACGGACATATAATGTAACATAAAATATAGGCACCATACATGTCCCAACATATATACACATTTGAAAACTAGCAAAATAGAATGTCCAAATTGTTACAAACCATAATGTTGTGTGTGCTAAAATAAATACAAACATAATTGTGTACCCCTTCAATGCCCCCATTGTGCACATTTTTACACATCCCAAAACAAGTTTCCAATCACTACCATATTCACTAAAGGTTAATCCATAAGGTAAACTATAACACAAAAGGCATAGATCTAGGAAGACGTAATTTTTATTATGTCTTGTCATCATCTAGCTTCTTTTGGAGCTTCTATCCGAGGGCTAAAGCTTGATGATGTTCATTTTGCTAATTAAACACCTCGTTGGTTGCCTTTAATATTGATGGTCTTGTGATTGCATAATTTGTGTTCAAATCATGTGCATCCTTTGGTGAATAAGAATTTCATTGTCCAAGAAAATTGCCAAAGTATATCAAGATAATTCATCACTCATGAAAGGCTTAGGTTCCTAGACTAGTGCATCAGATAAACAAGGGTGTTTAGTATGGTTTGTACTTGCACAATGCACTGAACATAGCTACTATTTTTGGTTGCATTGATCAACAAGCTGCTTGTGATGACAATGATTAAACTTCCATGCCATACCATGTGACACATCAACTACTTACATGCCAAATGAAGCCCACCCACAAAATGCATGTTAATTATACCTCATTTATTACAACCACACAAATATTTTTGCATGGGTAGATATTCATATAGTCTCTACTTGTTAAGAAAAATAGACATGTCCACAACACAGACAACCTCTTATGCTTCAACATCTTCTACAACGCTCAACTTTCCAAGCTCCAAGAAATTATCAAACAAGTGTTGACAATTCAAGGAGGGGTGGTGTTGTGATTAATCACCCAATGCCAACATAAACATGTTCCATGTTGAGTAGGGATGGACATTGCAACTTGCACATCATCTCCCAAGCTTGCAAAATTGGTGTAGGAACATTAGGTAGGCTTGGGGATTTTGAGCTTCCACCAGTTAGATTTCAAGTTTCAATATTTGTGAAGGTGAATTATTGTTGCCCATCACAAACATATCCACTAGAGACTACAACTAACATTTTCGCACATCAATAACCAAAATGCAATGCATGGTTGCAACATCTCTCTTGGATGTCTCTATCTCATAATCTTCAATCAATAATTATGCTTGATGCAAGCTACCCATGGACACCAAAAAAAAAAAAAAACAATAAGGAACCGCAATGGTTGATGGTGTGACCTAACCCTAATAGGGATTGATTTTAAACAATTGGCAGATCAAATCCTAACACATTGTTGCACACAAAGCCAGGGGGAATTTCATCATATGGACATAACAAAAACTCTAGGACATAACTCATGGGGTTGCATAGTTGGGATTTGAACACAATAGGTCTTGAGCAAGTGGCACTCACCTTGCATGACATTGTTAGCCTAAAGTTAGCAATCTTAACATCAAGCACATGGAAAAATTAAGCAATGACTTAACAAGATTTCAAGTTGTGAACAATGTGCAAACAAAAAGAAAAATAAACAAATTAAAGGCTAAAGTATATGTGCCTACATGTTGGAAAAAGCAAGGGCCCTCATCTTGTAGTAATTGGCCCCTTTCAATGATATTGTTCAAGAGCTCATCAACCTTGTTATATTTGGGAGAATAATTTCAATGTCACTCCACCCTCCTCATTCACAAACACTAAATAGAACCTAACAAACTAAGATGCAAGTTATTTGAATTAACTGGTTAAATTAGATACTTGCAAAATACATCAACGGTTAGTTATTTGACCAAGATACTGACTAAGAACCTTAAGGACTATATGAACACCACTAAGAATAAACAACAATGGGTGCTCATCGTTCTACAATAAGCATCAACCATCGTGTGACTCAAGTAAACGCTCATCATTCTACAATAAGCATCAACCATTGTGTGACTCAAGTAAACGTTCATCGTTCTACAATAAGCATCAACCATCATGCGACTCAAGTAAACGATCATCATTCTAGACTAACCATCGACCATCCCACAATTGAAGTTCTTAATTGAAGGCATAGTATGCGATGCAAAGTGCATTGTTCCACAAATGGTGGTGTGATTGGAAAGTGTAATGACCCCATCGCATAGTGATCTTAAGAGGTTGCATCTTTGTTTCAACATCTACAACAACATGATTACCCAATAAGGCAATGGATCGAGATGGGGAGCAAGTGGGCGACCCACAACACGTATTCCCTTTGGGCCATCCAATGTAGGTCCAATGAAACGAAAATTTGTGGTGTTATGAGTAGCAACTAGCCCACCAAAATGGGACGACCACCATGGTTTGCCCTTGTTCAAAGTGTAAAGGTTGTAGGCGATGGGTGTCCACATCAACAATTCAAAAACACCTAATGCAACATGGAAGACATCCTTTCTACCGTGTTGGAAAGGCCTAGGGGATCTAGACTCTTTTGATGAGGAGTGGGTAGCAGTTACAATGTGGTCGACTTCCCAAAAACAAGGTCTAGCTACAAGGGTGTGTGTTTCCCGCACAATTGGAGGATTGCTAGACGAAGGCATAGACATGGAAAACTTATTAGTAGATGGTTTTTTGAGGTGGACCCATCTTCACCCATTGCACAAACTTGAGACAAAACCAAACACACCATGCTTGGGCCCACCACCAACCCATAGTTGGGGAGGTACAATGTGCTTGTGAGATGGTAGAGGCTATAGCAAGTGAGCATGAAAAAATTGGGCATGAAGAGGAGCACCACATGCCAAAAGACCTATGCATACTAGATGATGATGTGTTAGATGGTTTAGATGCCCTATAGGAGGCATGTGTACCTTTGTATGAAAGTGCACACTGCACAAAATTGGCAACGACAATGATGCTGATGAACATGTGTATTGTACATAATTGTTCAAACAAGTTTTTTAATGAATTATTTTCTCTATTATACAATTTTTTATTGCCTACATATAATACTTTATTTAATAACATGTATTATGTTAAGGCACTAACACAGCACATTGGCCTAAAATATAAGAAAATTCATGTTTGTAATGTTTGATGTGTACTGTATAAAGGAAAATATGCAAATTACTCTCATTGCCCAAAGTGTGGGAGGGCCAAGTTCAAACAAGTTGGTCACACATAAATGCCAAAGAAGATTTTACACCATTTCCCCATAATCCCAAGGTTGAAGTGAATGTACCAATCTCCTAGTATGGTTGAGCTACTACAGTGGCATGAAAAAAACAAAAGCACGGATGGGCTTGTGCGCCATGTAGCAAAGCATGGAAACACATTGAGAAAACATGGCTAGATTTTGCAAATGACCCATGAAATTTGAGGTTGACCATATCCACGAATGGGTTCAGTCCATTTTAAAAAAATTTGTGCCAATGGTCCCCATAACCTTCTTACATTCTAATTTACAACCTACCATTGTGGTTGACAACAAAGCGATTTTTCATGATGGTTGCATTGCTTATTTTGGGCAAGGAAAATGTTAATATGAGCAACAAAGACACTTTTCTCCATCCCGTTGTGGATGAGTTGATGATGTTTTGGAGATTGGGTGTCCAAGCTATGGATTTTGGCAAGCCAGAAGGTAGGCATTCCTTTACTTTCCATGGTATGGTCATGTGGACCATAAATGATTTCCCAGGCTATGGACTTTTATCCAGGAGTGTACACCAAGGCTACATTGCTTGTCCTAAATATGGGCCTCAAACCACTTTTCGACATTCAAATAGTTTGAGGAAATCGGTGTATATAGGCCACCATAGGTGGCTTCGACATAGGTATCCCTATCAATTACCACGGTTCAACAATGCTTTTGATGGGCATGCCAAAGAAAGAGGTGAGCCCCCTGTGGTAATGGGCAATGAGGTGATCACAAGGGGCATGGAATACCAATGGTGGATTGGAAAAGGGAAATCACCGGGGTCTACCAATGACCCTTCCAAGGTCCATGGGGTGAAGTAGTGGTTCTATTCTATGCCTTATTTCAAGGTACATATTATGTTGACTTCCTGGTGAAGTTGTTTTTAAAATTGTGTTTAGATGTTGCAACATAGTTGGCTACTAGTTTTAATTGGGTTACAAAGTATCACACAAGTTGCACAATAATGTTTATTGCAACTTGTGATACTAAATTGGTATTTTACTAGCTGCAACATAGTCTTGGAAGTGTCATGATAGTTCCAAGACAATTGTGCAAAGTTGGCAACTTGCTTGTTCTTAATTATGTGAATTAATTTGATCTGCTAAACTGCAGCATGATCTTTTGATTAGGCTTTGCATAGATGTTATGCATGTTGAAAAGAATGTATGTGAAAACATAATGTTGACCATATGTGATGAGAAAAACAACAAGGAAGTGAGGTAGGACATGGAGTTGTAAATTATATGTCCAAACTTATGGATTACCCGAAACCTACAAAATCCAACATGGTGGATGATGCCACATGCCAACTATGTGTTAAACGAGAGGGAACTTTCTACTTTCCAAAACCGATTTGCATCCCTAAAAGTACCATTCGACTACTCCTGGCAAAACATTTGTCAACCATGAGGTGGTCTAACATGAAAGCACATGATTGGCATGTGATCATGCAACAATTACTCCCATTATGCTTAAGGGGACTCATGCAAGAGAACACTTGAAAAATAATTATGTAGCTAAGTAGGGTGTTTTGACAGATATGTGGAAAAGTCATAAACCCTAATGACGCACTCCTAACCACTCGAAGGACTCAAATGTGAGTCCAAGTGAGAGACAGCGGAAGTGGGAGTGGTCGGGAGGCGCTCCCTAGCTCACAACACTTGGAGGGGTAGAGGGGCGTGTTG
>Ga0116231_10005628_pt1 | contig 24542 bp, 14 predicted proteins | sample S1TSphgellanicum_2_FD_89695 | JGI IMG/M metagenome (GOLD analysis project Ga0116231, IMG submission 89695) | Host-associated microbial communities from peat moss isolated from Minnesota, USA - S1T2_Fd - Sphagnum magellanicum MG | ecosystem: Host-associated > Plants > Peat moss > Unclassified...
AAAAAAACAAAGGTCTGGGCAATGCTTGGAAACTGCCCGGACAGACGGACAGACCTATAGATTTAATATATAAGATTGACTTCACTTGAAGCCACCAAAAAATGTTGAGTCTTACTCGTTTTTTGGGTTTTTGTGTATTTGATTTTATGTCAATTTCTCTTGAAAATCCATAGTGTTTTGCAAATCTATTGTGATTGATGTGTCTTGGAAGTCTACTACGACTCTTATGTCTTCTATGGGTCTATATTTTATGGTTTATGTGTCATATGTATTATGTTTGTGTATCATGCATGTCTTTGTGTCTCATGTTTCCGGTCTCCAATTTGTTGGTAATTTTCCACAATATGAATCAAAGGCGAGATGAAAGATGGAACATAGGAGTTGCCTAAAACTTAGAACCATAAAATGTGACAAAACTTTCATTCTAATTCACAACTTGGGTTAGCCTTTGATCTTAAAGTAATATTTGTGTAATAAACTTTCCAAAGAAAAAATATGATTTTTTAAAAAACTTGAGGTTCCACCATCACCTTGAGATTCTTTGAGGTTGTTTGTTCTTGTAAATGTGTTCTACAAACCATGTCTTTAAATTTCAAAACTTGTGAATGTGCCTTGTGCTTTGCTTCCAAAATGCAAAGAACCAGGCTTTGTAATTTATCAAAGACTCAAGACTTGTTTTTCAAAAGGGATTTCTCAAATACCATTGTAAAATAACCTGAGTATAGTTGTATAGTTGTAAGGGTTTTTGTTAAAGAATCAAGATGTGTACCTAGTTAAATCACATACCCAAATCCCTGTCCCCATCTCATAACTGCTCATCACTGGGTTTCTCAAAACCAAACTTGGACGATTCTCTAAAACCTAATAATTCAGACAACCAAGTAATTAGAACCAAGAAATGTTAGATTTGGACTCAGAGACCTTGATTTTGTATAAGCATGGGTAATATTTAGAAGCAATTTAGATGAGATTTGGGGTTTTTACCATGGTATGAGTGTGGGTGCTGGTACACCCAAGGCCACCTTTACAAGGCCATAGGATCGTATATAGTCTCCACACCTGGTATTGTTAGGCCTTGGGTGAACCAGCACCTATACCAATACTGAGGTCAAAACCCCAAAAGAACAATTGGGTTGCTTATAAACATTTTAGATATCCCGTCCTTAGACTAAATCAGGGGTCTCTGAGTCCATATTTAACATTTCTGTGCTTCCATACAAAGTTATTATCTCTAAGAGGGCTCATTCAAGAAGGTTAAGGCGACAGTATAGGTGTTCACTCTGGAGACTAATTAGGTAGAGGATGCATGAGTTCCTTCACAAACACTGGCCTTGTGTCACTATAATACAACGCAGGTCAGAAAACCAAAAAAGAGCAAAATTTCCATGCTTTGTCTTAGACCTCAGACTCAGATCCAACATTTTTGTTTGCCCTGGATGTCAATCTTGCTCATTGTAGCTTTCTGCATCAAGGGGACGAAAGCAACTTGCTGCAAAATTACTAAATAAGGCAGTGAGCATTGGGTGTGAAATCAGCAAACATGAAACGCCTGAACGTGAAAAAAATCATGACAATAATGGGGGAGGTTGGGTGTGTTGCGCAACCAGTAAAGCAGGTTTGACAATGAAGTCCACATATGCAAACTCTATCCCAGATTATGTATAGGAGAAGGGTCCGAAAATAAAACCTTCCAGGTTTGAGATCCCAGCCTGAGGCCAGCAGGCTGAGGGAACAGGTCAAAAAAACCTCAACCTATCAGCCTTCGGCCGGCATCTCAAATCCAGAAGGGTCTATTTCAGACCCTTGACCTCTGTAAAGACCAGCCTGATTTATTTTTCTCCTTCCTTATATATATAAATATTTTTTAAATTAAAAAAAATGTAAATTATAAAAAAAAAAGAGTTTGAAAACTGTACCTTCTGAAATGTGGAAGGTCTAATACAGCCTGTGAGACTGTATTGGGCCTTCCAAGAAGGTCCATTACAGCCTATTACAGCCTGTCTAAGAGGCTGTACTGGACCTTCCACATTTCAAAAGGTACAATACAAAATTCAGGGCAGTAAGCGTCCTGACAATACGAAAAGAAAAATCAAGCTGGTCATTACAAGAAGAGAATAGACATGTGTCCAACAAAGATAGGAATGCATGGTTCAGTTGGGCACGAAATCCCCGACATTATATGTTCACATAGTTGTTATTTCAGTCAGTTTTGTACAGCTTTTTTTTTTTCCCCCCTGACTGCCCTTTCACCTATCCAAGATGTGTCTAGTGGTGCCGACATGCTTTGGGCCCATGTTTTGGGCTTGTAACTAGGTGCCCATTAGAAGCCCAATACTTGCATAACACAAGTCCAAAGTGAGGCCAGTGGTTTTTTTGGTTGATTTTTTCATGTAGCCAAAGTGGTGATGATTGATCCATTAGGAGATTTAGTCAAATTTGGCTACAAGCTAAATATGAAAATAAATAATTATTCTATATTTTTTGTTACATGGTTTAGCCATGTACAGAAATCTGAAGATTAATCTAAAAAAAAAGAGGAATTCTGACCATTGAAAATCTAAAAAATCACTTGATTTTAGCACTTTAAATTTTAAATATAGTTCTTTGACTATATATAGAGCCAGCAAAAGAAAGGCTGGTCTGGGCATCATCCATCCTTTCTGAGAAAGAGATGGATGGGGCGAAGGGCAAATGAGGAGGGGGAAAAAAAAGAAGCCTTAGAGCATCTCCACCCAACACCTGCAAACACCCCTTTTCATTAAATCTTGCAGCAGGATAGCGTGATTCCTGCTGCGCTCCTATATTGATGTCCATTGTGTGGTGGTCATTTTAGCCCCTTAAAAATCTTTTTTCTACAATGGATTTGGACGGTGACTATTACCTGTCCAGATGTAAAGACATAAATGGTCTTTGAGTGTTTGAAGGGACTTTTATAACTTTTGTGGGTGGGGACAGTGATCATTAAACACTATTCTATTTTAAAATAAAAGAGTTGATTACAGTTTTGCTGGTGGAGATGCTCTTACTTTTGTACTCCATACATTAACAACTAATGTTGGGGGCACGAAATCAGTAGAGCGCGTTGGCTACTGTCAGTCGTGACATAACCCTTCTAGGAGTTTCTAGGTAAGGAGAAAATGAAGACAAAAGATCTCTGGGCAGAGTCGAAGAAATCCGCAGTGTAGGCAAAGGAGTAAGAGAAGAGTGTTAATTTGAGGGAGACCATGAAGAGGGAAGGGGTTGATGTTTGTCAAATTTCAGGGAGAGAGTGAAGAGGGAAGGTGTTGATGTTTGTAGAATGGCAGGGAGTTGGTGACGAGGGAAGGGGTTGATGTTTGTCAAATTTCAGGGAGAGAGTGAAAAGGGAAGGTGTTGATGTTTGTAGAATGTCAGGGAGTTGGTGCCGAGGGAAGGGGTTGATGTTTGTCAAATTTCAGGGAGAGAGTGGAGAGGGAAGGGGTTGATGTTTGTAGAATTTCAGGGAGTTGGTGAAGAGGGAGGGGGTTAATGTTCGGGGGAGAGATAGCGGAAAGATCAGGTTGTATTAATATGTGATCTGATGGAGACCAAACCTCATAAGGTGTGCATGCTATTGGAAGGGCAAGAAGACTTGTAGCAGGTTTTGGGAGAGCACAAATTGTTCAGAAACTATATTTATGAGATTAGTTAACAAAACTAATTTTATTAGTGGGAGGTATGGGAAATTCATGGTCTTGCCATAAGAGCAAAGGCGTTGATCTTTTGCAAGGGTCGTCAACAAGCAAGGGAGATGTTGTGCAGATCTCCAGTGTGATTGAGAGACCTCTGATCATCGCTGAAAATGCTCCTTCAAGCTTTGGACAACTCAGAAATGTGGTGCTTCTCCTTGAACGATGAGCTTTCTTTCCACAAATTTTTTTGGGCTTTTTCCCATTTACATGACATTAACTTATCAGCTTCTGTGTCATACAATTGATTTTTGCTTGCTTTCCATTGCATTGATTAGATAAAACAATATGAAATGAAGTGATTATCATTACATCTCTTACATTAAGGATGTCCCTAGCTTGCTATAACAATTGGAATTGGTGGAATAGAATTTTCTCATTAACATTGACTATGAATATATTGAACTTGTAAGGGTAGCAAATTTCACTACAGATTGTGACTTAACTCAAAGTGTGGTCTTAATCCAACAAAATCATTGAACTTGTAAAGGTTGTAAATTTCACTATAGATTGTGACTTAACTCAAAGTGTGGTCTTAATCCAACAAAATCATTGAACTTGTAAGGGTTGTAAATTTCACTATAGATTGTGACTTAACTCAAAGTGTGGTCTTAATCCAACAAAATCATTGAACTTGTAAAGGTTGTAAATTTCACTATGAGTTGTGACTCAACTCAAAGTGTGGTCTTAATCCAACAAAATCATTGAACTTGTAAAGGTTATAAATTTTACTATAGATTGTGACATAACTCAAAGTGTGGTCTTAATCCAACAAAATCTAGCAACCTATGGCATATCATTAAAACACTTTTGGAAATTCTCCTTGGGTTTGTGTCCCAATCACTTGAGAATTGGAGGCCTTTGTGCCCCAAAATTTGGGGAAACAAAGATGAAATGCAAATGAACCAAATTAGATGGCTTTAATTAGTGCACCCCAAATTTGAAGAGTTTCATACTTAGCATTAATTTTTATTGATTGACATATGTTGTAGGACCTTGGTGGCTTTTGCATAGATTTTATTATTTTTAGAATGATGAAAAATATTTAAAATATTTTTTTCAAAGAAAATGGATATTTTTGGGGGAATATTCAAAAATGTTTTAATCTTCAAAATTAATCAATCATTTTGTAGGCATGTGTTGAAATTGTTCTTCTATTATGATATTCCATCTATTATGTAATATTGACTTATTGAATTATGTTTCAAAACTTGGAGGTGCACCATGCATGTGAATGATCTTGCCTAAAGTGAACCAACACCCATGAACACAACACCATGGATGGTGTGTGGACATGACATTCTTTTTCATTTAACACTTGTTCCCCCTTTAACCTTCCCATAGTTAAGGGATCTAAAAAATGTGTTAAGGGTTTTAAAATTAGGGTTCATCCAACTAAATGACCTTAAAACAAGAAAACATGAGCATGGTGCATTTGTGGGTGTTGGGTTATTTGTAGTCATTTGACTTTTTGAAGGGAAACTGACAAGCCTCACAAATTTGGAAATTCACCATTGAATCCAAAGTTAGTTGAAAATGATCAAGCAAGATAGATGTGGTATTTCCCAATTCATTATTATTATATTTTTGTTAAACTTGATATCTTCAATTATGTAACTTATTTTTGTTTAATTACTAAGATTTGTACATTGTTTTTTTTTTATAGTCAAATAATTTTCAAGAGGTATTTGAAGAGTTATATTGATTTTTTCCCATTCCCTTTGCAGATATATCCAGTGCATGATTTAAATCCTAGTTGTACTTCCAAAAATCCAAATTTGACTATCATTTTTTTTCATGGGATTGCTTATGGCACAAATGATGAATGGAAGGAAACATGGACAACACGCCCCACCAATGATAAAGAAGAATGCATATGTTGGCCAGAAAAATGGCTACCTAAGGACTTGAAAGATGATGTTCGAATTTTATCACTATCTTATGATTCTAACATTGTGGCAAGTGTCCACAATGATGTGACTGAAATTGGCAAGAACCTCGTTCAAAGTTTGGTTAAAAATTCAAGGTGTGATAATCATCCCTATTCATGAGCATATTATTCCTCCTTTTGTACTTCAATTGAGTATAATTGCTTGCATTTTAAAATATTTTTCATGTTGTGCATGAATAAATTGTTCACATGTGGTATTATTAAGTTACACACCAAGAAGTTTGATTTTTTTTAAATTGTTATATTCATGTATGAGAACATGAAATGGGGCTTGGATGCCAACACTTTGTTGAAGGTTGTAATTTGATTTTGGTGGCAATTTATGATTGGAACTTTTTGAAGGTTTATTTTTGATAATGCAACTAAAGTCAACTACATATATATTAAAAAGATAGAAAATTTGCATCCATTTCATAGGAAATTTTAATTTGAAAACAAGTGTATATCATAATTTCATTTTTTTAGGATCGTTATTTCAATGATATTTTCAAGATAACACATAAAAGATGATTTGGACATTAACACATAAATGTAAACACCTACATGTTTGTGCATAACAACTTCTTTACCAAAACATGGTTATAACATTTTAAAAGTAGATTAGTGGAATTAGGAAACATGAAAATTGAAACAAATATATTTTGGACTTATAACTTAGGTCATGGTTAAATTGGTAAATTGCCCCAAGTATAATTTGGTAGTGTAACTTCTTGCATATGTGGGTATTGATTACCATTAAACATGTTGATGATGGATTTTTGGGGCATTTTCATGTTGTGTAGTTATCAAACCCTTTGGGATGGACCAGTGGTATTGGTTGCTTATAGTTTCGGAGGTCTCGTACTCAAAAGCTTAGTGATTGAAGCTCACAAACATGTGTATCAGAGGCAAGTGAATAATTTGGATGTTGAAATACAAAAATGTTGTAAAACATTTTTGAACAATGTTAAAGGTGTAGTATTTTATGGTGTACCACATGCTAGTGGTACCCAAGATCTATCAAAATACTTTTCTTGGCAATGTCAACAAATTCACACATTCAACAAGTGCACAACCCAATCTAATCTTTTGAAAAATTTGGAATCTTTCAACTTACAATTGGAGCAACTTTCAGTGGATTTTAAGAATGCTATTCATGAAGACCTCAACATTTATGCATTTGGTGAAGGATTACCTCTCGACATGAAATGGGTAAAATTTTCACCTATCCAAATTCAAAGCTATTCAACTAGGTTCATTAGTTGAACATTTTAATATTATCATAACTTGTGTTGATTATACTCAATAACTTTTGAAATTACAAGTAGTGATGTGGTCATGTGTTGTTATGAACTCTATATATTTCATGAATTACTATTGGAGAAAAAAAATTGATTCATTTTAGACATTACGAAATAAGTCTTACATTCTCCCTTCATCAAATTCATTTCGTTATGGTAAAAAGATTTGTACTGAAAATCATAAAGTCATTATAACAAACAAAATTAATGAAATAAAAAATCAATATCAAGTTGTAATATGAATTTATATGATTTGTTTGTTAAAGGGTTGAATGATGTTATTCTACACAAAATATTTCATTCATATTCAAACATCAATTGTTATTAAGTTACAATGTCATGATTTGGTTATGATGATAATTATAAATTAATGATCAATGAGTTCCATTCAATGAATATTTTGCACATGCAGGGAGTTTTAGTGCCAAAGGCTTCAGCTTTTCAGTTGTCAAACAATAATAATTACAAAATCGAGGATGTTAATCATTTGACAATTTGCAAGCCACCAAACAAAAATCATCCAAGCTATTATTTATTGTTGGAATGTTTAAAAATTTGTATGAAGGTAAATCATCAATTTTAACTTTTTCAATTTCATATATGTTCATGGAATTTGATACACTTTAGATCACAACACACAATATGCGCTATATATATATATATAATCAATTGACATTGATAACATTATGACTCATATTTTGTGAATTTTGACAGAAACATATATCGCTTCCATCTTTGCCATGTATTCATGAGGTGGCATTGGTTGACAAAGCAAAAGCCATTAACATCTTGTTACAAAAGCAACCTATTGTTGGTTTGGTTGGAATGGGTGGGATTGGGAAAACCACTTTGAGCAAAAAAATGTATCATTTGTTCCACAACCAATATGACAAATCTAGTTTTTTGGAGGATGTGAAATCCAAGCACATCAATGATGTCATTAAACAACTTCTACATGATTTGTGTGGCAAAAGGTTATGCAAGGATGAAGATGTGAATAAAGAATACCTTGACCAAATCAAGCAATGCATGATATCAAAGAAAGTGTTGGTGATTATTGATGACATTGATGCAACAAAAAATCTTGCAACCTTGCAACTTCTTATTGACAAGGACATCACAAATGTAAATTGCAAGAGTATAATACTTGTGAATTGTCGAAATTGGCAAATCTTGAAAAATCATGTAAATGAAGTTGGAAAAATGGATATGAAATTTTTGGAAAAGGAACAAGCAAGGGAACTTTTTATGTTTCATGCATTTGGTAATGAAAATCATGTTGTAACAAAGGATTTTGAAGATACATCTATGGAGATTATAAAGGCTTGTGGGGGGCTCCCTTTAAGTCTTGAAATATTGGGTTGTTTTTTGCGCAATAATCATGATTTACAAATATGGAAAGGTGCATTGAGCAGATTGAAAAAAGGGCAAAGTATAACAGGGGGCCTTGATAATGAAGTGCTTTGGAAACAATTACGCATTTCTTATGATCATTTGGATAAGGAACATCGAAACATGTTTTTGGATATTGCTTGTTTCTTGGATAAATTGAAAATAAGTACAGTTTGCCGCATGTGGAATGAAGATGATTTAAGGCCAATGTTTGGATTACAAAATTTGAAAGATAGATCTTTAATCAAATGGACAGAAGATGGAGTTTTGTACATGCATGAACAATTGCGCGACATGGGTCGAAATATTGCAATGGAAGTTCCAATGAGTCGATTTATATGGAAATTAAAAAAAGAATTTTCATTTTTGCAAAAGAATGAGGTGCTCAACATGTGCTAATTTAATCCTTTATTATTTTGATATTAATTAAAATTGCAAATGAAACCATAAGTTTTAAAATTAAAACATGTAAAAAAAAAATTCATTAAAGATGATTAGAAAGAAATGTTATTTTTATTCATGCTAAAAATCATTTGTATTTTTTTATGTGACAGGTGGTGGAAAATTTAGAAGGCATTTCCTTAAGAGGATGTGGAGATTTGCATTCATTGTCCAATAATGGTTTGAAGGGATTTCACAACCTTAGGTTTCTTGACTTAACAAAAGCATCACCAACCATTATGGAATTTTTCATCCAAGGGAAAGTTTTGAATAATCTGAAATGGTTGTGTTTGAAAAAATGCACAATGCAAAAGTTACCAAGTAACTTGTTTCATTGTTCTCAATTACATGTACTTGATTTATCACACTACTTACAAGAATTGCCTACATCTATTGGTCAGCTGAATGCACTTCAAGAACTTAATTTGTCATATTGTTATAGATTGCGAGAATTACCTACATCTATTGGTCAATTAAATGCACTTCAAGAACTTAATTTATCGAATTGTCCCAAATTGCAAGACTTACCTACATCTATTGGTCAATTGAATGCACTCCAAAAGTTTAATTTGACAAGGTGTTCAATGTTACAAGAATTACCGACATCTATTGGTCAATTGAGTGCACTCCAAGAGCTTCAATTGTCGAAGTGTTCTAATTTGCAAGAATTACCTCCATCTATTGGTCAATTGAGTGCACTCCAAAAGTTTAATTTGACAAAGTGTTCAAAGTTAAAAGAATTACCTACATCTATTGGCCAATTGAATGCACTCCAAGAGCTTCAATTATCGGAGTGTTTTAATTTGCAAGAATTACCTACATCTATTGGTCAATTGAGTGCACTCCAAAACCTTCAATTATCAATGTGTTCAACGTTAAAAGAATTACCTACATCTATTGGCCAATTGAGTGCACTCCAACAATTCCAATTATCGCAGTGTTCAAGCTTGCAAGAATTACCTACATCTATTGGTCGATTGAGTGCACTCCAAAAGTTTAATTTAACAAGGTGTTCAATGATACAAGAATTACCTACATCTATTGGTCAATTGAATGCACTCCAAGAGTTTCAATTATCGGAGTGTTCCAATTTGCAAGAATTACCTACATCTATTGGTCAATTGAGTGCACTCCTAAACCTTCAATTATCAATGTGTTCAAGGTTAAAAGAATTACCTACATCTATTGGCCAATTGAGTGCACTCCAACAACTCCAATTATCACAATGTTCAGGCTTGCAAGAATTACCTACATCTATTGGCCAATTAAGTGCACTCCTAAACCTTCAATTGTTGATGTGTTCAAGTTTGCAAAAATTACCTACATCGACTGGTCAATTGAGTGCACTCCAAAACCTTCAATTGTCAATGTGTTCAAGGTTAAAAGAATTACCTTCATCTATTGGCCAATTGAGTGCACTCCAACAACTCCAATTATCGCAGTGTTCAAGCTTGCAAGAATTACCTACATCTATTGGTCAATTGAGTGCACTCCAAAAGTTTAATTTGACAAGTTGCTCAATGTTAAAAGAATTACCTACATCTATTGGTCAATTGAATGCACTCCAACAATTCCAATTATCACAATGTTCAAGCTTGCAAAAATTACCTACATCTATTGGTCAATTGAGTGCACTCCAAAAGTTTAATTTGAAAAAATGTTCAATGTTACAAGAATTACCTACATCTATTGGTCAATTGAATGCACTCCAACAACTCCAATTATCGCAATGTTCAAGTTTGCAAAAATTACCTACATCTATTGGTCAATTGAGTGCACTCCGACAACTCCAATTATCACAGTGTTCAAGCTTGCAAGAATTACCTACATCTATTGGTCAATTGAGTGCACTCCAACAACTCCAATTGTCACAATGTTCAAGCTTGCAAAAATTACCTAAGTCCATTGCTCAATTAAGTGCATTCCATCATGAACTTGATTTAAGGGGGTGTTCGAGTTTGAAAATTTTACTTACATCAATTTGCCAATTAACTACACTTCAACATCTAAATTTATTCCAATGTTCAAGCTTGAAAGAATTACCTACATCTATTGGCCAATTGACTACACTCAAAGAACTTCATTTGTCCCAATGTTCGAGCTTGCAAGAATTACCTACATCTATTAGCCAATTGAATGCACTCCAAGAGCTTAATTTGTGGGGTTGTTCAAGTTTAAAAGAGTTACCTACATCTATTGGTCAATTAAATGCATTCCATGAACTTAATTTGTCAAGGTGTTCAGAGTTACAAGAATTACCTACATCAATTGGCCAATTGAATGCACTCCAAAAGCTTCATTTGTGGGGTTGTTCAAGTTTGCAAGAATTACCTTCATCTATTGGTCAATTGAATGCACTCCAACAATTTCATTTATCTATGTGTTTGAGCTTGAAAAAATTACCTACATCTATTGGCCAATTAAATGCACTCCAAGAGTTTAATTTGTGGGGGTGTTCAAATTTGAAAAAATTACCAACATCTATTGGCCAATTGAGTGCACTTCAAAAACTTCGATTGTCAGAGTGTTCAAGTTTGAATGAATTACCTACATCTATTGGCCAATTGAGTGCACTTCAAAAATTAAATTTGTGGGGTTGTTTGAGCTTGAAAGAATTACCGACATCTATTGGCCAATTAGGTGCACTCAAATACTTCAATTGTCTTCATGTTCAAATTTACAAAAATTACCTACATCTATTGGCCAATTGAGTGCACTTCAAGAGCTTTATTTGTCTGCATGTTTGAATTTGCAAGAATTGCCTACATCTATTGGCCAATTGAATGCACTACAACAACTTCATTTATCTAAATGTTCCAACTTGTTAGAACTACCAACATCTGTTGGGCAATTGACTGCACTTCAAAAGCTTGATTTGTTAGAATGTTCAAACTTGAAAGAATTACCTACATCTATTCGTCAATTGAGTGCATTTCAAAACCTTCATTTGTGAAGGAGTTCAAACTTGCAAAAATTATTTATGTTTATTGGAAAAATGAATGCACTCCAAAGGCTTGATTTGTTTGAGTTTTTCATCTTGTAAGAATTACATACATCTATTTGGTGAAAGCACAATGACTTAGACCAATTTTGGCATATGCATGGTTCATACATGAGTGCACAACTTTTATACTTCCTTCATTGACCCTCTTGCATTTCTAAGCCATAGCCTTATATAATTATCTTTGAAACAACATAATTTCTTCTAAAATGATTCAATCACCTTGATTTACAACTTATTTTCTTCATGTATAAATATATAAGAATGGTTAATATTAATGTGAACTTTTGCTTTCACTTGATTGATTGATTTTTCCAATCATAATTATGTTTGCATAAAAACATTATTAAAATTTTGCATTCCTTAAATTTTATTGAATAATACAATTGGCTTCACACCATTTTTTGTGTTGATATTAAGGTGTAATCACAATGTAATGACCCACATCAACCTTTTGGTCCTTTGCTTACAAAGCAACTGAGGGAATTTGAATTATTTGATGCCAATATGGCAATAAGAAATTTTTTATTGACCACAAGGATGAAAATGCAAGATTTTAAAAATTCAATTCCAAACGAATCAACACACTTGACTTTTGCATTAGTCATCTAGATGAGATTTGGTTTTCGCATGTCTACCAAGAATTGTCAAATTGCCTTCCTTGTGGTTCTTACATTGTGAGAATGTGAAAGAGCTTTCATGGGAGAAAGTTTAAAAATTTAATTTTGTGAAAGAAAATTGAATCATGGTGAAGGTTTTAAAAGGTGAAAAAGGTCAAGGTTCAATTTGACTTTTTGCCATGGGATCACATGGAGTATAGATATCAAATTGAAGAATACTTCAAGATAGTCAGGAAGTTAAATAATGAAGGGATCGACCCCAAGGCAAATATTCTTGCACACATTGTGTTTAATGCATACATTGTTGAGGCTTTTTGACCATGTTCTAACAAGCTCAAAACTACCAATTCACCTAGAAACAAAGAAGGATTTAGTGAGGCTTTATTGCAAGTTTATGGTATAAACCAAATCACCAATAATGAATTCATGATTTGGTTTGTGAAGCAATTCATTGTGTAAGAAAAGGGCCACAAAGTAAATAGTGTGAAGGTAGTTACTTTGATAGCTTGGAAAAAGGCTAAAGGAAAGAAGAAACAATAATAATGAAAAATGCATCTATGGATTTTTTCGGGAAGATTGGAAGGAGGGATTTGTTAAATTTGATCACAAGTTTTCTAATTCACCCATTTCCGCCTTAAGTGTTGATGCATCAAATATTCAAGTACATGTGTGTCCATATGGTGTTTTAGAGAGAATGATGAAAAAATAAACGAGGTGCATGTTCTTATGATTCATAGAACAATGCCAAAAACCAAGATTTTGCATTTAGAAACAAATAATAGCAAGCTTGTGATAGTAATCTTCTTATCCAATATCTATTGTCCCATTTCCTCCTTGACTTTTGAAGTTATTGAAACAAACAATACCTTGGGGTGCTCCGTAATAGACATTGACCCTACCTTCTTAGTGGACCAAGGTGAGTTTGGGACAACATTTACCTCATGTTGTAACTTTTGGGACTTTTCTTTTTTTTGCAACTCTTGGACAGTATCTATCATCAACTCTTTGAATTTCTCTTCCTCTTGCCAAACTTAGGGTTCTTTTTTTTTGAGCGATTCATTTTCCTAGAAGGCTACCTCTGCATGTGCCTTACTTCTTGTTGTGAAAACCATCACCATGTTAATAGTCACCTCCTCATTTTTCTTTTCATTAGGCCCCCCTGTAGATTTATGATTTTTTGTTTTTTTCTTTATCATTTCCTAAATCTCCTCCTTCCATGAGCTATTAGTGGAAGCATGTCCTTGTTGTCCACAAGTATAGCAAGTAAAAGTGTTATTAACGGTAGTATTACCTTGTGTTTTTCTTCTCCTCCAATTCCTTTGTCTTATCTATTGTGCTGCCACTTCATTAACTATTATCTATTATTTTTCCTTTAGTTTGTTCTTTAGTTTATTGGGGTTCCAAAAGCACTTCTCTTCTTGATGGTTGGATTTTTTGTAGTATTAACACTCCTTTTCCCTTGATTTGCTTGCATTTGTTGTGGGTTTGTCAACCTTCTTCTTTTCCCCTTTCATCATTGGGTATATGTTTAGAATGACCCGGTTACCATTAGCATTAGTGGAGATCTCTTTATAGATCACTACGACTCCAAATGCTAAATTAACGTACTTCGTTCCATACTGGTAGTAACCGCTCAAAGGTAAGGCAATAGACCAACCCTAAAAAATGCATTTAATAATCAATCATTAGTCAAGTGTTGAAGGGAATTTTCCAAAGTAAAGATTCAGTTGTAATGTTCCTCTACCTTTTCGTTCAAATTTTGTTTGATCATTCGCAAGTTCATATAAACTTGTTCAATGTTCCTTTGAACCTTGTGGTATCGTCTATAGAAAGCTTGAGCAAATTTGTTGAAGGTACATTCTAGATGATTATTCACAAAGTTGTCCCCACAAGCTAAAGTCATGTCTTACTGTAACCCCAAAAAGAAGGTCATGTAAAGTTCTCATGTGACACTAGTTTCTTCATTTAGTAATTGTAGGCATCATGTTCAATTCAACATCCACCTTCATTATGATGATCAAACGAACATTACAAACCACAACAACAAACTCAACCTTGATTTTAAACTACAACAAATGATGGATCATAACACTTTAGATTATTTTTCTATGACTATCATGGTCACCAAGTTGTGGAGTTCAACAAACTAACTTATGAACCTTTAATTTCCTAGTCTTAGGCACAATCAAAGTTTGAAAAAAGAATTTAACAAGTGATTATCCCTTCCTTGGCAAAATTTTAAGAATCTTCTTAAAAAACACACAATCTTCTTAAATAGAATAACAATTCGAAGTTCTTAATAATAAGTAATCGTCCCTTCCCAGCAAGGATTGAAATTTGACTAAAATGTACCAAATTTGAAAATCAATAATTTGGCCTTGAGGATTTGATATTTCATGGGTAAAATTTACCCATCATAACTTTGATCCCCAAGACAAGAATGTACAATTCGTCCTTTGACCTCAACTAACAGCCCCACCTTAGTATCTTACATTAGACCACCAAAAATAATTCCAATAGACCACATTCAATAACAACGTGCAACATTAAAGTGAAAATGCTTTTTATTTAACTTGTGGTATTTTATAAAATCAGATCTTTCCATTAGATCAAAGCGTAATTACTAAACAAATTGGGAGGGTAGAACTAAAATCAAATTAATCTATGAGGATATTAATGCATCTATTCATATTGAAAAGTATGAAATCAAGGCTCACACAACAAGTAATGAATTCCATAGTAGACTAGCCGTTTTAATTTTTTAGAACCTCACATCAGGGTAGATGCAAGTTACAATGGCTCATTTTTTGCATCCTTATGGACTTTCTACAAAGTGTACTTTATTCAAATGCCATATACACATTGTAAAATCATCAATTTGACAAAACTATTTATGGATTAAGATTGTCAACTTGAATAAGAATAATTTTATTAAGGGGTGAAATTTAATAAACATACACCAATCATATAATAATGGACTTTTAAAGTGGACATACAGATTATAATCTAGATTTTTCATTAGCATTCAAATGCATTTTTTGTTATGATTTCATTTTAATATTTTTTTATAGGGACTCAATACATGATTCATGATGAAAAAAAGAAATGGATTGAAAAAAATTATAGCAAAAACTTTAACCAACAAATAGTTATGGACTTTTGAATGATTAGATATGGGTCTTATTTTCAAAAGTTCTAATCTTGGTCATTTTTTATTGGATTAATATTTTTTTTCCTAACATGTATAATAAAAACATTTCTAGATGGGCATCCTTTCATATGGACTTTATTAATTGATTAATCACCACATAGGGCCCACTTAACATTGGTTTTTAACGTTTTTTTTCATTCTAATGTTAATTTTTTTCATTTATATGGACTTTTGGGAATGGAACTCTTGTCGCTTTTAAACCACCATAACTTGCATCTACCCATCATTTCCATTATCTATCGGTAAAGACTTATTATAAACTCTAGTGCAACAAAATTGTTGGAGGCAACAAAATGTACTATACAATATTTGGGCATTATTCTCGAAATCCAACTCAAATTAAGCCAAGAAACAAATCGGCATTCACAACCGCAAAACAACACAATGAGAAAGCATCCTTAGCTTGGAAATCCTAATGTCCTTAGTAGTCTTGCCTTTCATCTAGCTCCATCCTTTGCATAATTCTTCACGATACAAAAGAAAAACAGAGAACATAGTACTAATCCCTAATCTTCAACACCATCTTAATAGCAAAATTATCCTTAGCAAAAAACCGCTCCATCAATCATGCTTGAGTGAGTGACTATATGACAATATAGAAGTTGGTTTACAATGCCAAGACAACAACATTGAGTATCCCTGTTCACACAGAAACCCTAAATCCATATCCTTTTGCCACATCACAAGGTCCATTGGAAGTAAGCACTACTTTGAATAACTGGCCAGGGGGATATTGAAAAAACTCAATATCTGGCCAACACTGGTTGCGACTAGATTTGAAGCACAAGTCTTTAATCATCCGTCTATATTCATAACTACTTGCTGGCCTGAAGTTTGTGCTTCAAAGTTCCTACCCTTCCATTCTACACTTGAATAAATAACAACTTAAAAAAAAACCAAGTTAAATGAATAAACCTATGATACAGCTTAGCTTTACTATAAAGGGGAGGTTTAACTTCAAAATATAAAGGAAAAAGAGCAAAAATGGGTCCAAGTCCCTTGATAGAAAACCAGTTGCTCTGGGATCATTGTAACAACTGCACTTAGTGCAGCAGCTAACTAATTGCAGGGATCATGAAGTTTCACTTGTAAATGTGCAGCGGGTTGTTTACTAGAATCAAGCTTCACCTCTGCTGCACTGTTGCTGTTGCAGTCTAACTAACTAAGAGTGGACATAAAACTATGAAGCAAATGTGTGCAGCGGGTGGTTCACTCAAACCCATCACCTCTGCTGCACTCATTGCAGCTCGCCTGGCTACTTAGTAATTTTTTTTTATCACTCATGGCTTCACACTAAAACCTACTGATATCCATCCATATCCATTAACTTTCATCCATAATTCTGACTAGAGGTACAAGTCTAGCAGTTTTGATCTAGATCATGAACAGATGTGTCATTGATGGTTTAAGTAAATTATTATAGCTCTAGTTTGTCATCCATCCATCCATCCATCCATCATGCACGGAACTGGTTGCCTTCGAAGGTCTGTCCAAATTGCCAGTGAGCGAAAGCGGCGTTGATGGATGTGACTGATCTGCCATCGCTGGTGGTGACAATGAAGGACAAGGCTTGGCCGGTGAGACGAGTTCCGCAATTCCAGACTTGTCCCCAATTTCGTTTCATGGTTATCCACCCAGTTCTGCTTCCCTTGATGGACACCGCATGTACATCTCCCGCTCCCCCCACGTTGGTAATCAGAATCATGTTGAAGTATGGGTTTCCGTTGATTGTAAAGCGGATTCCTCCGCTCTTTACACATGCCACTCTGTAAGAAAAAATGATTAGATATGGCTAGAACCAAACATTGCAACAACAACTGATCCTTGTCAGTTTTTTTTCCTCTAATTCATTATACCTCACATAAATTTCTCTTGATTTGAATTTCCTAATGAGTCAATTAGCACGATTTGTCTTGCAGATTTTTTTTATTGGTGAAACTTTGCAAAAAATGAAATTTAAATTTAAAATCTCAAAGATTAAGTGATATTTTTTAGAGGCATTCAATCACCTTAAGTGAGAAAAAAAAAAGTAAAAATTGATAGAATTCTACATTTGGTTTTTAGTGTGCATCCAAAAATATAGAAGGGTGAATAAAGATTTGTATTTCAGATTTAGTTTTAGAGCCAGATTTGGCAAATATCTTCCTATGGATGATAATCACTTTTTTTAACATCTACCTATGGATGATGACCACTTTGGCTACAAACAAAAATTCTTTAATAAAACATTGTTGCCATGATGGTCCTTGCTATGATTATCACAATTTCAAATGGCAAAACATTAGTAGATTTAAGATAAGTCTATAGGCCGATGAACTTGTCAATGGAGGGGCATTTTTTTGCCCTGTGCGGGCTTCTAGAGCTGTGAAAATGGTGTAAGAAAGCATCCATCAGCTGGATGAACGATCGAGGGCGTAGTGATTTGGTACCTTCTGTAGAAAACAGGAACAATGCCAGCGACTTGTTGCGCAAGATGGTTGAACATGGGCATGGTGAGGTCGAAATGCTGTCGAGGAGGGTTACACCACCCTCCGTTGTTGCTGGGGATGGACCAATTGGGCGGACAGAAGTTGGTTGCGGTGATAGTGATGATGGGATTCCCGGGATGACACCATCGCGGTTGGTTGCATCTGATCTGATAACAAGCTCCGCAAGTCAGCCCGTTGTTGAATAGTGCGGTACTTAGAGCAGCTGTGTTGATGCCGTATCCTTGTTGATATAGGTTTCCGTAGCCACATGCACCTCCTAATGCAGGCAAGAGTCGAAAACAATGTAAGAATTCCGATGAAGAATCCACATTGCAATGACCTTATAATCAGGAACTAGCTTAATTGTCCAATTCTTCCTATAAGATCTTATAGGTTGAGTAGCATTGCAAGGCTTCATTGCCTAAGAACGCTCATGTCCATCTAGAATCCTTTCAGACGATCACTTGCAAGGTGGTAAATCTCCTCTAGCAGAGATTAGCTCAACAATCTAGGCTGTAATTGCCTTGACGATATTCAGCAATATTGCGATATTCAAGAGTACCATATTGAAGAGAGAGAGAGAGAGAGATCTGATACCCATAGTGCCGCCACCATCAGATGCACCATAAAAGGTGGCATGGGCATTTAACCATACTGCTCCTCCTGCCCCATGACTCCGCTGCACAAAGAGAGCGAGGAACGTCGCTACCATTATAGTAGTCCGGACCAAAACGCCCGGATCAGCACCTGCCATGATCGATTCCATACTCCTGCAATGTCTGATCAAGCGCCAGCTGATTGTCAGTTCCGGACTGCGATATAGAAGAGACCCAGAAGAGATTAAACCCCTAGTTATCGTGAATGTCCCTAGTTGCACAGCCAGTAATTCGATCGCCTCTGATAATCATGATATGCAGACACACATTTAGGTAGCTAACAGGAAATTACTCTTATGGGTGATGCTGGACTCCGATCAAAGCAAAATTTGCATACAGATGATCTGAAAACCATCCACAATGCGGGCTCGATTGAGAAAGAGGTCCGAAACCAAGCAAAACTAGTTAGGGATCAACTCACATAATATTGAAGCTGCTGCTGCTGCTTGAGAATCTCGAGAGAATTACAGTCTCTCAGAGCTGTCACACTGCTGCACTCAACAACACTTGAGTAATGAGACGACGGCTGATAACGAACTGCGGGAGTTGAAAGTGGCAGAATCTTTGAAGCAGTTGCAGGTACTTACCCACTTCAATATGCGCATCTCAATGGCTATATAAAGCCGCCTGCGCTCCGCAAATGACAAAAAAAACACAAAATAGGAACAAATCTCACGTGTGTTACGTCAACGGATTGTGCGGGAAGTGGCGAGATTGTTCAGCCGCCGGCTCTACCTATTCTATCACGGATCCTTTATTAAAGCCAAAAAAGAAAACCCCAATTCTGATCTTGCTGCTACCAAATTTTTTACTACTGGATCTTTTGAGATTGAAAACAAAAGCTTGAAAAAGGGGGGAAAAAAAAATAGCGACAAATCCATTCTACCAACCACCCTGTTCTTACAAATGGGTTGCTCGTGGCTGCCAGTGGCGAAAAGATCTTGAAGACGATGATCGCGGCTACCTGCTCCCCCTTCATTCACGCGAACGAAACACAAAGTCCTTTGGTGGATGAAGAATCTCACCCTGGATGAATGTGGTTTCTTTGTTTGGCAGACTGGTAGTATGACTTTCTGCTTTCACCCTGCTGCCCCTTCTATCACACGAACCAGACCAGATTATGAAACACTGAGTCCCTTCATAGATGAAAAAACTCAACCTGGATGAATATGGTTTCTTTGTTCGTCATACTTGTAGGACTTCTGCTCCCCCCTTCATTCTCGTGAACGAGAGACTAGGTTATGAAACTCTTAGTCCCTTGATGGATGAAAAAACTCAACCTGGATGAATGTGGTTTCTTTGTTCGTCATGCTTGTAGGACTTCTGCTCCCCCATTCATTCTCGTGAACAAGAGCCTTTGTTATGAAACTCTTAGTCCCTTGATGGATGAAAAAAATCACTCTGGATGAATGTGGTTTCTTTGTTCATCATACTTGTAGGACTTCTGCTCCCCCCATTCATTCTCGTGAACGAGAGACTATGTTATGAAACTCATAGTCCCTTGATGGATGAAAAAACTCACTCTGGATGAATCTGGTTTCTTTGTTTGCCATACTGGTAGGACCGTCTGTTTTCCCTTGCTTCCCCTTCATTCATGCAAACCAGAACACATTATGAAACTGGTAGTGCACCAATGGATGAAAAAATCTCACCCTGGATGAATGTGATTTCTTTCTTCCTAGCCTTTAAGGTAATTGATAGGAGAGTGAAAGCTGCCGTTTTCATATGATTTCTTTATTAAAATGTGGCCGTCAAGTGGACCTATCAAGTGGTCGGACTTGTGATTGTAGAAAACCAGTAGTTGTTGGAGCAAGTTCTGCCATTAAAATATCATTTGATTGGCTTTCTGGGTACATTGAGTTATGGCAATTAAATTATTATGTGATTGGCAACTTAGTTGTTTTCAGAAACCTTTCACCATTCATTTAAACTATAACAAAAGGTGTCTCTATATGTCAAGTGATTTCACTAAATTTTAAATGAATTCATTGATCCTAGTGAACAAGATTTACTGAGGATGCAGAGAATGTTTTGATCAAGTAGTGAATAGAGACTAATGGATTGCACCCACATTTTGTAATAATGTTCAGAGTATGACATGTTGAGAGTTGAGAGGGTTTTTGGTTGTAAAAGCCCAGTGGACGTCATTGGAGCGAGTTATGGCCATTGACGTTTATATGATGTGATCAGGTTCCCCATCAAATCAAAGTGTTGTGTGATTGGCATCCTGCTGGTTTTTGAAAATTCTTCACCAATTATTTGAAGGCTGCATTTGTGGATGGATATGTGTAGGATAATGCCCAAAGCTTGTGGGCATCACTAGAATAAGGAGGCCCACCCAATTTCCGTAATGCCTATGGCTGAGGGCATTCCCCAACATAAAAAACCGGCTATTTTTATTTTATTTCATTTTTTTCCTACCTCATGAGTATCATGGGAGTTTTTTTTTTAATGATGAAAATTTTTTTGAGAAATGAAATGGTAGAAGGTGTGGGTGTTTCATCTTGTGAAATGCCCCAAGGTTGTTTTGCTCTGTAGGCTAAGTGTGCATTCGCATAGACTAAAAAAGTTTTAGTTGTTAGGTGACTTTAGGGATCGTGTGGAGTGCCACTTCCTGGCACCACAAAACTAATGCTACACAAGCCATAAGATAAGTTACAAAATTGTTGGTTAGGCTAGCTTCTTTAATTTACTCTTGATTGTCATGAATCGGTGCTATTATGGAAGCTCTAAAGGGATATTATTATGTACTTGAATTAATTCACCCTTCTCACTAGATACTTTGGACAATCTATTATCGATAATTATTGAGGCATGTTATTTGGAGAAAGCAAATTTTTTTGCTGTAGTAATTTGTTTGACTCTTGCCAATTTAGATCCAGCAATCCAGAAATAACAAAGTGTCTTTTTGGACATAAATGAAGTTCAACTCTCAATTGGGCTAAATGTGAACATTCCTTTTTGGTTTTGACTTTGTGTATGCAGCTACAATTGGCGGTTTGTCCTTATTAACCCCACCTTGAATTTCGGTTTTCATTTGTAACTTGCTCTCTTTAGAGAGCCTATAGGTCAACCCCATTGTTGGTCCCGCAAAGTTCATGGGGGTTCTTCTTTGTCCTGCCAAGGGCATGATGAACCATGATAGGCTCCCAAGTTCATATTCTCGCACTATTTTGTGAGCGAGAAACTAGTTGTGGATAATGAGGTGGGAAAGTTGGAGGGGATGAGGAAGGAGGTGGTAAAGGCGGGAAGTAATGGCACTGGCTACTTCACTACCAAGCAAAACTCGCCACTAAATTAGCCCCCCAAATCAGGGGAACTGTTGCCGTCACATAAGGGTCATGAGAATTGCTCTCTGCATGGAGTCTGCACCTCTAGGCTATGTTTTAAAGAAAATTCCTTTACCTTGGTGAAACAAGAACTGATGTGCCTACTTTTGAGGGTATTAGGTGATGGTCCCTGGGAGGGCCCAGCTAAGTGGTGGGTGAGCAGAAGCTGGGACTGGGCAATGCCAATTTTGTGCCCTAATTGTTAGTGGTCACTTGGGAGAGATTCTTGCAGATCATTAGGAGCTATGTGGACTATTTGCTAAATCTCATGATGTTCTATGTATAGGTCACATGCTGTAGAAAGAGCAATTGACCCTAAGAAGCTTGGGGTGAAGGTGAAATCTCTTGTAACTGAACTTGGTCTTTGTTGTTTTGTTTAATTTCAAAAGTTAATTTAAGAGACATATGATGAATGTAAAACATGAATGATGCACGTATAAGTAGGATGAAATATTTTCATGTCGACAATCATTTCCAAATGTTGGGTGTTCTACCTTCATTTTTTTGGCTACTATTATCCTTGTGGTAGTAATTGTTGTGTAACTTTGAAAAAAATGTAAATCATAGACAACCTTGTGAGGCTTTCTTTAAAACAAATCTTAATTGCCCTCCAAGGCATGCAAAGCCTCTTCTTCAAATTTTGCTTCATGCATAAGTTGGTTTTTTTGTTGTCTTTACCTTCTTCACTATCGAAGGTTGGTTTTTTTGGAACTAGATAGATGGTAACTCCTTACCAAGGAGTCAATCCTCTTGGTGTCTTTTCATAACTCTATTCCTTGAATTTTTCTTAGCCAAAGGAATGTGTTGATCATTCTCCTTTGCATCCAACCTTCCTGCAGTTGGTCCAATCTTCAACCATTGACAACAATACCAATGGAGAGTTTTCTAAAGACTCTTCTTTTATCTCCAACAACTTGGATAGTGCTACATTTCCCCTTGTAGTTTGTTGCATGGTCTTCAAATACTTGCACCTACCCCATCCAACATGCCTTCCATAATTTGTTCCATTTGTTTTTAAATGTTCCTTGTTATTCATGGTCTCATGACAACTTTACCAAAATGAAAAGAAACAATGATTACTATTTAAAACCTATTTTTGTTCACAATAATTACCCTCCTTTTCTACTACATGTTTTTTTTCAAATGACCCTAATGAGTCAAATTTAAAATCTTGATTTTTGCAATTAAGGTTCTAAAGGTTAGCTATCTTTCCTAGATTGGTTTACCTTTTCGTCCCCTTACTTCCCAAGTATAGATCTTTAATGATTTACACTTTCACCGCATGGTTTTATTTTTGCACTTACTGTGGTCTAGACAAGAATTATCACCACTAGACAACTCCTAGAAATGAACTTCTATTCCTTTTTCTATTGCAACACACACAAAATTTGGAAGGTCAACAACAAGATTTTTTTTGAAACTTAAAGAATCCCAAAACAAATACCATATGCAAACTTGAAACCCCAACTAGAAATTTGGAAAAGAAATCCATGGTATGGTCACCAAATGTACTGCAAACCCCTAATAATCACAAACTAATTTGTTATGATTATCAAGTAAAACATAAATTAAAAAATATTCTATTCATACCTATGGGTTTGATTACTTCTAGAGCTTCAAAAAACACAAAATTATAATTTGTCTTGAAGGTAAAACCATAAAGAAGAACAAGATAACAAAAATAACTAATTTCATATGTTTGCAAAAGTTGATTACCTTCCTATAGTAGCATCTACATGAGGTATTTATATTTCAAAAGATAAAAAACAAAGAAAAAGAAACACATAAACTACTTGTTGTCATTTAATTGAAGAAAAATCCAAAAAATGTAGATAATTAATTTTTTACACTACACAATTAATGATCTCCTTTAACTACTTGCTAGATATAAATGAAAAAAAAATCACATACACACATAAACTCTTCCTTTCCACATGCCATAAATGTCGTAACCCCACTTTGGGGCTAAGTGTGAGAATGCAACTCACACTCCCAAAAGTGGGAAAATGGAGTCCTCCGGGACTCCCAAAAATTCAGAAGACGATTTGAGGGGTCAAATCTCTTCGCCTTGCTGCGTTCTTTATATCAATGGAAAGGCCTTGAAGCGTAGATGCCCAAAATGGCCTCGCATGGGTCATTTGGATATCTGAAGCCCAAGTTATGGGCAAAAGAAGGGCCGGGAGTCAAATTGTCAGTTTGACTCCCGACCACTAAAAGTCAGGAATCGACCTCTTCCCGATGTTGCCTCAAGGAGTGCAACATGGCGTTGAAAAGCTCTTTACGAGAGCTACAACTTTGGTTTAAACCTTGTCCTGATCTGAGTTCGGAGCGAGGAGCTATGGCCGTCCAAAGTCCTGGGATTCCAACCCGGGACAGTCTCGGAACTCCAACTTGGGAGTCCCGGGAAAAAGAGCCATTTGGATGTAGCCTCGGCGGAGAGCTGCAGAGTATACTATATGGGGGAAGGTGGTGGCTTCCCCCAAGTC
>Ga0116231_10005629_pt1 | contig 24541 bp, 23 predicted proteins | sample S1TSphgellanicum_2_FD_89695 | JGI IMG/M metagenome (GOLD analysis project Ga0116231, IMG submission 89695) | Host-associated microbial communities from peat moss isolated from Minnesota, USA - S1T2_Fd - Sphagnum magellanicum MG | ecosystem: Host-associated > Plants > Peat moss > Unclassified...
CCGCGGCGTCGCCGATCAGGCCGCCGCATTGCACGAACTCGCCCGCGAGCACCGGCTCGAGAGCGAATCGCTCGACGACGCTGCAGCAGACGCATACGACGCGCGCGAGCGGGAGGTGCGCCGAATGCCGGTGCTGTTGCGGCTCGGGGCCGCTCCGGTGCGGCTCGCCGGCGTGTTCGCGAACGAACCGGAATTCGGCGGCCGCCCGCGCATTTGGTATCCGCTGATCGGCGCGGCGCTCGTCGGCCGCGCGGAGCGATCCGATCCGGCATTCGTTGCCGCGCTGCGCGCGGCGCTGCACACCGTCGTCGTGGAGCGCGTCCCGCTCGCAGACCGCGCCGGCCTCGACGCGTGGGGGCCGCCGCCGCCGGCGTTTGCGATCATGGAGCGTCTGAAAGACCGCTTCGATCCCGAGCGGCTCTGCAATCCCGGCCGCTTCGTCGGAGGTCTGTGATGGACACCCACCAGCGTACGTACGCGTCGCTCCTCTCCGACTGCGTCCACTGCGGCTTCTGTTTGCCCGCCTGTCCGACATACGTGTCGTGGGGCGAGGAGATGGATTCGCCGCGCGGTCGCATCGATTTGATGAAAGGGCTGGACGAAGGCGCAATCCCGCTCGATTCCGTGGTGACGGGCCACCTCGATGCATGCTTGGGCTGCATGGCCTGCGTCACCGCCTGCCCGTCGGGCGTGCGCTACGATCTGCTCATCGAAGCGACACGCGCGAAGATGGAAGAGACCGCGCCGCGCAGTGCCTTCGACAAAGCGTTCCGCAATCTGATCTTCGCGCTCTTTCCCTATCCGCAGCGGCTGCGCGCGCTTGCCTATCCGCTGACGCTCTTTCGCGTCAGCGGCTTGCAAGCGTTGCTCCGCAAGAGCGGGCTCTTGAAGTTGCTCCCGCTGCGGCTCGCGCAGTTGGACGCGCTCGCGCCGGATGTTTCGTTCGCCGAGCTCGGCGAAACGCTGCCCGAACGGACGCCGGCGGCGGGCGGCCCCGCGCGGTTGCGCGTGGGTCTTGTCGCCGGTTGCGTGCAGCGCACGTTTTTCCCGAACGTCAACGCAGCAACGGTCCGTGTCTTGGCTGCCGAAGGATGCGACGTCGCGATCCCGCCGGGACAGGGCTGCTGCGGGGCGCTCTCGCTGCACTCCGGCCGCGCCGAGGAAGCGAAGCGCTTCGCCCGCGCGCTCATCGAACGGTTCGAAGCGAACCCCGTTGACACGATCGTAATCAACGCGGCGGGGTGCGGCTCGACCCTCAAGCAGTACGGCGAACTCTTCGCCGACGAACCCGCGTGGCGCGAACGTGCGCAGGCGTTCGCCGAGCGCGTTCGCGACGTGAACGAACTGCTCGCCGAACTCGAGCCGCGCGCGGTGCGTCATCCGGTGAACGCTCGCGTCGCGTATCACGATGCGTGCCATCTCGCCCATGCCCAGCGCGTTCGCACCCAGCCGCGCGCGTTGCTGCGCGCGATCCCGGGCGTCGAGCTCCTCGAGATCCCCGAGGGCGATCAGTGTTGCGGCAGCGCCGGCACCTACAATCTGTTCCAGCCCGAGTCGTCGCGCGAGATCGGCGAACGCAAAGTCGATAATGTCTTACGCGTGCGTCCCGATATCGTCGCGAGCGCGAACCCCGGCTGCACCTTGCAGATGCAAGCCATCGCACGCGCGCGAGGCGAACGCCTCACCGCCGCGCACCCGATCGAGATCCTCGATGCCTCGATCGGGAACCGTCCGCTTTAAAGAAGCCCTAGTTCCCCTTCGACGGGATGCGGCGCTGACCGGGTGAGGTTTCAATCTGGCGCCGATGCGATTGGATGCCGACGGTCACCGACGTGACCGAGATCTGTAGTTGGACTTCTGAGGGGTACGTGTCGAAGTTCGTGCCGGTCAAGCCGTCGGCCGAGAGCCCTTCGATCGTCAAAAGACACGCATACGGCGGCGCCGACGTCGGCTGCGTACCTGGGGCATAGGTCGGCGCCGCGGAGACGTCGATCGCGTAGCTCGCGGCGGTGGATTGGAACGTTCCAACCGCGCCGAGGCCGATGAACGAGTTGTAATTGGTCGCGCCCGAGACGTTCGAACAGTTCAACGTCGAGGTGAACGGGACGCTGCTCGGCCCGGACTGCGTGATGGTGACGGGGATCGTTTGCGGAACGGTCGTGACGCTGATCGAGCCGACGGAGACGGTGCCGTTGGTGCCGACGAGCGTCGCGCTCGTTCCGGACCCGGCCCCGATCGTTGCCGAGACCGGGCCGAAGAGATTTTCCGTGTACGTGACCGAGACGCCCGACCCGGTGAGCGTGAAGACGGCCGCGCCTATGCCGGTGAACTGCCCGGCGAGCGAGGAGCTGATCGAGCCGTTCGAGCAGGGCAGCGTCGTCGTGGTGAGCGACACCGGGCCGGTCGCCGAAACGGCCACCGCGGTGCTGCAGTTCGTTTGGGTGATCTCTTGCGTCGTAAACGACTGCGGGTACGTCGCGTTGACGGCATTCGCGCTGGTCGGGAACGTACCGCCGCCGATCAAAATCGGCCCGGCAGCCGGCGACGGGCTGGGCGAAGGAATCGGTGACGGGCTAGGCAGTGGGCTCGGCGACGCGCTAGGCAGTGGGCTCGGCGACGCGCTAGGCAGCGGGCTCGGCGACGCGCTAGGCAGTGGGCTCGGCGACGCGCTAGGCAGCGGGCTCGGCGACGGAAGCGGTGACGGGCTCGGCAGCGGGCTGGGCGACGGAAGCGGTGACGGGCTCGGCAGCGGGCTGGGCGACGGAAGCGGTGACGGGCTCGGCAACGGGCTGGGCGACGGAATCGGTGACGGGCTCGGCGACGGCGAAGGCGTCGGCGTGCTCCCGGAGTTGGAGGCCGCCGCGGCGACGACCGTTGCGGCGGCGGCGCCGCCCGCGACGGCGGTCGTCGTTGAGGTTGCGGCACTGGCTGCGCCGGAGGCCGCGCCACCGCCGGCCGCGCTTGTGCTCGCGCTTGACGTACCGCTGATCGATCCGACCGAAAGCGTGCTCGTCGTCGTGGTGACGGTCGCCGCGCCGGATGCCGAGACGACACCCGTCGTTCCGGCCGGCACCGCGACGGTGACGCCGGAGGAGATGGCGGTGACGGAGGCCGTCCCCGAGGTGATCGTCACCGACGTCCCGCCCGCGTTCTGGATGATGAACCCTTCGGTACCACGGATGGCGATCTGCGAGGTTGGGGTCGTGAACGTGTAGTTCGCGGCTTGACCGGCGGGATGGCGGATGACGAAGTGCAGCGCGCCGTTGTTGAGCGTGATCTGATTTTGCTTCCCGGTGTCGATGGCGTTGAAGGCGCCGATCCCAACGGTTGTCCGTTCGCCGATGTCGATCTCGGAGGAGTCGGGCAGCGTCAATGTCGCGAGCGACTTGGGCCCGGTGATCGCCGTTGCATTGTCCGGAACGACCAATCGCGTGTAGATCGTTTTCGTCCCGCCGTCGATCGAATATTGCACGGCCCCGCGGACGCGCGCGAGGACTTTGTCGCTCGCGGCAGCGCTCGGGAGGACGCTTAGCGAAACCGCGCCACCTGCGAAAAACGCCGCCATGGCGAAACGCCAAACGGAGAACGTAGCCAAACGCCGTCCGAACATGAAAAACCTCGCGAAAGACCGACTTCCGGTCCGGGAGTCGTTACCTGCCGCTCGCCCGACACCCTCTCCCGGTGTGAAATGAGTGCGCCCGATCCGTATGCCGATTTGGTATCGGCATGGCGGTCGCTGCGCGCCCGCGGCGTGCACGTACGAGAGGTTGCCTGCGTCGGTAAACCGAGAACGCTCTTGCTCGTCGAAATGATGAGTGAGGGGCCTCACACCGTCTCGCTCTCCGCGGGTATCCACGGCGACGAACCGGCCGCGCCGTGGGCACTCTACGATCTCGTCCGTTCGCGACTGCTCGACACCCGCTTCGGCTACCGGATTTGGCCGTGCCTCAACCCGGAAGGCTTTGCGGCCGGCACCCGAGCGAGCGGTGCGGGAATCGACCTCAACCGCACCTTTGCCCGCGGCGGGACCTCGCCCGAAGCGCGGGCGCTGATCGCGGCGAATCGCGATCGCCGGTTCGTGCTCCACGTCGATTTGCACGAAGATCCGGTCGCGCGCGGCGCCTACGTCTACGAACCGCTTCCCGACGGCGCCCCGCCGCGTTTTGCGGCCCCGCTCGTGCGCGCGTTCGACGATGCGGGATTACCCGTCCAGGATCTGAGCGATCCGGCGTTCGATCTGGGCAGCCCGCCCGAAGCGCGCGCGGTGCAGACCATCGAGCGCGGCAGCGTCGTGATGGGCGCGCGCGCCGAGAGCGCCTACTTCACCGGTGGATGGCCCGTCTCGATCTATTTCGCGCTGCGCGCCGCCGCGGCCGTCGTGACGGTCGAGTCGCCGGGCACGCGACCGTGGGACGAACGGATCGCCGTCCACCGCGTCGCGGTGACGGCGGCGATTTCCCGGCTGGAATGAACGGCTCGAAGGCGAACGGACCGGCGTTATGCCAGATCGCGATACCCTCGAAGTAGACGTCCTCTTTGTCGGCGGCGGCCCCGCCAGTCTCGCCGGCGCCATCCGTTTGCGCCAGCTCGCCGCGGCCGAGGGCCGCGACATCTCGGTCATGGTGATCGAGAAAGGCGGCGAGATCGGGAACCACGGGTTCTCCGGCGCCGTGGTCGATCCGAAATCGCTGCACGAACTGTTCCCCGGCGAAGATATCACCGGCGGCCTCGATGCGCCGGTGACCAGCGACGCGATGTGGTATCTCACCGCGTCGGGCAAAATCGCCGCGCCGTTCGTGCCGCCCGTGCTCAACAATCACGGGAAATACATCGGCTCGCTCAACCGGCTCACGAAATGGCTCGGCGAAAAGGCCGAGGGCCTCGGCGCCGATGTCTTCGCGGCGTTCCCCGGTCAAGAGCTTCTGTGGGATGGGGAGCGCGTCATCGGCGTGCGCGTCGGCGACAAAGGCGTCGGGCACGACGGTGCGCCCAAAGCCAACTACGAGCCCGGTCCGGATCTCTTCGCGAAGGTCGTCGTGCTGGGTGAAGGCCCGCGCGGGACGCTTGCCAAGACGGCCGTCGCGCGGCTCGGCCTCGATCGCGACCGCGATCCGCAAGTCTATGCGGTCGGCGTGAAAGAACTCTGGAAAGTCCCCGCGGGCCGGCTCGCCGCCGGCAGCGTGATCCACACGCTCGGCGCGCCGCTCCCGAACGACACCTTCGGCGGCGGCTGGGTCTATATGATGAACGACGACATCATCGACATCGGCCTCGTCACCGGGCTCGACTACGGCGATCCGACCACCGATCCGCACAATCTCTTTCAGAAGATGAAGACGCTGCCGGCGATCAAGCCGCTGCTCGAGGGCGGCAAGCTGATCAAATACGGTGCGAAAGCGATCCCCGAAGGCGGCCTTCACGCGATGCCGCGGCTGTATGCCGACGGCCTCCTGCTCGTCGGCGATACCGGCGGTTTCCTCAACGGGATGCGGCTCAAGGGCATCCATCTCGCGATCAAGTCGGGGATGCTCGCGGCGGAAGCGATCTTCGATGCGCTCGGCAAGGACGATACCAGCGCCGCCGGTCTCGCGAGGTACGATGAGAAATTCCGCGCGTCGTGGGCGTTCAAAGAACTGCACGCGGCGCGTAACTTCCACGCCGGCTTCAAGAACGGGCTCTTCGGCGGGATGTTCAACGCGGCGATCTCCATGTATACCGGCGGCCGCGGGTTCGGCATCTTCGATAAACTCAGCGGCCATTACGGTCACGAGCGGATGAAGAAGCTCAGCGAAGCGACGCCGGTGGCGCGCGATCACCGCGTTGAGATCGACAACGTGTTGACCTTCGACAAGCTCACCGACGTCTTCAACAGCGGCACGATGCACGACGAAGATCAGCCCGCGCACCTGCACGTCGCCGATACGAACATCTGCGCCGATCGCTGCACGTCCGAGTACGGGAACCCGTGTCAGTATTTCTGCCCGGCGAAAGTCTACGAGCCGCAGTTCACCGCGAACGGCAACGGCACGGTCGAGGGCAAGCTGCAGATCAATTTCTCGAACTGCGTGCACTGCAAGACCTGCGACATCATGGACCCCTATCAGATCATCACCTGGGTGCCGCCGCAAGGCGGCGAGGGTCCGGTCTACACCGGCTGCTGATGACGATTGCGGTCAACGGTGAATTGCGCGAGGTCGCGCCGGGCAGCACGCTCGGCGCGCTCCTCGACGCGCTCGGCGTGCGCCGCGACGGCATGGCCGTCGCCCGCAACGACGCCGTCGTCCCGCGCGCCCGGGTGGACGATACGCCGCTCGCCCCGGACGATCGCGTAGAGATCATCGTCGCCGTCGCCGGCGGCTAGCCCGCGCATTCGACTCCCGCGTGCCGCGTGTCGCGCATGCCGGAGTGTCATCCTGAGCCTTGTCGAAGGATGGGCATGAGATAACGTGGGCACCCTTGCTCGCATGCCCACCCTTGCTCAGGACAGGCTCTCGGCTCAGGATGACACCGAAACGGGGTCGAATACGGCGGCATGGATACCCCGCTGATCATCGGCAAGCACCGTTTCGCCTCGCGTCTGTTCGTCGGGACGGGGAAGTACCCGTCGCTCGAGATCATGCAAGCCGCACACGCGGCAAGCGGCGCCGAGGTCGTCACCGTTGCGATGCGCCGCATCCACTTGGACGACCCGACCGGCAAGACGTTGATCGACTACATCGATCGCGCGAAGTTCACGATTTTGCCGAACACGGCGGGCTGCTTCACCGCCAAGGATGCGATCCTTACCGCACAGCTCGCGCGCGAGGCGCTCGGCACCGACTTGATCAAACTCGAAGTGATTGGCGATCCGCAAACGCTCTATCCCGATACGCGCGAAACGATCGCCGCAGCGGAAGTCCTCGTGAACGATGGCTTCACCGTGCTGCCGTACATCGTCGACGATCCGATCGCGTGCAAAGCGCTCGAAAACGTCGGCTGCGCCGCGGTGATGCCGCTCGCCGCGCCGATCGGCAGCGGTCTCGGCGTCTGCAATCCCTATTCGATCGCGATCATCAAAGAACGCGCGAGCGTGCCGGTGATCGTCGATGCGGGCGTCGGCACGGCGAGCGATGCCGCGATCGCGATGGAACTCGGCGTCGATGGCCTGCTGATGAACACCGGCATCGCTGCCGCGAACGACCCGGTCGGCATGGCGCATGCGATGCGGCTCGCAACCGAAGCCGGCCGCTACGCATTCCTAGCGGGACGCATGGAAAAGAAACGCTACGCCAACGCCTCGAGCCCGCTCACGGGTCTGCTGCAAACCAAATGACGCCGGAGATCAACGTCCACGACCTCAAAGCGAAGCGCGACGCCGGCGATTCGTTCGTCCTGCTCGACGTGCGCGAGCCCGACGAACTCGTCACGGTCTCACTCCCGTGGGCGAAGGCGATCCCGATGGGTGACGTCCCGCAGCACCTCGACGAACTGCCGCCGGACAAAGAAATCATCGTCATGTGCCACCATGGCGGCCGCAGCGAACGCGTCACGCGCTTCCTCAACGCCAATGGCTTCCCGAACGCAAAAAACCTCGCCGGCGGCATCGACGCCTACGCCATCGAGATCGAACCCGATCTCGCGCGCTACTAGCGGCGTGATCTGATCGTCGCGATATGTCCATTGCGCCCAAGGGCTCTCGATCTCGACACGATCATCGACGCCTAAGCGGTTCCTGACCGGGCACCAAACCTTACGTGCGGATCGCCTCGACGAACCAGTGGCGGTAGCCGGCGATCTCGTCGTCGCCGTGGGCCCAGCGGCCCACGATCTGATCCACATCGACCTCGTCCAGACGTTCGATGCGGAAGCCGTCGCGGAGCAGTTCCTCGATGCCGGGGCGATCGAAGTAGGCGTGCGGGATCCCGGCCTCCGCGCCGTCGCCCGGAGCAAACGTCTGATCGTCGAACGGGATGCCGAAGCCGAAGCGGGCGTCGTTGATCGAGCCAAAGACGAGCGCGATCGGCGAGCCGGGCGCGACGACGCGGCGCAGTTCGCCGAGGCCGAGGCGCAGCTTCGCGACGGCACCGTGGAGGTAGGCGTGGGTCGAGATCGCGGCGTCGAAGGCCGCGCGCGGGGCCTCGAGCTGGGTGTACGGCGCATCGTCGCTCGTCGAGGTGACGGCGAGACCCAACCCGTTTAAGTAGCGGGTGTTGCGGCCGGAACCGGTCCCCACTTCGAGAATGGCTCCGGTCCGGCCGAGCTCGCGGTAACGCTCCGCGAGGCGCGTCGCAAGCGGATGGGGACCTTGCGGAGAAGGGGCGTCCATGAGCGGTGAACCTCTCATCATCATCGTCGGGGGAAATGCGCTTGCGCTGCGCGTGTGCGAGGAACTGTGCGGGACGCAGGGCCATCGCGTTGCCGTGCTGTGGTCGCACGACCACGACATCGCCTCACGACTCGAACGTCTCGGCGCCGGCTACGTCGCCTTTGCGCCCAACGACTACGATGCCTTACGCGCGGCCGGCGTCGTGCACGCCACGTCGATCATGGTTCTCGATGAAGACGACCGGCTCAACCTGCAAGTTGCGCTGAAAGCGCGCGACCTCAACCCTAACATCCGGCTCGTCATCCGGCAGTTCAACCGGACCCTCGGACGCAAGATCGAGCAGAACCTGCCGAACTGCTCGGTCCTCTCGCTGGCCTCGCATTCGGCCGCGACGTATGCGGCCTCGGCGCTGGATGCCGCCTGTTTTTATGCGGTCGAATTTCCGGACAATGTCGACGGCGTCGTGGCGGGCTTTTCGCGCCGGCGCGGGGCCGACTTCGGCGTCGCCGGGATGACGGTCGCGGATGCGCAGTCGCGGCTGAAGAGCCGTATCATCGGCCTTGGCGGCAAGGATGTTTTTACGCACGACCGCGTGATCGACGCCGAGGAAGAAGTCGTCGTCTTCGGTCGTCTCGGGTCACTCGAAGCGTCCGCGCCGGCGACCGCCGCCGAAGCGCGGTTCGAGCGGGCGTCGAACCGGCGCGTTTTCTTCGCGCAGCTCGCGGGGATGCTGCGAGCCGCGCGCCGGCTCGATCCGATCATCCAGCGCATCGCGATCGCGGCCGGGATCCTGTACGTGCTCGCGATCGTTTATTTCGCCTACGCGCTCAAGAAAGATTGGCTGACGGCGCTCTACTTCGTGAACACGACGGTGACGACGGTCGGCTACGGTGATATCACGCCGCTCGACGCGGGCCCGGTCGCAAAACTCTTCTCGAACGGCCTGATGTTTGCGGGCGTTGCACTCTCCGGGATCTTCGTCGCCGTCATGACGACGGCGCTCACCCGCGCGCAGTGGGTTGCGATGCAAGGGTTACGGCAGATTCGCACGCGCGGTCACTTCGTCGTTTGCGGTACCGGCAACGTCGGCTCGCGCGTCATCGACTTCTTGCTCGCGCAAGAGAAGAAATTGGTCGTGATCGATCCCTCGCCGAGCCCCGCCGTGATCGAGTTCTCGCGAAACCGCGTGCTGGAGCTCCTTACCGGCGACGCGACATCGGATACGACGCTCGATCTTTGCAACCTCAAGTATTCGCGCGCCGTCATCACGATGACCGACTCCGACACCGCCAACCTCGAGGTGGCACTCGGCGCGCGGGCGCGCAACCCGAAACTGCCGGTCGTCATGCGAATTCAAGACGACACGTTCGCGCGCTCGATCGCACGGCAGTTCGATTTCACGACGACGTACTCGACCTCAGCGCTCTCGGCGCCCGTGTTTGCGGGGCTCTCGCGCTTTCCGGGCTCGCGCGGCCGCATCGCGTTCGGCGACGACGAATACAACATCGGCGAACGCCAGCAGGGCGAAGTTCCAATGCCGCCGCCCGCCAACCACTGCATTCCGCTGGGCGTTTGGCGCAAGGGTGCGTTCCATCACATCAACGCGTTCGATGAGATGGAGCCGTTCGACCGGCTCCTGTTCATCGTGCCGCTCTCGCAATTCCGGACGCCGCAAAAACCGTCGGCCGAGGCCAAGCCGCCCGCAGCCGATCCGGCCGTCCGCGATACGCCACTCGCAATCTCATTGGAGGAGGTCTGACCGATGCTTGAAGCCGGTTCGCCGTTACCCGCCGTCACACTCGCCGACGACGAGGGCCACACGGTCGATCTCGCGTCCCTAGTGGGGCGTCCGCTCGTCATTTATTTCTACCCGCGCGCCGATACGCCGGGTTGTACGAACGAAGCGATCCAGTTTCGTGACGATTACAAGAAATTCACGAAGAAAGGCGCGCAGATCATCGGGGTGAGCCGCGATTCCGTCGCCGCCCAAGCCAAATTCAAGGCGAAATACGAGCTGCCGTTCCCGCTGCTGGCCGACGTGGACTCGAAAATGTGTGATGCGTTCGGGGTCATCGTCGAGAAGAATATGTACGGGAAGAAGAGTATGGGGGTGCAACGCGCCACCTTCTTGGTTGGGGTGGACGGCAAGATCCAAAAGGTGTGGCCGAAGGTCAGCGTTGCTGGTCACGCAGCAGAGGTCCTGAAATCGCTATAACCCCCGGTTTGAGCCTAACCGTGGTCGGTTCGAGTTCATCGATACCGCGGCCGGATCGTGCCTGCAGCTCCTACCTGATTCAGGATGGTGAGCGCAACGTGTTGCTCGACATGGGAACCGGCGCGTTCGGCAACTTGCGCCGGCACGTCGATTACGACCGGCTGGACGCGGTTGTGATCAGCCACATGCACGCCGACCATTTCATCGACCTCATCCCGCTGCGCTATGCGCTACGGTACGGCCGGATGCGGCGCGACGAGAAGCTGCCGCTCTATCTGCCGCCGGACGGCGAACGGATGCTCTACCATCTGGTCGGCGCGTTTGCCGACGAAGGCGCGGGCGATTTTCTCGCCGAGGTTTTCGACCTGCGCACCTATCACCCGGCGAAGCCGCTGCGCTTGGGTGCCGCGACGATGACCTTCGCGCACACGCTGCACTACATCCCGACCTTCGCGATGCGGTACGCCGTGAACGGTCAAAGCATCACCTATAGCGCCGACACCGCACCCGACCACCGCGTCAGCGACCTGGCCCGCGGGACGGATCTGTTCATCTGCGAGGCGACGCTGCTCGCCGGCGATGTCGAACACGGCATGCGCGGCCACTGTTCGGCCCTCGAGGCGGCCGAGATGGCGCGCGCCGCCGGCGTCGGATCCCTGTGCCTCTCGCACTACGGGGAATTCTCGCAGTCGCGCGACCTCGACGAAAGCGCGCGCGGCTTGTTCACCGGCGAGATCATCGTCGCCGACGATCATCTCGTGATCCCGGTTGGAGAACGCGTCCCCGCGATTTAGTTGTCGGCCCCTAGTTCTCGGTTTTTGGGCCGCCGCGGGGCAGCGAGAACGCAATGAGCGATTTGACGGGGGCGAGCCCGCGGTTGATGACCGCATGGACCTCGACCTTCAAATTCAGTTCTTCGAGCCGAGCCTTCGATGCCAGCACTTCACGGCCGCTCGTAACGATGTCTTCGAGCAGCAGCACTTTTTGATTGGGAGAGAAGCCGCCCTCGACGTACTCATCCGCGAAGGCGCCGTATTCTTTGGGCGCTTTGCGCACGATGATCATCGGCAAGCCGGTCATCTGCGAAACGGCGGTGGCGAGGATCACGCCGCCGAGTTCGGTGCCGCCGATGAGATCCGGATTGCACTCGGCGACGATCGGCGCGAAGAGCCGCGCGATACGGCGCAGGATGTGCGGATCGGAGAAGAGCTTGAACTTGTCGATGTAATAATCGCTGCGCGCGCCGCCCGAGAGGAGGTAGTCGCCGCGCGTAAGCGCACGCTCCATGATGACCTGCTGCAGCCACTTGAGTTCGGGGATACGCGCGAGCGTCGAAGACGGCGGCTGCTCATGCACGGGTGATCAAATCTCCCACTGATAGGCGTTCCACGCCTCGTTGATCGGATTGGGGGCGAAGCCCTTGAAATCCGGGTTGGTCGCTTGCGGAAAGCGCGTGTACCAGATCACGATCTCCGGAATATCCGTCGCGATCAACTTCTGAACCGTCGAATAGGCCTTCTTGCGGGTCGCTTGATCGTAGCTCGCGAGCGCTGCGTCCTGGGCGGCATCCATGGCCTTGGAACAATAGCGCATATAGTTCGTGCCGGCGGGCGGGATTTGGTCGCAGCGGAAGAGCGAGTGGTCGTCCGGATCGAGTCCAGCAATCCAGCCGGTTACGGTCAGGTCGTATTTTCCGTTCGACTGAATCCCACCCTGGCCGTACGTGGCAAACCAAATGCTGGACGGGTAATTCTTGATCTGCAGATCGATGCCGCCGGCGCGAAGCATCGATTGCAGGTTCGCCTCGACGAGGCGCCGCGTTGCGTTCGATTGATTCGTCGAGATCTGGATCGAAAACGGCTGGCCACCCTTTTGCAACATGCCGTCGGGCCCCGTGGTGTATCCGGCCTGTGCAAGTAGGGCGCGCGCTTTTGCGACGTTCGGCGGGTACTTCATGATGTTTGGCTCGTAGGCCCACGATGACGGCGGCTGGTCGGCGCCGCCGACCGTCGCCGAACCGCCGGTGAGCTTATTCACGAGCGCGGCCTTGTCGATGAGATAGGCGAGCGCCTGACGGACGCGCAGATCCTTGAAAATTGCGCGCGAGTTGTTGATGAAGATGTTGAGCGTCTGCGGCGAGTCTTCGAGGTTGATCGCGGTATCGGGCAGCGTCTTCAGCACCGCGTAAAGCGTCGGCGAAGGCTCGAACATCCAGTCGATTTCGTGCGTGCGCAGCAGGTTGATCTCGGTGTTTTCGTCGGGAATGATCCGCACGGTTATCTGCTTGAGTTTCGGCGCACCGAGAAAATAGTCGGGGTTCGCGACGAGCTCGATGTGATCGGAATGGATCCAGCGGGCGACCTTATACGGCCCCGTGCCGATCGGCGTCCCGTTGAACGGGATCTGGTTGATGTTCGCATATTTGCCGAGGATATGTTCCGGCACGATGCAGATCGGGTTGTCGCTCTCCGCGAAGATCGTATCGACGAATGGCGCAAACTTACGTTTGAGGTGGAAGACGACCGTCGTGTCGTCCGGCGTGTCGACGCGCGAGATCTCCTCGTATCCGACATGCGAGTTGACGTTGTTGTTCGGATTCATGACGGCTTGCCAGCTGAACTTTACGTCCTTGCTGGTGAAGGGTACGCCGTCTTGCCATTTCACGCCGCTGCGCAGCTTGTAGGTGATCGTCAAGCCGTCTTTGGAGATGCCGCCGTTTTCGGTCGTCGGCACGTCCGCGGCAAGCATCGGAACGAGCGTCTTGCCGTCCGGCTTCACGGAAATGAGGACGTCGAATGACAGCCGGTTCAGCATTCCTTCCGTCGTGTTCGCGGAGAGCAGCGGGTTGAGCGTTACCGGCTCGCCTTGAATCGCGATCCGCAAATTGCCCGGCTGCGTCCAACTGTGCTCGCTGCCGGACGGCCCCGCGCCTGACGTGTCGCTGACTTTCGAGCATGCTGCAAACGCGAGCGCAAGAGCGAGCGCTCCGATGATCCGACGGTTCAAACGTGTCCTCCGTGGCGAGAGCGCTTAGCGGCGCTTCACCGGTTTTTTCGCGCCGGTCTTCTTGGCCGGGGCTTTTTTCGTGCCGCGGGTAGCCGGCGATTTCTTGTGGGCGGCCTTCTTTGCGGGCAGCGTTTTCTTACCGCGCGCGGGTGCGGCCGTTTTCTTCGCGGCCTTGGCCGGCGTGGTTTTCTTCGCGGCTGCCTTTTTGACCGCGGCCTTCTTGGCCGGCGCGGCTTTTTTGGCGGGCGCCTTCTTTGCCGGGGCGGCTTTGGCCGGCGCCTTTTTGGCGCTCGCCTTGACGGCCGGCTTCTTGGCGGCCGGCTTCGTGTGTGCCGCACCGGTTTTCGCCGGCGGCACCTTTGCTGCCGTGGCTTTCGGCGCGGGAGCCTTCGCCGGGGTCAATTTCACCGCCGCTGGCTTCGCGGGTGCGGATTTTCCCGTTGCGGCTTTCGCCGGTACGGCTTTTACGGGGATCGCTTTGGCGAGCGTCGCTTTCGTAGTCGTCGCCTTCGCCGGGTCCGGTTTCGGTTTGAGCGGTGCGGCTTGCACGACCGCTTTCGCCGCAGCCGCGACGACCTCGACGGCCTTGGCGGCGATCGCTTTGACGCCGCCCTTCGGTGGCGCCTTGACGCGCGGGGCCGAGGCGGGGGCAGCAAGGGGCGCTTCGACTTCGGCAACGTGCGCGGGGGCATCGCTCGGCGCGGCCGGTTCCGGCGCGGCTACGGCGGCCGCAGCGGCGGCTTTGCGTTTCGCCGGCTTCGCGACCGGGACGGGTTCTTCGGCGGACTCCTCCGCGGCGAGATCCTTGGCCGCCTTGGGCGCTTTTGCCGGTTTGGCGCGCGCGGGCGACGCGGTCTCACGCGCTTTGCGCACCGTCTCAGCCGGGGCCGGTTCGGGCGGCGGCGGCGGTTCAGGTTCGGGCTTGCGTTCGACACGCAGGGCCACCCGCGCGAGGCGTCCCGCGATCGGGAAAACCAGCTCGTTGATCTCGCATTCGTCGAGCACGCGCAGAACGACGTCGAATTTATGCCCCTGATCGCGCGGCGAATGGGCGTCGGAGCCGACGGCGATGCCGACGCCGCGCTCTTTGGCTTTCTTCAGCAGCCGCGTGTACGCGGCCACGTAGCGTTCTTTTTCTTCCTCGGGGTGATCGCGATAGAGGAAGCGCGTGTTGAACTCGATCGCCTTGCCGAACTTCTCGCACGCCTCGACGAAACGGTCTTCGTAGCCCGCGAGGGTCGCGTCATCGGGCCAATGGCCGAACGCGGCGGGGACGTAAAAGTGGCCGATGATCTGACCCGGGAGCCGCTCGATGGTATCGAGCAGCGTCGTCATGTAGAGTTCCCAGACCGCTTGCGTGCCGAGCGTCTCGTAGTGCTCTTTGAATTCCGGGTTGTCGAAGGGCCAGTGCCAGCCTTCGCCATGCGTCGGATGCGTGATCGGCAGAAAGTGCACCGAACGGATCATGCCGTCCGGTTTCATCGCATCGACGATGTTCTGCGCGTCGGGCCGCGAGCGCGGATCGTTGTCGACCTCGGCGCCGATCGAAAAGCGCATCCCGCGGCGCAGGCCTTCGGAGACCACGGCGGCGTGCCCGACTTCGACGCCCGCCGTATCGGCGGCGCCGTGCAGATCCCCGGCTTCGGCGAGTTTGAGCGCGCGACGAACCAGATTCACAGCTGCCGGGTCTTCGAACGTCAAATAGTTCATGTGGTCGGCGACCATCATGAAACGGGGAAAACCGCGCCGGCAGGCGTGGAAGAACCAGAGAAAGAGCATCCGCGCCGAGAGCGGAATCGGCCGCTCCTCGAGATAGGGTTTGTGCTCGCCTTTCGCATGCCCGTGAATATCGGGGATCGCAAAGAGGCGCGGATCGCGTTCGGGACTATCGTTCAACTTCACGTATTCCGCGGGGAATCCACATGGCGTTCGGCGCCGCTTTCGCGGGCGCGGCTGGTTTGCTCTCGAGCCACGCGCCGATCGTTTCGAGCGCGGACTCGACGCCTTTTTTCATCAGTTCGAGCGTCATCGAGGGCGTACTCTCCACACCGAGCTCGATCGCTTGTGCGGGCAGGCACGGGAGGTGCATGAAGCCGACGACGACCGGCGGCGCGCTGTTCGTCGTTAACGAAAGCGCTTCGTAGAGCCATTGGTTGCACAAGAACGTGCCGGCGCTGTTCGAGACGTACCCGGGAACGCCGGCGGAGCGCCACGACGCGACGATCGCCTCGAGCGGAAGGCCCGAGAGGCGCGCGTCGGGTCCGCCGCGCGCGATGAAGTCGTTCTTGCGCATCGTACCGACGGCATCCGGGATCTCGAAATCCAGTACGTTGATCGCGACCCGTTCGAGCGCGAGGCCGGCGCGGCGCGCGGCGAGGCCAAACCCGATCACGACCTCGGGTTGCTCTTCGATCAGGGCCGCTTCGATCCGATCGTGCAACGTCCGGGTCTCGGACGGAAAGACGCGAACGGCGACCGCCCGGCCGCCGATCGTCTTGCCCTCGAGACTTCGGACCAGAAGTTCACTCGGGTTGACGCGGTATTCACCAAACGGTTCGAAGCCCGTCAACAGAACGCGCTTTGCCACGTTTCGCACGTTTGCCACGCCCCACCCCAGGCCCTGTGGACAGAAAAAAACCGGCCCCCTTGTGGGGCCGGCGGACGGGTTGGTTGCCGAGGGCTCGGACGATTAGGTCCGGGCACCTCCAATCATCGTGAATTCGCTTCGTTTGGGACTGTCGCAAGTAACGATGATCACCTCCTCTTGTCCGCTCGTTAGCCTCCGCTACGTCTGTATCTGGAGGAGCCGCGGACGGCGTATGTCGCGCACTTCTCGTTCGCATAGAAGATTTCATGCCGCGTGGAGAACGAAAAAAATGACACGTCGGCACGCGTGCGATGACACTCGCGGCACGTGCCCGATGACACTCGCAGCTAGCGGCGGATGCTTACGTAGCCTTCGAGCTCAAGGATGCGCGCTTTGACGTCGAGGCCGTATTCGTAGTTATGTAAGTGACCGCTCGAGTCGACGACGCGATGGCACGGATAGAGCAGCGGCACGGGATTGCGCGCCATCACCTGTCCGACGGCACGGGCGGCGTTGGGCGCGCCGATCTGCGTTGCAATCCAGCCGTACGAGCGGACTTCGCCGACCGGGATCTCCGCGGCCGCGCGCAGCGCGGCTTGTTCGAACGGCGTCAGCTCGGAGATGTCGACGCGTTCGTAGTTCGGCCGGTGGTGGCGGAAGAAGGCTTCGATCGTATCGCTCACCCACTTGGGCGCTTGCGCCGGGACGACGCCGCGCCGCAGGCGCCGGCCGATGCGTTCGAGCGTCGCCTCTTCCCCTTCGTTGCGGTCGAGCGCGACGTACGTGATGCCGGTGTCGCGGAAGGCGACGTAGAGCGGACCGATCGGCGAGGACAGCTTCGCGACGCAATCCGGCTTACGGGCCGATCGCACCGTCGCATGCAAGTGCTCCAGAATCTTCGGCACCATCGACGGCGGCGGCTCGACGATCGGCAGGCACGTCAGGCAGTACGCGATCCCTTCGAGCTGCTCGTACATCTCTTGGCACGGCGGGCAGGTCCGCAAATGGGCGAGGACGTGCTCGCGGCGCGGCTCGGCGCCGTCGCGAATTTCGTCCCAAAGCGCTTCGAGGTCACAGCACCGCATCGGAGATCTCCTTGGTGTCGTCGGCCTGAACGATCCGGCCGACTTGCGGCCCGAGGATGCGGCGCAAAATGCGCACGGCGCGATGGACGTGCGATTTCACGGTGCCGATCGGCTGATCGAGGATCTCGGCGATCTCCGGGTGGCTCCGGCCTTCGATGAAGCGCAGCGTCGCGGCCGCCCGCAGGTGCATCGGGAGCGAGAGCAGCGCCGCTTCGACCAGCACCATGTCCGCGGCGCGATCGACGATCGCTTCGGGCTGATCGGGCCCTTCTTGCGTTTCGTTGAGCAGCGCGTCGGGATCGGCGAGGGCATCGAGCGCCACGTTCGTCGGGCGCTTCGAACGCAGCCGGTTCCGCGTGACGTTGAGCGTGATCGTGTAGAGCCAGGGCTGCAAGCGCAGCTCCGCGCGCTGTTGGGGATCCATCTTGGCGAGTGCGCGGTACGCGCGCACGAACGCATCCTGCACGATTTCTTCGGCGTCTTCCCGATTGCCGGTCATGCGCAGGGCGAAGCCATAGAGTCGCCGCTGGTAATCATCGACGATCCGTTCGAAATTCTCGGGTCCCGGCGGCGGGCCGGCCGGCCGCGCGGGCGCCTGCGCCGGGCTCGGCGCGGGTACGGTCAAACGGTAGTCCCCTAGGGTTTGTGCAAGTGCACTCATCACGGGGCATGACCCCCGCCGGAGGAGCGACGGTTTCGGCTTCTCTCCGGCCGCAACGCCTTCCCTGGGACTTAGTGAGGCGTCTCGTCGACGACGCGGTGCGGGTTGGGCGGTCCGGTGGGCGCCGGCGCCGCCCGGATCGAGCGCACGTAGGTGATTTCGACGCTGTTGCGATCGGCGCGGCCGTCGACCGTGCCGGCGATACGGAGCGTTGCGTCCAGGCCGAGCAAGAGGGCGTCGGCAAAGGTATAGTAGGCGGTGCCCCGCATCACGATCGTTCCGGACAGCGACATCTCAGGGTGGTCGGGCAAACTTCCATGAAGCGGCCCGCTCGCTTCGAACGCAACTCCCAAGACGCGCGTTCCATTGATAATACCGTCCGGCGCATGACGCAATTGCCCGTGCAGCGGAGCGCCCGTAATGGGGGATGGAAAGTCAAATGGAACCGAACCCCCGAGACGCGCGAGATCGTGCAAGGTCGGCTCATCGAGTTGCACGGCAAACGGTTGATTGAGGATCGTCAAATAGTCCGGATCGTTATTGGCCCCGTCCGCTTGGTCGCCGGAAGCGGAGATCGTCGACTCATAGGAACCGTGCGCGCGCGTGACGGCGCCTTGATCCGTCCGATCGTAGGTCACCGTCGCGACGTATTTGCGGCCGCCGCGGACGCTCTGGATGTGCAGCGTTTGCGTCCCCTTGTAGGCGATCTCGCTGCGCATGTCGCGACTGCCGATGACGAACGTATCGCGTCCGTCGACCCGGTACTGCTGATCGGCCGCCGCAACGGTGACCGTCATCACGACCAAGACGAGAGCGGCGATGGAGCTCGCAACCGCAGCGCGGCGCAGGATCATGGGGTTCCTTCGTGTGACGGGAGACATACGTTGCTTTCCCCCTCATGGTACTACGGAAACGTGCCGATGGGGAAAGCACGCTGATGAAGTTTGCCGTGCTGCGCGTGATGATGGCATTCGTCGTCGCCGCGTCGTGCGCGAGCACCCCGGTGTCGGCCGGTGAAACGTTGTCCCCCGCCGTCTCCGCGACGCTCGACAAACTCTATCTGACCGCATTCGACGAAGCCATCTCGCGCCACGCCTCGCAAGAGGGCGACGGCACGACCTACGTCTCGACCGGCGATATCGAAGCCGAATGGCTGCGCGACGCGTCGGCCGTCTCGATGCCGTACATCAACCTCTCCGAGCACGACAGCGACGTCGCACAGACACTGCGCGGCGTCGTTGCACGCCAAGCGAAGTATATCCTGATCGATCCCTACGCCAACGCCTTCTCACTGGATTATAAGGTCGTCGAGCGCAAATTCGAGGTCGATTCGCTGCTCTATCCGATCTGGTTTGCGTTTTCGTACTACCACGCGACGCACGACCGGTCGATCTTCACCCCCGAGGTTCGCCGTGCGTTCGACGTCGTGCTCGCCACGCTGCGCACCGAGCAGCACCACGACACGCGCTCTCAATACCGCCACGATCAGCTGGCCGACGACGGTCGCGGGAGCGCGGTGCGCTATACCGGCATGGTGTGGACCGGCTTCCGGCCCTCGGACGATCCGGCGCGCTATCAGTTCAATATCCCCGAAAACATGTTCGCCGTGGTCGTGATGCGCGATCTCACGGACATCGCTCGCGAGGTCTGGAACGATAACGGCATGGCCGTAAACGCCTGGGGTCTCTCGGTCGAGATCCAGCGCGGCATCGAGCAGTACGGCACCCTGACGCTGCCGGGGATCGGCCGCATCTACGCCTACGAAGTCGACGGTCGCGGCCACGACAACGTAATGGACGACGCCAACATCCCCTCGCTGTTGTCGATCCCGTACTTCGGCTATTTACCGGTGAACAATTCGCTCTACCAGACGACGCGCCGGTTCTGTCTGTCGGATCGCAATCCGTACTTCTTTCGCGGGAAGTACGCGCAAGGCGAAGGCAGCCCGCATACGCCGCACGGCTACGTCTGGCCGCTGGCGCTCGTCGTCGCGGCGCTGACGTCCGACGATCAGACCGAGATCGACCGGTATCTCGGCTATATCGCCGCCTCGGACGTCGGCGATCACCGGCTGCACGAGTCCTTCGATGCGGATTGGCCGGAGAATTATACCCGCGCGGACTTCGCCTGGCCCAACGCCCTCTACGCGCAACTCGTCAACGGCCGCAGCGTAACCGCCCTAGACGGAATCGGGACGCACTAGCAGGCCTGCTAGCCCTGCGAGCGCGCTGCGAGGCGGCGTACGAAGTCCAGGTAGAAGATCGTCGCAAGTGCCTGCAGGGGGCCGACCGTAAGGACGTCGATCGGGATCCAGGCCCAGAAGTCGGCAAAGGGGACGTGCCGGGCTTGCAACTCGTGTATCGCGATGATCGAGATGACCGTCGGGATCGCCAGCAGTGCCGAATACACCGCCAGGCGGCCGAGGTTCGGGAACGGCAGCGCGACTTGCAGGCTGCGTCCGATGCTCAGGATCGGCAGGAGCATCTCGTTCGTCGTCCGGTCGACGGCGGCGACGACCGTTGCGAGCGAGAGCGCGCCCAGGAAGATGAGGAACACCGGTGCGAGAGCGAGCAGCGCGGGGTCGCCCGACGTCAAGACGTCCTGGAGCATCGTTTCGAAGAGCAAATTCACGACGACGACCAAGAGGGCGAGGATCCACCAGCGTGCCACGGCATCGCCGAGGATCGTCCGCCCGCCGACGCGCGTGCGCGTGCGCAGGTCGGCGACGACACCGATCGTGACGAGACCGCACAGAAACGCGTCGATGACGAAATTGGCGCCCGCGGCGAGACCTTCGCGGATGCCCTCCGTCGGCGCGAGTCTGGGCGCCGCGATCGTCAGGGCGAACTGCAGGATGAAGGCGAGCCCCGCAAACCCCAGATAGAGCGGCAGGCGGCGGCCGTACGACACGAACGCCAGCTCGAAGAGGCCACTCGTGTTATCCGGCAGCCGGATCTCCTCGCGGTCGTCGTTCACGCGGCCCGGTGCAGCGTCCGGCGCAAGAAGAAGCGCAGCGTCGCGACGCCGGCGCAGACCGCGATATCGCTGCCGTGATTGTAGATTCGGCCGTCGATCTCGACGACGTATTCGCGCGCACATAGGCCGTCGAGCGTCCGCGAGATGACCCGCTCGCGCTTGTCTTGTGGAGCGCGCGGACCGAGCGCGGCGACGATCGCGACGCGAACGATGTCTTCGACCCGTAGCGGGGTCGCAAGCGCGAAGGCACCGCTCTCGCTCGCGGCGACGGCGTTGACGTCGATCGGTACGCTGACCTGGAACATCCTCGGTCCGATTCGCGCCGCGATGCGAGGCCTCTTGCCTGCGGCGTGGAAGCGCGAAAGCAATGTCACAGGAACCGCCGCGCCGCCGCCGTCCGCAAACGCCGCAGAATGAAGGCGGCGGCTGGGGACCGACGATCGCGATGTTCCTCGGCATCGTCGTCGCGGGACTCGGCATCGGCGCGCTGCTCGGTGCCTTCGCGCAGCGCGGTCAAAATGCGTCGCCCACCGCACAATACAGCGCCGCGCCCGAGGTGACGATGGTGCCGCAATCGCGCGGACCCGTTGCGATCGCGACGCTCGCCCCGCCGCACACCGCGGAGCCGACGGACGAACCGACGCCCACGCCCGAACCGTCGCCCTCGGAGACGCCCGCGCCGTCGCCCACACCACAGAGCTCGCCGTCGGCGGTCGCGACCGCGGCACCGACGTCCGCGCCGACCAAGGCTCCCGCGTCGCCGACATCGGCCCCGACACCCGTGCCGACCGCGCGCCCGACCGCGCGTCCGACGCCGGCAGCCACGCCGGCCGCGCCGTCGACACCGCCGCCGATCGTCGGCGGTGAACCGCTCTCGATCGCAAGTTCCGCGCCGGCGGTCGTGCGGCGCTATCTCACGTCGCTGATGAGCGGTGACGAATCGGGTGCGTACGCTGCGCTCGGCGGCGCGGCCGGCGATCCGGGTCTCACCCTTTCCGAAGAATCGTTCATCGATCCGAATGCGAAGATCAACTCCCTCAAAACGACGACCGTCAGCCCGATGGAGGCGCAGGTCGATGCCGAGATCACCAGTGCCAAGGGAACGTACGCGGCGACCTATCGCGTGAAGTACGGCGCGCACGGTGCGTACATCACGAGCCACGACTACATCAAGGTCTAGCGATGAGCGTCAACATCGAGGGCCTCCTCTCGACCGGCGAGCGCGTCCCCGCGCCGGAGCGCGCGCGCGCGTGGTTTCCGATCGCCGAGCAACGCGGCTTCGTCGCCGGCGCGCTCGCCGATCCGATCGCGTTCTGGCGCGGGCGCGCGGCGTCGATTGCGTGGGATCGGGAACCGCGCGAAACGTTCAGCGGGACGATGGACGATCAGCACTGGTTCGCGGACGGCCGGCTCAACGCGACGGTGTCGTGTCTCGACCGCCACGCGCGCGCCGATCCCGAGGCGATCGCTTACGACTTCATCTGCGAGAACGGGACTCAAGCCACGATCACGTACGGTGAATTGCTCGCGCGCGTGAACGTGTTCGCGAATGCGCTCGCCGTAGACGGCGTCGGCATCGGCGATCGCGTGTGCATCTATATGCCCCTCACGATCGAAGGGATCGTCGCGATGCTCGCCTGCGCGCGACTCGGCGCGATCCACTCCGTCGTCTATGCCGGACTGGGCGCCGGCGCACTGCGCGACCGCATCGCGGACGCCGGCGCGAAGGTCGTCATCGCTGCGGACGTCACGTACCGGCGCGGCGCGATCGTCAACCTGAAGACCATCGTCGATGATGCGGTGCGGCCGCTGGTGGATGTGCGGCGCGTGATCGTCTGGCGCCGCGAAGCGATCCCCGCCACCGATCCGCGCGAGGTGGATTGGGATGATTTCTGCGCGGGCTTCGACGAGCACCGCGAAGCGACGATCGTCGAATCCGAGCATCCGCTGTTCATCCTCTATACGTCGGGGACGACGGGGAAGCCGAAAGGCGTCGTGATGACGCACGGCGGCTACCTCACCGGCGTCGCGACGATGATCGACGTTTCGCTTGCCCTGCGGCCGGACGATTCGTACTGGTGCACGAGCGACATCGGCTGGATCGTCGGCCACTCGCTCATCGTCTACGGTGCGCTGGCCAACGGCTTGCGTTCACTCTTGCGCGAAGGGTCGGCCGATTACCCGACGACCTCGGCGGTCTACGAGATCATCGAACGCTATCGTGTGACGAAATTCTATACGGCGCCGACGCTTGCGCGGATGTTGATGCGCTTTGGTCCGGAGCTCGCGCGACGGCATGATCTTTCCTCGCTTCGCGCAATCTTCTGCGCCGGCGAGCCGCTCAACCCGGAAGCGTGGCGCTTTCTGTACGAAACACTCGGCAACGAGAACGCCGCCGTGTGCAATCAGTGGTGGCAAACGGAACTCGCGGCGCCGTCGATCGGCTACTTTCCGCGCGAGACGATCCGTCCCGACCGCAGCGGCTACGCGCTCGGGCCGCTGCAGTTTTCGATTCGGACGCCCGCGGGCGAGCGCGTTCCACCGGGAACGGGTGGACTGCTCGTCCTCGAGACGCCGGTGCCGTACATGTTCGCAAAGATCTGGGGCGACGAGTCGCGCAAGGCGCACTACTTCAACGAGATTCCGGGTGTGTATTGCGCCGGCGACGTGGCGACGATCGACGCCGAAGGCGCGATCGCCGTGCTTGGCCGTTCTGATGACGTGATGAACGTCGCCGCACATCGCATCGCGACGGCCGACGTCGAGAGCGCGCTCGTCTCGCATCCGGCTTGCGGCGAAGCGGGTGTCGTCGGCATCCCCGACGACATCAAAGGCACGGCGATCCTCGCCTACGTGGTGTTGCGTTCGGGCCACGCCGCCTCGGACGAACTCGTACGGGCCCTGATCGATCACGTGCGCTACGAGCTCGGCCCGATCGCGACGCCGAGCCGGATCGAGATCGTCCCCAAACTTCCCAAGACGCGCAGCGGCAAGATCATGCGCCGGCTACTGCGCGCGCAAGCGACGGGCGAAGCGCTCGGCGACACCACAACGCTGGAGGAATAACGATGCATGCGATCACCGAGCTGCTACGGCTCGATGCGCCCTGTCCCCGCCCGCAAGCGCTCGCCTTCGACGGGACGGCACTCTGGATCGGATCGATCGAGACGAATCGCCTGTATGCGGTGGATCCCAATGCGTGGACGTTGCGTGACGAACTCGCGATTCCCGGAAAACCGTGGGGGATGACCGTCGTGGGCGACGAGTTCCGGGTCGTGCTTGGAGCGCCCGAAACGGACGATCGCAGCATCGTGCGCGTGATTCCGGGTCATGGCGTTCACCCGGACGGCACGATCCCGTGCCCCGACGATTCGGGGTCGCACCTCGCCTACGACGGCGACCGGCTCTTCTTGAGCCAATGGTACAAGCAGCAGATTCTCGCGTTCGAAGATGATGGGACCGTTACGTCGACCCTCACGTTGCCGCATCAGATCTGCGGCATGGTGATCGTCGAGGGACGATTCTACTGCTTAACGACCGACGATGAGAACGCGCACGAGTATTTCATCACGCGCGTCGATGCACGCCATCCGAAGGCCGAAATCGTCGACCTCGCGACGCTCGCATTCGACGCCCGCGCGCTCGCCTTCGACGGCGAACGCTTTTGGACGAATCACCGCGAGGCCAACCAAACCGTTGCCTTCGC
>Ga0116231_10005630_pt1 | contig 24540 bp, 29 predicted proteins | sample S1TSphgellanicum_2_FD_89695 | JGI IMG/M metagenome (GOLD analysis project Ga0116231, IMG submission 89695) | Host-associated microbial communities from peat moss isolated from Minnesota, USA - S1T2_Fd - Sphagnum magellanicum MG | ecosystem: Host-associated > Plants > Peat moss > Unclassified...
GAGAGAGAGAGAGAGAGAGAGAGAGAGAGAGATACAATAAAACCTCTGTCATTCAGGCGCATGCATGAATGGCTGCTTCTTCTGCAAAAATCTCAACAAGAACAACAACAGGAGAACCTTTGCAACTTCATAAGAACTATCTGCAACAACAAACTGATCTCCGTTTCTTTCTACAGTGACCTCAACACCCGTCTCCAGCTGAAGAGGAAACGATGTGAAAGAAGAAGGAGGAGAAAAGAAAAAATGGAACAAAAAAGATATGCTATGTCTGTATGTACGTATGTATGTCGAGTTTGCTTTCTTTCTTTTCTTTCCGCCATCGCTGGTGGTCGAGGTTCTCACAAAATAGGTATGCAACAGAAACCCCTCTTGGAAACGTTCTTCGACGGCGCTTACAATAATCACAACATGAAGCAAGCTGCTCCTAGTTTCTTCTGCTTTCGGAAACTCAAAAGAGTACAAAACAACAATGTTCAACAACAAAAACAACAACAACAACAACAACAAACAGCAACAGAATGTGGAGGAATGCTCACATTCTGAAGCGCTGAAAAGACGAAGAAGACGACGATGGCAGCCTGCAAGGTGTCAGAAGAGCTCGATGACATGAGAAGGAAGTAAAGCATGGCAGAAGAAGACGATGAAGCTAGCGGCAAGAGAAAGAAAGGATAAAAAGAAATTTTTTGGATCTGTTCTCTTTCTTCCTGCTTCCTCCTACTGCTTCCCTCTCCGGGTCCTCCTCCTCCTCCTCCTCCTCGTCGTCGTCGCCCGCGCACGGCGAAGAAGAGAGAGAGATCTCCACCAGCGACAACAGAGAAGAGAGAAAGAGCGCAGAGCAGAGAGAGAGAGAGAGAGAAACGCTTCTGGATTAACTTAGTGTTAATCTAATCAGGCCACTAATCAGGTCACTAATTAAGATTAAGCAGCCAGAGGCAGAGAGAGAAATGCTTCTTCTGCGTGCTAAATTGCTAATCTCGAAGGCACCCTTCTTAATCAGGACACACTAATCATGATTAGCAAAAACAGGAGAACATAGCCACCAGAGGCAGGGAGACAAAAGAAATGCTTCTGGGTTAGTGCTAATCAAATCCCACCTGACACAATTACTACATGCTAATCCTGATTAGAAATACAGGATTAGCCAAAGTGAGATTTGTTAAGTGTATTTATTCTTCAAAGACCTACTACTACACACATTTGCTTATTATAAATAAATATTATAGAAAAACTACCACTAATAATAATAATAATAATGATAATGATAATAAAAATAAAAATAAAATATTATTGTTAAGAAAAAATACCATTGATAATAATAATATTATAATAATATTATTGTTAAGTAATATTGAAATGAAATAATATTTGAAAGTAAAACCTTTAAAAAAAAAAAACCTAAGTCTGAAATCCCCATTTCCACTGGGATGTTGTTTAATTTGTGATTTTTATTGAATTTTTCAATGAAAAAAATTACTCAAAAATTCAATCTCTCTCACACACACCTTAAAAAATTGGCATTGTTTGCTCACTAATCCCTTTTTAAAGCAAAGACAATGCACATTATTGCAACTAAGGTGATTTAAAAATAAAATAAAATAAAATAAATAATAATAATAATAATAATAATAATAAAATAATTTCTTATTGGGTATATATGGGTCAATGTTATTCATGCAAAGCACAAGCATCAATAACCCTCAAGGCCCAACACACTTATGTATCAGCAATAATGTGATTAATTTCATTTTTTTGATTTTTCTTCTAGAAACATGGTAACATTTTATGCACAAAACATGGTGGCCCATGGGGGAAATGTGATCCATGATTTCTCAAAGTTTATTAAAGACACATTGTGATTTCTAGCCTTTCTTAAGTGGTTTTTTTAGTGATGCCACTAATGCAAATTGATTTTGCTATGGATCCCCTTGAAGGTGATATTCAATCATCTCTTTGTTTACCTTCACCATGTGAATGATTTTTTCAATATTTAAATTTTTTTTTTTTGGGCCCAAATGCAAAAATCAATTGAAGAGAGAGAGAAAGAGCAAAACATAGCAAGGCTAGGGAAACACTTGTTTTTTTCCCAACATTTTCAACTTGTGTTTTCTTCCATTCGAAGTTTGAATGACAATCAAGGGGAAATGCTAAAGACGTATTTAAAAATATATTTGTAGTCAATTAATCATTTGTGCTCAATGCCTTTATCCTTCGACAAAAAAATTGGAATTTTTTTCTAGTGTAAATTCTACTATTTTTGGCTGATTTTTTGGGGAAAAAGTCATCAAATTTGAGATATAAAAAATTATATTGATTAAACAAAAAAAACTTGTTCACACTTTAATTTTACAATCTGCACAAAATCCAAAACCAAATAAACGTGGTGTAAAAGGTCGAATGCCAAGCACTACTTTGAGTTTCTACTTTATTCTATTCAAATCTCTATTGGGTGGCAATATTTAGGGATTATTTAAAAAGAAAATCAGCACAATTATAAAAAGGAAGTCAATGCCACATTGAATTCATATGGAATGGGAAATTGGGAAAGTAAATAAAACTTCCTTCAATGTTGGAAAGCTGACTATGGCATTGAAAAAATGAGTCCTATTTCCAAGTTACGCAAAGAATTTTTTTATTTATTTTTATTTTTATAGATTTTGATATAAATAAAAGAAAAGAAAAAATAAATCTTAAATATTGGGAAATAAATTGTGCCCCAATATTTTTTAAGTCCAATGATTCATTCAAATAATTGGACCTAGAAATATAATTAAATGTCTTAAAGGTAGATTTTATCATTGGCCCACAACCTTGTGCATTGACGTTGTGGGAAAGTATTATGTTTTACAAAATGCACCTGTGCAGGGCATGCCCATACAGCATATACATAAAGAAAATTGTAATCTAAAGAGCATCTCCAGCGGTGCTCAGTATGTGACCCTCCGAAACTATTTCTCACATCCAAATTTATTAGTTTATTTTTTTCCCAACCCCACCCATCAAACTAAACATGGAACTGCAAATAGGTGGGAGATATACCTACTGTCTACCTAATACCAAACCACATAGACCTCAATCAGAAACAGGGAACACCAGTCAAATCATATTCATTACACTCACTCTTCATCGGCAGGTGCATGACTCTTCCTCAATCAGAAACAGGGAACACCAGTCAAATCATATTCATTACACTCACTCTTCTTCGGCAGGTGCATGACTCTTCTGTATCTCTTTCTTTTTCCAGCCTCAGCAAAGGGTGCACAAATGCTAGGCCAAAACCCTTTTGCTGAGCCAAACTGGCAATGTTTTGACATGCCTTTCCTTCATCCAATTTTTAATGTGGAGGGTCACATGCTGAGCACTGCTGGGGATGCTGCAAGGTTTTCAGTGTGATCATATTGCTTCCATGTTGGGATGTTTATCAAAATATTGTAAATTGAAGGAGAAGTACAAATGGGGGAAGGGGGACGAGGAGGTAGAGACAATGGGTGGTCCTCTAGACCTCATCCCATTTACCTAAGTATAGGGGAAGGCCGGATCATAAGGCCTCCATTAATTTGAGGGTCAATAGCCCAAGGGCATAGGGTCAAAAAATTATATGAGCCCATGGGAACAGATCTTCCCCAACAAAAAAGTACAAAAGGGGGTAGGTTTAATTTTTAAAAATAATTAAAAAAAAAAAAATGCAAATGATGGAAGGTCTACTGCATGTGAATGGTGGAAGGTCTCTTCCTTTGACGAAACCAAAAGCGTGTTCCATGCATAGAAGTGCTTTCAAAGAAATACAGAGAAATAAACTTTTCAGTGATTTTATATATTTATATATTGTGAGGAGCCCACATTATATTTAAAAAAAAAATTCCAAGCCAATTATTTAACCTAAAGCATGGCTAGTTTACAATTTCTCCATAATGATCCTCCCTTCTCCTCAATCAATATGTTCATAGAAAAAGTCCATTGAGTTCAAAACCCCCTTTGTTTAAAACCCCCATTATGAACTTTACAAGTGTTAAGTGTTCCATCTTGCATGGCACTCCCATGATTTTGCCACAAGGTTGGACTAACAAACTAGGCATCAAACCTTGTGGACCAGTTGTGATCAATTGTGACCACCTTAGTCCAACCTTTGTACCAACTGGTCACAATTTTGCCACATGGTTGGAATAAGGTGATGAAGGTGGTCACAATTTTAAAATTGCATGCAAGGAGAATGACATGCAAAATCAAATTTTTTTTTGGAGTTTTTTTTAAGCAATACATGTCTCTTCATTTACATTTAGTATCTCCCTTGGAGGGGGGGGGGGGAGTTCCACATGTAAGTGCCCTTGGCTCTGCCTTGGGTGGGCACTTACTGTGGAACTCCCCACTCCTTTGGTGTTACCCTACACATAACCCCTCTGGACTGGGCCTTCTTCCCCTTCAATTAACTAAAGGGCAAGTGTAAGAGCATCTCCACCGGTGCTCAGTATGTGACCCCAGACAGTAAAATTTATTGTGAAAAAGTCAAAATGTGGTGGTTCAGCTCAGGAAATTGGTTTTTCTGCACCAAATTCGTGCGGCTTGCCGTGGCTGGTAAAAGGCGCAACACAGTTGTGCACCTCCAAAAAAAAGAGCGTAATAAATTGAACCCAACTGCAGTTCAGTATTTTCTGATTGGTTGATCATAATGATTGGTCCAGGTGGTTTGCTATTAGTAGTTCCCACATATATGCAGTTCCAGTTACAGTTTTATTGGTTGATGTTGCCAAAATAAAAATAGCTAAACTTAGACATTTGATTTTAATATTCAGAGTGACATACTGAGCACCGGTGGAGATGCTCTAATAAGGACGAGTACCTGGACTCTAAAACATAAACATATATTGATTGATCCACATGCCATTAGACTCTGCAATGACTTTCGTCAGCCTTAGTAAGCATATGGAGCAAAAATGCTAAGCCAAAACCATTTTACCGAGCCTGTCAGGTCAAGTTTTTATGAATCTTCATCCAAAACATGCTATGCAATGTGCTCATGAAGATGCTGATAGGTAGGTAGGTAGGCAAAAAAGCAAATGAGCTAACCTTATCTACCTAAGGAACTTAGAAAACAACTGAGTATCAACCTGTGTATCAATAAAGATATCAATAACCTACCCACCAGTTATTGATATTGTAAAAAAACCAAGTAAAGAACCAGCACCAGTTCCAGCACTCACACTCCCTAACCTTTTTTGGGTTACTTCTTTAGAGATCTCATAACTAAGAATGTAGGAAAATAGGTGGGGCTATTAGGTCCTATAGGTAGGATGCTAGATAGAAAATGGGTTAAATAGGTAAGTATATAGATTTATAGGTAGAAATATAGGTGAGTACTAGGTAAGTAGACACATGTAAATTAGTTAATGTGGTGTACACTAATTAACTACAATGGTTTAGTCCAGTTGCTAACCAAGCTAATGTTACTAAACCCTAACAAAGTTACAATCAATAAGGACACAATAAGTTCTTGCTAATCAAATATTAATGATTCATATTGGCACTTCGACAACACTTTTAAGGTAAAAGTGTCAGCTAGAGCCTGGTTGAGAGTGTGAGGTAAATAGGGGATTTGATAGCCCAATTTTTTTTGCACACCAGTACCCAGAATTTGCCAAACCACAAAAATATAGTCTGGCTGACAGTGTATGATACATTTCATAAACTTGATAGCCCAGTGCCAAGGATCAGAAACAATGAGTGAACTGAAAATCTGCAAATTTCAATATACTCCACCACCTTACATCTTTCTTAAACAAAATGGCAGAGTTACCCTCAATTTTGACCACCCAAAGATTAGGCACAAAGTGCCTGTCATCTAAGGGCTTTAGTAGAAAAACCCTAAAACCTTACCTCCAACATTCTTCCTCCTAGCTTCATCATGATCCATGATTCCAGCAGATGTTGTCAAAACAATGTATCCAAACTGTAGACACAGACAAGCAGATCATCAGCAGACATATTTCAGCAGGAAGGCCCCAGGCTGCAAGAGCTATCAAAATGGTGAAAAACCCAAATCCTTACATCAAGATTAGTCATTTCAATGTCAATGGTCTATGGCAATCATTCCCAGGTACCTGCAGCAATGCAACCTTCAAGAAGGCACAGACACTTACATGTTCAGGGGGTTACCTCGAAGTGTGGTTGGAAAGTCCCTGACCTCCAAACAAGATTTTGTGCATACAGTGTTTCCTAAATACCTGAACCCTAAATCATAGACATCACCAGACACAGCAAATACTAAGTAAGAGAGAGAAAAACCTGACGAGAAGGTAGAAGCCGGGCAGTCCAGTCTTCAAGCTCTGCGACTCCAATATTGTAACGAGGACTGATGACACCACACTTGTTCAGCCTCCCATTAAGCTCTACCACAATCTTCCCAGCTCTGTGGTCATCAACCAACTCAAACTCACCAATATAACCTGCCAAGAAACAGGAAATCCATCACCATTGCTACACAAAAGGTACCATCATCATTACTGCCTTATAAATTTCTACAATGTAAGCCATACCCTTCTTGTGTACTATTTCAACTGGGAAGAAAAAATGTAGCACAACCATCACAACAGTTCTTTCAATTTCTATCTCATGCAGTTCTGGATAGACAGACACATCAGCGACTCCATGTGACATATTGCTGACTGAAAGACTACTTAACAAAGGAATCCAAGCAAAAACTGAAGAAAGCTTGCTCTACACAGATAGACTGAGGAACAAAATATTTCAAAGCTTCAACGAAGTTCTTCCTTCAATCACTGAACTTTTGTCCGTGCAAAAAAAATGTCCGCCCCAAAAAAAAAAACTTCATTTGGATTTGACAAAAGCAAACCCAGAAATCAACAAGTTTCTTAACACTTGGAAGGAATGGAAATACCCTAATGCAGCACCTATCCTCTTGTTTGACAAGAAGTGATTTGTTTTCATATGTAGTGTGAGGCGAAGACATTTTATTGTAACAGTAAGTCCATTCTGTCGCTGGGCCAGCCACAGAAGAGGTAGTGCTAAGAAAACAAAGGAAAAGCAAGAGATAGATTTTTAGGGTTTTCTTTTATACTACCATGCTTCTGCATGACGGTCAGGAACTTGATGATGACTTTGGAAGACGGCTTCAGAAGCACCTGCCGCTTTCCCCGCTTCTCAGCATTGAACATGTTCTTCAGTGCATCGTTGAGAACACTGATTCTCACCATCGCAACCCCTTCTTCCTGTTTACGCAGCACATCATCATCACGCACCCATTCCTCACCATCCCTCCCAAATCTAAAATCTCCCTCCCCTCTCTTCCTCACAATAACGATCCAAAATGGTAGAACCGTTTGAGAGACCAAGCTCTTGACTAACTCAGTGGCTGCGGCTGCTGGTTTATCTTCGCTGCACTCTTCTCTTCAAACAAACGTCAGATCCTCTACGAAGTGCAAAAAGGAGAGGAGACCAGTAGACGTACCGAAGCAGCAGCCGAGTATGCAAGCGAGGAGGCGGAGGAGCAGCAGCAGTGCACGAGAAGCGGCAGCGGCAACAGGGGCGACGACGGGGCGTGAAGAGGTCGGCTTCTGCGCAGCGTTCTTGCAAATAGAGAGAGAGAGAGAGAGAGAGAGAGGGGCGGGGGGAGACACGGCTACCCAGACCTAAAACTAGGTTCGGATTAGGTTCGTCCAGTGGTTCGGAAAATTCTAACCTAGAATCTGAGGGGATGTACGAAATAGACGATTTATCATCCTGAAGAATCCATGCAACAATTTCAAGCCAGAAAATATTTTGATTTCTAAATTTTGCCAAATTTTGTTACAAGACTATTTTTTTTTTTACAAGAAAGTGATTTTCTACTTTTATTTATTTATTTGTGATGTAAACTTGGCCAACTTTGTTACAAGAAAGTGGGGTTTTTATTTTATTTTAAATATTATTATTATTATTATTATTTATTATTATTTAAATAAATTTTATTTATTTGGGGTAAGGGGGGGATATAAACTTGCTGAATTTTGTTACAAGAAAATAATGATTTATTTATTTTTTGGATGTAAAAACTTGCCCAACTTTATTACAAGAAAATCATAAATTTAGAATATAAAACTTGTGAAAACTTTATTTGCAAGAATATGAAAAAAATAAAATGGAGAGAAAGTAAAAACTTCCTTTTTGATGTAAAAAACTTGCCAAATTTTTAATTCATTTTCTAATGGTTAGTTTAATTATTAAATCCCAAATCCTAAAGAATGAAGTTTTAAACCCTAAACCTAATTTGCTTGTTGAAATTGCAAGTGTGTCCCTTTTTATCTTCCAATTTGTTTTTTGAGGTGATCTTGATACCTAATATTCTTCCATTTTGCACAAAAAATTGCAAGATTTGTTATTCCCTTTTGCTTCCAATTTGTTTTAGAGGTGGATCTTGATACCTAATATTCTTCCAGTTTGCACAAATTTTGCAAGATTTGTTCCCAATATGATGCATGCAAGTGAGTAGCATTTTGCACTTTGAGGATGAATTGCAAGACCGATTACTTCATGGGAAACTATAAATTTTTTTTCTCATGATACCCAACGGTCCTTCCCAAGAGAAAAAAACTACAACAACAATAAGCATTTTATTTTTCACTTTTGCTCACCATTTTAGCAAATTTTTCATTCAATCCAACAATCTGCCAGTTTTCCAATGTTGTCTGGCAATGACTGGATTGTCCCGTTGCAGTTGTGTAGCAATTGCGAAACATTGAAGAAGAATGGAAACAGTGACTAAGGTACCTGCAGGATTCAAATACAACTAACAACAGATGGAAACAATCATGGAGAAGGAATGGCGATTGGGTTATCTGGAGGAATTCGTATGCAAACAAAGAATACAACAGATTGAAACGAACATCATAAAGAAGGGTGACTTGACACGTGCAGGATTCATATACAAAAGAAGTAACAGATCAAAACAAACATGAATAAGAATGGTGACTGCAGGATTCATACACAAAGCAAAGCAACAGACAGATTGAAACAAATATAAATAAGAATGGTGATTAAGTACCCCTGCAGGATTCAAATACAAAGCAAAGCAACAGACAGATTGAAACAAAGATGAATAAGAATGGTGACTAAGTACCCTGCAGGATTCATATACAAAATGAGCAACAGATTGAAATGAAGATTGAGAAGAATGAATTGGGGTACCTGCACAATGGTTGCCTACGCTACCTGCATAACTCACTTATACAGCAAGCAACAGATCAACACAAAACAAAACATCAAGAAGAATGGATGGTGACAAGGGACTTGCAAGCAACATACAACCAAGCATCAACAGATGGAGGTGAACATCAAGAAGAACGAATGGTGAAAAGGGACCTGCAGACAACATACAACCAAAGCAACAGATTGACACAAAGCATCAACAAGAACGAATGGTGATAGGGTTTTAGGTTTAAGGTTCAGAGCATTTGCAGGTTTCATGTATGCAACAAGCAAACAGATTGAAACAAACGGGCAAGAAGCATGCAATGATGGACAGGTAAGGTACCTACTTGCAGGAGTCACATAGACAACACAACAACAACAACCAAGCAACAGATCACAACAAACTTGTCAAGGAAAATGCTGACAGAATTACCTGCTGCAGCAATTTGTATAATACCTACAACCGAGCCATGGATTGAATGGAACATCGAGGAAGAATGGTAACTAAGTCACCTGCGGCTACTGCAGGATTGATATATATATATATATACAACCATTGAGCAAACAGAGAGATGAAGACTATCCCTTGCTTGGTCCAGAGTGCACATTTTTTACTGCAAATCCTTTGTTTTCCTCTCCAACAAGCTCTCTGGAACTAGTGTTCGGAACAGATCTATCCCTGCTGTTGAGATAGATCAAGGTCCCTCAAGAAGGTAAGCCGTAAGGAAATGTCACAAAAGGAGAGCTCTCGCCGATCCTTCAACATTTTTGTCTGTCTCCTTGCCCTGAAACAGAAGGCAAAAGAACTGCAAAAACCTGATGAAGATTGGAATTGAGAATCAAATCAACCTGATTGTTGCTGCTGCTGCTGCTGTTCCTTGGACTCCTCTTGTGATGGTTTGAAGCCGAAGCGTTCCAAGTGTTGGCGGTACTGATCAATATGTCGCACCGACAAGGCCAGCACAATGGCCGAAGCTACAGTGATTTGCAACGGCAGCACTAACCTTGTCACCATCGCTCCTCCCTCCGCCTCCTCTCACCTCTACACTCTTCCTAGAAGCGAGCTGCCTCGATAGCAGAAGCCAAGAGTTTGGGATTTTAGCACATTAGGGTTAGGGTTTAGGGTTCACAGTGAGAGTACACACACAGAGCAAGAACAATCGATCAGTCTTCAGACTTGATAGCGCATCAGTTGAGATGCCTTCAAGAGACTTCTCTCACCTCCTCCTACTCAAACAATTTGCTGCAAGATCTGTGCTGTGTGAGAGGAGAAGAAGTTGCTGATGCTGCAAGATCATGATGCACGGGAAAACTAAAAAAATAAAACACATTCTACTTAACACAGTGCGAACTTGATCTTCCTTCCTCCTACAAAAATCTAGCATTCTACCTGCTCCTGCTGTTGCATCCACCTTCATCTGGATTGATTCTTGGAGCAACATAAGAGTCAGAAATCTTTCTTCTTCTCATTCACATTTCATTCTTCCCCTGCTGAATAATCCTTTCCCATCTTCAATTGAATGCATTCTTTCTGTAGATACTTCTGCAGTGGGAACTCACTCAGTTTTCTTCTTCTTCTTCAGATGCAACAAAATGGCAAAGAATTTCAATTCCTGTAACAACAGGATGTAGATGATAGGTGACAAGATTGATCTGCAATTGCAAGTAAAACATCGATGACTGCATTTTCCTAGCAGCAAGAGTATGCAAGTAAACAATGCATTTGAAGCTTCATGCACAAAGCAAAACCAAAACATCAGAAGAACAATCCACTGGAATCTCTTATGTGATGTAGCCATCATTATTTACAACAATGCAAAACCAAAACATCAGAAGATGAATCCACCGGAATCTCTTATGTGTTAGTAACCATCATCATCTACAACCAAGTTTTGTTCCAGAAAGATTCACATTAAAGATGATCTGGATGTAACCCCTCCTGTGGGGGAACAATAGCAAAAGCTTTGGCAGTAGTCCACCTTGAGTATCAAAGATTACAGAACATAATCTGAGACAGAAACAGTGCTCTGATGAGAACTTGCTTTGTTTCCAAAAGAAGACAGGCATTTACACTTGCAGCAGAAGTGTGTGTTACACACACACACATACAACACATATCACACACAAACAAAAATACCACACATCACACAAAACAATGACACATATCACACACTCACACGCACCATCACAGACCAACAACAACACAAGCCCATCATTCTTCTTCAGTATAGCCATTTATTTTTGTTGGATATATGCAGAACATTTTACACCTGATGAAATAGAAAGGACCCAATTGCAAAACCTACAAATCAATTTCAAAGAGAGAGAGGAAAAAACAGTGGTACAACAACTGCAGTGGAAGACACCAGATCTCATGTACTAGTAGACACATGCGCTCCAGCAGCAACTCAGAGATCTTGGAGACGGCATCAAGAATTGATCCATCTGGATCAAGGGTGGTGGTTTTTGGTATTGTGCACCACCACTGCCACCTTTTGTCCTCAGGGGCAGGGGGCAAAAACAAACTGGACCCCCAACATCAGGGCTTCTTTTAATTTCAATGCTCACTGATATCGTCCCACAGTGAGTAGTCTAATGGGGGTGGGGCTCCAAAAGACGAACAGACACAGAGAGAGAGAGAGAGAGAGAGAGAGAGAGAGAGATGTCACCTGCAAAAATTGGGAAGGACAAGAATGCAAGAGCAGATCCAAGAAGAAAATAGACAGCAGAGAATGCAATATACCAGCACCCAACCCCAAAAAATATGAAGGTATCCCCACCCAACTGCACTATCGAACAGAATATGGTCCTGGTGATGATGGAGAAACAACTCTCATAAGATCAGAACCTAAGCTCGCCAGTTTATTGTTGGTCTCACTACCTATGCTCACACTGTGTTGCTGTTGCTGTTGTTGTATGATGACATCACTATTGCTCTCACTGCAGCAACCATTATTATTGGTTTTGGAAGTTTCATCACCCCCTCCTACTACCCTGTCTGAACCTCCTCCTCCTCCTCCAATACCAGGCCCCCGATTGCAATTATCACCCGAGCAGCCACCTGCTCCTCCATTCTCAGTCACAAACCTATCAGCAGCAACAGTGCACGCCACCTCTGCTGCTGCTGCTGCTGCTTTTTTGCTATTCATCTCACACCCATTCAACCCTGTGGTGGTATCACAAGCTGAATCAGCAGATCCACTGCAGCATTCTTCCATATCTTCACTAGGGCTTGTTGTTGAGACCACTTCTTCTGAGTGTCGCTTGGTGACCTCTAACCCTCCACCTGCAGCATCTAATGACCCACTGGAAGTCTGCACTTGGGAGTTGTCCGAGGCAGTGATAGGGTTGCTGTTAATAGGACCATTAGAAGAGATTATATAATCTGCATTCATGACTACAGAACTGCCACCACTGCCCACACCATCTACAACCATACTGAGGCTTTGCTGATTTACAGAATGCTCCTTGCTGTTCAAGGAAACAGGTGTTGTGTTGTCTTGAACGTGAGGAATTGGCACTGCAGTCAGGTAGGGGGATGATGTTGGCATCCTATCATCTGCCTCAGGAATAGATAACACCTTCCCAGAAGGTGCATTTTGCACAGTCACAACTAAATCTTTCATACCCCTAACTGCACCCAGATCACAAGAGTGTGAGACTGCTTGTCCAGTTTCAGGCTTCTGTCTCTTGGAGGCAGCAGCAGCAGCAGCAGCATCAGTCTCCAGTACACTTGGAGAAATAGGGGTCTTCCGTTTTGCAGCAGCAGTTACATCTTCCACATCTGGCCAAATGGGATCTGCAATCGGTATTGTAGAAAGTGAGTTGTCATTTTTGTGCTGAAGCATTCCCATTTGTTCTTTACCGTTTGTTCCCAACCCTGTAGGCACGTCCTCATCTTCATCCTCATAATCAACAAGCCCAAATGCACTTCCCCTGCACAGATAACCAGCCCACCCTTTCCGGTTAGTGCCATCTTCCTGTTACAACAGTGTCATGTTACACAAATTGTGAATATTGCAAGCTTTCAGAGAATGGCTGCATAAGCCATTACAATATTCAATTCCAATGGCTAGATACTAAGAAAGGGGAGAAAGGGAAAAAACAAAGAAAAAAAAAAGCATGGACACTGATACACATCCCCAACCTCTCCCTTGATGCTCTGTAGCATACAGCTAAAATGCGCCCTCTCAGGTATTTTATTTGAGATGAGTGTGTAGTCCATGTCCTTGCCAGCAGTGAGGTTAAAGTGCTGCAAACAATGCATGAAAAGAGCATAGGTTGTTGGACACTAGTGACCATAATACGACCAACCATTTCCACATAAAGTTCACCAACAACTGATCTGCTGTCATCTCAAAATCCACAAGTGAGTGAGCACCACCAATGACCATGATGGAGCCTCATTTACAGCATGCCAGCAGGTGTCCATTTGTCTGATGAGAACAATGATATCACTCCATAGTCTAGTAATGACATCACTCCATAGTCTAGTACAACAAGAAAGGGGAAATGACCTTCTACAATTTCCGATAGAAGGTCATCATCATCAGTCACTTCAAATGAGGTGTAGCATACCCATATCAGTGATCTAATTTGCATCACTGCTGATGAGTTGGGACAAACCCATCAGTTATATCCTCTATGAGCAAATGGAATTCACCACTTGGTGAAAGAAGAAGCAGTTGGTATCTTTGATCTCTTTTCCAATTTCTCTCCTGCTGTTACTCTTAAGCGTTAAGGAATCCAGGCTGAAACAAATCTGACACTGTAGGCAAAAGAACTGATATTCTAAGATATTCCTCAAGCCTTTTGCAAGCCAGGCCTTGCCAACAAGAGTTCTCATTAAAGTCCACTTATCAAGTTCCTGCTGCTGGGAGGGAGAGAGCCTGGAAAGAAGAGCGAGCTTTAGAAAGGAAATGCTTGTGGTAATTACCAACACTCTACTACTCTTCAGCTTAGCCAGTGTACAGAGCATGTTATCAGTGGGTGATACAGCAGGCACAGAAGAATGTAACCTGAAAGGCACATCAACCATATTGCTGTTATTGATGATAACTGCTGGTGCTGATGGTGGGCTTGAGGATGAGCTCACTCTGGCAGTTGCAGTATCCTCATCATCACTGCAACCCAACCATTTGCCAAGTAACACACATCTTATCAAACTTGTTCTTCATGTCAGTTAACTTCTACAAAAATTGCATAACTCGCCTGACAAAACCCAACCTACAGTTTGTCCACAAAACATCCTTCAGCAACTTCGGCTGTGAGCCTTTTTATATTTCGCTGAAGATGGGAAGCAAATTAGCAGCTCTATTGTTGTATTTGTGGCCAAAGTAAAAAGCTGACCATATCCTTTCACACTCTGCATCGCCAAAGGACTATTATAGGGGCCTATGTTGTTCCAGACGGGTTTCTGCTTACAGATGGTTTCTTCCAATGGGGTGTGTGTTCTAAGAGTCTACACCTGTCCTCGTTGAAGTAGTTCTCCTCATCTTTGTCCAAAGCACGCTCATCCTTACGCTTGCGACTGTCCGGAAGTGAATCCAGGTGGTTAAGTCTGTTCCGCATACGAAGTGATCCATGGTCTGGTCCCACACTGCTCACAACCCCTCCTCCTGTCTCTAGTGAACTCACAGCAGGTCCTTCCAATCCCTGGCATATCACCCAAACACACACATTCAATCAACTGAGAATATACCATCAACCTTCCCTTATCAGCATTGCAACTCAGCAGAATTGATTGCATCCAAATGCTTCATGTTTCCTACATAAGACAAAAGACGAAAAAAATCAACTACATTCTGAGGTGTGATTATGGGTGTTTGCAAAAGGTCATCTAATACGATCCCATGGGGTTGCATTAGGCAAATGGGCAAATCACTTCTGTTTCTAATCCATATTTTACTGCTTGTGCGGAATGATGGCACTAGGGTTTAGTGCCATCACCTACCTGCTCATACTTCAACTTCAATGCCTGGAATGTATCCACATAGTCGACTCCCTCCAATTTGGTCGAGAATTTTTCCACCAAGTGTGCAATGAGGCTCTTAATGCCCTCCTGTCACAAGCCAGATCACATCCCCCATTGGAAGAAACCATCTGTAAGCAGAAACCCTGGACCCAACTGACGATCATCAAGTAAGCAGAACTTATTGAGATGTGCAATAGATGTGGCATTACATGGATGAAGGACTTACTCTGCGGATAAAATCAATTAGCTCCAGAACAGCTGAGTTGAGCAGATTATACCGGTTTCCATTTGCCAAAAAAGCTGTGATAACTGGCTCAAAGCAGTTGTGCTTCACTATGTATTTATAGTAGAATTCATCCTGCAACCACAAAGGGAAAAACCATTCAGAATATAAAACCCACCAGAAAATGAGGAGTATTCACCCAACATCATGCAGAAGATGCATACAAGAGAAATGGGATAATGTCTATCATCTGACACTACCTTTCCCCCACTACATGAAGTCCTCAAGATTGAGTCCACATCAATGAGAAAGTGGAAGTCATGTTGGTAGGAAAAAACCCAACCTTCAAAGCAATGCATGTGCGCAAAAAACGAACAGCTGCCACAACCAAGTACTTCTCCCTCCTGCGTGTCAACCTCAATATTGTCTGAACCACATTATTCCGCATGACATAATACCTGTTCATGAAAATCCCATTCAGACAATGTCAGGTTAAAACAGTATAGTGTCATAGTAGTTTATTGCCTTCCACATTTTGTCTGGGGAAGTTGACAAGGCATCTATCATTCATTTAGCACAGTCAGTAAATGCTTGACAAACACAAACAACATAGCAGAGCCATATAGCAAAACCATGAGGAGAAAGAGACGATGCCTCACTTAATCCTAAATCGATGATGTTGCACACAGAAGCACATGAGCTCGCAGATATTTCCAAGGATCTCGGGTGGTGTGTTTCTGTCACTTGGTAGCACAAACTGTTTCCCGACAGACTTGCTCAAATCCTTGAGGACCTCTCTGCTGCCTGGTTCTGGTGGGCATCCAGCCTTGAGCACTTCAACCATTTGATCCATGTACTTGTCATAAAACACCTCCAGAAATTGGCTTTTTTCAACTTGTGGCTGCAGGCAGTGTAAAACCCATTCTTATCAGCAGTTTTTCCACTTGTGTGAACATCATATTAGACCACACATTGGGGCATGCCACAATTGAGACTTTTCTAAGGTAGATTTTTCCCATCTTCATACACGAACTAGTCTAGGCCAACTTCCCGTAGAACACTACCATTACAACTTACCTAGGCAGGAAATGACCAGAGAAGTGGCCCATGAAAGAACCAGACCAACACCCAGAAAGGCTTGGGAAAAGCAAGATGACACTGGACAAGAATAGATTGTAGACAAACCTAAATGAGTGGAAAATCCGCCCAAGCGGTCAAGAGAACTAGACACCAATCCCTTCCACATTGATCAATCTAAAGACTGTTGTTGGGGCATTCTGGATTCAGAAACACAGCCAATGAATGCACTCAAAGAATCCCAACAAAGAACAAGAAAGCTGCACCCAAAAATAACAAGGACAGGATCTCTTTTCCAAAACATCCTTGGCAAAAGGACAAAATACCGTGTCCATAGTCTCTGAGTCCAAGAGCATCCGCATGATTTCCAACAACTGTGCTTGCAAGCCACCTTCACTTTGAGTCAACATCCCCCACACCTGCAGTGTTTCCAGAACTCCTGCTGTTAAGTTTTTTGTTATCTCAGTTTTACATAGAAAGAGGGGCATGATGATGCCCATTTTGGTCAACGTCATTCCTTCCACAAAATAAACATACCAATGGTTTCAGCTCCCAGACACAAATCACACAAAATCAATGTGTGGAAATAGCCCAACCAATTCACTGAAGAGAGTATGTTGTGGCTGGTGCACCAAAAATGTGCGGAGTAAGGCTGGGTCATGGTTCAGTACGACTATCAATATGTCACACCTGTCATCAACATCCACCCAGCATCCATCAAAATCATAAAGAGCACAACAACCTACTTCACAACCCAAGACTACCTGCCAGCTGTGGAATATATGCATATGCTGCATATTTCCAAGAAATTCCAGCAGAAAATTTGCATATGTTCCCTTGTACTCATCTGACAAGCCATGACTCACAATGACTGACACCATGGAAAAACACCTACAAAATGGAAAAACCAACTTCTATTGTTGCCTCCAAAACTTTGAAACAGAAGAAGAAATGTCTCATGTGATACAGAAAACGGGGCAATGCTATGCATTTGGAACCAAAAATGATGCTCAGTGGGGCTCCTTATCTAGAAAAAGATGGGGACCAAGGTCAAGTAAAAGAAACAATTTGTCTCAATTTCTCCTCAATTCCTGGGGACCCAACAGACCCCAAAAAACATGGACCAGGAAAAACAGACAGGAATCGATGCATAGTTTTTTTACGGGAAGGGAAAAAAAAACGAAACAAGAGAAAAACCAAAAAGGCAACTCAGAAGACTACCCCATATGTACCCATGACAGATAGAATGAGCTTTCCTACACAACATCCAAGTAGAAACGAACCCGCTGAGCCGAATGCTTTCATCACTGCTCTCAAGGATGGTCTTTACAATATCAAACAGACCCTCTTTGACCAGAGTGCTGCAAAAACAACAAAGAAAGAGAGCCCTTCATCAACCAAAGGGATTAAACAAAAAAGATTGAAGAGCCAGACAGAAATGCAGGTTGACTTCCAAAATCTGAATTTAAAAAAATCAATACAGTAACATTTCCATCTGAGTTCCTGGCATGAAGCAACCAAGGAATCCCATCAAAAGTTGCACTACAACTGAATTTCCCATATGAATGACCTCATTCCTCAGTACTTGAAAGTACAACAAGATACCTACTGAAAAGCAACAGAGGTAGAATATAGTAGCCATACCTGAAAAGCTGACTTCGAGTTGGAAGTTGAAGATGTTTACTCAGATTGCAGAACTCCTGAATAAATAGCACCTGTTGGACAGCAGCAGACCCTTCCCCCCAACCCTTGAAAAAAAAAAACTCTAGCCAGATATCTGTGCCCACACCTGCACATCTTCTGGAGGGTGGGGGGACAACAACAATGCTGCTGTTTGATTAACGGTCCACCATAACAGACAACTAAGAAGCATGCATGCACACATAAACTGTAAGCAATGTTGAAAAGAAAATTGCAGCCTACCAGGTCTCGTTGGCATCGATCAGATGTATCAGGTGATCGTAGCTTGGAAAACAGTTCTGACAAAAATGTAGAATCATTTTGGAGAGATGAAACCACCTGTATCAAACAAAAAAGCAACCCAGGCTCCCAATCAAAAGACTGTACAACATAAGATTGACTACAAGCGTATATGCTAGGTACCCACCACAAAAATCTTCATCCTACATCAATCAGGGTATGCAAAATCATCACAGGAACAGTAGTGCAAGGTACCCCTTCCTTACAAATAATTATAGGGAAGCATGAAATGACACAAAAGAGTCCTACTGCAGCTACATAGCACTCAGTTAACTGATACAAGAAGGGGGGGCAAAATGTACACATCTCTTCCATCCCAACACTAAACCCTAACATGTTAGAGTTACAAACCATCCTCAAGCAGAGAGAGAAAACTACTTACTGCCACATTATTGAAGAGCATGATGGAGTTGATGGTGACAAATGTCTGATCATCCAACACCTTAGGTAATATCACATCCTGCCATACAGCAGGTATATCACATAATATCACAAACTTCAGTACAAACCAGCCTGCCCTGGAGAAATTCATGCTTCTTCACAACTAGACAATATAACACTTAATACATTTGCAAACTAAAGTGCACTCCTTCAGATTGTGAACTGAAAAACTAAGAGAACCCCACATGCACAGAAACCACAGAACCACCTTTTGAGTTTGATACAGGGCAAGGAAAAAAATTACTGCTTAGAAGATTCACAAAATGCAATAAATATACATTGCCACAAAGCCATCACAAAATATGGCAAGTTTGGTTATATAATAATCACCTTGATGTAGCCGATGCGATATGTTTGATGAATCTTTGATAATATTGCCGGGTCATGAATAGAAACAGCCTGCAATTTCAGAAACAGATGTTTGCTTCCATAAGCTGGAAATCCCATCTAGATCTTTACTTGTGAGGAATGTATTTGCAGCTAGCAGTGTTCCCACGAGTGCATTGCAACAGAAATCAGTATGTTCCACCTGAAGATGGTTTGCAAAAACAAGGCCTACCAGTCTGACAAGGGCTCAAGAGAGACACAGGATGAGTGAGAGAGAGAGAGAGAGAGAGAGAGAGAGTAGTTTTCTCTGCAATCTTGTAGACATAATATGTATAAGCCATCTTGTCTACTCCCAAATGCCAATGATCCACTATACTACTATATAAACTTCAAAGTGACGAGATCTCATTCCCAGCTTGAAACTCCCATGGATTCACTTGTTCTTTGCTCAGGACAGTTGCCATACAAGTGCACATTCGCTGAACAGAAGAGCAGGAGCAGTACAAGGGACATGTTCAAATGGGTCTTCTAAAAACCCTAAAGTAAGGCTAAGAATAGGACCCTACGGGTAAGAATTCAAATGGGTGCTTTGAAAACCCTAAAGAAATGCTAAGAATTTTACCTCTTTGAAGACAACTTGCTCCCTCAAATATTTACGGTGGTCTTGGTGGGTGGACAGCTCTGAATCATCTGCACATCAAAGATATTGAGAGACCATGGGGAGCAGCAACTTTTCAAACCCATATAAAAGTGATGCACACAGAACTGGACAGAGAAGTGGGGTAACTACAAAAGGGGGACCACCAAACTATAAAAGGAGTCAAATTGCACATCAAATTCCTAAATACAGAAAATACACAAAAAAACTAAGCTTTTGAAACTTACATTCCAGAGCACCAACAATGTCCATCATGTACTCGTCACTGAAGATGATATCAAAGATGTGGCCATCATTCAAGGAGACTACAAACATGTCAAACACATGAGAGACATTCAGTAAGTAACTGCACCATGATTCAGTGCAGCACTACCACAATGCAGGATTTAAGTCTCAAAACCACCATCATGATGGTCTTGTAATTCCCATCTGCCAGCTGAGTTCAGCACATGGATTAAAAAAAAACTAACACGCTAATAATGAAAGGGGATCCAGCTGGATCTGATGGAAGAGGGATCATACAACTTCACAAGGGATACAGCCAGATTTAGCACTTCACTCTGGATTTCAGTAACAAAGGAACTAAAATTTCAGCCAGTGTGAGGGGCCTTGGTGCTGTAGAGCTCCCAAACTAGTATATTACTGGGAGCCACCTCTTTTACAGCCAAAAACATCATCATGAAGGTTCAATTCAAGACAAAGAAACTTCATACTACTACACATAAGAGCAATGCTTGGTTCTAAATCCCTTAAACCCTTAAGGGGAAAGCGAGTCCCGACTTACTCAATCCTTTCACAACTTTGAACATCAACCGTAGACATTCTGTATTCCCCCGTTCTTCACAAATCCGAAAGATCTCCATCAGCTTGTGGATGTATGTTTGCTGTATTTCACCAACCATACAATGCACCTTGAGAGAATTAGCTTGTGGTGCAACTGGAAGATGACATCTCAGAGAAGTCAAGCACCCATATGCAATCCTTGTAAAGCTTGTAGACAAGAAAAATGATTAAATAGAGTCTATAGGACAGAAAAAGCCATTCATGGGCATTCCACTCCCCCATATCTTATTCGAAAAATGGAAGATATAAAAACATCAACCAATGGCACCTAACAATGTTCCCACACTCATGCAAGAACCAAGAAAATTGTTCACTTACATCTCGAACGACCATTGTTGCAACCCTTTCTCGATTGAAAGGTAAGACTTCCCCAATTGTCTGCACAAAGGTCACAAAGTCATACAACTTAATTCCAAACATGAGATCCGCATTTGCCCACAGCAAAGAAATTCACAGCATCAACATTCAACTAAGTCCAGATCAAAACCCATGTCCTCAATCCACTCTAGACACATTTGTTGGCTTGTGTACTTCACTGGTGGTATTCACAGGAAAAAACTCCAAAACAGGATGGACCTGGGTGGATGCCCCCACCTTTGCAATCTGAGGAAGTGTTGCAAGCTCTGCTGGGGGAAGGTCGATTACTTCACCTCCACCACCTTCATGAAATGCATCATCTATGAACACATGCAGGCATGAATCAATTGGAATGAATGAACTTGTAGTCACTATGAACCTGTATTCCCTTCAAGAGTTCAATGCAGTAACTGAAAATTCAAACAGTAGTCAGTTGAAACTTGCATAATATGTATGGAGTGAGGGCTATTCACAACACCCAACGAAAAGAAAACACTGCCTATCAAAACACTGCACAATGGTAAACAGCATTACCATCATCTTGAGATGTACCCGAATGCTCCAGCTCATCACTGACAGGACGAGCACTACTCTCAAGACCTGTTTCCCATTTGGAGAATTTCAAAGCATCAGAATCTCTCATCCACCACTTCAAGAACTCCAAACTGTCACAACATCAGATAAGTTTATGACAAGGGGATCCACTTAAGACACATGATTATTCAATAGCTTAAACCTAGAATAAAATCTTTCATGGAGTTGGAAAAGAATTCAGGATCTTGCTGAAAGCAACACAAAAAAAAGCTCTCACTCACCACCAACAGATGGAAAATGTATCAAGCGCTGCACATTGCAGATCTGGTCCCTGCATGAATAAAGCAATCAATCAAATGAGAGAAATTAGCTCCCTCAGAAACTGCATATTGTCCTCACCCATGACCAGACCGGACATAACATGCAGATATATTCCAAAAATAAAAAATAAATATTGTGTTTGGCACCACAAACAGGTCTCCAATGTTGTGACAAAAAAGTGTGAGTTCTTGTTGAATGTTCCATGCTCCCAAGTTGTACTTTCCTTTTGATCTTCTCTACTTCACAATCCCTTTCACTCACTGAAACACAAGAGGCAAAGATCTTGTGTAGCAGTAATCCTCCCCCCATCTACAAGAAATACAGACCAGCGATGCTGATCTTAATTTCCAATTGGGACCGAGTAGAAGACATGAAAAAACTATTGACTTCAACAGTATGTGCATATGATGCTAACCATATGAAGGAGCAGCCCATTGTCTCTTGGAAACTAAGTGCCAAGTCTGTTGCCACTTCTGGATCTGTCCATGAAATAATTGTGTCTGGAAACACCATTGCATCAGTCAGAGAATCCAATTAGTGAAGTTGCGGCTTTGCATATAACAGCAACGCTCTAGGGTTTGACATTGCACAAAAAGAAAAGCAAGTAAAGATTTGTAAATTATCAAAAATCGAGAAGGATAGTTTTCTTCAGAAAGAAAACAGAACCCACTTTTCCTCCCTGCCCACAATAGAATACACCCACCTTCTTGTCGGCGGTAAATGTCATCTGCCGAAATCCGATGTACCAGAAGGGTTTGATTGTCTTCCTCATCAATGACCACTAAGCCTACTGCCTCTGAGCGCTGCAATTGCCCCAGACAGCCAACAATAAGCCCTGGCAGCATTCTCTCTCTCTCTCTCTCTCTCTCTTTCTAGGGTTTTTAACAATTCCAAGAGTTTTCTTTCTTCCCTGGCCACACTCTTCAGACAACCTCACTCTCTTGGTACATGCAGACTCCTGAGATTCTTGCTCAGAGGAGTAGTACATTGAAGATCCACTTTTACAATGCCTTCGGGAACTCAGGCAAAAAGAATCTCAAGAAAGTCTCTGTGGCAAGTAGTGACCCTGCAAACTCTAAAACACATATATATCTTAAGCAAATCTCAGATTTTTCTGAACCACCTTTCTCTCTATACATGAAATCATACAGTGGACACAGTAGTTTCTTGGCAGCATGCATGCTTGACAGCAAAATGTCAAAAACCCCAAAGGCCTGAGCAGCAACTGCAGCTGAAGCCACCCATAGACATAAACTATCAAGCCCTATAGGTGAAATCCAGCTTTGGAGCGGTGTGGATCAACCATCTGCATAGCAGGAATGTCAACAAAAGTCGCTCTTTCAAGCTTGCAAGTGAAGAAAACAATAATAATGCAGTGCCTATTCTTCTCCACTATTACCTTCTTAAGTCAGTATGGCAATGTTCAACCCTGACATCAAAACTCAGAATGCTGTAGGAAATGGTCCAACTGGACCCATTGGCACTAAAGCTTCTCTTACGGTTTAATTCTGAGAACCTAAACCTGCAACAAGTCCAGCTGGGAGCCATCTTTATGCATTGCTCAGGCCTGCCAGCTTCTTCCTAAGGGAGTGGGAATTGGTGCTACTACCCTCTTTTGCCTCAGTAGGGGAAGTAAATGGGGAATTCTAGATGGTCAGGCTCTGCACCCATAACTGTTGTCCTGGAAGGAAGCAAGAGTTTACAGTTTTTCTTTTACTAAAACACTCTATTAAGCTCTTTGACCAGTGTGGACTTGAGGTAGTCACTAAATAAAGCCACCTGGTTTTCGCAACCTTGCCACCGTGCTAGAGAGTGTGTATTATAGCCAATTGCACTTCCATAGCTTAAAGGCTCATTTTCCTGCTCCCATATGTAAAGAGATCCACCAGTGTTAAACACATGTAAAACACTAATGAGAGAGAGGAGAGTGGATCATGAGAGACCGCATGCAAGGTGTGAATTTTGTAGTCTTCCAGCCCCAAAACATACGGTGGGAAGGGGTTGGGCAAGCTAATTTTTGTGATTGAGAAAAGCAAAAGGCTTGACACCATCTTCAGATATGTTACGACTTTTTTTCTCTCCCACTCTTTGAACTAAAAAGGAAGCAGCTCTCAAAGGATGAGAGCAGATGGGTAAAGAAATCGAACCTCTAAGTACTCAACAGACACGTGACCAGTGCCCTTGTCATCCCATTTACCTTCATCGTTCAGACGGTACACCTTCACACGCTGCACACACAGAGAAAATTTGTCAAGGATTGCTAGGTCATAAGCAGCAAGGAAAAAGCAGGGCAGAAAAAGGATATAGACAAGGCCACGGGGGTGGGGGGGGAAGGTTTTAGCCACAAATTACTCAAGAGGAACTCTAACGTGCTATTCTACAACATTCGATACTGGTATCAATCACTTGTCAATTTCATCCGGTCATCTATAACCCTATCAGAAGAAACAGATACATGCAATGGAGGGTGTTGGATGCAAATACACAAATTTTCTCCTTCCTTCAGGCTTTGTTCATCTTGCAGGTGTGATTGGGGGGGGGGGGGGACGTGGGGGCGGCCGGACCCCCCCCCCCCATTTTTTTCCCCTGCGGGGTAGGCCTCTCTCCCCCAAACTTTCTTCCCCACCC
>Ga0116231_10005631_pt1 | contig 24533 bp, 24 predicted proteins | sample S1TSphgellanicum_2_FD_89695 | JGI IMG/M metagenome (GOLD analysis project Ga0116231, IMG submission 89695) | Host-associated microbial communities from peat moss isolated from Minnesota, USA - S1T2_Fd - Sphagnum magellanicum MG | ecosystem: Host-associated > Plants > Peat moss > Unclassified...
ATGGGCCGTCATACATTTCAGGCCCTATCTTTATGGCACCAATTTCACTTTGTATACCGACCACCAGCCTATTAAGTGGTTGATGACCAATGATAAGCTTACTGGTAAGTGAGCTCATTGGGCGTTTATACTTCAAGAGTATGAGTTCAAGGTTATTCACCGACCTAGTATTACACATCAAAATGCGGATACCATGTCATGAAGACCCCTCACTACTTCTAAAGATTTTTCAGAAGCCATGCAAGATTTTGACCAGATTCTAGCAGTACATGTATCTGAGGCATCTAGTTATCTTGCATTACTGCAATGTAACCTGGTTGAGCATCCCATTCTCGATATATGGGAAGACTTGGACATTCTAAGGTTTCTTCAACATGGGGAATACCCTCCCCAAGTTACGTCAAGTCAGCGAGATCACATACAACAGCGATCCAAACATTATTCATGGAGGGAGAATCACTTCGTTCGATGCTTACCACAAGGCGACAGAGTGGTTCCACCACCACATGAACGGCCGGGTCTTATTCAAAAGGTACACTCGGAGCTTGGACACTTTGGAATTAAGCGTACTTATAGCCTTCTCGTTCCTCATTACCATTGGAAAGGTATGTATGCTCAAGTCCGAGACATCATTGCTAGGTGTGAATAATGTGATAGAGTGAAAACTTCTTTCTCCTCTCGACAGCTCACGCTTTCTCCACTCCCTATTCAGGGCATGTTCTATCGTTGGTCATGTGATTTAGCTAAGGAATTACCACAAACCTCTAGGGGTAATGTTTACATCATGATTATCATTGAGCATTTTTCAAAGTGGGTTGAGCTTGTTGCGCTACCAGACAAGTCATCACACAGCACCAACCAGGCTTTCTTACAACAGGTTCTAAGTAGATTTGGGGCTTGTGCTAAGTGCCTTACTGATCAAGGATCAGAATTTAGGGGAAAATTCCAAGACCTACTTGACCATGCTCTCATTAACCATCGTCGAACTTCAAGAAATCATCCCCAAGCTGATGGCCTTGCAGAAAGGATGGTTTAAACGTGCAAGAAAGGACTTCGGAAGATTTGCCTCATTAAGAACAAAGAGGATTGGGACCTGGCCCTCCCTTACATCGCCATGGGTTACAGGATGTCCAAACACACCTCTTTATTTCATTTTTCTCCTTACTTTTTACTTTTTGGGAAACATCCCATTCCACCCTTTTCCATTGCTACTCAAATGGACCAAGTTGTGGACTTGGACTCCCCAACCACTAGGGCTCAAGTCATTGCAGAAAGGGCCGCTTTATTCAGGAGGGTTATGCCCATGGCCATGGAGAACCTGTCCATTGCACAACATTGAAACACCTTACGATATGCACACACATGAGGTGGGAGTTACAAACCTAAGGTGAGACAATTTGATGTTGGTGATTTTGTGTATCTTCAGCGACAACCCAATGATACTTTAGACATTTCTTCCAGTCGCATTATCTTGAGGATTAAAACAATCAGGCCTTTAGGTGTGTTGGAGTTACAAGGAGCTGACGGACGCACAATTCGTGATCATTCAAAAAATTGTGCGCACTACCACTTGCTGAACTTGGATCCTACCATCATCACGTCAACTTGGATTCCTTCACTTGATTATCCATGTTAAGTATGTCAAATGACGGACGATGCTAATCAGATGCTGCTTTGTGACAACTGTAATGGTGGATACCATCTCTTCTGCCTCAAGCCGAAGCTCACTCAAGTTCCAGTCGGCAATTGGTACTGTTCATCATGTTCTCCTACAGCACCTTGATTCCTACTCAGACCATGCCATGCTTTTCCCGGTTCAGGTCTGGGGGGGGGATACATGAGAATTTCATCTCAACCTCACTTGTACATTGTATATATATATGTGTGCATGCATCTCTTTTTAGTTGATTAGTTTATACATTTGACTGGCTTTAATCTTTTTGTTTAGTAAAATTTACTACATATTTACATCCTTACGACACCGTACGTCACGACACTACACGTCACGACAATTGTCATGCCCGTACATGGCCTCATACATGATGGCCAGTTACGGGCATGCCCATGTGCGGTTTTAGGGTTGATGTACGATCTTAGGCGATTGTATGTTATTAGGTACTTAGGGTTTCAGTGTTGGCAACGATATAAAAGGCCTAACCCTTTCTTTCTCCTTTTTGTTTTTCTAGAATTCCTTTGTCAAGAGTTTCCTCCATCATAAGTTAAAATTTCTAGATGCTCACGGTGGCCATTGCACGGCCATTGTCTACATACATTTCATTTCTTTTTTTCTTTGCATTTCAAATACATGAGAATTTCATCTTAGCCTCACTTGTGCATTGTATATGTATGTGTGCATGCATCTCTTTTTAGTTGATTAGTTTATACATTTGACTAGCTTTAATATTTTTGTTTAGTAAAATTTACTACGTATTTACATCCTTACGATACCGTACGTCATGACACTACACGTCACAACATACTACTAAAATTAATAGATGTTATCTTGCTATACACAAATGGACCATGTTCTATAATCATGTGGTTAACTTTAGGATCACTTGACAGAAGGATGAGTAGCATTGACAAGAAAGAGGATAAGCAAGAATGTTAAGCAAGTGTACGAGTAGGAACTAGGAACTTCAAATAGAAGGATGAACATCAATGTCAAGCACAAGAAGGAGTAGCAATGTTGAGGAGGAGAAGGTCAAGTAAAAGTACAAGCAAAACGATGAACAATAATGCCATGTAAGAACATCAAATAAGAATAGCACCACAAGCATTAAGAGACAACAAGACAAAACAAAAAGAAAGAAAGGAAATGTAGAAAGATAACAATGCAAATGAAATCACAAAACATAACAATGCACAATGCTCACAAAACACAAACAACAAAAGAGATGAAACCCCAAATGAGTGGGAACTTTTTATTTTTGTGGAGAAGCAAAAAACACAAATAGTTGTTATGTGTTTTGTGTTTCTTCATGCCCTGGAAACCTAATCTTTTTTTAAAAACCCTAACTTGAAACCCTAATACTATTTTTTTTAACACCTTGGCGAGGTTTCAAATTTTTTTCTTCATGGGAATTGGTTTTTAGAGGATCAATTATCCATATATTGAAAACCTGTAAGCTAGGTTTCATATATGGTATCACCCTCGATGATATTCAACGATCTTCAAAATGAAAATCAAGTTGAAATCAATTCTCACTCTATTTTAATACCTAGTTGACATTAGGGTGGACATGCATTTTGTTTTTTTATGATAAAGGGCACTAATAGTTTGAGGGTTGAGAACCTTGGATACAATGTTGAAAAACACCAAAGGCATGAAGAAATACATAAGGACCTTGTAAGCACTAGGGTCAAAAATATTTTATATTATATATATTTTTGAAGGATGATATGAAAAAAATTAAAAGACATTGCCCAACCTTTTTTTTCAAAGCAACGAAAGGCATTAAAAAATAAAAATTATGTGTGCCATAAATGTTAATATTGTAATAGGTGCAAATTAATTATCATATTCTAAATTTAATGAAAATACAAATAATTCCATAATTAATTTATGTGATTTAAATTATCAATGTATGGTAATTAATTTTTTAAACATTTTTTGAATATGTTAATATTTTGACCTTAGTAGGGCAAAGCAACACAAAGCCCAACTTAATAATAAGTTTTCCTATATTTTGTTCCATAGCATAATAGGTGGGAAAAAATATTTTTGTGGAAGCATCTTATGTTTTGGGGAAACCTTAATCTTTAAGGGTTATAATCGTCTTATGTTATAACCACATGGCAAATATCATACATGTATGATATGCAACATATTAAAAAATCCATATACGTTGAAACCAAATATCATCCTTGTACATTCATACTCCAAATTCTATAATTTTTTTCAAGCTATTAAGTCTTTCTCTCAAGTTGTTTTAGTGGGGTGCCTTATTTTGATATTGCCCCTCTATTCAGGCCTTACATATCACCTACACGCTACAAACTTCCTAAGTTTGTTTGAAGGGCACCAATTTACGTGTGCCAAAAAGCTTGTGGTCGAAAGCTTTATCAAGTGGAAGGACTTGTGCTAATTTTATTTATTTTTTAGGTATCATAGGAAAGAAAATGAAAATGGATGTTTCAAAAAATGAAATGTTCACATTTGTAAGAATTCTTAAACCCTAAACCTTTAACTTTTACCTATTTAAAATGCCCTCCAACTACATTATGTAAATTGACAAAAGTTTTTATGTATAAGAGAAGGGTCTATCAACTAACCTTTCTCTTACATAAAGTAACGTCATGATAGACCTTTTTCCTATGTAATGTGTCGCCATGACAATGACATAGTAGAAAGGCTAGGCACATGCACAACTTAAAGGGGCAAATGGGGGGCTTTGGCACTAACCTCCCATTTTGCCTACCATTGACGCCCTAAAGCATGGAGGTAGAAAGGTTAGGCACATGCACAACTTAAAGCGGCAAATGGGGGCCTTTGGCAACAACCTCCCATTTTGCCCATCACTAATTCCTTTGGGCATGGAGGTAAAGTCTCATGGTGGCAACTAACAGCCATTGTAGTTGTGCCTTAGATTTAAAAAGTACAATAATAAAGGTAAAATGAAATTATTATAAAATATAACCATAGTAAAAAAAATTACGAAGTGTCTAGGATAGTATTTGAGACTTTCCACATTTTAGAAACTCATTTTTTTTACAACACTTGGAACTTCAACAACACTTTTTACACTAGTATGTATTTAATATTTAAATTATTTTCAGCAATTTTTGGATTTTGTTTCTTTGATATATAATTTTTGTATATGTGTATGTATTATGGTTGTTTTGAAATGATTTTTTGATTTAGCTTTCTTGAATTTGTCTTTGTATGATGTAAAATGTAATGTATAAGTGTAACCCTAATATGAAATTTATGTATTAGGGCAAGGGTTTTTAATCAATTTTTTGATTTATTCCTTTGATTTATAACCTTTGTGTATGTGTGTATACATTATGGTTATTTTGAAGTTTATTTCAACTTTCTTGACTTTGTTTTTGTTTGTATTGAATGTATTTTTCATCAATTCTTATTTCTATTTTGCATATGATTTTCTTTTGTAGAATCATGAGTGATGGAAGTCCACATATGTGGACTCATTTTATAATAGAAAATGAGATGAAAACTATTGTAGCTCCTCCATTGTTGGAAGGATTTTCATCATCCATTGTTGTTGCACCTCCATTATTACAATTACCAATTGTTAAATTGTGTCATAAGAAAAAAAAAGGGATGATGAAACAAATGTTGAAAGGAGGGAGTGATGTTGTTAACATCCTTGATTTATATGAAGAGGACTAGAGGCATATTCACAAATCTTGTTTGCCATTCAAACATTGGACACACATTTGTACTGAACATCATTATGAATTACCAAATGAGTGTCATTGGAAAGAAAAACAAACCAAGAACAAAATTGAAAAGATGAAAGTGAGTATTGACATAAAAAAACTTTGCTGAAAGAACAAACCAGACATAATGGATTAACATGGTCATGGTTTACATGGATAACAACTATTATGGAAGGTTTTGCCAAAGGAGATGGTGCACCTAGCGGGGTTGATCAAGGCACTATGAAAATGATTGAAAAGGATGAACATGAAATTCTAGAAACTCAAAGATTCACACCTACACTGTCAAATGATGAGGAGGTAAGAGATGTGCCATTTCTTGAAACTTTTGTTAATACACCAAAGGAAGGTACAAATATTTTTTCTTTTACCCTAAAAAATGTTTCTTGCAAATTGTTCGAGGTTTTTGGCAAAGTACCATCTCGCAAATGAGCATTGATTGGAAATGCCAATTACTTGGTGGAAGCCATGAAAAAATTTGCGGGAGGTCCTATTAATGTCGAAAGACACAAACTAGAATTTGGAAAAAGAATGACAATTTTGCTTATATAATCCAATGAAAAATTGGCTATCAAGCAAATGGAATTTGAGCTTGAGAGTCAAAAGCTCGAGTTAGAACATGCACACACTCAAGCAACTCAATTGGCAATTGCCAAAATGCTTGGAGACATTTTACATGTTTCAAAATGATTCAAATATTTGTCAATTTGTGATTTTGTGTAAAGAAGCAATACATTTTTTTAAAAAAATTCTTTCATCTGGTCATCTAAAAATAGAGTTGAATAACTTTTTATCTTTCGATTTTTTTTCAATTTTTCAATTTGCATTAGTTACTAAAACTCATTATGCACTTGTGGTCCAAATTTTAGAGCAATTGAAAAAAATCTCGGATTTGATGCACCTATATTTCCAAAGTGGGTTTTTTGCAAGTTTTTTTTTGCATTTTTTCATTAAAAAAAATTTAAATAATTTTTTTTCTTCAGTTTTATAAATTACATTAATTGTTAAAACTCCTTATGCATTTGTGGTCCAAATTTCAGAAAAATTGAAAATAAATCTCAGATTTGATGCACCTATATTTTCGAAGTGGGTTTTTAACAGGTTTTTTTGCATTTTTTCATCTAAAAACAAAGCTAAATAACTTTTTTTTCTTTTCAGTTTTGTCAATTGCATTAGTTACTAAAACTCCTTATGCACTTTGTGGTCCAAATTTCAGAGCAATTGAAAAACAATATCAGATTTGATGCACCTATATTTCCAAAGTGGGTTTTTTGCGGGGTTTTTTGCATTTTTTCATCTCAAAATATAATTAAGTAAAATTTTCTCTTTTAAAACATTTTCAGCTTAGCAAATTCATTAGTTACTAAAACTCCTTATGCACTTGTGATCCAAGTTTTAAAGAAATTGAATAAAATTTCAAATTTGATGCACTTATATTACAAAAGTAGGTTTTAAAAAGGTTTTTTTGCATTTTTTCATTTAAAAACATAGTTAAATAACTTTTTCTCTTTTCATTTTTTCAGTTTTGCAAATGCATTAGTTATTAAAACTTTGTATGCAATTGTGATCCAAGCTTCAAAGTAATTGAATAAAATTTTAGATCTAATGCACATATATTACCAAAGTGGGTTTTTTTTGCATTTTTCCATCTAAAATTAGAGTTAAATAACTATTTTTCTTTTCCTTTTCTTAGTTTTGTAACATGCATTAGTCACTAAAACTCCCTGTGCATTCATGGTTCAAAATTGAGAGCAATTGAATAAAATCTTAGATTTGATGCACCTATATCACCAAAGTAGGGTTTTTGTGGGTTTTTTTGATATTTTTTCATCTAAAAACATAGTTAATTAATTTTTTCTCTTTTGATTTTATTCCAATTTTGCAAATTGCATTAATTAATAGAACTCCCTATGCACTCATGGTTCAAATTTGACGGTAATTGAATAAAATTTCAAATCTAATGCATCTATATATCCAAAGTGGGTTTCTTGTAAGATGTTTTACATTTTTTCATCTAGAAATAGAATTGAATTTTTTTTTTTTCAATTTTGCAAATTGTAAGAGCTAAGAGCCCTCCTAATGGACTTGTGTTCCAAATTTCAGACCAATATAATAAAATCTCAAATCTGATGCACCTATATTTCCAAAGTGCTCATCAAGAACATCAAATAATGCTTGCACAAACAATCATCCAATTTGTGAGAAATGTAGCATGCATTGTTTTTCCACGTTGTGAGGCGACTTGACCTTCACGAAGAAGAGGCATTTGCCCCCTTGAATGACAAAGAGGATCTTCTTGAGGACCTTTTGGAGGTGGGGGTAATCCCATTAATTGGCAATAATTATGAAGGACACAACAAGCCACCACAATTTCAAGAATTCAATCAACACATGCACTAATGTAATGCAAGATGCTTTGCTTATTTTTAAAAATCCCAAAAGCATTTTCAATGCTAGTTTTACCAACATTTATTTGTTAGTTGAACATGATTTTATCCAAATTTCCATCAACCAGTTTGAAATTATACAAAAGGTAATATTGACTTGCACAACCTGCATTTTCAAGTAAATAAGGTTTTATCTCTAAACCTTCAACCACCACAATTGGCTCTTTTAAAATTGAACGTGTTTGAAGTTGTTGATAAATAAATGACACTATAAATTGGCCCCCATCTGCTATTTTGCTAGCAATCGAGCAACAAACGTTCCAAAACAATTTGTCCATGTCACAAATTATTTGTAAAACAACTAAATTTTACATTTTTTTCATCTATAATAATAATTGTAGGTACTGTAATAACCCGTTTATATTGCTTTTGGGAAAGCATAATATGGGACCCATCAATAGTGCCACAAACATTGGGTAAGCCACATGCATGAAAAAATTTATGCATAATTTTAAGTAAGCATGAACCATGAGGTATAGAAATATATCGACTAAACAATTTATCCTTAGAAATTAAAGTATTAACGACAATATCAACATACTTACACATTGTAGAAGCTTCAACATTGAATCTATTAGTAATGACGTTTACAGTAACCCCATGTGCAAATCGATATAACACCAACCCAATATCTTTTCTAAGCTTTAACGGTGCTCTAACCAACATAGTAACCCTAGATTTGACAAAAGGTTTCAATTTGCTAACCAAATACATAAATGCTCCATAAGTCATACAATATGGGATTAACTATTTTCTATCCCTCATTTCCAAATGGGTGTGTCAAACGACTCCTTTTTATCAAATCCCAATGTCTAGATTGTTTAGGCTTTTTCCACCAAGTCTTATGTGACTTAGTTTTTTTTAGTAAACAAGAAAAGAAAAAATAATTGGCATTGCATGGATTATGAGTGCTACCTCAATCAAACTATAAGAATAAATTCCTCACTTGAACCATTCTCTTCTTCTTCTTGTGACAATTAGGTTTCAAAATTTCAACATGATCAAAAAGAAAAAAAATGTTAATAATACAATGCCCAATAGTCATTGAATTCATTGAAAATACTAACTTTAAAATTCAAATGTGAATAATGAAAATTACTTACAAGCTCTACACTCATAAAACTACTAGAGAGCACAAAATATTAAAAGCTCAAAAATTAGGGAGCTCAAAATGCTAAAACCCAAACAACCAGCAAAACCCTAAACTTGAATGTTGGTTAAACCCTAAACTTGAATGTTGGTTAAACCCTAAATTTGAATGTTGCTTAAACCCTAAATTTGAATGTTGCTTAAACCCTAATATGGTAACCTAAGTAAAAAAACTCAATATTTACCTCTGCCTTAATACCATACATGTACATGCGATTTCTTCCACAAACCCTAAAAAAAAAATTCCATCTCTGCCTCGAGAGAGAGATGCGCACGCGCACCTGCAGACTCTTGTGCATTGCGAGGGGAGGAGATCGAGAGAGAGGGAAGAAGAGTAATAAGAGTGACGCCGTATGGAGGACGAGAAGCTGGGAAGAGCGGGGATCGTTGCAACGCAAGTGCTGTGTGGAGCTGCAGTGGTGGCGGGGCTGAAGACCGTGCCGGCACTATGGAACCTGCATCTGATCACACAGCCTGTGCAAACTCTACAAATCGCTCTGGTATTCTGCTTTTTTTGTTTGTTCTTCTTTCTCTCTTGTCCTTGTTCGAGAAATTCCAGTACCCGCCGTGGCTTCGTTTTGAGTCCAAAGATGATGAGGATGAATGTGCCGATCTTTTTCTCGTTTTCGGTGCTCAGTTGTTTGTCGAAATGAGTCCGGTAAGATAAATAGCGTAAGCAGGGCGGAGGAGCATATCATGATTGTTTCTATTGCCTTGTGCAGGCGTCTATTGCACCTGCAGTGATTCTGAATTATGTCCACTTGTTGCTGCTTACCTCTCTAAAACCTCGCTCGCTTGTGTGTATGTGTTTTTGCCCTTTTGCAGACGATTATTGTACCTGTTGTGATCCTGACTTATGTCTTTTTGGTGCTCCTTACATCTAAAACTCGTTCGGTAAGTAGCTTGAATGCAACATTGTTCCAAGTAGTGGAATCTCTGGCTGGGGAAATTTTTTCTCTCTTCTAGAGACTTTTCTCTTTGTATGTATGTTGATGAAGAGGAAGTTTTGAAAGATTACTCAGCAGCAGGATCTTGAGAAATGCAGGAGGGAGTAATTGGCTACTGTGCCTTTTGTTTGATCTTGAAGATGTGATCACTGATTGTAACAGAGAGCAATGTGCATGGCAGGTCTGGTGGTCCCTGGGGTGTGGTCTCCTTAGTCTTCCTGTAGGTAGTTTCTGCCACCTCCCATTCATGCAAATTGGTGTTTAGTCTCCTCATGGATTGATTTTCTTAGATTGCATCTTCTTATTAGATTTCTTTTTTTTTGGGGGCGGTATACTATGTGTTGTGGATATTGTTGTTCACCAAAATTTCAGATCAGTGCCTGTCTTTCAATCTATTTAGAAGAAAATGTGGACTAAGTGAAGGGTTGGTGATGTCTGCAGGGACGGTGGTGGCTGCATTGGTAGCTCTTGCATTTGGTGCACCAACTTCTTTTCAGTAAGATAGTTACCCCAACCCTCCCATATGTGGACCTCCATCTGGGCAGACTATCTGTGTCATACTTTTAGGAGACCTGAAGATCACCTTTCTATTGGAGTGTTTGTATTCCATTTCTAATGGAGACTGGGAAACTGGGTGCTTCTCAGATTTGAGGTGGAGATGAATAGATCTATAGCCGTTCTAGAATATCAGGCCTTCCATTTCAACACTTCTGAATTGAAGTTGATTTGTGAATGTCTCTGTAGCTGGTGATTGGTTTGGGGTGTGCAATTGAGTTTAAATATCTCATAACAGATCAATAGTTGAGTTTAAATACTGTGTACTTTGGGGGGGAGCAACTTAGTTAGTCATACATTGTGGAAATAGCCAATCACTTTCTCCACTTTTTACACAATCATGATTTTCTGGCAGTTTTGCCTTGTTCATTTCCAGTAAGTTAAGGGGCATTACTGGAAGGTGGCCTTGACTACTTCCTTGATGCAACACTCCTAATAATGCCTTCATGCAAAATGGCAGGTTTGCAGCGAGAACATGGCATTGGGCATGCCTCATGTCATCTCTTACGGTAGGTCATTAACCTTCTATTGCTTCTTCCAATTGATCATTCAATTCCTTCCACCAACATGCAGCACATAACACCCAGGTCCCTGGGACCAGTTGTAAAGTTGACAGACAACACACACAGTAATTTTAGTTAATGTGCAAATTTGAATCATGTGGCAAAGATAATGGGTCATGCTGAACATATCCTTGTTTTGAAAGTAGTTTCACGCCATCTCTTTGGAGATATCTTATAAAAACAAAAAAAATAGTGTCACTTCCAACTCTGACTGTTCTTAAGCTGGTTTTAAATTTGAGGTATTTGATTGTGTAATACCAGCTCTTTAAGTGGAGCTGGTACTTTTTTGATCTTCCAAAGAGGTTTGTGTAAGATTGGTGTCTATACTTTTGGCATCCAAGATTTCTAAAGTCTCTCAACTGTGGAAATGTACTTTGGAAAGTATTATGGTGGGGAGGACTGAACTGCTTAAACATTGACAACTTGTTGAAAGCCTAGAGTTTATTCAGTACCTTATGGAGCCTGGTTAAGCCAATTTTGGGCTAGGGTTTAAAGAACTCTAATTCAGTGAGGAGTGTGATCAAGCAGGTAGTACCAGCAGCCATCGTGCTTGGAGCATCATGGACAGATTGGCAGCGTGTGTTTGCATTCACTAAGTGCGTATTGAACTGTATTGTGATCCCATCATCGAGCTGCAGATGTTAAAATCTAGATTTCTTTTGTTACCTGAATTTTCAAACTGAGTTTCCAAAGTGTGCCTATCTACATTGTCTAAGGCTTTGCCTCATGGTTGTCAATGTGATTGTTTTGTAGACCTCATGGAGGAGTGGAGCTGGCAATATGCATTCCTGCACATGGTGCTGCTTTAGGTGCATGGGTGGGAGCTTGGCCCATGCCCCTGGACTGGGAACGGCCTTGGCAGGTTCACATTTGTCCAAACCTCACTTCTGGCTCACCAGTTTGTCTCTCTTGCTTTCTCAAAATCTGTGTTCAAATGTGAGGAAAGAAGCAAGGATTTGTGTCTAAGTGATTTGAGACTGGTGTTGAACAGGAGTGGCCAGTTTGCTGTACATATGGCGCTGGTGGTGGATACCTTCTGGGCTTGGTTGTGACAGTGATACTATGTTTTGTAAATGTCAGAAATGTTCGTCCCAAACAAGATTGATGTCTGCATATTGTAGGCTACTTCCAGGAACTATGCATTTGTCATTTTGGGAGCTGAGTTTTTTGTAGCTTCAATTACTCACAAGAGTTCAGTTTCCTTTGATTTTTGTGGAGTCTTCAACAATCATGTGCATTGTTGGAGCAATTTAGGTTATACTGCACAAATTTAGTGTGACAATTAATGATAGAATGACATGCTATAATGCAAGAGTCACAAGTTGACAGTAGTCTGTTCTGTGACTACAAAGAAGTAATTGCATTGCTACTCATGCTACAAGCAGTATGGAGAGAGAAGCTTTGTGGGCAACTCGCTGAGAGTTGGACTATAATTATGAGCTGCAGTCACTGACAGTATTGCTGGTCAAAAGGAACACATTTGGAGGCTAACCAGAAAGAGGCATGCTAGGACTCCTACGTACTCTCTGGCAGATGTATTGAACCTCATCAAATCACAACAATGCCCTGTCAGCTGATTTTGTCAATTCCTGTAAGTTTTACTGATCCTCTTAAACAGGGTGAGTCAATGGCAACATGCAATAGAAAAATTGCTTGAACTACAGAGGGTTGAAAGTGTGAATGGAGAAGTGTGTATTGATAGAGTGCCCTTGCCAGAGACATCTGAAGATGCAATTTTTCCAATATTAAAGTGGGTCACACAAATGCCAAATTTGTAGCATGTGGTCATTAAATGTACGGCATTCACATCACAGTGGATGATGATACTTCTGGCTTCAATGAACTTCTGGGTTGAATGACATGTAGGGAGTGTTGAAGAAGGCTTTAACCCCTAAACATCAGAGAAAGGCAGAAATACACTGAAAAGTGGACCAAATTGGTCCACCCTTATGTAAGGGACATGGGTGAACTCATCAGCCCCCTTTCTCAGACAATGGTGACAGGGCTGCATCAACATCCACAAACCACAGGCCAAAGTTCTGAAAACATTGGCATTTCATCTCAAAGCCTGCGATATATTTGTTGTGTGCACAATCACATGCTTACTGGCTGTCTCCTTACATCAGCTATCAATGGTGAAGTACAACCCTCCTGGAGAAAATGCCACTTGTGGCAATAGATAGACATCAACCTACAGGTTTCACAGGAGTTTGTCAAAAGAACAAGTAACTCAGTGGCTAGGAAGGATCCTCGTCTCACTGGTGCATGTGCTCCTCCATCTGTTGGATTGTTGGAAGGAAGGTTGCAGAGATATCCTCAATCAATTTCCTTTTCTTTACGTTCTTGCTTTGTACACATGGATGCCCCTGACAAATATCATGAACTTGTCACCTTCATAGCATCATACTAACTTCACATGTAATGTGAGGGGACAGAGAATAATGAATTTCTATGAGATTGTAGAGAAAAATCCAGAGACACTGTTTTTGAAGGTAACAGAATTCAGGCCCACAGGAAAGGGAGGTTAATGTCCAGAGTCTGCATCACTGATAAGAAGTCCAAATTGAGTGGACCAAAGCAGCTTCTGACACAGGAACAACTTCAAAACTGAAAGTTTAAGATATTTCCCAAACCTGGCTTGCTGTTTTGTTGAGAGCTCTAGTGAACCCTGGTTGGTCGTTTTCTCTGACATGGAAAGTCCATGGGTGACCCTGAAGCTCCTTGATCCACAAATGTAGCAATAATCTGGCACCTTCAGTGGGTCTTAAAAAGAGCATGCAGCTGCAAAGGTGTGTGCACCCTTTCTTCCCAGGTGGTGGCAGTTCATGTGAGCAAGTTTCTGGTTTCACCTGATCAGATTCCACCAGAGCCTCAGCTCACAAGGGCCACTGATCCCAAACTAATCTCAAACTAATCTCGAACTAATAATGTCAATGACACATTGGATAACGGAATCATAGCTTGGAAGTGCTATGTCCTAAACCCTAGGCCCTGCTGCACAGTCAGTGGATTGCATATATAAATACTACTATGCAGTACAGAGTCATTGCCCACTACAACATGCAAAAGTAAGTCCAAGAATTACCACAGCCAAGTCACCACTGTGGAAGATGTCATGATGACCTTCAAAGAGAGGAAATGGGTCTGCCAGCCAGACCATATCCGCATCATTGTACAACGCAGTGTACCCTAGCTGCAGAATTGCCAGAAGGTGAGATCTACACAAGGTGAGGTTGAAAAGGCCCTGCAGAATAGAGAATGCTGTGAAATCTATCACCCCAACCAGGGCTCAAGAGGATGGTCCTCTAGTTGGCTGCTTTAAAAGTCATGCTGGTATGGCCACATATGCAAACTTTAAGCAAGAGCATATCCTAACCTCATCCTGATAAACGATAGCAAAAATGTTACCATGGATAAAAGTATTAGCTGATACTCAGATACCTGCTTGCTCTCAACTGAGACCCAAAAGTGTGGGTTTGGGGTGCAGTCTGGAGCTGGGGGTACTGAAACCACATGGCCTAGCCACTCCTCATTCACGAAGTCAAGAGTTGCATACTAATCTGCAACTATGAGTGCAATATGATGCTGGCCCTGCGTGGCCAGGCTGATTAGCCAGTTGTTGAGGAAAGCAAGATTCAGTTGGCTCACTGTGCACACAATCACAGTTCCCTCTTTTGCCACCAACTGTTCACAAACCCATCTTTCCAGTTATTTCTTAGGCCAACAACTCAGTTGTATATTCAATCTCCCATTGATAGGAAAGCAGAGAATTGTGTCAAGATATATGCAGCGGTTGATGGCTCATAGTCCAAGATACAAGCACATCTGAAACAGAGAATTGTGTCAAGAAATGCGTCAGTTGATGGCTCAGAGCCTAAGAGATCACACAAGCAATATCTGAAACAGAGAATGATGTCAAGTAATGCCAGCTACGGTCTGCGACGACGCTTCTTGCATTTGTAAGGCAACATTCGTGGTAACAGATTGCGGCATCTTAGTAGCAAAAATCTCAAAACACACACACACACACACACACACACACAAAAACACAAAACGGATCACAGAAGCATTAGCAAGAAGCATTCCGAGAACTCCATGTTCTAGCTGTGGCATCAACAAATTGTCCAGATTCTTCAACATGCTCGAAATTTCTGTCAACGTTCTCGGGAATTTATTATCAACATTCTCGGGAATTCTCGGAATTCAACAACGAGTTTCCGTTTAAGAAACGATCGGAAGAATGCAGCGCGATTCGAGAGCCTCAAGAGCAAGCCAGCAAAAATCTAATTCCCAAAAACACCATCGTCGCAAAAAACACGCGTCGAAACTCTGGACCAAAGAAAAGGAGTCGAGAACGAATTATTCCACTGAACATACCGGGGTTGTCAAGAAGAATTTCTTACTTTTAAATCTGAATAAATACAATTTCATTTGACATCGTTCTGCCGTTATGGGCACTTGGTCTAGTGGTATGATTCTCGCTTCGGGTGCGAGAGGTCGGGAGTTCGATTCCCCCAGTGCCCCTCGGAAATTTGAATGAACCTTGTGTGTAAAGTTTTTAGAACCCTTACACGAAAAAGGGGATTTTTTGTTGCTCAATTGTTCAACTTCTTGTGATGTTGCAATACTTTCAAGTTTTATTTACAATTCATGCAATGTTTCACTTTGTGATTTTTAGGACAATTGTTTTCAAGATTGTTGCTTTCATTTTGCATTTTGTGATTTGTAAAATCATTGTTTCACTCTAGTTCTATGGTTTGCAAGATCATCACTTCATTTTATACACATAAGTTTTCTTTGCTTTCCATATATTTTGAGTTTGCATGTTTTTGTTATTATTTTTCTTTTATATATATATATATATATATATATATATATATATATATATATATATATATATATATATATATATATATATATATATGATCTTTGCTCAATCATTAAACTTCTTGTAATTTTCAATTTTTTCAAGTTTTGTTCATAATCATTCAATTCAATTGTTGTTGTTGCTTATAATCACTTCCTTGACTCAATTTTTTCATATTTGGTTCATAGTTGTTCAATTGTTCAAGTTATTACTTCACTTTATAAAAGTATATTTTCTTGGTTTTTATTTGCTTTGAATTTGCATTCTTTGTTGTTATGATTTAAAAAAAAGTTTGAGACAATTTTTATTTGTTTCATTTTCATTATGTTTGTTTTTGTTTGTTGCTATTGTTATTTGTTTGTGCAAGATGAATTCGCTCAAGTTGGTTATGTTGCTACATTTCATCTAGTTAATGTTGCAAACTATACACGAAATGCTTCTGCTTTGTAATGAAAGAAAGTTCAACATTATGCCATTGGAGTTTCCAAACAATATTGTAAACATATTGAAGAGCATAACGATCGTGTTCCAAGACTTGTTGAGCTTTGTTGTGTCACATGAATATTGAATGTTTTTCATTTATAAAACATCATGGAACAAGAAATTTGGCAATTGGGTGAAAACATGATCAATAAACATGGTTTTTTCATTTCTTGATGACACAATATGAAGATTTTAGATGGATTGATCATTTTAGAATAACTTGCAAGTTTGTGGAACAATTGCTTGCCAAATTAAAACATTTTATGGAAAAAAAAATCATAACATATAAGTGTGCAATACTTGTCAACATTTATGTTATTTGTTCATTTTATAAACTTGCACATGGAGTTGAATACTTGACCTATAGTGAATTGTTTGCCATAGGAGAGTCTACAATTCATGTTATCCTATGAAAATATGTTTGTTATGTGAATTAAGTGTTTCCATTTTAAATCAAATGGCTAGAAGGCTTTGATTTGGTGCAAGTGATGGAAAAATTCAAAAAGTTATACAATCTTTTAGCAATCCATGGTGCCATTGATGTCACCTAGATTCACATATAGAAACCAAAAGGAGTTCATGTAGTTAATTTATTTTCATGTAAATTCAAATTGTTTAACATGTAATTACAAGTAGTGGTGGACTATTAAAAAAAAAGTTCAAAGACATTTTTGTTGGGATGTCAAAATCCATGAATGATGTTTGGATTTTCTCGATTTCAAGCTTACATTGAAGGGTTACAACTAGTGACCTATTTTAGCTTGATTTTAATGACAATGGCATCAAACTTTACATTATAGAGAATAAAGGGTATCCATTACTACCATGGTTGATGATTTTCGACAAATAGGGAAGTGTTTATCATACCATGATCTTTGAGTCCTTATTAAAGAACTTATTTAGTTGATGAGGAATGTTGTTGATAATTTATTTGAAATGTTAGAGAAAAGTTTTAGAAAATTGTTATTCAAAACTAATCTACATGTAAATTTATTGCTTGATATTATGTCTATTGTTGTATTTTGTACAACACGATTATTGAAAGGTTGAGGGTTTTAAGCATAAACATGTTAAAGTTGGAAACAAATCACAATTATGTTCATCATGGTGGTTATAAAGAAGTTAATGAACACTATATTTTTATAGCAAAGAATGCAATTACAATTGACATGGAAACATAATTACAAGGCTATGAGATTTTATGAATTAACCATTGTAAGCTCTTTGAACAATACCTTGCAAACAAACCGCTCCAAGCATGTTGAAATCAAACTTCTATATGAAAAATGGATTTACATGTAATGTTGTAAGGTCTATGGAAAATGGCCAAATTGAATTGTTTTTTCTTGAAGTGAAACTTGAGTCAACTTTTGAAAACAAAAAACAAGGTTGTAAATCCTTCCTATAAACTTGAATTGACATTTAAAATCAATCAAATCTTGAAGATTGGAAAACAAAGTTGTAAATCCTTCCCATAAGCTTCAAATGAAACTTGAAAACAATCAAATCTTGAAAATTAAAAAACAAAGTTATAAGTCCTTCTAAGCTTCAATTAAAACTTAAAAGCAAATTTGTAAAATTGTTTCAAATGATTAATGTAGTAGTCACATCATATTTTTTTCAACTAATGAATCAAAATCAAAATTAAGTGGTTGAGGCATGAAATTTTTATCATGAATAAACACATGGCACATTTGTTATGTTGAAATTAAGTAGAACAATAACCATGTTTTGATTTATTTTTTGGATTTTCTTATCTCTATGTTGCAAGTATTTAGAATGTTCAATGAAAGTCTATTGATGAAACTTGTTGCATTAACCTTTGATTTCCAATTGTGTGTTCAACTATGCATTGTAAATTCAATCCATGGCTGTTACCATGATTTTGTTGTTGTTGTTCATTGCATCAACCACATGTGAAAATACAATATAATGCTTACTTTCATTTCTTATGCTACCAAGAGTGATTGGAGTTGTTGGGAATTTCTTAATTATTTGTTCTAACAAATCAACAAACTATGGCCCACAACAAAGATTACTCTTTAAAAGATATTGAAGTTCACCACATTAACTCATGGATTTCTTTGATTATTGTTTGGCATTTGCTACTTTGGAACATAATTGTCACCCAAACAATCTTGCATGAATGAATGTTGTGATGGTGTGGAATCTTGTTTACCATGTGTATCAATAGTTTTTTGCATTGGTGTAAAGTAATTCTTGCCCCTTCAACTTGCACATCTTTGAACATGAAATGGAACATTCACAATTTTCTTTCCCTATAAAGTTTCAATTGCCTTGTAATATTTTTGATTGAATTGTGTTAGTAGATGATGCTTTGTTGTGTTCATCATTGAACAATTCCTAGAAATTTGGGTGCTTTGTCCCATAATCAATAATTTTCTTGTAATCAAATTTGAATCCATTTTATTTGTCCTTGCACATTTTGCCATTTCAAGTAACACATGCATTGATAATCTTGTGGAGTTCCTTTATGGTTTTGGTCCATTGTTATGCAATAGGAACCATGTGCATGCAAGGATCCACCAATGCCTTTTTAGTAACATATTCATCATGTTTACACTTGATGAGTCCTAAAACTTCATGATGTTCCCAATTTTTAGTCCATTGACAAGTTGCATTGCCACTACTTGATCTTGGATTTTAACGTTTTAATCATTTCCTTTTTTTTCTTATTTAATTGCATCCATAATTATATATTAATGTGTGTGGTAACCTATTGCTATGATTGCATGTAAGATGATGTTAGACCTACTAAGAACCTCACAAAGTTGTAGATGATCACAACATTCATGATGTTAGACATTCAAATGTTCATGAAACTCACAAACCTATAAAGATTCATGATGCATTATGGAAGAAGACAAACTTGTTCATGAAATTCTAGATGAGCACTTCATGATGCACTTTGGAAGGAGACAAAAATGTTCATGAAGGGTATAAACACATAAAAAGTGAGCACTTTAGACCAAAAATGGTGACCTTTAACAAATATGATAATGTAAAATGAACTTTTTCTTTGAACCAATCTTATGGCAATCCTAAATTCAAGTAAAAAACTTTTGGAATGTACATGACAACTTTTTGAATGTACTCAAAGTTTATTTTAGATCAAAATTAATTTTGATCCAACAGTCATATTAAAAAGGATTGAGTACTTCATTGTACATATTATATATAACATGTAGTTTTTTTTATGACCATAAGGTATCATATTGGGTGACATGTTCCATTAACAAAGGATTTTAAAAAATAAAATATTGTCACCTTCCACAATCTTCCCTTCTTTCATTAAAATATTAAATAATAAAGTTTTTGAGGCTTGGAAAATCATGTTTTTGGCCAAAAAGCTTAAACAAAAGTAATAATTTTCAAAAAAATTGATGGATTATCTTTTTTTATATCATTTTCATTCTTCCCCTAAAAATTCATACAAAAAATCACCTATAACTTCATTTTTGAAAATTATTTCTCATTTTTCATGTTTTTTCACGAATATTATTTTGGTTCAAGTATATTCATCACATATAAAATTTTCATCTTTTTTTAATTTTGAAGAATTGAGTAAATCAAGTTCCAATCTTTTCAAATCTCCCCAAAGTTTACAATATTGTCATCAAATTTGGTGCACAAATTTTGTCAAAATTCTGAAATGTTAAAAATCATACTTTGTGACAACAATTTATGGGATTTTAATGTACTTATGCTTTGAAATTGCAAATACATTTTTCAAATAAATTCAATTAAACACATGCAAACACATGTAACAAAGATGGATCTTGCCTAAATTGATAGTTTAAGATGTAATTTGAAGCTAGTAAATTACCACTAATGACAGTGGTAGGATTCTTCAAATTTTGTAGATTTTGAAAAACATTTTAATAATTTATCACAATGCACTATAACAAACAACAATGATTTAGTTAGTTAGCCATGTAATAAAACCAAGTAAGCTACTTATCAACCAACATTATAGTATAGTGAACATTTGTAATTTATGGTGGTGCTATTGACATGGCTTCCACTATGTGTGAACAATTTTTTAGTGTACTAATATACATAAGGTGTTGAATAGGCTTGTGTGTAGGTGTGTAGACAAAATGTTATGGGCAATGAAATTGCTAGATTTCATGGTTTGATTTTTTTTTTCTTATTTATCTTGAATGAACTACAAGTTATATGTTTAATAGGATTTGGTAGGTTTGTGAGAATTTTAGAAGACCAATGGAAATGCTAAAAAAGGACCGTTATTTCGAACGTTCCCTTGAATAAGGTCATGTGTGCTAAGGATTTTTTTTTTCAAGCAACTAGGATTGTTAGACTTGGTGTTCTGAATTTGTTTTCTTAATTATCTTTAGTGAGCTAATAAGGTAACTTGAGTCAATGTGTAATAGCCATTTCCAAATAGGGTTTTAGCACATTAGTTGTGCATTTTGTTACTTATTTTAGTTGGCCAAACCTTTCTATGTTCCCATTGAACGATAGATTTTGATGTCCTTTACATTTTTTCATAAAATAGGATTTCAATGGTTTTTTTGTGTGTTAATAAAACCTTGGAGACCATTGCAATTGGATCATCTTCATTTATTTATTTATTGATTTTGGTCAAACCTTTTGAAGTTCCCAACACCCATTGTATATCTAGATTTTGATGTCTTCATTTTGGTTTATTTAAAAGGATTTTAACCTTTTTTTTTTCCGGGTTATCCATCAAACTTTTGAGACAACTGTTGTTTGATTTTTAAATTAATTAATTTTATTTTCCCCAACCTTCTTCCCATTGAATGCCAAATTTTGATTTCCTCTTGGTGGATTTTTTCAAAAAGATTTTAATGGTATTTTTGTGACCATCAAATCCTTGAGACAAATATAGTTTGATTTTGTTTTTTTATTTATGTTAATTGGCCAAGCCTTCTTACTATGTAGGCATGTGGACATTTGTGATATCAATGGGAAAATCATTGAGAACATAGGGGAGGTTTGGGAACATGGACAATTCATGTCGACTATGGAAATCTAATGTCAATTGAGTACATGTTGCCCTTGTATTGAAATGCATACATATGAAAGGAACTTCATAAGTAGAACATGTTCCAAATCTGTGGAAAGATTGATGTGGGGATCACATTGGGAACATATAAGAAGGCATAAAGAGCTTTAGAAAATTTTATCGAATATAAAAAAAAATATTGCATATACGAAATAATACTATGCAAGGAACTACAAAATAAAATCAAATTGAAAAATTCTTTACAAATTACATGGAAAACACATGATTCAAAAATTTGGAACAATAGTGGGAACAAATTGTTGAACATGTTGGGGAATTTTGGGGAACATTGATGGGAACAAGTGAACAAATTTTGGGTAAACATTGGGTGACCATCGTGGATAGACGGTTAGTAATTAGGTTAAGGGCTAGTGGTTGCTAATAATTAGTGCCTTTGGGTGAACGAATGCACCCACATTGGTACAATGTTAAAAACTAAAGACCCCAAAATTCATCTAAATTGCTTGTTAAATATTATAAATGTCCCAAAATAACACCTAGTGAATTTGGTGAACATTACTTGGCATAAAGACTTACGAGAATTTATTTTTCTGGTAATAGGTACCCTTTGTTTTTTTTTCCTTGGCAAGTGTTTGTTCGGTTATGTAGGAAATGACAAAAAAAAAAGAGGGTGACCATTTCCAAAAATGCATTTTGGCTAAACTCTTGCATGAGTTTAGCCAAAAATGAAAATGCTTGCCTTTTGTAGAGGAAAAATTCTTCTTTGCAAAAATGTTACTTCCAAATACATTAGAAAAAAAATAAAACTTCCTTGTAATGTTAGCTCCAAATACATTAGAAAAAAAAAATTCTTCCTTGTAAAGGATACCCCTCCAAATACATTAGAAAAAAATTTCTTCCTTGTAATAATGATACACCTCCAAAATACATTTCTCTTAGCTCTTTACATTATTGGGATCAATCATGTGGCTACATAACAATGTAGCTCTTTACATTATTAGATCAATCATGTACCCACAACAACAACAATTGCACTCTCTACCAAACTCTTAATTTACCTATTCCTCCTCTTTGGCACTTCATATTGACATGATTGAAATGGAGAGAGAATGAACCCCAAGTTCCTATGCTAGTTCCTACCCATTCAAAAAATTTAAAAAAAAAGAAAATAAAGAAAATAAATAAAAATAAATAAATAAATATATTTATAATTTTTGGGATTGTGTATTTGGTTGACCTCAAAATAATATACACTCTTAAAAGTTAAAATCCCTTTAGACCAAGTTGGAGGTGGCTTCTTCAATTCCTATACAAATTCTATTCCTTTTGATTCCTAGCTTAGTGGCTTTTGCAATATTAAATAACCATGCAACGGTTTTATATAGATTTCCTCTTCCAATTTTTTTATAATTTTATAATTTTTATAAATTTTTTTTTGTTTGGGTTTAGAAATATTCTTTTAACATCCATTTAAAATTATTCTCACAACCAAAAGTTGTTTCCATAATAAGGATATTTTTCAATAGTTAATACCATCTAACTTCAATTTTAACTTCTTGGGACTCTTCCTATAATGAGTAATCCCTCTCGTATTTTAACCAACATCATAACTTTATTGACCATGGTTCACTTATATTCGAACTTAAACTTTTTTTTTTACCATTTAAAAAATAATTTAATGCCTGTCTTAAGTTATAGGTTCCAACCTTTTTTTTTTTTCAATTTTTTTTTGGGAAAAAGCTCGAATAAAACCCAATGAGCCAACAAGGGGCTTAGTAATAGAAGAACAAAAAAATGTCAAGAGAAGAAGAAGAATTTTCCTCCTTATATGTTTTTAGAAGAACAAAAAATGAAAAAAGAAAACAAGAAGAAAAAGGAAGGAAAAGTTATTCTTTGACTATTTTCTTGGGGGGAAATTTCAACATTTTTCCAAATAATACAATCATTTGTACCATGTTAAATATCAACCAAAAAATTATATATATTTTGCCTAACACTACTAGTTCAATTTTAAAAAAATAACATGGTTAGGAATTAGAAAAAAATTTAATTAAAAAAAAGGAACTCTTTAACAAAAAATTCATGGATATATAAAGCAAAAGACCTATGACTCCCACTAAATAGCTTGAAATTGGGGTGAAATAAATAGAAAAAACATGATAGGGAATAATACCATACCTAGAACCGAAGTTCAACACTTCTTTCTTGAATATTTATTTATTTATTTTAGAAAACAAGGTTTGATACTTTTTAATTTTAAAAAAAAATTCAACAATTGATGAATAAGTATGCAAAGTACATGTTGTGTTTTGTGCATTTAATAATAACCCGATGATTTTCAATTTTCAACAAATTCAACAAATATCAATAATTAATCACATTAATTAATTATATTTTTGGCTACACCTTTAGGGAATTGTTTTGTGTTCAACATTAGTCGGAAGTATGATATATAGAATAGGAAATATACTTCTCTATTTGAATAAAGCTTAAAAACTTCTCGAATTTAAGTAGGTGAAAATATCTTAAAATATTTTAAAAATTCTATGAAGATTTTATTTATAAAAAAATGGCAACCTTGAATGGTCAACTAGTGATGATCCTTGTAACCTTCATATGGTTTGTTGTAAATTTTTAAAAATAGGAGATTAAGTTTTTAAAATAAAATAAAAACATGTACTAAAATTTCCAATTTTCATTCAAACATGAATTATTGAATGACCAAAAAATCCTTTAAAAAATCAAAAGAAGAAATCAAAGGAAAATATGAAAAATATAAAAATATATTTAATTAAAAATTAGGTGAAATTGAGAAAAATTTGGGGAAATAACTAGGTGAGAAGGGGTGGGGGGAAAAAAGCCCATTGGATGGGAAAATTAAATGTTTGTTTCTAATAATATAAGAAGCCATAAAATTATCCAAACATGGAAATTAAAGTTAAATTAAGAATTATTTTGGAGAAATATTACCTAGGGTCAGAAGGGAATTAAAAAAAAAAAAAAAAAAAAAAACCTCAACGGAAATTAAAAAGGGAAAAAAATAAAAAACTATTTTTTTTTAGTTACCCAAACTTTGCCAATACC
>Ga0116231_10005632_pt1 | contig 24525 bp, 10 predicted proteins | sample S1TSphgellanicum_2_FD_89695 | JGI IMG/M metagenome (GOLD analysis project Ga0116231, IMG submission 89695) | Host-associated microbial communities from peat moss isolated from Minnesota, USA - S1T2_Fd - Sphagnum magellanicum MG | ecosystem: Host-associated > Plants > Peat moss > Unclassified...
AGGGGGACATGCATCTTAATGGATCCTATATGGGCAAAATTTGTGACGGATTACACAAACATGGTTGAAAACAAGGATAAGTCTTCAATGTGTGGGAAATTGATCCCAAATAAGGAAAGATTCTCATGGGATGCCTTGAAATTGGCCTTGGAAATCCATGAACCAACAAGATATAATAAAAGCCAAAAACTCTTATGGGACAATTAGAGGACTGGAGGAAAGATAATTATGCCAAGATTGGATTGAATTTACATTCCCAACTACATATCCTCCAACCAAGCTAGCAATAGCTCCCACTACTTTGTGAAAGGGGATGGAATCAGGTCAAATCACCATCTTGTTAGTTGTGTGTTAGAAATTGTTAAAATTGTTCAAAGGACCTCAGTTGGAAAATGAATACCTAGTTCTTTGGGAAGGTCAAAAAGAGAATGCACAAAAATCCAATTGGAAAGGGCTATATTTTTTACAAGATTAAGGAAAGTCATTAGGTTTTATAAAAAATCTTGCAAGGGTTGCAAAATCTCACAAAGAAGGGTATGAACTAAAGTAAGACTTGGAATGCGTTCAAGGTAACCTACAAGACATGGTTCAAAATGAAGGGCTACAACAGCAAGTGAATACCCTTAGGCTGAAAATCAAGGAGCTGGAAAATGTGAAAATGACTAAACAACAAATTAAAGCGTGACTCACGTGGAAACAAAAGGATTGCATTATAATTAAGGATTTCTTCACAACCATTAAACCAAAATTTAATAAAATGGGAATTTCTAAACCTTTAAAGATGATGTAAGAGTGGTAACCACAAGTCAAATAAAGATGGAATGGATTTGCTACAACTTCTACAATAAGCTCTATAAAGCCCAGGAAGATCATTTTGGGAATGGAAAGCTACGACATAAGGTCTTCGACTTTCTCCCTAGAAAATTTTCTGAAGGGATGAATAAAAAGTTGGTCACATTTCTTTATTTGGAAAAACTTTAAGCAACAACAAATTCCATGGAAAAAAACAAGGCCCCAAGACTTAATGGTATGGTGGTGGAGTTTTACACCTTCTTCTAGGATCTAATTGGCATTAGCTACTTTCGGATAATTGAAATAAGAGTCAAGGATGGTGGTTTTTTCAATGGGGTGGACAAAAGATTGATCACCATGTTATTCAAAGTTAGAAATTAAAAAAATCTCAGTAATTAGTACCCGATCACCTTGTTAAATGCATCCTACAAGATTTTTGTGAGAACTTTTCAAATGAAGTTATAACCAATCTTTATGGAGGTGATAGATAGGGATCAATCTACATTTTTTCCATTCATATTCATTTTGGACAATGTTCCTTTAACAAATGAAACATTAACCAACCATTGGTTATGCTCAAGTTGGATTTTGCAAAGGTGTATGACAAGGTAAAAGGCAAAAACATCCTTGGGTGGACTAGTAGGAATGTCACACCTTGATTTTCTTAGACCCATCAAACTTTGAAAAATCATAGGAAACAATTTTTTAATAAATGTCTTTTAATGAGTACGTTTACTAAATTCCATACATTTTGAAATTCCAATAGCATCAAGAATATTGTGTATTTTGATGTTCCTGATCATTACATTTTTAAAAAGTTTCAAGAATGTAATGCATCACCACCTTTCCTTCAATTTTTTTGTTAAGAACACAAATTTGAAACATGAATTGAGAATTTTTTTGAGAATTGTTTTCCTAAGGTAATTTGGAAGTCATTATATTTTTAAATATTTATTAAGCAATTAATTGAGTAAGTATAATTTACTTATGAATTTCCAAAGTCAAAGCTATCAATTTCTAAAGGGGCCATTTTAATTAAAAAAACAAAATTTTAACAATTTCCAATTTTTTTAATTCCAAAATAAATTTCAAGCCATATACATTAGTGCATGCAATTGATAAACATGAAAATATATATATATATATATATATATATATATATATACTTGTGAAAACATTTATAGTAAAGGGTTTAAGAAAATGATTTGTGCGTTTTTGGTCCCTTAACCATTTCTTGAGGTGGTTCTTAGTGGTCCACCCAAAGATTTTTTTCCCTAAATTGAAGTTTTTTGTTTGATGCCATGGCAAAGATGAGAATGGTTCAAGAATTCATTAAGATGGTAAAGTTGTTGTTCAAGGATGTTGAAAAAGTAGTCTATCTAAATGGGTGTATCACCAAATTGTTCAAAATAAAAAAGTGGGTTAAGCAAGGGTGCTTGAGTTAGTTCCCTACCTAATCTTTCTTATTATAAGGGAATTCTTGAATTGCATGTTCAAAGAAGCTATCAAATTCAGGGACATTAGAAGAATCACCTTGTCAAGAAAAATAATGCAACAAACATCTCGCAACATATCAATGATACAACCTTAATTATATGTGGAAAATAAAGAACTTGTCAAATGTTGTTAATGTGTTACAATTTCTTTTAAACATAAGTGGGTTGGAGCTAAACAAGGAGAAGTCCATGACCTATTGGAGTCAGAAGCAAAGTCACAAGAAACTGGCATGGATAGAAAAGTTCAAATGGAGGTGGGCCCTTAACAATGAAGTATCCAAAATGTTTAGCACGCCCTTTGGGATTTGTTCGGATGGCAAAGAAGTTGACACCTTTTTAATTGAAAAGATCCATTCAAAATTAAAATTCTAGAATACAATCCATTTACTAATAATAGGTTGGGCCATAATTGTCAATTTTGTTCTGGCATCAACCTCATGGTTTTTCATCAGTGTATTTGGGGGGTACAAATAAATTGATAAGGAAGTGTAAATATCTACTCCATAACTTTTTATGGGTTAGAGGTGATCAACGCACCAAAACTAAGGTAAAATAGTTTGATTGTTGTGTGAATAAAGGTATCAAAGGTCTTGGCCTCATTGACCCAAAAGAAGCTATGGATGCCTTGGTGTGTAAGTGGGTTATCAAAGCCCTAAAACTTGGAAATTCAAACCTCAAATTCTTATTAGGTTTCAAATTAGCGATGTGCAAGCCTTCATGAAGTGGGGCTTTGAAGTGAATTAGACTCTAGTTGGAAATCACAATCCATCTCCAAGATTAAAGGTATGGGGGAAGATCTCAAAGGCTTGGAAACGAATGGTTGAAAAGTTGGACTTTTCCCACCACAAATAGCTAAGGCCATAAAAAGAGTAAGCATATGGTGGGGCTCTAATTTTAAGGGGTTGGAATTTGAAATGTCCATTCCTACAACTCAAGAATTGTACAAGTCTGGCTAACGCACTTTAAGGGATCTATGGAGAGCTACAACCAAAGACTTCCATTCTTGGGATGAATTGAAAATTTTATTTCCTTTGGAAGAAGGGGAATATAATTGTTGGCAACAGTTGATTAATAGTTTGCTTGAATGTTGGATTATTGGCAAATCCAAGAAAACATTGCATGTTGCAAACATAAATTGGTGCAAACCATTTCACAATGGTCTAAACCTTACAAGGATCCATATGAACTCCATATCCAAAAATGATGTAACTAAGGAATTCCACTTTGGCTCAATGGAATTCACATTTTCCAACTTGGCATGGAGCCCAATTTTCCTCAACTTGTCCAAAACAAGGCACACATGCCATTCATGTTCTTCTGAATTCTTGGGAAAAATGAGAATGTCATTGATGTAACAAACCACAAAGTCATTCAAGTATTTCACACAAAAATTATTCATTAAATGTTGAAAGACCATAGGCACATTTTTAAGGTTAAAAGGCATCACAACATACTTGAAATGGTCATAATATGTGTAGAATGTTGTCTTCCATTCTTCGTCTTTCATGTGCACCAAATTGTATGTTTCACACAAATCAATCTTAGTGTACACCTTGCCTTGATTTAATTAATCCAACATACCCAAGATTAGAAATAAATGGTATCAAATTATTAATGGTAAGTTGATTCAACTCATAATAATTAACACACATTCAAAAGGAAGTATTCTTCTTTTTGACAAATAGAATTGGGGCAATAGTTGGAGATTTGGAATGTTGAATGAAACCCTTTTCAAAAATCTCATCGATGTATTTTTAAATTGTTGCTAGTTCATCTTTGAAAAAGTTGTAAATGGATCCAAACAAGGTTGTGTTCTTTCAAGGTTGATCATGCAATCATACGGTTAATGCTCAAGTAAGGTGTCACTTCTTTTTGAAAACATATTTGTAGTCTTGGTATTGGGGAGGAATTTTGTGTTGCTTCATTTTAAGGTCTCTTGCCAAAAGAACATATATCAAGAATGCATCTCCCTTTTTTGCAACTTGCATGTGAAAACCTTTGCTTTGATAAACAAAGGTTTTGAATATTTTGATTTTCATGTATTTGCAAGAATGTTCTCAGGTTTGAGATTTTGCATGTTTCCATCCTCCTATTTTTCTTCAAATGCGTAAACACAATCATGATTTTCATTAATCATGCTTATGGAAAAGGTTTCACACTCTAATTTTTTTGCTTCATTACTTCAAAATGAAAACTTCATGTGTGCAAATTCATTTGTGTATTGTGCAACATGGGCCATGACAACCCAATGATGATCAAGTTTGTTAGGGATGAAATGACATTGAAAACTACATTACTAGTATGTGATCCAACATGATGACTTCCAATGCCTTGGTTTCAAGTGTCAAAGGTTTTAAAACAAAACTTCAAATGTTAATGACTTCAATAATTATTGGGGTGGCCTTTTTCACCAATGCCACTTTATGTTTCACCATATCTTTTATCAATGAAACATGCAGATGCACCAATGTCCAACAATGCTTGAATGTGGTGAACTTGTTGCATTTGATAATGATTGGCAACAAAAAACATGGTTTTGAGTCTAAAGATAAAGTGGGACCATTTTCAACATAAGACTCATCAAGGTCCAATCTCGCAGCCCCTATTGAAACTAGACAAATTTTCAAGCTATGGGTTAGTGAAAAAGGTGGCACATGTTGTATGTTGACCACACTTTTTCAAACACTCACAAACAACATGACCTAATTCTTTGCAATGCACACAAAGTTTGTTTGCATGTCAACATTTGTTTCTCCTATTCCATGAAAGACTTGGATTGTGTCTCATTGAATTACATGGGACTATCCTTTGGTGAGATTGTTAATGGTTTGTGTGGTACCAAAAATGTGAAACTCCTTTAGATTAATGAGGGCTTTTGATACTTTTCATGTTGACACTCAAGAAGTTGATTGTCACACTGAACAACAATTGGGCAATTGCTTGACTTAAGGTTGTAGGATTTGGTTTGGTAAGTAGCAAAATTCTTCACATCATTACACAATCCAATTTAGAATTGGTTCATGAATGTAACCTTATCCCATGAGATGTCACATGCTAATTGGTGGAATTCAAATGCATACATTATCGTTAACCATGATCCTTGATGAAGGGATCATAATTTGTCGGTGGATGTGCACTCCTTGTCTAAGTTTCCAAAAATGGCAAAAAATTCCTCAAGGAATACTTCAAAGTTGTTGAACAATGGGGATTAACAATATTCCAACAAAGGTACAAAAAAAGCTAACATTGTGTTTGACAATAGTGCATTGATGAGTTTAAACTTGGGTTAGGCCATTTAAATAGCAATGACGATGAAATCAAATGACCAAGCACACTTGATTCACAAAACATTTAAACTTGAATGCATTCCATCAAACTTCTTTGGGAGACTAATTCTTGGCTCCTTTGCCCAAAGTTTGTGATGGAAATTACATGCCCCACTTATGTTGAGGCTTGAATGCCTTGTAAATGTGTAATGGACTCATGAAATGATTAATTTTCCTATTACATGTGTTTCAAAACAACAAATACCTCCTCCATCAAAGCAACCACTTATCTTGACATAAACATAGCTACAAAAAAATGTCAATTGTAACATCAAGATAAGAAGTGGGTAATCCACAATCTTAATTAGTATTTCAAAGAGTGGATAATCCATATTTTCTTTAAAAACCATTACATTTTTTTTGAAAAAGAAGGGTAATCCACTTTCAACTCCAAGGAAACCCAACCTTTAATTGTCTTCAAAGTTATATGGATATTATTGATGATAAGAATAGATGTAGACTTGATGGGATTTCGTTCACACTGTCATAAACATGAAAACAACCAAGACAAAAGAATTTCCAAAGGACATGAACCAACCATGACAAAGGTAGGCCTAGTTTTAAATCCAAACATGAAACTTGAAAATTTTAATATAATAATATGAATTATGCAAGATGTATGTGTCTTCTAAGTTTTATTATGAAAACATGAAAATAACAAAACAAAGTTATGGTGCAAGATTATACTTTAAACTAATGTTGAACATATTCAAATAATGAGGTTCTATTTTTATTTATACCCCTTTGGGGCCCTAGCTCAAGGAAGGTTCCAGGAGGCTTATGTATGCCCACCATTTAAGGAACATTTTTCAAAACCTTCTTGAAGGGTGTAGTTTTGATAACACGCACACAAGTAGTTGTAACCATTTTTTTTGTACATCTAACATTTTTTTTTAAAACTACAAATGGAATTGTTTTATTATAATGCTATTCTGAAAATTCCAATAGACTAGTATACATATCTTAAAAAATTGAAATTAATAAAATGAAAAAAACCCAAAAGCACTTTGAAAATTTTTTAAAAAATAATAATAATTTCAACTTCTTGAAAAGATTTGACAATGACAAAAATTTGGAATTTTGTTAACACGAACATTAACATAATAATATAATTTTTGATTTTTTTCCAATATATTTCAAAAATAAACTTAGAATAACTTTTCACCTAAGGGGGTCGGTATGGTTCCTAATAACACATTTGGACCTTAAAATATAAATGAATTACAAGTGAACCATAAGTGAATTACAAGTAAATTAGAAATAAATTTCAAATGAACAATAAATCAACTATAATTAGTGGATTATAAGTGAATTACAAATGAACTACAAGTTGATGTGAGATGTTGGTGGTGGTGATGTTAATTGATGATGGCATCCATGATAAATGACTCACATGACACACTTGGGTTTCACTATAAGAGATTATAATTATAATAAAATGTTTAAACATATAATCTACAAAACAATTGATACCAAAGTGCATCATCTTCAAGAAAAAATAATAATAAAATAACAAAGCACATGGAATCTACATTAGATCTAATATCATCTTCCTAAGTTCCGTCCACAACAAAGTGTAAACTTAAAGTTCAAGTAGAATTAATGAATCATGTATGGGGGGAATTTTCAAAATACAAACAAAAAACACATAAAAACACAATAAACATACAAGTTCAAGCTTTCCATTGAATAGTAATGCTAGCATGTTATGGAACAAAACATCATTGTTGTCACATGTTGCCAAACATTGTGTCCATCTTTGCTTATCAAAACAAACTTTCCATGTGAACAATGCTAGTGTTAATTACCATCTCCCAATCTTTCAAACTATCATTACAACAAATCATGGTTTTTCAAGTTGTCAAACTTGATTAACGTGTTTTTGTTTTGTACAATTTGATTAAAACACATAAACTTAATAAAAACATGTTTTTATTATTATTGACATTTTACAAGTGATTTTGGACCATTAATCAAATAAAAAATCCAATTAAATGGGTTCATGAAATATTAAGTGCATCATTTTATGAAAAAAATCATAGTCCACACAAGTTCATTTCACAATGTTAAACTTGTAATTTAATGTGGTATCATTGGTCAAATGGTAATAAAGTTCAAATCAAAATATCAATGAGGTCCATATTAAAAGTTGGTCATGTAGAAATTATCAAAATATGGATAATTTGTGAAAAAAGTGAAAACTAAGGAAAACAACAATGTTTGGGGCTTGTGAAATAATGGTTCAATTCTAACCATTCAAAAGTCCCTAATTAGAATTTGGGTATGATTTTATTTTATTAAATTTCATATTACATCATATGACACATATTGAGTCATTGTAAATAATTTGGAATAAAATTCAATATGAGCCTTGAAAAATTAAATTCTACCATTCGAATTAAATGATTAATCCATATTTTTGGTCAAAATTTCACTATGAGTAGGTGTATTTCTACCAAAAGATAACTACATGTGTTTTTTCCTAATGAAGTTATTAATCTAGAACCAATTGTTAATTGACAATTTGACATTTTTTATTATTCATTATAGATATTTAAGAAAGGGTGCCTTATAAAAATGGAAATTGTGATACCAAGAGTGAGCCACCAAATAATGCATTTACCCAAATAAAACAACAAGAAAACATATTTAACAAAAGGGGCAACAATGTAGTCAAATGAGAATGATCATGCAAATGACAATTTGGCTAATCCTATTGTAACTTTGATATTATGCAATCTAATCACTATAAACATACTAGGGCTTCACATTACCAATGACAATCAATTGACATAAGGTCAAAATATTAATATATTCCAAATTTACTTATGCAAATTATCTAAAAGAAAATTAATTGCTAAACATTGGTAATCTAAGTTCTTTATTGTCCATGAAATCATTTCCACTCCATTAATTCTAAAATATGAAATTTAATTGTCACCTATTAAAACACTAACATCTATGGCATCCATGATGTCCTTTTTGGCACCTTTCTTTGCATCAAACACAATTTTTTTGGACTTTTCCAACATCCCCCATGTCTTTTGTATTGGGCTTCCCAATGACCCCTAGTTTCAAAATATATATAACATAAAATATTTTTGACCCTAATGCTTGTAACATCCCCTATGTGTTTCTTGGTGCCTTTGGTATCCTTTAACATTGTATCCATTGCCTTCAAGGCTTCAACCTTCAACATCTTGGTGCCCCCAATTGCTCAAAAAAATAATTCCATGTCCAATTTAATTCACCCAATGTTTCCAACATGTCTTTTTGACACCCCATTATTGTTTGTTGCAATTTTATCATTCCTTATTGGCATTTTGGTTTGTTTTTGTTGTTCCACATCTTTTGTCATCATTAGCATTGTCTGGGTGTGTTTTTGTTGTTGACCAAGTGTAGGTCAACAAACCAAAATGCCCCATCAATTTGATTTTTTACTACAGATGTTCACATTTTGAATGTTTATCATGTCAACATCTAATCTTGGGTTGTCCTTTCAAATCCTTGACCTAGCAACAATCATAGTGGTTTAAAAGTTCCAAAAAAATTGGAATTATTAGACAAGTTGGATCCTCATTAATTATAAAAAGATCAAAGTTTAAGTTTAAGTTCAATTTTTTTCCCTATGGATTATCTATTTTGAAAAGGAAAAAAAATTAGAAGGGGAAGAAAAATTACCCATTCTACGGAGAAGGTGGTTATAAAGGGAAAATTAAGATGTTCCTGCCCCCAAGTCATGTGTGAAGATGATATTAAAAGATTGTTGAATGCCACTTCCAACAACATATTAATGAATTTGATGTTTAAAATGAGTTTATTAATTTTAATTAACTTCCCAAACATAACATTGATAAAAATAATGTAAACTTACCAACTTTGATAAACGATTTTGATGGATATTTCAATTTTATCAATGATAATTTAATATGATTTTAATTTTGATTAAAAGGTGTCCACTAAAGTACTACAAAAAACTTTAAGTTTAAATTTAATATTTTATGTTTTTATGTTTTATTTATTCAATAGAATATGATTAATGTAAATTTAATATATTTTTCTTAATTTTCATTATAAAAATTTTAAATGAAAATATAAATGTGTTCATTATTTAAATTTTCAATATTTTAATTAAATTTTTGAGACTAAAATGGAATTTGATATTAATTTATTTGTAATTTTGATTTTTAATATAAACCAAAAGGTACCATCATGTTAAATTCAATGTTATTATTTGTTGGAATTATGAACATTATGAAAATTAATCAATATCAAGTCTATTGAGGAATGTATTATGGATAGAGATTGTGGTTTAATGGTTTAAAATACACCAAAATATGTCGTTGGACTTTCATTTGAATAGAATGTTGAATTTATGACACCCAGAACAATTTGTAATCATAATGTGTAGGTCAAGAACTTTAATTAAAATTCATCTTTCAAAACATTAATAATGCATTATTGGGCATAGACATGCTAAAGTAGGCCAATTGGTGGTCCTTGCTCAAAAAATAAAAGTAGATGAAAAGTAAAATTTGCATTTTTGAATTATAAGGCTTTTAGCAATGCTACAAATTTTAGAATATATTGTTAAATAAAAAATTGGCAATATATTGTCTAACATTGATTTTGTCACAAGACATGTACAAAGTTATTTTAGTTTATATATTCATATTATGTGCACAATCTTGTAACAATGATCAAATGGCATTTGGCATGCATAATGTCTTGTAAACACTGATAAATGTTTATTAAATTATGTTAAAGATTGATTTCACAAAACAACAATACGTCAAATCTGGATTTTAAACATAATATTATTTGCAAGGATATATGCCTTTTTAAGCATTATTTGATCACTTTTCTTTTGTATTATTATGTCTTTGATGTAATAATACATAATCTGTATTATGGATATAGATTGTGGTTTAATGGTTTAAAATACACCAAAATATGTCATTGGACTTTCATTTGAAATAGAATGTTGAATTTATGACACCTAGAACAATTTGTAATCATAATGTGTAGGTCAAGAACTTTAATTAAAATTCATCTTTCAAAACATTAATAATGCATTATTGGGCTTAAACATGCTAAAGTAGGCCAATTGGTGATCCTTGCTCAAAAAGTAAAAGTAGATGCATGAAAAGTAGAGTTTGCATTTTTGAATTTTAAGGCTTTTAACAATGTTACAAATTTTAGAATATATTTTAAATAAAAAAATTGGTGATATATTGTTTAACATTGATTTTGTCACAAGACATGTACAAAGTTATTTTAGTTTATTTATTCATATTATGTGCACAATCTTGTAACAATGATCAAATGGCATTTGGCATGCATAATGTTTTGTAAACACTCATAATTCTTTATTAGATTATATTAAAGATTGATTTCATAAAATAATAATATGTCAAATCCGGATTCTAAACATAATATTATTTGCAAGGATATATGCCTCTTCAATCACTTTTCTTTTATATTATTACATCTTCAAATTTGTTTACCGTTTGCTTCATCTTTTTAAATAGTTTGACAAATATGTAGGTTTTAGGTGTTTAGGTTTTTTTTTCTTTTGCAAAATAAATGCCCATACCATTTTAAACATGTTTTTAGAAGTATAAAGGGGTTCATATTAGAAGGCATATGCTATATAGTAATGGTGTGATCAAATTATCAAAACACATATCAAAATTTCTTTTTAGCCAAAAAGAAAAATACATAGGAGGAACATTGAGGAGAATAGTAGATCCTTTTTTTTTGGTCCATTAATTCTTTCAATCATTTCTTTTCAAATAATGCACACATAATGAAGTGGACATCATTTATTGTGTAACAACTTAAGTGAAATACAAACCATAATGAAGGAGAAAAAATATGTGCTTGTTTAAACATAAAAAATCTCGTGACAAAAAAATGTTCATTCAAAAATCACAATCTATGTGATAAAAACACAATTCTACACAATTATGATATCTTTAATTTTATGATCAACATTATTCATTCTCATTTGTGTTCATTGGATCATTATTAAATTCATAAAATGGTTTCACATTTCCTCCCTCTTGCATTTTGTGCATATAACTCCCACATAATATATACATAATTGTAAAAAATCATATAAATTTATATAATTTTTAATCTATGAAACAAAAAAAGAAGTAAAGAGGAGATCAAGTACCATGCATAATATCGAAACAACTTCATCATAGTTGTTTCTACTTACTATTGCATAGGCATTTTTGCCTTCTCACTTTTTGCATTAACATATGTTCCTTTGTTAACAATCTTTTGAACAATGTCAATATATCCATTTAAAACTTAATTAAACAACACATGTTTATGCCAATGATATGACATGTTAAAATAACCTTGATATAAATGAATTTTGGCCAAAGGGTAATAATGATATGATGTAATTTCAGACATATAATAAATCTTCCTTATTTGTGCCAAGACTAAAAACATTAGAAAAACAAGATATGTTTGCAAAAAAAATAAAACAAAAAAACAAAAAAAATAACAAGCAAGTAAACAAAGAGATTTTTCTTACTTGCAAGGAGGCAAGTGAGTTAGATTTTATCAATGTTAAATCCTACAAAAAAAAATTAATAATTTAAACCCAAAAAAATGCACCCTTTCATCTTGCTACAAGAAAACATAAAGAAAAAAATCACGACAATAAGCATGGTGCTTATCATCAATGCCACAACCTTGTTGCAATTATTATTAAAGAAAACAAACAACAATGACAACTATGGTGTTCATCATCGCTACTACAAGGTATTTACAACAACAAAAAATAAAATGATTATGACAAGTCACAATTTGTTGTTGTGTGGAACTTGTGTGTTTTTTTAATTAATTACATGTTGTAGTTCCTTTTCATCAAGTTTTTTTTCTTAATGAAACTTTTGATGACAATGAGTTGCAAGTCCTTATTAATGTCATCTTGTTGCTTATGAGAAAGAAAGAGGGAGAATTTGACTATGCAATGAGATGGTGGTCAAAAAAGGATGGATGGGTGGTCAATGTTAGAGGAGCAACAAGAATAGGAAACAAATAACAACATGAGGAGTAATGGCACTTGGGTGTTGAAAGGCAATGGAAAAATTAAGGAGGCCGCTTGTTTGGTTAGTAGGTAAGTTAAGTTAATAGGTAAATGTGGTAGTTATACTTAAGGTCAATAGCAAGGATAGTTAGTAGGTAGGAAGGGTCAATAGGTAAATAGGGTTAATAAGTAGGAGGGGTTTTAGGTAAGTAGGGTCAGTAGATTGGAAAAAGGGGGGAAAATAAAGGAAAAATAAAGGGACTTTTTTCCATTTTTGTTCTTAAATCAAGCTAGAACCCAACCTACAATCATCAAAACATTTGGTTGGGTTTTGCCCCAATGAAACCTAAAATGGGTTTTTCCCAACTTGTGTGTTGGTGGGTGTTAATTCACTTTGGCTAAGAATATCAAACTAACAAAATCACATACATGAAAACATGCACACAAAGTAAAGTCAAACCTACTTACAAACTTGCATGAGTATAATAAGCCCAAGCACAATTTTAAAGTAACAAAATTGGCATCAACCACACCTCACACCCCTATAATGTCTTGGAATCTTATAACCAAAAGTTGAAATTACAAAAACATACAATGGGAATAAAGCCCCTAAACTCACAAAATAACTATGATTTTGTTCATATTAAGTTGAGTTCTAATCACAAAACAAATTCTATAAAAATTTAATATATTATAATAAAAACTTGATTTGCTTTTCCTCAAATTACTTTTGCCCCACTCAAGTTGAGTGTACTAGAATATACAACCAAAAGATATGGGAAGTAGTCTTGTGGCTACAATATTTTCTTATGCATTTGGTGTGCCTACTGTAACCAAAATCTTGAAAGTAAATTCCATGGAGATTGGTTGACCTATGGGTCAATCTTGCCTTAATCTTCATGTGTATGATTCTTTAATTGAACTTAACTAATAGATGTTCCAAAGGGAAGAATAACACAAACAAGAACGTTCCACCAATATAGGGATTTTATTGTTGCATCAAAGGTAGTTGGTGCAACTAATTGTTATGCATGTATGAACTTCAAAGCTGAAAGAAAATTTGTACAACAAAACAACACATGTGTGATAACTTTGCCCAAACACAAGGATTATGGTGCCATGCCCCTTCCACTATTATTATTAGCAAAAATAACAAAAAATATGGTGAAATTTAAACTTGTACCTAAATCTGCAATTGCCATTATAACTATGGCAACAACATGTGATTAGGAGCAAGTACTATGCCTATTACCTCCCAAGGAACTTGACAACATTCTCACCATTTTTAGTGTCAAACATTTCACAAAATTCTACAACAACAAATTAAAAATTGTCCCCATTTAACATTTAATTCACCTCCATCCCCAACATCCAATTATTGCAATGAGGGTGGGCAAAACCAATTTCTCTCAACACATGGTAATGCAATGTAGTTCCAAAAAGGTGCTTTAGCTTAAACTCGCATGATAGCATAAACTCAAATGGGTGTCAAACATGAAACAAGTTTATAACAAAATGTGGAAGGATGACAATATCTATAAATAAAGGCAATTTAAACATGATGGTCGAAATGTGAATAAGTGTCTAGAGGAAAAATAACTTTTCCATTATGCTCCAATGGCTAGCCATTAAACCCAAAACAAACATCATCAATAGATATTTTAGTCTTGTCCCAAGTCCTATGCACTAAGCAATTGTATGAAAAGTTGCACAATTTTCGTTCTTCTTATAAACACAATTGTCCAATTTGAAAAACTCATTCAAATGACATTCCCCTTGGATTGAACTTTTGTGGCATACACCAAGAATGAAGATATTTATTTTGGGGGTTTAGATTTGCATACAAAAATCTACCTTGATAATATACCAAATGGTTATTAAGTTGGGCGTTTCAAAGCCAACCCTTATGGATAACATACACGTGTTAGCAACAAAATAACTAGGGAAATTGATAACCAAGTTTATCATTTAAACAATAATGTAACAATATAATTGGGTTTTAAAAAAATCCAAATCTAGTTATTTGATCCGCTTTGTCAAACCAAAAAAAATTTCATGCCTCTGAAAACTTCCCCCTCTCCCAACTTTCCCCCCTTTATGTTATGAGAAAAAACAAAAACATTTGCCAACATTGGAACTTGTCACACCCTTAAGTTCGTCTTAAGGCATTGGGAAATAAACCTTTAAGTCGATGGTAATGCTCCAAAAAGGGTAAAAAGAAAGAAAACTTGGGGGCATGCTCCCTAGCTCCTTGCGTTTAGAAAAGATTTGAAATGGGACTAAGACAATATGATAATCATAAGAATATCATGGACAAGTCACCTCCACAAGTAAAACAATGTAGGTGGTTAATGCAAATGGAATTGACTTTTAATCACAAACTTGTTTTGGATTCATTACACTCGCATGATCGATACTTGGAAATAAATCACCACCCTTCTTCCTTACAAATAATTTTTTTGATTGGTGGTGAAGGTTGCATCAAAATGGTTAAGATCCTTGCAACTCCCAAATGTAATTCCTAAATTCCGAAGTTATGAATCATGTGGTTTTATGGGGTCATAAAATTTCCATATTAATTTTGATTAAAAATTTTCACATTACAAAGTTGTAATTTTTGACAAGATCTTTCCAATGACATGTTGCACACCTCAATCAAAGGTCATCTGATCCATGTTCCTAGGTTTTAATGGTCAAGAATCAAATTGTGAATTTGATTCATGACCTTTCTTTTGGCCATAATTTTCAACTCAGAACTCCAAATATTGCAAAGTGCGAATCCACTTTTGATATTTACACTTCAAGACCTTTACAATAATGTATTGGGGACTTAATTTATTATTTACATTTTTGTCCCAAAAATTCAAAACACTTTGAAACTCCAACTTTCAAAATGATTTTCACTTTAAAATGCTTGGGGCTCACTTCTATCCCACACTTGTGCAAGTGTGCATGAATCCTAGGATCTTCTTCCTTGGGTTGTTATTATTTTTTGGGTTGTAAAAGGTTATATTAAATGGGTTCAAAACCAATTGTTCATAAAACATAACATGAAAAAAAAATACTACATAATTTGTAATGTATCTTAAGAATGAAATAAAAATACAAGGAAAGGTGTTACAGGGCTTGTAATCATTGTTGTAGTGCTACATGTTGCCTATCGCTTACCACCTACCTTGTTGCAAGCAAACAAAGGTAATAAAATTGATTTAAAATCATGAAAAGGGGCGTTGCAACTTATATTACTTTCATTACTTCATGTAGGTTACCACCTACCATCCTATTGATTTGCAATTAAAGTGGTTGTTTTTTCAATCATGAAAAAACTATTTACTATAGGAAGTACAAAGTCATTGTTGCAATAATGAATTATATTGGCTGCTATATGTTTTTCTTTATAAAATTTAGAATGTACATTTAGAAATATACATAATTTGTTGTAACGATAGTATAATATAAAAGTTCTTTAAAATTAATACTTACCAAATGGCCATATGTAAATTGCATTGTTTGGATCATATGATTAATATTTTCTCACATGACATGCATAATAGGCCTTAGTATGTTGAATTTTTGGGGAAGTTCTAATGTGTTATTTGTGGTCCACTTTCAATGCATGTTCCAACAAATGAGCTTTTGGGTTGCATTCAAGAAACCAATGGATGTATGACTAATTCTTGCAAATTCAAATGCCCCCATATTGAATGAGCTTTTGGAGTGCACTTGAATGATGAATAGACATACATCTATTCTTGCAAGTTCCAGCACCTCATAAATGAAGCTCTTGGAGGGCATTCAATTGGTTAGTAGATGTAGGTAGTTATTACAAGTTCAAATTTGGACAAGGGGAATGCAAGCTACGTATACAATGTAGACAAAATATTATCACAATTTGACAAATTTCAACACTTGTCCATGTTTGACGCATGATGAGGATATTTAGAAGATATTTTTTTATGAAGGGTTCATTCACAATTTGAGTTCCAAAAAAAGGAATAAGAATTCCAACATTTCTTAGGGCTACTTTTTAAAATAACAATTACATGGAAAAAAATATTGAATGAACAAAATTGAATAGCCCAAGATAAGATAATTCATGTGGTGCGAGATTTTTCAAATGCATACATAATTGTGCATCAATATTTTGGTTTACAAGTACACATATGACATATGCTTCGTACTAGAAATTTTGAGCTTAATGGATATAGACAACTAACAAATTAGGATAAACAAATGAGTCTTCTCCCTTGCGACCATATGGTTCAAAATTTCAAACCTTTGAAATTTAGATATGATTTTTTTATTCATCAAGTTCACCCAATGAACACATACTTGCTTTACACAAAACAAGTTTTTCTTGTACAAAATGTTTGAAATCAATTTGCATGATTTTTTACATTCCTTTTCATTACTCAAAAAATGAAGTTTTAAAAAATTAATATATTTAGTTTAAAGATTTCAAAAAGACATTTACATAATATCCAAAATAATTGAATTTTTTATTAATATAATAAAACATCATTTTATTTATTAACATACAACAATCCACTACAATTGTTATCATTTCAATAAAATAAAACTTCAAAGTTGAACTTCCAAGTCCTTTAAAAGTTACACATTCCTTTTTGGAACTTTCATTGTGAACGGATTTTGAAAAGTTACAATAGATGATGGTTTATATTTTAAAACTCATCATTATGTTATGGAATTGGTGCACATATTAATGATTTAATTGTTCAAAAAAACATTATTATGATTTATAGGGCCTTTAATAGTCATTATAATTATAATAAATTAGTTGCAAAGTACCAATTTTAATTGAAAATTTGTCCCTGAAATTTTACCCATATAAAATGACAACCATTAAAAAAAAATTCCCCATCAAAGCTTTCCAAATTTCTTGAAGTCATGGAGATCATGTAACCAAAAAAGGAGGGTGCACAATCTAATCGAACACCCTGGCAAGACACAGACCCTCAATGGAGCTTAGATTTCTGAGGTCCCGAAACTGAATCACGGCCTTTACCTTCTCTCTCTTTCAGACCCTGTTCAAGACTCAATCGAAATGCACACTTAGATCTTCAAACCTGCACAATTTGCATTCTTGCAGCATTCATCACTCCGATCAGGGGACTCAGAACTTTGAATTTTATTCACAGAATGTACAGACAATCGAGACACATCCGCCCAACATTCCTCTCAGATCCTACCAGCTCGTGCAAAAGAACTTTAAGCTTCCTCTAATTTCTAATCTCACTCCGTTATTCCCTCACATTGTGCTTCCTGATGCCAAACGCAAGTACTCAGCTGGCTACTGGCATAACGGAAAATTTTGTAACCAGACCAATATTCCTCAAAACCAACCGATCTACCTCACTCTGTGTACGTCTAGCACACTCTGTCCTCTCCTCTCCAACAACAGGATCTCTCAAAAACCTGCCACCTATTCTGCAGTTCTCTCCTTCGCACTATATTATCTGCCATTCTACAACCTTCTTCCTAGCCTCTTAGTTGTTAGCTCCTTCATCGCCATGCACTCTCCACCGCCTTAAGTCATAATTGCAGCGCCTCCTCAAACCATAATTGTGTGTCGTCTCCCTTATGCGCGATGATCCTCCTTAATCCTTTAGAAGTAGCTGTCATGCATATTCTGCAGTAAATGAGAGTGATGCTTGCAAAAATCAGAATCAGAGGCAGTATAACTCCATTGTGCGGTGACCCATTGTTCGGTCACAATCAATCATGTGAATTTAAATTTTTGTCCATTATTAGATTATGTCACAATAATGATGATGATTATGAATTTTTGAGGTTGTAAGATGTTCTTCCATTAAAGATGTACTTGGACCAAATATATTTTTAATCATTTGACAACAATAAATTGGATTTTCAAAATTAATAAAAAATGTTGTCATGTAAGGGTTTTTTTTAAACCTTTATAAATTTATTGGTGTACCTTTACAATATAAAAGTGCAATTATGAATCAATTAAATATTCATGATTTTTATCACATATTTTTGTTTTCAAACCCAAGTCATTTCTATGCGATCTCTACAATAATTGAAAATGAATGTAATCTGATTGACACAATATATAATTATAATTTTCTTTAAAATCCTACACCTTATAATCTACATTTAGTCAACAACTTAAGTTTTTGACATGCATTAAATTCCCCAAAATATGTAGGTACTTTTTACCAGCTCAAGCATCTCAACAAATGAAGGTTTGGAATGCATTGAATTGACTAATATACATAGGTAATTTTTGCAAGTTCGAACACCCTAACAAATGAAAGTTTTTAAGTGTAATCAATTGCCCAATAGAGGTAGGTAATTTTTGCAAGTTCGGACAATCGTTCAAATGAAGGTTTTGGAGTGCATTCAATTACCCAATAGATGTAGGTAATTCTTACAAGATCAAACAATCGTTCAAATGAAGGTTTTGAAATGCATTCAATTACTCGATAGATGTAGGTAATTCTTGCAATTTCAAACAACTTGACAATTCAACGTTTTGGAATGCACTCAATTGCCCAATATATGTATGTAATTCTTGCAAGTTCAAACACCCCCACAAATCAAGGTTTTGGAATGCACTCAATTGGCCAATAGATGTAAGTAATTTTTACAAGTTCGAACACCCCCACAAATGAAGGTTTTGGAGTGCATTCAATTGGCCAAAAGATGTAGGTAATTCTTGCAACGTCAAACAATAGTTCAAATGAAGGTTTTGGAATGCATTCAATTTCCCAATAGATGTGGGTAATTCTTGCAAGCTTGAACAATCATCCAAATTAAAGTTTTGGAGTACATTCAATTGGCTAATAGATGTAAGTAATTCTTGTAAGCTTGAACAATCATTTAAATGAAGGTTTTGGAGTGCACTCAATTGCCCAATAGATGTAGGTATTTCTTTCAAGTTTGAACAATTATTCAAACAAAGGTTTTTAAGTGCATTTAATTGCCTAATAGATGTAGCTGATTTTTGTAAACATGAACAATTTGATAGACTAAGGTCTTAAAGTGCATTCATGTGACCAATAGATGTAGGTAATTCTTGTAACCTCAAACAATCGTGCAAATGAAGGTTTTGGAGTACATTCAATTGCCCAATAGATGTAGGTAATTTTTGCAAGCTCAAAAATCGTTCAAATGACGGTTTTAGAATGTAGTCAATTGCCCAATAGATGTAGGTAATTTTTGCAAGCTTAAACAATAATTGAAATGAAGGTTTTGGAGTGTTGTCAAATGCTGAATAGATGTAAGTAATTATTGCGAATTAGAACAATTGTTCAAATGAAGGTTTTTAAGTGGAGTCAATTGTGTAATAGATGTAGGTAACTCTTGCAAGCTCGAACAATCGTTCAAATGAAGCTTTTGGAGTGCACTCAATTGTCCAATAGATGTAGGTAATTTTTGCAAGCTTGAACAACTTGACAAATCAAGGTTTTGGAGTGCATTCAATTGCCCAATAGATGTAGGTAATTCTTGCAAGCTTGAACAACTTAACAAATCAAGGTTTTGGAGTGCACTCAATTGCCCAATAGATGTAGGTAATTCGTGCAAGCTTGAACAAACATTCAAATGAAGGTTTTGGAGTACACTCAATTGGCCAATAGATGTAGGTAATTCTTGCAAGTTCGAACAACTTGACAAATGAAGGTTTTGGAGTGCACTCAATTGCCCAATAGATGTAGGTAATTCTTGCAAGCTGGAACAATCGTTCAAATGAAGGCTTTGGAGTGCACTCAATTGGCCAATAGATGTAGGTAATTCTTGCAAACTTGAACACCTTGACAAATGAAGGTTTTGGAGTGCAGTCAATTGGCCAATAGATGTAGGTAATTCTTGTAACCTCGAACAATTGTGCAAATCAAGATTTTGAAGTGCACTCAATTGGCCAATAGATGTAGGTAATTTTTGTAAACTTGAACACTCCGATAGATTAAGCTCTTGAAGTGCATTCAATTGACCAATAGATGTAGGTAACTCTTGCAAGCTTGAACACCCTGATAGATTAAGTTCTAAAAGTGCATTCAATTTGCCCATAGATGTAGATAATTCTCTCATACCAACACATATTGACATATTATGGCCATGGTTTACAATGTCAAAAAAAATTTGTAGACAATTACATTTCGTTAAATGGAGTACTTGTAAATGACAACAATTAAACAAATTATTCAGCAACTTTTGAATCATGCATTCTTGGAGACACAACCATTGAAGGTTGTTCAAATCTTGACCTTGGATGAAATTTTCCACCACATTTGGTGAGGCTTTTGTTAGGTCAAGTAACCTAAGGTTGTGAAACTCCTTTGAGCCATTTTGGAAAAATGAAGGCAAAACCTCACATTCTTTAAAAGAAATGCCTTCTAAATTTTTCACCACCTATCACATCAAAAAAATTACAAACAATTGTCAACATCAATAAAAATAAATTTTCATTTTAATGCCATGTTAATGAAAAAAATTACATTTCTTCAAATAAAGCTAAAACTTATTGTTTCATTTGGAATTTTGACAAAATACATATACCATAGGATTGAATTAGACATGTTGTTCAAACCTGATTTTTTTGCAAAGATATATTTGGTTTCCATATAAGTCGACTCATTGTAACTTCCATTGCAATATTTTGACCCATGTCTTGTAATTGTTCATGCATGTACAAGCTGCCATCTTTTGCCCATTTGATCAAAGATCTATCTTTCAAGTTTTGTAACATAAGCATAGGGCTCGATGAATCATCTCCATTTGAATACACTCGACAAAACGTACTTTTATTGAAACCAACGAAAAAACAAGCAATATCCAAAAACATGTCTTGATGTTCTTTATTCAAGTGGTCATAAGAAATCCGCAAAGTTTTCCAAAGCATTTCATTGTCAGAGCCCCCTATTATGTTTCGCCCACCTTTCAATTTGTCCAATGCATCTTTCCATATTTCCAAATCACAAATATCACACAAATAACAACCCAATATTTCAAGGCTTAAAGGGAGGCCCCCGCAAGCTTTTATAATCTCCATAGAAATGTTTTTGAAATCATTTGTCACACTATTTGCATGTTTGAATGCATGGAACATGAAAAGTTCCCTTGCTTGTTCTTCCTCCAAGAATGCCATGTCTACTTTTGCAGTCTCCCTTACATGGTTTTTCAATATTTGCCAATTTCGACAATTTACAAGTATTTTGCTCTTGCAATCTACATTAGTTGCATGTTTGTCAATAGGAAGCTGCAAGGTGTCAAGGTTTTTCATCATACCAACATCATCCACAACCACCAAAACTTTATTCTTTATCATGCATTGCTTGATTTCATCAAGGTATTCATCAACATCTTCATTCTCGTGTAATTTTCTACCACATAAATCTTGTAGAAGTTTTCTTTTTACATCATTGATGTCTTTTGATTTCACATCCTCCAAGAAGCTAGATTTTTCATATTGGTTGTGGAACAAATGATACATTTTTTTACACAAAGTGGTCTTCCCAATCCCACCCATTCCAACCAATGCAACAATAGATTCCTTTTGAAACAAACTATGTATGGCATTTGCTTTATTTTCCAATGCCACTTCATAACATGGGAAAAGTGGCAGAGTTGGTGTTTTCTTTTCCTGTCAAAATTCACCAAAAAATAAAATTTATTTTAAATAACGAATAACACCTTAAAAATTATGGCACACAATTTAAGTGAAATGATGTAATGTTTGCATTGAAATTACATGAACATACATAATTCTAAAAATTAAAACCAATGTTATTTACCTTCATAAAAAATTTCAAACATTCCAATAATTTGGAATAGCTTAAATGGTCCTTTGTTGGGGGCTTGCAAATTGTCAAGTGATTAGCATCTTCGACTTTGTAATTGTTATTATTCTATTTCACATGGGTTGGTTTAAATGATGCAACAAAAAAACAAGCAAAATTATTGATATTCAACAAGGAAGCTCATAAACTGATATCAAATTTCAACATGTAGCTTCAAAAAACCCAAGAAAAAAAGTTGTGCAAAACAAGTTCAATCATAAAATCAAGAGGACGCACCACATGGGGGCCTTGTCTAGAGCTTGAAGGAGCATTTTCACCCGGGATTGGAGGTGTGTTGATCACACCATGAATTTGCATAACATCTCCTTTTCTTTTTTTTGGTGGCCCTTGTGAAACATCATCTTTTCTCTTACGATGAGAAAATGAATCTCCCATACCTCCCACTACTCAAATTCCTTTCATTAACTCCTCTCATATGTGTTTCTCTTCCCTTTCTGCTCTCCTAAAACCTGCTAGAAGTCCTTTACCCTCTCAAAAGCATACATGTTATAAAGTGTCTCCATCACAACACAGAATCACAGAACCTGATCTTTCCTATAGCTCTCAAGACATATTGATGCCTTTTCTCTTCACGATCTCCCTGAAATTTCCACACTCTTCTCCTCCTCCTTTCCTCCCGTTTCTTCATAAACTCTTCTTTCACATATCTTTTTGATTTGTTTTCTCCTCCCCAGGAACTTCCTAGAAGGATTGTGCCACCACTGATGGCAGGTACACGTTTACGGATTCCGTGCCCACTCAACCATTCATTCATCTCTATCTTGGACACAAGTAGTCGATTTCCATCTCATAATTGAGGATAGAGTTGGCAATGCAGGGTTGATCGGTAAACATGTTTTATTGGTTGCTCCATTGTTGCCATGACTCTTGTTTTACATCCACACGTCTCCTGTTTGCTGATTTCACCCAGTGTCCGTATTTAGCCCATCATGTTGCAGAAGTCATCTTTACTTTGGTGACATGGGTGACAAGGATTAACAGTAGCTTGAGCCTTTGAGGGAGAAGGAAGCTACGTGGATGGTCATAGCAAATAAATCTAAAGTGGAAAAAAGTCTATTGTAGAGAGGTAGATATGTTATACATAGGTGGGTGGCTGTGGTAAACCCAACACCTACACTGGTACCGTGTGTAAGTAAGGTACCTAATGGTCTTTTGTTGCAATGATGAGGAAAACTAGGATGAAGAAAATTGAGTTGTTGTACAAAAATGTTGGATCCAACGACCGAGACAAAGCGTGGAATTTTTGCAAGTATCCCACCCACACATACTATCCTTGGTCCCATGCCCTTGTACTACATGTGTGGGTTGTGCATGGGACCATGGGTTTGAAACGTGTGAATCTAGCTGGTATATTATCACGAGGGTAGATGCTACCGGATTTTGAAGCCTATTCCTAATTATTTCAACTTTGGTTGTAGGCGAATTTTGAAGGTTGCCCCGCCCCCCACCCCCCCCCCACACACAAAATCGTAAAAAAACTAGAGTCAAGCGAAAAAAAAATCTTTAAAAATCGGAAAACAAAAATCTGAAGGTTGCCCCCCCCCCGCCCACCCCAACTTGGAGGTAAATATATCGATGACGACTGGGTAGAGTCCGGAGAAGACGTATGACTCACTAGGGCTGTAGACTGTTGTTGGGCGGGTATTATAAACCGCACAAACCCCTGCTGGGTATCATGGCGGTTTTTAAGGTTCATAATCACAATTCCCAGAAATATCAAATACCCATATTTTGAAATGTATAACCCATGGTCCAAGAAAACAATTTGAATTAGTGAAATAACCACCGGTTCTTCTTCGAAAAGTGGCAGTTCTTTCAAGGTTTTGATATATCCAGAACCGAAGGTTCTCCGGATCGGAAACATTTGAAAAACCAGGCAGTTATTTGTAAAATCAAATTTGCCCCGGACACTGATATCGGTAGGCACGAATGACACGCCGGGGGGGGGGGGGCGGGGGGGACAAGAACAAAAGCGCCCTCCGCGGGCCCCCTCTTTTTCCGCCGGACATTCGGGGGGA
>Ga0116231_10005634_pt1 | contig 24524 bp, 20 predicted proteins | sample S1TSphgellanicum_2_FD_89695 | JGI IMG/M metagenome (GOLD analysis project Ga0116231, IMG submission 89695) | Host-associated microbial communities from peat moss isolated from Minnesota, USA - S1T2_Fd - Sphagnum magellanicum MG | ecosystem: Host-associated > Plants > Peat moss > Unclassified...
AACTCGACCCTCTACCCCTTTCTAGAGTTGGAAGCCGGGAGCGTGCTACCAAGTTCAACTTTCCGCAACTTGGCTTTGTGAAACCCTCAAGTGTGTTTCACCCCGTGACTTGGGAGCGCGTCATTGACCTTGTATGTTATTGAAACATCTTCTCAAAAAAAACTTCCAAAATATTTAATTTTCCAAACACTTTCATATATCTTCACATGCTTTGAACTCTTAGTGACATGTTAACAAACTTTGAAAAAAACAACAATGCATTCATCATACTCCAATGTTGTGCAAAAGTTACTTGTTACAAATAAACCATTTGTGTAATGAATTAATGCATTGACATAATAAAAATTAGGACCACCAATATCTTGTGTCTATACTAATGCATTACATGTGCCTTACCCTACAATTAGTTTTGTCATTAAATAAACCTCAAAATAATGAAATGAATTTTTTTGGACCCTATGCTTTTAAACACAATCATTGTATTATAAAGCACTTGAAGAAAATTTGTAATGTATATGAAAGGCACCTTACATCCATCAATTTCCTTCCTAAGAATTGGGAGGGATATTATGCCTATTCCTAAAGGATGGAAGGGAAATTATGGCTACTTGTAAGTGTTAAAACCCTCCCATTATTGAGGAGGAGGCATAAGAGCCCTTTCATTCATATGCCTCACAATCTACATAGGTTTGGTTCATGATAAATTTTGCTACAATAAGGTAAACTAGCTCGTCTCCAAACAAAACCCATAACCAAACCCCCTATATGTGTTCACTAAGTGCCTTATTACCATATGATCAGCCATGACTTTTTGTGTTCAAACATTTGGCTTCATACATCCAAAGAATGAGCTTTTGTGTTTGTTTATGAGTTTCAACACTAACTTGTGTTTCCTTTTAATGTTTGGTTATGGGTTGTCAATTAACATGCTTTGGTGCATATAAGTGGTCATAAAGTGTGTAAACTCATTAGGGGCTAGGGATTTGGTGTTTGGTTATGAGAGGGCTATTATATGATTTTAAGGTTTAGGGTGTTCACAGCACACAGTTCAAGACATTTATACCTTGTTGTAGTAACCCTAACACAATAATATCTTTGAACCCCCCAAGCAAGGGAAATTAATGTTAACCCTTAAAGGAGCACACCTTACCACACCCTTCCAAATTATTGCATTTCAAATTCCTTCCAAAAAAGAAGCAAAATTTCAAACATACCAAGGTTGAGCCCTCCTTTATTTATTTTAGAAAGTGAGTTCATCAAGTTCAAATGTTTTGGGATGTCATGTTTAGTAAGTATTGTAAAGGAGAACTTGCAAGGTTTTTTTTAAATCCTCATTCTTGGTGTAGAATGTTTGGGAAATAGACCAACAAATCAAATTCTAAAAGTAGAACAAGAAGCAAATCAAAGTTTTATAAGGGTAGAAGGATCATTGGCAAAGTTTATACAAAACATCAAAATGAGGTGGTGAAGCATGAGCAAACTACATATTAGCAAATTAAGGGTGTGATTGTAAAGCAAACTGTAGATCAATAAATTGAAGGTGTGAATGTAGAACAAATTACAAATTAGCAACAAAGAAAGGGGAAATATGTGTTAAAGGACAAAAAAAAAGGTTTTAAGGTTGTGGTGTGTAGTTTATACAAGTTGTGTAGACTAGAAAGGGTTTACGAAACAACGATTGGATCTAGATTAGAAAACATGGGAAGATCATAAAATAAACATTGTAACTTAAAAAATAGAAGTAGAGGTCAAAAAAGAAAGAGATCAAAATGTAGATGCAAAGCCAAATATAAAACCTAAAACAAATCACAAGGTTATTGATAAAATTTACAAAGAAAAGTTTGAGAAATTCTTGTATTACCATTGGATACAAAAGTCCATTCAGACAAATTCCAGAAATCCAAGACCAAAAAAGCCAAGATATTAGATAGCTTGGGTCAATTGCACATATCGATTCATTCTTATAGCTTGCACAACCACAATTGACATCAATTTAGTGTGGGAAGATTTCTCAAACTTCTGGGATCTTATTAACAAGAATAACAAACTAACATCATATGTTATTGAATTTTATCCTAACTTAACAAAAATTTTGTGGTCTTGGGTTGATTACATAAAGAATAAAGGCATACCCCTATTGTGCAAGGAACGCATAGGCCCTACTTGTTATAGGCTCGAACCAAGTGGATTTGGTGGAACATGAAGACACGCAACAACAAAACATTTGTCCCTTGTAGGCGACAATCAATAATGTTGGACAAGGAGAATGTGCCCTCAGAGCTTGGACCACCCAACTCAAATTAACTTACACCAACACCACTGTTTAGTTCCAACCAACCTACACTAATGACATTACCCAACCCCAACCAACCTACATCAAACACATTGTAAAAACCTAATCAACTTGTAGTAGTAATACAACAGAGATCCAATTAGCTAGTAGCATTAACACAATGAAAACCCAACCAACTTGCATCATCCCAACACCATAAGTCACTTGTGAAGCAAAATTCCCAAGCACCCAAGAGAGGGACATAAACAAACCAATCTTTGGAAAAGGCAATGGATGTTGTTGAACAACGGACCCACCCATTGCGAAAGGCAAGTAGCCACTGGTGTATACTTCTCATTTCCCTATCTAATCACCTAAATAGTAAAACTAGATCAAGGAAGATGGGGCCAATAGGTGTACTATCAGAGCATGAAGATGCGGTAGTAATTGCATGAACCTCAACGATGCAAGAATGTGGGCTTAATGTAACCTTATAGTAGCTTAAGTTGAAGGTTGCAAAAATTACCCAAACAAGACCAACACCATTCAAAGATGGTGTTCTAGGTGACTCATTGTGGCATTGGTTCCAAAATAGACATCCCAACCTACCCATTAGACAAGTTGAAGGGTTAAATGTAAGTAGAGCACGAGGATTAACTGTAAACTCCTACAATTCTTTCTACAACAACTTGTAAAACATGTACCAACAATACAATTATGGACCATACCATATTTGGAACTCAGATGAAACTGGGATTCAAGTAGGCAAGCAGGCTAGAACTATGGTTATGGCTAGAAGAATGTCACACATAGTATACAACATTATCCCGAAGTCCCATGAATGGTTGATTGTGAATTGTGTAGTGAATGTTGTAAGGACAATTCTACTAGGATTCTACATTTTCCAAGGAGAAAGGATGCATGATGACTACATCAAATAGTGCAAATTAGGAACTTGTATGACAATGTAAGCAAAGGCATGGATGACAACTTTCCTATTCAAATAATTTCTTTTATTTTTCAAGAGGTCAATTCCTAGTGGTATTTCCCATTGAACCAATCATCATTTATTGATACTTGACAGTCATGGGTCACATGTCACATTAAAAACCATAGAGTAAGCAATGGATTTTGGGTTAAACATGATAACTTTACCTTCACACACTTTACATGCCTTCCAACCCTTAGATGTCTCTTACTTCAAGCCCTTCAAAACAACATTTAGAAAAGAAAAAGATGTAATTATGGCTGTAGGCAAATACCAAAAACTAGAAAAAATAACATTTGTTGGATGGGTGGACAAAACAATAGACCAATAGTTGACCAAGGATAACATTAGGTAAAGGTTTAAGGTTACTGACATCTAGCCTTTAAATCTTATAACAATGGATAAAAGGACACAACTTGTTAATGATTTACACAGAAACAAGAATAATGGATGGAAAACATTTGAATGGAGATGGGTACATATCAAAAGACCGTAATGATCATGTTCCGAAAGATGGTCAGAACCAACAAGATGAGAAGTAGTCTATAGCTATTAAACTATTGAATATAACAAACATATCTGGTGTCTTTGAAACAAAACATGGAAAATCTAACAATCCAAATGAACTTGAATAACAGTTCTATGTGGAGAGGCTTCATGTTCTTGTTGAAGAAGAATGTCATGTTGAAAAAGCTCCCCATGTAGTCAACATAGTTTAGAACAACCAAACTATTGCAAGATGCCCCCAATTCAGAAGATCTCATAGAAGAGGAAATGCACTTGTGTAGCTTACTGGCCTTGCCTCACCTACTTGCAAGATGCACACAAGGGAGAGAGCCTTTTGTAAATTACTTTCAGTCACATGTCATGACTTCTGCAAATTATCTAAGTGTCCTACCAAAAAAAAACTATTAACAAAACATTAGACAATATTAAAAAGCTCAAGTTAAGGAGAGGGAGGAAAAGTGAATTAGGAAGGCAGCAGATGCCCAAGGAACATTAATGAAAGCATATTGAAAAACTGCTGACAAGATTGCAAAGGCCAAACTTGCTATTACTTGGTCTACGATAGCGGTAAGTCAAGCAGGAGATTAGTTCCATCAACAAATCTAAGCAAGCTACCATGCACGCCCATTGGGATACAAAGGTGTCAACTTGGGATTTGGAATAGAAACACAACGAATAACTAGTCAGTTAGTAATAGCAAGAAGGCAAAAAAATGGACATGTTTTAACAACACTCCACCCTCCTAACCTTTTGGTCCTTTTCCACCCTCTCCATCCTCACCATGTTCTACGGCCTCTCCCTCTCCCCTTAAACCTTAACCTTGACCCTCTCATTCCCCACCGACACCCAAACCCATTCAACCATTTCCACCTCCCTTTGCAACACCACCCTCTCAACCATGTTCACCCATTGTTGCAACACCACCCTTTCAATCCTATAAACCCTAACCAACCTCTCTTGTTTCTCAACCTTCTTAACCTCCTCCACCCTCTCCACCCTCCTTACTTTTAATTATTAGAACAAAAAACATGGGGGGGTAAAGGGGGGGGGGGAGAGCTTGAAAATCTTAAAGCTGTAAATAATTAAGGAGCTGAATAAGACAATGGGCATGTTGACTAGTAACCAAAAGCATCACAAGAAAACCACCGGCATGGAGCTTTGGGAAAAACCAAGAGGAAGATGACAACTTTAGGAACTTTGGAAAAATCCAAGAAGAAAAAGACCATGGCTTTGAGGGTACGACCAAGAATAAGAAGATGACTTTGGGAACTTTGGGAAAAACCATGAAAAAGAATACCATGACTTTGAGGTTTCGGCTAGAAGAAGAAGATCACAACCATGGAGTTTTGGAAAAAAATCAAGAATAAGAAGAACGCAACTTTGGGAACTTTGGGAACTTTGGGAGCTTTGGAAAAAATCATGAAGAAGAAGACAACAACTTTGGGAACTTTGGAAAAATCCAAGAAGAAGAAGACCATGGCTTTGAAGGTATGGCTAAGAAGAAGAAGATGGCTTTGGGAGCTTTGGAAAAAACCATGAAAAACAAGACCATGACTTTGAAGTTTTGGCCATGAAAAAAAAGACCATAGCCATGGACTTTTGGAAAAAACCTAGGAAGAAAAAGACCATAGCTTTGGGAGCTTTGGAAAAAACCATGAAGAAGAAGACCACAACTTTGAGGTTTTAGCTAGGAAAAAGAGGACCACAACTATGGAATTTTCGAAAAAACTAGGGAAAAAAAGACCACAACTTTGGGAGCTTTGGAAAAAAACCATGAAGAAAAATACTAAACCCATGGGGGTTTTGGAAAAAACTAGGACTAAAATAAGAAGATCAAACCCATGTTTTTTTTAGTCCTAGTTTCTTGCCCAAGAGCTGTAAACATGAGGGGAGGAAGTCAAAGATTTGTGTAGACTTGCAAAACAAAAGAGGGGGAGGTTGAAGCTTTTTAAGAGTTGTAAAAAACCAAGAAGAAGATGACAATGACCAAGTTTGGGGGGGTGTTGGATTTCCCAAAACACTTGCAAGCAATGAAGAGAAGAAGAAAATCGTGAAGATCATGAAACTAACAAGAAGAAAAGCATGAAAATAATGTAGTGCCAATAAATCAAGAGATTAATAGCACAAGGGTGATCAGACATGAAGATCATGAAACCAAGAAGCAGAAGAACATGAAAAATACGTAGTGCCAAGAAATCAAGAGACAAACATCACAAGGGTTAAGAGGCATGAAGCTTGTATCTCACTCAAATCTCACAAACCTTGGAAAGCTTGAATTCTCATGAAGCTCAAAAAACTTGGAACATCATGAAGCTTAGAAAGTTGATTAGAAAGCTCAAAGCTTAAGAGGGCTAGGTGGTTGCCCCAGGGTGGAGAAAAATTGAAAGACCAAAATTTTTGCATAAGAGAAATAAGTGGACTCAAAGTGATGGTTTGATTGAAATGGATGGTGTTGCAAATACTACTATGAGCAAGCACCCACAGACTTTAGCCACTCTCAAATTTAGGGTTCTTCAAACATTCGGCCACCCATGTATGTCTGATCTTAATCCTTATGCTTGGATAGATCTACATTGTAAAAACCAATTACGACATTTGTGTGACAAATTTTGTTTGTTTATTTTTACATCCAAGTTTGAGATGTGGTATGCAATGTACATCCACCACCCTTGTTTTGTTTAAGTATACATGCCAAATGCATCACCCATAAGATGCCATGCGTCCTAAGATTTTTTTTCCCCCACTCTTGACCCCCCTTGCTTTGGGTGGGCATATCTCACTCAGATTTTAATATTTTTAAATGCTGTAAATTGCAACGGGTGTGCCCACATTAGGGCTATAATTTTGATTTTGACATCAAATTCAGGCGACCCAACCCCTGAATTTCAGCGACCTCTGAGCCACTATGTGTTCAGACATAGGCTGGTTTAACCCTACATAAAGCCCATGGGCGGGGGGGACATTCCCAAAATGCAGGGCTGGACTCGGCTATCGTGTCGCACTAGGCCCCTTATTTCGAGAATGCCCCCATCGAGAATGTCCAATTCAAGGATTTAATTCGTTTCAATTCGTCTCAAATTGGTCTCTCGGAGATTTTGGAGCCTCAAATTGTAACAATGGCGAAGAGTATGATGCGCAGCTTGCGACTTACCTTCGCCGCCGCTCCGTCCAAGGTAGCAGAAGAGGCAACTTTCCGGGTGGACTGGTCTGCCATCTCGCCGTCGGGGCTTGGCCTGGTGTTCAAGGAGCTCCTTGCGGATCTGATCGGTGCGCCGCCTTTGCCCGAGGTTTTGCGAGAGCGTGAGTTGTACAAAAGGTCGTGGAATAGGACGGATATCTCTAGCATCTACTTGCAGCGTCACTTGGTCGGTCCCGTGGAGACGGGCTTCTTGGTACGCGGTGTGATTTTCGATATGCCGTCTCTCATCCAGTGGTCGCCGCAGGTAATAAGAAATTGGTTTACTGGAAGTAATAGAGCTCTTGTTGCTTGCATCTTCTTCTGGTCCTGCGTTTTACACTATTCAACAAGGGATTGCAACAGTTGAAAGAATCCACTGAAACTGCCGGAGACGTACTAGAATTGTCAAGAAATCAGCAAGCGATATTGCCGTGCAATTGAACCATGTAATCAGATATTGTGAAGGAGATCAGACCCTGGTATTGCTTGACGGGAATTGGATTTGTATGAAAGAGATTCACATGGTATTCTGCAAGCACATAGCGCTGCAGTTTAGGGTTTGAATTTGCAAAGACGATTTAGCCTTGATGATCTCAAGAGTGTCAGCTGACAACTTCCTTTCAGAACTTCTCTCTGGTAATCACCACCATTTGTTTGGAATGACATGGACTCTTGCAGGAAAGGACACAATCTTCAACTCCAACTGTCAGTGGTGCTTCTTCTTCGAGCTCTACTTCTGGAAAGGTTGATCTTGTGGAGAGGATGGATGTGAAGCGGCGAGATTGGGCATCTTTGCTAGATATCAACACCACTGTGGAAGCAAAAGATGATGCAAAGGCTGTTCAAGATGTTGTCTCAGCAAATGAAATTATTGAATCTCTTGGTTTAAAAACTGTTGTCCCAGGGCTTCAAGATCGTATAGGTGCCATACCTGTGCGCAAACAGAAACTAAAATCCCGGATGGAGGAGCGGCAAGCCCTGGAAGAAATTATGGGAAGAGGTGAGCTTCTTCTTTCTTGATCCCTCCTTGAATCAAGGTGCATTCTCTGGTCTCAGAATGCAACATTTGACAATCAGTAAACCACAATCAGGAAGATAATGGAGTTGAGCGTCTAGCAACTATAAACACAGCATACTGGATTATGGCAGGTGACAGCATTCGTGCAAAGTATGCTGATAAGATATACCAGAAGAAGATGTTGGCAGAAGCGAGGCAAGAACAAGCGAAGCTGGGTATTATCCCGACTGCAAACCCTTCTTCTCCAGGAGCATCTGCACGAGGTTGGCAGGCCATGCCTGGTGCACCAGCTCTGGTTCGCTATATTGAGGTTTTCCTTCCTACCACACAGCCATAACCAAGTGCTTGTCTTAGCGAGTTCTAGGTAGTGATCGATTCTGATTCTTTGGTGCAGTGAAGATAGTTTGTCAGAGCTTTCCTACTGTTATTTCTTCTGTCATGAGTTTGGCAAGTTCTCTTTAACTGGAGATCATGCATGCAGGGTCTTAGGAGTTCATGAGTTCAGTTGTCTTTCCACAAATGGCTTTGTAGTTTTATTTTTACCATTCGAGTCTTGGTTTGTCATCTTTATCTTGCTTAAGTAATACACCCCTGAACGTGCTGTAACTGTCTTGGTGGAAGGACATAATAGATGCTTTTACCATAATTCTCTACTTGTTCTTTTGCAGGAAAGAGGCTTACCTCAAGCTCTTTTAGCATGGGGAAAGAAAGAAGATCTTAACTTGCTTCTAGACCAACTTGGCAACTTCCATTTTGGACAGATCAGGCACATGAGGCAAGGTACTGATGCTTCATCACAAGGAGAACTTATAAGGTAACGTCTGTGTGCTTTTGAAGCTTGTATTCATTGATGGCTTTTTTGCCAGGGATAAGTGAAGGTCTGCAATGGGGTTTTTGTTAGAAGTTTTGCAGGTCAGATAAATGCTGAGATGGAGAGACTGTGATTTATGGGCACTGGGTGGCTGCAGCAATGAGGTGCTCAAGAGGATATGCATCGACTGGGGGCTTTCCTCAAAGCAGGTCATGGTGGTGCGTGTCAGCTGGCCCTAAGCACCTTTCGCTGCAATAGCATGATGTCTCACTCACCATTCCATTAATATGTCTTTCATGCAGCAGGTGATTCTCTGGCCTCTCAACAAAATTGCATCTTCAACTTATCTAAAGTACTCAATAATGATAGCAATCACCCCATGATTGTCATAAATAGACATACATGGGTGAGCACCATGTGGAGTTTAGGTGAGATGTTCTGCATGCATGTGTGCCATGGCAATCATGAAGTCATGGCACACAAATGAATCTTCACTAAAATAAGGTTAGGGTGGAATGCTCCTTATGCTTGTCTGACATGCCCACATGGGACCATGGTCTCCAGTCTCAATATTTTTTATATCACTTTGGGAACATATGCGAGCCACAAAATGAAAATAGAATTATGATTAAAAAAACAGTGATATATTTCTAAAAAGAGATATTCCAAATCCACTTTTTTCCCTTCTCTAAGCTTCATGATAAGCTAAGAATGTATTTGATTTAGAGGTGCTTCTCTGCAGGTAGGGTGTAGGTCTGTGCTCATCTCATATTCTTTTTCCTCCATACAGTTATTGGTTTTTGTTCCTCACATGGTTACCTACACATTTAACTCTTGATGACATGTTGAGCACCAGGGACTACATCGTTAGTTCAAGCCATCATGGTACAATTATGTTAAGTCATGAACACAATTGGTGTTTTGGAGAGTAGTAGTGAAGTGGAAAATGCAACAGTGCTAATCTTTCACTGCGGTTTTGTGCATCAGGTGATTGGTGGAGGCCAGCAAAGCGAGGCAACATTGAGAGCAGTAGGTGATTCAGGGTTCTTTGTCTGCCGTGTCAATAACAGGTCCATTGAGGTGGGCATACTGCACAGAGTGCTTCAGAGGGCATATCAGTGGCACGTGACTAATATTTTTAGGGCAGTCTCAAGTAGATGCATAACAGAACATGATTAAATATTTGTTGCCTCAACTTTTTCCTTGTTTCATTGGATAGGTGTGCAGTTTAGCACCTTACATTCCACTGTGTTGTCTTTGGAACTTCTGCTTTCTAACGTCCCTTGTACATCTCCCCTTCTATGCAGGAAGAGAAGGCAGGCAACAAGGACAGCTTCATCAGAGGGGTGGACCTTGAGAACAAGGGCAGTCGATCTCAAAAGGGCTTGGTTTCCTGGTTCAGTAGGCTTGCTGAGGGAACTCTTCATGTCGATGAGCATAGCAAGGCAGGGGTGCATTTTTCACAAGGGGATGTGCACTTCTCCATATCAGATATGGTGGAGCTGAAGTGGGTTATTGAGGATTTGAATGGCATCTCATATCGGAAAAGTACTTTAGTAACTGGCTTTCAAGAAGCTAACCAGGGAGTCAAGCAATGACAACTAATTCATAGTAATCCTGTACCTTCACCCAATGATGGTTGTAGATTGTTAAACCTGCATTCAATGGTCTGCAATTTTGTGTCAATACACAGTAATATCAGCCACTAGGGAGTTAGAAGATTGCCAGGGAAAGTATGACTACACTAAAGAACCCACTCCAAGCACATTGGTCTTTGTCGGCTTCAACCAACCTTCCAGTTCAGAGTTAGGTAATGTTTGAAGAACTGTTTGTCCTTCGGCTGGTGTGACGTATCTATGGGTGAGGAGCATGAAGGCTGACACAAAAAAGGGATTTATGTCCGTCATCCCTCCCCTTCAATACCAGGTGATGCAATAGATCAGATGTAATTTTCATCATCATTTTGGGATACCAACTTTCTAATTCTCCCAGAACCTTTAACCTTCCCAACTGTAGACAAGCAGTGTTTTGAGCTTCTCTCTCTTTTAGAAGGTTGTAGTATTTAATCCCCAAATGTCCAAGAACATGTTCTCTCTGCTGTTTTTTTGCATGCTAATTACACCCTCTAGATAATTTAGAATCCATATTTTGAGTGCCAAAAAGTGTATATATGTGTGTTTCCAACTGCGGAGTTGTGGATTGGATGGTCACTGGAAGCCTGAGGTCCATTGGATTTGACAGGTTCATCTTGTGAGCAGCTATGTGCTCCCTCCTCTTCTCCATGACTCACATGTACTTCCCCCATTTGCAGTGATGGCATGAGTCAACAATCAAGGACATGCAGTAGGGTAGTAGTGGAGCAGGTTGCCTTGCAGAAGGGAGGAGCTTCTGGGTTTTGGTTTAGATTGAGGGCAGAAATCTGAGTAGTGGCTGAATATGAAAAGTTGATAACATGGTGGGATCATCTTCTTACATTTGTAGTGATTTCAATAATACCAATGGAAAGAGAACTTAAAATTTGGATTTGATTGAAATGGAAGTGCCCATGTGTTTTGAAATGTCTTGGATAAAGCGGTGGGAAACATGTGAGTAAAAAGCCAGTGAATGAAAATCTGTGCCTTCCTGAGTCTTCTCCAGTACTTGGATTATCCTTTTACCTTGGTTGGTGTGATAGCTTGACCTGTGATACATTGAGGAATTGTGGGCCCAAGTTAAGTTGCATGATAGTTTTTGGTCGCTTTGAGTACTCTTTGCAACTGAATTTTGTAGTAGCAAATGCTCAGAAATTCTGAACACATGACCAGAGTACATTTGGTATCAAGTGGAGATGAATGATTCATTACTGGCAGATTCAGGAACATTTTTATTATATTGCATGCTATGTGTTGTGTTCTGCTCATTTTTTATGGTGTCACGATGCCAAATTTTGCCAGAGGTATGCTTTCTGCTCTAGGATTCCTCTTGATACTGCTGCTACTCTTGTACAGCACTTTTTAAGACTCTGCATTCCTCAGTGCAACTCCTATAAAGTTTGATCCAGATACATTTGAAGAGCTTAGGTGGGTTCCTGGGACTGCTGCATAGTGTTCAGGGAAGGCTTTGGTTCTTTACAATGGTTGTCTTGCAGATTATGTGGACGAAGGAATCCACTCTCAGATGCTGATCAACTGACAACCAAAGCAGTCACAATTGCAGGTAGATAAACATTCACTTATGACCTTGAACTTGAAGAAAGAACTTGTATAGATCATTGGGCTACTTGCACCAGGCAGAGATAAGCAGACCAACTCGACCCCAATGCAATAGCATCATAAGAAAGCTGAAAGGAGGTAAGTGACTTCCTGACCATTATGTTAGAAGATCATTTTCATCCTTTTTTCCAAAGAAAAGATTTCATTTATTCTGATAACAGTTATAGCAAAAAAAATCTATTTTTGCTGCACCCTCTTAGTTCAGGCGAGTATTATGGGCCCTCTACCATCCACCTCTGCGGTCCAGATGACTGAAGTGAACTTCACCAGTGTTGCCTACAGTTTGGGCAGGCACTTTCTTCAAACCAAACCTTTGATTTTTTAATTATTTTTTCAATTAGTTACAGCAAGAACTTCTTTGCCTCATTTGGAATAGAAACACATATGCCTGAGATATTGTTATAATATCTCATCAATATTTTTTCAAATATTTAGAAAAATGCTGCTACCACCCCAGGTGACAAAGAGCTGGAGGGTTTTACCTTGAAAGATTTTACTAAGATCATGGCTCAATAAAACAGGAAGCAGACTTCTTGTCATATTGTGCTTGAAGGGTTGAAGAGGCATGTTTTTGTACCTACCACTAAAAAGAAACTATCTTCGATTTTTTGGTACAACCAAGCTACACAACTAATAGGACAGAAGGTATGATTCCTACAGTTATATCAACAACTTGACCAGTTCCATTACTAAAATTGAATTGGATTGATCATAAATTGAGACAAATGAGATGGGGGAGTGCCATCCATATGTGAAACTGTTTGGAGCAGTGCTAAAAGAAGCATTTGCATTTCAAGCATAGTAGACAAGCAGAGTTTTCCATATTGCATTTACCTTCATCCAAGTCAGTTGCACAACACCAAGAACAGCTAATACTTTTGTCTGCAGCAAATCACACCATTGAACACATAACGTCTCATTCTCCACAATCTTTCATGATGTTTCCAGTGTTCCTTCACATAAATGAAAGACAAATTGTTTGCACAGTTCGATGCTCAAAATCCTTTCTTGTGTTTGTGTGAAGATTTTTCTTTGCCATTGCACAACCTGTGACATGACTCACAAAATTATCCACGACTTAAGGCAAATCTAATCATACGACATTGGAAATGAAAAGAAAAATGTTAAAAAACTGCATTAACAGCACAATCTATATACCATAGGCAACACCATGGCCTAACCAAAAACAATTCTGAATGGCATTGAGTTGAGCTCCTAGTGTCCAAGGCCCACCACCTTGCATGTGGTTGTGTTCAATTCACTCTGATTAAGTGATAGATATTACAAGGATAACTGAAGTATCCATAATGGGTGACTGGGTAAAAACTAAAACCAATCATCCAAAAACAGTGGGGTTTGGGTTTTGTATACATGGCACCAACATATGTCTTCTTTTACATTGATCAGCCCAGGCATTCAAGGGCATAAAAATCAATCATACAATAGGTTAACTGTTCAACACATGGGCAAAAGCTATCTGGATTTCTAATTTTACAGAACTCTTAGCAAGCATATTGCAGAGAAATCCCCACAACAACACTATGAGGGTAAACATGACAATTGAGTGCGGTCATAACCTTGTGAGAGTCGCTCACAAATTGTCAGGCCATCACCACATTCATCATAAATTGCAGTGACAAGCTGCCATGACTACCAACTGTTTGCATCAGCTCCTGACAATGGGTGTAGATAAGTATATAATAATCAGCCCAAAATTTCAGGCAAACCAATGTCTGTGTCCTGAGTTTCTGTTGCGTTTACAGAAGCAACAGGAAGACTCAGTCATGAGTTGGCTACCACTCAAGACACACCTGTTGGCAAGCAATAGGTAATCATTCAAAAGAAAGCCTTTGAGTATTCACTAGAGAAGCATAAGTACCCCCACTTGCAAGAAGCTCTGTATGTGTGCCCTTCTCAATGACAAGCCCATTTTCACATACAGCAATCTGGTTTGCAGTTTGCACAGTGCTTAATCTGTGTGCTATTACTAGAGTTGTGCGCCCCTGCAGCCACATAACATTTTTTTTTATTAGCCCACAGCTCACTGCACTCATTGCTGTAAGCAGATTCTGCATTCATATTGCAGATAGCTGTTACAGCAAGTCAGAATGAAACTTCATACAATCTAAACAACCCTTCAGATTATTGCCCCAGAACTATTGGGAGGGAAATAAAACTGACCTTCATGAGATGATTGAGAGCACCTTGAACAAGTCGCTCACTCACACTGTCCAGTGCACTCGTGGCCTGCACATGAAAGGCTTGTTTGCAAGTAAGCCAAGTTGCACATTCCAATGTTTGTGGTTACTGTTTGCCTATGCCAGCTTATAGTCATGTATGGGAAGATCTAAGTGGGGCGTGAAAGATTTGCAAAACCTACTTCCAAGAAAGACTTCAGGTCATGTTTTGTCCCATCTAAGGCTTCAAACCATGCAAGAGGTGAGCACATAAACAAGGGACTATAATTGTCTGGAGACAAAGGTGGATCAAGTGACATACCTCATCTAAGATGAGAATGGGAGCATTTTTCAATATTGCCCTTGCAATTGCTATTCTCTGCACACATTTCAACACCTCAAGTTGGCACTTCTACTTTTCTCTGAGAACTTCATTCGAACTGCAACCAAGAGTGCTTTTGATTTGATTTGATTTGATCTGATCAGGCACCAAGGCTAAATCTTCATTGCTTCACAATCAAGATTTCCCTTGGGTTTTTCTGAATTGAATACTTGAAAGTTCAAATATACCAACAGCAACTTGGTTCTTAGAATAAAATGATCCATGCATACCTGGCGTTGGCCACCACTCAAAAGACTTCCACGCTCACCCACTAGGGTGTCATAGCCCTACACAGTCCAAGCCTTAATGTAAGGAAGATTTTATACTCTTGGAGAAGAACTCAGAACTACAAAGCAGCCTAACCTTCCATGACCAATGGGAATAACTCCATTTCATTGGATAGAAACCTCCCACTAGCAAGGCTATGTGTAAGCACCCAGGTTTTGTAAGGTCAAGATTTTGGTCAAGCAATCTCATTTCCCAAGAGCCATGGAAACTTTTCTTTTGACGCTGAAGTAAAAAGGGCATAGACTTACAGCATTAATTTACCTCAGGGAGACCTACAACAAAGTCATGTGCATTAGCAGCTTTTGCAGCTTTGACAATTTCTTCTTGAGAGACATCCTTATTGGGAAGCCCATATGCAATATTCTCTGCAACTGACATTGCAAATAATACTGGTTCCTGCAGCACTCACTTACACCAAACACATCAGTTCTGGTCATTTCCAGTATGTAGACATGAGAAGTAAATGGCCTACATGAGAATGGTGATGCCTAGCAGAAATTATAAAAAGCTAGGCAAAGAACACTAACCTGGTTCACTAAAGAAACTGCCCTTGCCCATTCAGTTTTGTCAAATTTTCGTACATCTGTGCCACCAAGAGTGATTCGACCATCTGAAGGCTGCAATTAACACAACAGCATCTCAAGCCTTTAGTTCTGAGTTTTTCTCCTTCACTGCAGCACATTAGTCTTCAAAATTGAAGCATGGTTTCAAAACTACTTCATGCCTGACTCAAATACTTTACCGAGCTTGCCTGAAATTGGACAAAGCACAACAAAGCAGATACTTAAATAGGGAAAGAGTGAAACTGTCTGAACAAACAGTTGGACATATGAAGTAGATGGTAACAGCAAAAGACAAGACTGCAAAGAGAAAGCAGCTTGTGGACTTCAACAGACTCCAAATGCTTGTTGAACAAACCTCATAGAAGCGAGCAAGTAGCTGCACAATGGTGCTCTTTCCGGCTCCACTTGAACCCACCACAGCAGTCACAGTGCCACGGTCCAACTTCAATGTGATTCCCTTCAATATATATGCTTCTGGCCTCAATGGGTAGGCAAAGTGCACATCTGAAATGAAAAAAGTCAATTATCAATGTCAGCATGACTGGTGCAACATTTTTCACCAACATATGATGCTTTCCACACTCTGTAACACATCTGTCATGCCTGCAACCAGCCTCTGGACATAAAACCGCATCTCTGCAATGAGACAAGGAATCAGGCAACACACAGCACAGATAGCTATCCATTGCACTTTGTTACAACTCTGGGGGCATACCTTCAAGCACTACATCTCCAGACCAGGCCAAGTCACAGACTGTCCTCTGTGATTCTACTGCAGGTAAATTTGATGTTGCAACCTTTAGAGGGATTGTTGACCCATTAGTGGCATCCTCCACAGAAGCAACAATCTCATTTGTGGTGGGATTCACACAGTCCCTGTTACCCTGTAACTCCCCACGAGCCTCTCTTTCTAGCCCATGGGCAAGCCACTCATCAACTTGAGCACTGGCTACCACATTATTAACACGCTCCACTGCTGCAAGCATGCCTCGAATGTCAGCCAGTGTGTTCACCATGCCTTGCACCTGCACCAGTGAATATGCTAGATTGGTGTACACCACCTAGCAATATGTATGCACTCCAGCAGTGTTGTCTTTCTCCACTTCTTACACCCGCATCTGAATGCAGTGTCTTTTCAACTACAATGTAACTGACAAATAGGAACTTTTGCTGCTGGATAGTATAGCACAGGAACCTCGGAAAGAAAGGTTTGGCAAACAATGCAGACTGCTTACTGCAAAAGTCAAAGTGAATGTGTATCCAATGAAAGACACCATCGTGCCAACAGAAAGTTGTCCCTGCAATCAAGCAATTCACTAACTCATATGAGAATCAAGAGATCTTATATATATAAGATGGGTTGCTAGTGGGTGGTTTGAAAAGGAGAAAGCTCTGCAAAGCCTCATGCACATTATGATGAAAATAGAATCTGTGCCCTCAGATTAATCAGTGAGGCCAACAGAAAACAATGAAGAACAACATCTGTGAAGGAACAACTAAACACAACTACAAGAGCAGAGAGTCCTTTGAGGTAGAAGCAGTAATACTCACTCACCGCTTTCACTTTACTTCCACCAAGAACATAGAGTGCCATAAGTGACACATAGATTGCTATTCGAGTCCAAGACTCATTTGTTGATTTGAGCCAGCCAAGCTTATTCCCACTCTTCTGGTATGCCAGTACCTGTTACAACCACCAATGGCTTCAGTAAAGAGTAGCTGAGCTGCAACACAGCAGCTTCCTCACAACACCAAAGGAACACATATTCCAATGTTGATAACCTCCTGCTTCTTTACATCTCCAGGTGATCAGTCCAAAAGAAAGCAGAGTTTTCACCTCTTCATCAAACCTGCTTGTCTGCCGCCTCTCTCCTCCAAACGACCTTACCTGCAGTGAAATGCTACAGTGAGACTGTAGAAAAAAAGAAGATTCATTACACAGAGCATGCAGGCACTGAGTGAACAGTCTTTCCATGGAAAAACAGTCCTTGAATATAAAACTGCTACTGGGGATGTTTACGACTCGTCCACCAGCGTATGAAAGAGAGAGATAACAAACCATTTAAGACACTGGGTCAGCTTCACATGTATCCACCTTGAAAGGACAATCTCATTGGTAGTACTAACAGCAATGTCTGACATGAAACAACTGCATCTGCTGTTGGAAAATCATTCCTCACCGTACGGATGGCAGAAAAAGTTTCATTTGCACACTCAATAATTTGAGCCTGTGCCCTGCCGTATGCTTTGAAAACCACCTTTGTGGTACGCTTGTATATTGCTGCACATGAAACCAACCAACCAACCTTGGTAAGAGATAAGAGACTTAGAGGCCTAATACCTAGGAGTTAGGGTCTAGGGCCTTCATGCAAAAGTGATGGGAGAACAGACAACAATCCTTGCTCTATCCTTGTTTCCAGAGAGTTGCACCTTACCCACAATTGCAGAGATTGAGATCATCAGTATTGCAAGTATAGGGGCAAGTTGTGGTGACAACCAGAACAGGATGAATAGTACACCCATCATCTGTGCACAGAACAGTCCACAGTTCACAAAACTGCTTGGAAAATAGTAACCTCCCCATTCAACAATGCTATATCATCAAAACAAAGGATGCTGCACAACGTCAGCAACATCAACAATCACTCTCACTCTTGCCATGAGAATGTAAGATGAAATCTAAGAATGCCTGAGAATACTGCAAGGATTGTATTGGTCTGGAGTGCATAACAGTGCAAATTTTTTCCATCTTGAACTGATTCTAACCAAGCAGGCAATGATACCTCAGAAAAGGCCCGAAGGCCACGGTCTCGAGAAACATTTTCATTCACAATATCTTTGATGGCACCCAAATCTGATGATAGTATCGATGTGAGTTCCCCGACCTGGTCATGTGTGCTGCCATGAAGCCCTCATAGACAACTATGACACAAGCACTAAAAGCAAAGAGAAAGGGCTGTAAATTCAGCACTGATGATACACACAACAGTTCATTTGATACAACCACATGTCATCCTCTAGCACCTTACTAGTGATCTGAAAGACAAATTGCACACGGTTTATAAATGCAATCCCACAACAAAGCAATCATGATGGAAAAACAAATAAGAAAAAACAAAACAGGTGCAGTATTGTTGGTACCTTGTGCCGATCAAAGAATTCCACCTACACACAGACAGAAACATGTCCATGCAAAAGTTAATCAACATGATCAGCCTTGGTTTGGTGCAAGCAATGTTGAAAACCATGGCAAAACCATTGAGCTGGAAGCTATCTGTTGCAACCCTAGTAGAGAAGGAAGGGGTAAAGTACATGACTGCTGATGCAGTGAATTGGATTGCATACCTTCTGAATAAGAATGCGACGGAACACTTGGGAGCGCAAATTGGCCATCACTTTCTCCCACACATTCACCATGTTGGTTACAAACACCACTGTGAACACTGGTTCTAGAACATAGATAAGCCCAAGCTTTGCCAGCAGCTCCTGCAGTGGCTCCTTCTGAGCTCCAATCAAAGTCTCAAAGAATTTACCTGCAGGGCCACATTCAAAACACAATCTGTGAATTCATTCATTCCTCTTTGAAGCAATCTAAGGCATAATCAAAAGGGCTTTTGCTTGCTTGCAGAGTTGGAAATCTTTTTCTTCCATAGGGCTGGCCATGAATGAGGGGAAGCTTGTACACACTAACCTGAGAAGAGAGGCATGGTGAGAGTACACGCCGTAGAAGCAACAAGAGCCATCAAAGCCAATCCCAAACGCACCTTCTGCCGCCACAGGAGACTACTCACCAAACCCCAGGTGATGATGGGCTTGGGTCCCCGCGTGGCCACAGGAAGCACGCCCAGCAACTCCCTCTTGAGTTCATCCTCGTCAGGCCCACGCAGGAACTGCGGATCAGCCGGAGCCGATATGTAAGCAGCTCTTGCTCCTGCGTGAAGCACCACGAGTCGCCGCCATGTGCGTTGTTGTTGTTGTCGCTCCTCCACACTCTTCGTGCACACAAAACCCTCAAAACCCCTAAAACCAAACTCGCTCTTCCTCCTCTTCCACGCATCCTTTCCATCGCCTCTTCTCAACCCATCTCCCTGAGCTTTGCAACCAAAACAATACTTGCTCCCTACTGTAATCCTCCTCCTACTACTGCTACACCAGGCTTGCGAAGGTTGCAGGCTTTGAACAAAAGGCGATACAACATTCACAGTACATGACAACATTGCCATTGTTTCTTGACTTCGAAAATTCTCAGATGTTATTACGCGCCGACGTCCAATTCGCAAACCCAAAGACCCAAAAAAAAAAAAAAAACAGAAAGAGAAGCACTGAAAACAAGCAAGCGACAGACTTCTCTATTCCTCACTGCAGTGCACTCGTTCCATGACCGATTCTCCAAAAATCAGTATCGGTAGAAAGCTTGTGATTACGAGAAGCTGAATTTTCGACACTGCAACTGAGTTCTGCTTTTTCTTCGATTGTGCAATCGATTGAGTTCGTTGTTTCCAGTGGAATTCGCGACTTGGACTCTTCTTCGGTCTGTTGTGGCGGCGGAGGGGAGACGGGGGTTAAAGTTAACAAGAGGTTAGTGGGTGTCTCGCTTTGCTTTCAGTTAACGTAACCAATAGTTAACTTAATTACCGAAGGGCAATTCGATGCTCCAGTTACTGATTAGACTGCAGCAGCTAAGAAACGCTCCCAACTAGTTAAAACTAGGTCAGTTTAGTTAGTACTAGAAAATTGACATAGCTTAACTGGAGCCCATATGTACTAAGTTACGCTAACGCCCCCAGCTGTTATCGCCTTGGTGCAGATAAGGCTACTGAGTAGGTACCTATTCATTGCTTGTAGTAGTAGACCTATGTCATTTTATTTCCCTTTGGTTATTTGTTTTGGTTTTATTTTTTATTTATTTTTTGGGGTGAGGGCAGTGTTTTTTTTTCAATTTTCTCATGTTGCTTCAAAAATGGCGATTGGCCCCAGGAGGGGTTTAGCCAAATATGGCTACAAATCAAACAGAGAAGTAGAAAATCCAGGAATACTATGTGAACCATTAGAATCTGTTAATTAAATATGGCCATTTCCACACAAAAAAAGATGAAGCTAGAAATCTGCCCAAATCCTCCAAAAATCTGGGCAATTTCAAAACTTTTGATCCCTACTAAAACTGGCGACATGCAAAGCAAGAACCTATGATCAAAATATGGCAATTTTTTTTAAATTGTTTAAATATGGCAGCTTTTGAGCCATTTTCCAGAAAAAAAACATGTGTGCAAGTTGTAGTTCCTTCTTTTTGGTTGCCAAGTGGTGAAATTTTGCCACAAAAAAAAAAAAAACAAAAAACCTTCATTGCCAGGCAAAAAAAGGGATATTTTATTTATATTGTTAATTAAGAATATTTATGAAAATCTTTATATGTTGTATTTCATGAAGGAGCCTTTTCTCTTTAGTCCAAAAGTTAGCATTCTTGCGAAATTATGGAAATTTTTCGATCACAAATTCAGTGATTTTCCAAGAATCTAGAGAAATCATGAGATTTCTATTATACATGGTTCAATTAGGTAGGCTAATAACATATAAGAATGTTTAAACCTTTTCCCTTTCATATTTTTTAATAGCCAAATTTGGCTAAATCAGCTTATGGATGATAATCACAGACCAAAACCTAAAATTGTGCAAAATTTCACTCAAATGTGGGAAAAAAAATAAATTTGAGGCTATGACCCCCCTACAAAAGCTTTTCTTGAAAAAAATTGACCCCAAAAACAAAGGGTTTTTCAAGGACCATGTTCACTAGATTTAAAACACCTGCTCCTGCAGGTGGCCAAACTGCAGCAGGATTACAAAATAAATAAATAAATAAATAAATAAAATTTGAATTACTGTCCTAAATGTTCCTGTAGCCAAATCTGGCTATATCATCTTGTGGATGGATGAACTACTAAATCCCTAGTAGTACGTTTTTAGAGGTCAACTCACAGTACAATTGGTCACATTGTGCAGTTTTTTAAAAACGTGCCCCTAGACATGAGACTAAAAAAATCAGCTGATGATCATAAGTGGATTAGCCATAATAAGTGCTGCCCACCTACCCCCTCTTGTAGTGTCATTTTCAAACCGTCCCACACCTCATTGGCTCCATGTTGCCTTTGGGGCCAAAGACCGAGTCCCTCTCACCCCCTTAGAGCTTGCTGCATAGGTGATAGCATACCTTACTTTCATCTCAACTAGTGAGTGTAGCTTGTGTCGTTGGCTCAAACTGTGAACTGGTTACCCAACTAAGTTTTCCTTTCAAAACCATATTATAAATTTTAATTGAATTTATAATTTAAAAAACTACTCAAAATTTAATAGCTCTAACATCTTATGTCTAAAGTTTTCAAATCACCTTCATTTTAAATCCTATTCATCATTGATGGCTTTTTAATAATATCAAGAGGATGCCCAAGTTCTCTAATGATTTTTTAATTTTTGATTTAAATGAACTTTTAATGAAAGTTTTGTTCAATATTCAATAACTTCTTCATCATAAATTGAAACATTCTAAAACCAACTTAGTGTACCCCCTATCTATCAAAGGCTTTTCAATGGCATCAATAATGCAATAAGAGATGTTGTGATTTGAAAAATTTATAATAAATCTTTATATTTGAATCATGCACATTAATTTATGCAAATTTTTAAAAAATAAACCATCATATTTAAATTATGCATATTAATTTGTACAAATATTTTTTCAAAGAATCACTATTTTAAAATCATATACATTAATGTGTGCAATTTTTTTATATAATGAATTATCATATTTAAATCATGTATATTAATTAAAACTATCAATTATTAATTGATAATGATTTCATAATCATTATTAAATTATAAAACCTCATCACCTAATAAATTTTCAATGTTAATTCTTACATAATTACATAATTATCATACTAATGTTAACCCTTCAATAATTATCTAATTACATAATGACATCAAATTACATGTCCTTGTAGATGGCAATCTTTAACAAGTTAAAAACCTTATGTGAAAGGTACCCTGGTTGGTTCCTTTTTCTTCTTCTTTTTTGCAATGAGCCAATTTGATTGGCCCGCCACCCAAAAAAAACCTGAAACTTGGGAGGCTCTCAAAAGTAGCAGTTCCTATGTCACAATGGCTTAGGATAAAATAATGATAAAATAATAAACATTCTGATTTGTTGATGTTAATTATAATTTTAAATGATTAATCATGTTTTTATTTAATTTGACTAATCATGAAATAAACCAAATAATGGCCTTATATTGGTGGTTAAAAGGATGTTCAATTGGGGGGTGGTGGTATTTTATCCTAGTCCCTATATTCTCCAAAGGTTGTAACATTATGAAACCAACTTTGTGCACCCCTATTCATTAAAGGCTTTTCAATGGTATCAAGAGTGTCGCAAGAGGTGCTGTGGTTTGGGAGTTTTAAATGACTCAAGTACCCAAGTACAAATAACAAATAACCCAAGTACCTTTAGATTGGTGTGATGTTGAATTGTTTACATTTATATGAAGGGAGTTGGTAACACCGTGGAATTTGTTTAACCTAGGGTATGCGTTTGTTGTAACAAACAAACTTATTTTAAAAGGCCATGGCAATGGCTCCAAAAACTTGGCCATTGTAAAATATTGATTACATTACAATAATTTATAATTCATGCTAAAAGCTATAGGTTCCAAATTTGAGGTTTGACCTTGGATACTATGGGTATTTACTACAAAATGCTCGTACATTTGCTAAATGTGAGTTGTGCTATTACTATGATATTGTGGTTTAGAAAGGATCGTGTGCACAATTGGATGCAATGCCACTTGATTCACACCAATGGTCAAGTAGATCTATCCTTAGTCTTGAACCATCATATCTACAAGACTATGTCATTGGCAAGTGGAGATTCACATGGTGCGCTCCACGACAAATGCTCCAAGAGATGCCATATGGGTTGTTTCATAGGATACGTGCATATAATACATAATAGTATGAGGTTCTAAGTTCTAAACTCTTTTTTTTCATTTTGTGTGTGTGTGTGTGTGTGATAAAACCAAGGTGGTGATCATTCACAAGCTAGTTTAGCCAAATTTGGCTATTAAAAATACGAAAGGATTTTTTAAAACATCCTTATATATTACCTACTTGAACCATGTATATAAGAAATTTGACAATTTTAAAAGATTTGTTTGATTTTTTTATATCCTATTTTTGGCTTCTTTTGTTTTTTTCAAAACTTCATTGAATTTGTGACACAAATTTTCAATATTTTTGCAACAATGTGAAATTTCACACAATAAAAAAAAAGGTTGTTTCTAATAGGCTATATAATAACACATTTAGTGATTTGGTGTTTGAAGGTTTTAAAAACTATCACCAATGACATTTATTGTTCACAAGATTGAACATAAGATACATGTAGTTTTTTAGTAATAGTTCATGTAGTTTAGTTGGTTATTCATTCATTTTTTTAATCAATATTGGATGCAATTCATTAACCATCTTCCAATTTTCATCCATAATTTTGTATTTAAGAATTTACTGAGTAAAATTAATTAGATGTTGGGCTTTTAAGTAAACTTGTATAAACACTTGCATGACTTAACCCATAAATACATATAGGATAGATATAGTACAACATATTATTATAAGTATGACCAAGACCAATAGGACAAAAAAAAACCTTGCAACATAATCTTATTAACCTTGTTTCATGTTCCAATTTTTCCATATTGTCAATACAATAATATCAAATGGTTCTATTATTTATTTATTTATTTATTATTCTTATTATTTATAGTGTGCTTTGTGTCCTTGTTCATGTTTTCTTATGTTGTGGGGATTATGATTAGGCATGTTCTATTATTGTTTGTCATCATTATGCCCATAACAAGGGGGGTATTTGAATGTTTGTTTTACTTTGTTTGAAACTCAATCTAGTGTGAATTTGCCACCTCATGTGTATTTGGGATCCTTCTTGTTAGGGGTTTTTTTTTTTTTTTTTTTTTTTTTTATTTTAAAATTTTTTTTTAATTTTTAAATTTTATTTTTTTGTTTTATTTTTTTTTTATATAAAA
>Ga0116231_10005635_pt1 | contig 24524 bp, 19 predicted proteins | sample S1TSphgellanicum_2_FD_89695 | JGI IMG/M metagenome (GOLD analysis project Ga0116231, IMG submission 89695) | Host-associated microbial communities from peat moss isolated from Minnesota, USA - S1T2_Fd - Sphagnum magellanicum MG | ecosystem: Host-associated > Plants > Peat moss > Unclassified...
GGGGTGTTTTGCCCGTTCCTCCATATTGTGGGGGTTTTTAAACCTATAAGTAGGCCTATTTCCCCCCCCTCCTTGGGGACTAGGCATGATATCCCCCCCCCCCCCACCCCCCGGCACCCACATTTCTAGGAGGGAAAGTGATGGATATAAGTTGCCATCCACATACACTACAAATTTTCTCAGAGTGCTTTACGGAGGTGTAAGCTGTATCCTCTTATCAAGGAGACTATATCCCTGGATTTCGGGTGTTCTCCATTTCCACTTAAAAAATTCTACCCAAGTGCTTTCCGTAGCAAAACAAAAGACAATCGACAAGCTAAGGGCATAATATGAGGGTTGGGCAACTTTTGCTTGGCGATAAGAGAGGAATGGAACAGCTATGAGTGGGAGCTTAGACCTCGGAGGAAGTGAAGAAGGTCTAGGCCTTACCCCATGAGGAATATACATGTTATGGAAGGAATACTGAAAAGGTCATATACATGTGTTAAATGAAAATATTGGTGTCCACGCAAGTACTTGCACTTTGCACCTAACACATCTCATGAGACTTGTCAATTATTCTTTGGGATTGCCATTCAATGTGTGTTTGTTAAAAAAAGTGTGCAAGGGTTTTTACACATGTCAAATTAGTCTTTGAACTGCATTGACATTGTCAAAAAGTAACACAAAAAAACTTAACACAGTCAGTGATGACCACATGGGGACACCTCACATCCTTCAATGGAATCCTATCTTCTTTATACTACTTCAGGTCCCACCCTTGTGCCTGGAAAGGAACTCTGCAATAAATAAAAAAGCGGTTCTGAGTAAAGAGCTGTTGGAACTTGGATTCCTGAAAGAAAAAGAGGTAGAATGAAAAGATATATTTCTTTCTGAATTATATAGCTATGGCAGTGAGTGGTAGTACCTAATAACTTCCCACAAAACTCTTTTGCAAATTTTCTAACATACAACTTTTCTTCAATGATGGAACCATCTTCCTCTTGAGAACCATTTGTCTCTAAAGCAAATTGAGTTGTTGGAATTGGATTATCCAGCATCCTGAACTACAGAGATTCCTACAGTCCTTTTTAAATTATTTTACACCCACCTCATGTGGGCTATGCTGAAAACAGGCACCATTTACACTTAAGAATCCAATTTTGAGGAAAAATAAAATAAAATCTCCTATCATCAGTGGATGGTATTGACTATTGACCATGTCAAAATGGTTTGGTTTTGGCAGGCAAGTTACTTTCTTAGAAGTCTGTACACCTTTGGGGACTAATGTCATCAGACATCCCCCCATTTATTGAAACAAGTCAAATCATGCACCTTTCCACTCTTGAGGCAGACTTTTGGATTCTTATGAATGAGTATTCTGGTATGCTGACACCACCAACATATCACTCAACCAGTGACAGATGGAGCTAACAAGATTCATCTAACCTTGAGAGCTTTTTATAGTAAGTCTGTTAAAATCGCAAACTGAACCTCAAAAGTGGGCGACAGGTGTGGAGGAAGTGATTTTCTTTTTGCTAAACCTTGTCCCAGGTTTGGCTGATTTAGAGAGAAACAATTCAAAATCCCAAATTTTTTAGTAAAAGGTTCCAGTTGGTAGCCAAAGCATATAGAGGGAATCCTTATTTTTTTCTACTTTCAATTCTGGCTAAAATTTCTTCTGGAGGGATGGTTGTGGCTGCATCACAAAATTGGAAAACAATACACTGTGGAGGACTTTGAGGACAATGGAGTCAAGTGTCAGGTTAAAAGCTGCAATTGAAAAAGATGGGAACATTTGTGGGAGAGATTTGAACCTGGACGTCATTTCAGCAGTAGGTCGTTAAAGGGACAAGATGACAAGTTCATAAACCCTTTTGGAGCAGATTGGACTTTGGCTGAAGAAGCACCCACATCAGTGAAAAAACTAGAACCCCCTGGCTGGGGAGAACGCTCTGGATTTATGGAATGCACTCTAATAGTTAAATAAATCTCTAAATTTTAATTTAAGCTTCACTTTGAAAATGTGAGAAAGATATATCAGTAAATAAATGCTTAAGTCATCTTTGGTCATCAGGCAACAACTTTTATTAGTTTGCCTGGGATTTAGTCTAATGGTTTGAGACATTTTTTATACGTTCCAAGTTGCATTTGAATCCTCTTTCTTCTGTGTAGGCAAGCCCACTCTTCCTCCTCTTGTCAGGCTTCTCTCCCCAAAGAGCTTGACGAGATCTTTGAACGTACCTCACCTATCTCATCTGTACCAACTGCATGCGCATTGGGTTGAGTCCACTAGACACAAAAAGCAAAAAGCATTTTGCTTTTGCATGTAGATTGGATCCAATGCCGTTACAGACTCACCAGTCATTTAGCTTTTGCATTACTAGGAGTACATGTAAGATCTACAGAAGGGGGGAAAAAAGGACCCCATGGTCTGTCAAGGTGTGACTGAGTGCTGGATTCAATGGTAACACCGTGTTTAACAAGCAGCTAATGTCTCTGCACTAGTCTAGCATCACTTTTGGTGCATGTGAACACTCAACTTGATTCTGCAAAAGAACTGGCTCTTCATAAGAGAGCTGGCCACTCCTTGCAAGCTAGCAGCAGTTCAAATATAAAACGTTCCTCAGAATCATATGTGACCCACCACTCACCAGTGCACCCATCATTTAGAACCAAGGTAACCTGTCCTCCAAACCCTCCTACTTGCCCCTCACAGTACCCAGTTAACTTACCTATGCATGTGGGCAAGGATCCGTAGGAAGATAGGGAATGTATGTGATTACTATGTAAGGTAGGTAAGGCGCTTGGTTAGGTAGAGATGCATGTGGACGATTAGTACATATCTAATCATCATACCATGATGCTTAATTATGGGACATGATTGTAATGGAAAAGTGTTTGTTTGCTGTCTGCATGCCATCCGTCTTGCATGGTGCGTTAATGGGTGGGCCTAGGTGAACCAGCACCTACTAGTGCATTGGTTGGTGAAATCCCAAGCGAATGACTTAACTTTACTTTAGGCATTTTCACATTGTTGATTTTAAGTTCTTGGTATTACATGAGGTTATTGCATTTGGCTACTCACTTTTTGTTTAAGCCCTTACTTAAATGGTGGTTGATAATTTTATAATGTATCACGAATATTTGTAGGTATTGCAATATAATTTTGTGCAATAGTTGCATCTGAGCTTCACCTTATATTATCATTGAAGCTTTAAAATTTATTTAAATGAAGGATGTCAAGGCAATATATGCATATGACAACAACAACATTTGATCTTTTTTGCATTGGTAGGTTTAATAGGTTTAAGGGGTAAATGACCCATATAGGCCATGTCAGTGAGTAGAAGGCCTATGTAGGTAGGCTATTTCAAGTAGGTAGGTAGGTAGGTAGCCAGACAGTCAATATGTTGCTAAAGGTAAGTTGAAGTTGATAGTGGGTAGGTAGGCAAGTGGTAGTTCCAAAGTAGGCAGCCAAGCAGGTTAATGTGAAAACAGGGGAAGAAAAGTATTTAAATCTTTCAAAAAAAGTCGTATAGTTAAGTAGGAGCTTTAAATAGACTAACTCAGCAAATCGCTAACCAGGGGTAGTTAGCTGGGGGATAGGTCCAGGATTGAAAAAATTGGCCCCATCCAGTGGACAGAACGGCCAACTGGTGCGCTGGTAGTTGCTCACTCCAGGCGGATGGGTGCTGGTTGTCTTTGGCCCTGAAGCAGTGTTTTTTTTCTGGCAAAAGTTCGCCAAATTTCAACCTGAAAAATATGATTTCGACATGTCCAATGGACTTTTCATGGAAAAAATGGCCCAAATTCGCCAGATTGTGGAAAAAAAAATCCATATTATCAAAAAAATTATGATAACTTCCAGTGGGTAGCCAAGAAAATAGAAGGATTCTGGTTTTTTTTTAACTTTCATATCTAGTATGTAGTCAAATCTGGTTAAATCATCTTATGGATGACCGCCACTTCAGTAACATCAAAACTTTGGGAAAAAAAAGAGTCCTGCCCTGAAGATGTATGACCAAATACTATCCATCACTCCCTAGTCTCTGCCCCTCTAATTAATACACCCACCTGGCACCGAATAGATGGAAAGCGCTTATGGGTGTCCCATTAACAGAGAGGCCTCATAACAGACCGTCTTAAAGATCGCTTCTTAACTCCACTTTGTATGTTGTACGATGGTCAGAGAGGCTGCTTACTAATTTTCAATTTTCAACTCGTCCATGCGGTCTCAAGAGATTAGAGAATTTTGATCTTCATCTTATAAGTACTCAGGGTTAATTACTAGCCAGTTTTCCCATCTTTGAAGACTTAGAGCATCCCCACCTGTGCTCAGTAACACGAGTCATGATCAAACTAGGCTCTCAATATGTGACCCTGCAATTTCTCTCATCCCAGTTATTTACTTTGCTGCAACCCCACTCATAAAACTGAAATGGGCACTGCAAATAGGTGGGAACCACTAATAGCAAACAACCGGGACCAATGATTATGATTGGCCAATCAAAAACAGGAACCAGCAGTCAAATCATATTTATTACACTCTTCTGTAACATATGCACAACTTTGCTGCGCTTTTCACCAGCCTTTGCAAACTGAGCAACATGGAGGAGAAAACCCATTTTCCTGAGCCAGGAGGCTTAATATTGACCTTTTTTGATCGGAGTTTAATGTGCGGGGTCACATACTAAGTACCAGTGAGGTTATCTACGTTTTCTCAATTTCCCCCCTAAAAAGGAAACTGCGACTGCAAATGATGAGATACTAATAACAAACCACTTGGATCAATCAAACCATTTAGCCATTCAATAGCATGTGTAGGCTTTGTTGTACCTTTGCCAACCTCAGTATCATGTACAATAATGTTGGGTCAAAACCATTTTGATGAGCCAAATTGGCATGTTTTGACTTTTCTTCATCCAAAATTTATTGAAGATGCACAGGTGGAGTTGCTTTAAGTACTGGTGTGAAGGTGGGTGTGCATTTTTTGGCCTTTCTTTGGCCTTCCCTTTTTGTCTCCTCTGTGATGGTTCCGGCCATCATTCTTTTATTGGATTTTTGTGATTTACTTTGTGTGAAGATGTGTTGACCATCATTTTCATTCATAGATTTCATTTTGTGATTGTGGGTGCTGGGTACCTAACACCTGTAATTTTTATTCTGATGAATTTTATTTCTAGATTGAAACAGAGTTTTTTAAAAGGGTTGTTTATTGACCATATTTCACAAGAAGTTAATTTTTTTTTTCAAAATCACCAGGTTCCATATTAAGTTCTACAAAATAGCCAAAATTGTACAAATATGTTAAATATTTTTATTTTCATAGCTTATATTGCCAAATATGATCAAATCATCTTATGGATGATCACCCCTTCAGCTACATCACAAAACTGAAAAGAAGACGCTGTACCTACTCATTGTTTGTTCTATTAATTAGTTGTGGGTGTAGACAAAGTTCTTTTATTCTTGGGTGATGGGCCTCTTTGATTGCCTGAAACTTTGGAGAGCTCCCCAAAATAGAATTTTTTTCTATGTGAAAATGTAGTGCCTCATATTTGGCACACCTATATAGGTGAGAAGAGGAGAACTTTAGGCAAACCACATGGGATAAAAGTGAGGTGCTATTGGGAACACCCTTGGGAACACATTGGGAACTTGAGGAACATCATTGAGAACATATAAGAAACACAAATTTTTTTAAAATTCTATGCGGCCCCTTTCCTCCCAACCAAGGTAAAAAGCTGAGCCCTCTTGAGTGCATGTTCAGCTATCTCATTGGCTACATGCAAATCCTATTTTAAAAACTGCTTGTCAACATTTTTGGCTTAAACTAATACCCTGTCCTAAAAGCATGGGTAGATATTCACCCATTTTGGAGAGATATTTGTCTCCAGACACATGAAGATTAAAGAATGATTTCAGGATCTAAATTTTAATAAAACCCTGAGACATTTGTGGGACGCGGCCTTATAAGTATGTACATATTAAGTTAGTTACAACCCAATTCTGATTTGCATGTTAGTTTCACAGTTTAAACCTCTCCAGAACATTCTGACTACAGAGGTTACCATTGTTTGCTCATGGTGTGATTGTGTTCAGCTATGTGAGTTGATATGTAATTAGGCTTCCCAACTAAGTTAGTGGAAGCTGTTAAAATACTTGTTGTTCACCCATGTCAAAATACTTCATGAAGTAAGTGCAGGGCCACGGTCCAGGGGTTCCATCATCAAGACCTTTTGTCATGCCAACTTAAGTGGCCCATGCTGTAATTACAGTGTATTCTTGTCATGCTGATTTCATATTATGTTCCAGGTGACAGAAGCATAGGTTGCTTGGCTCTCCATCATAGCATTATCACACCTAACTGACACCCAATGAGGTGGGGTAGTGGGTCTTGCTCCCATTTCTCCTCAAGGAGAGAACCCCCCCCCCTCCCCCCCTCCCCCCCCCAGTAGGGATGTACACCTACAATAGAGTAGAGTATCCCCTTCGGTAGAACCACCAATAGATGAGCACTGAACACTACGCTTTAAGGCAAGTGGGCCCATTGGTGGTGAGTCCCAAGGCACTGAAAAGTGTGTGGTGAGCAACCAATGTGTGAGTACAAGTTTGTTTATTACTGTAACATAACATTGATATCATCTCTAACGAATGATTTGTTGCGAAGAGGACATCAACCTCTATGGTGACGACCACTACTAGACCTTATATATGTTTCACCTAAACCAAATGAGTTTCAATTATCATCCTCAATCAGGGAACATGAAAATAATTTAATTTAATTTAATATCCTCATATGTTTTTGGCTACCTACTTGAACCATATAGAAATCTGGGACTTTTTTACTTAAATCAAATCTTGATGATTTTTTTTTCCTCTGAAGAAGTTATTGTATTTGTGACAGAAAATGTCCAAAATATCACACACAAAAAAAAGGCTGATTGGTATTTGTAGAATGAGTGGTGCTTAGATAGAAATGGATCCACCGTATGCATTTTGCAAATAACCTAGGTGGTTGTAACACACAGCCAACTCAAAGTATTGTTGTGAGACACTAGATCATGCCACATCTATTCATGAGGAAATCATGGGATACTTGGGGTCAAACCCATGGGGATGAATTGGGCAACCCTGTTGTCCCTTCACAAGCCTAGAATTGGACCACCTTTCAAAGAGCTAGGAGGCCAATGGAATCCGTTTATGGTGAACCCTTGTGTTGGCTACTTCCCAATTTTGGGTTCTTATTTCTGCTAACAAGACTTCTTGCAACTTCATGTTGCTCTAGACTTCAACTAGATTGCCCAACCAAGTTCATACTTGAGCCAGACCATGCAACTGGACTCATGAGGGAATTGGCCTAGGTTGCTAACTGCTTTTGAAAGACTTGAATAGATATAAAGGATGGTCAAATTTGGCTTTCAAGTTTTTAATTGTCGACTATCTTACCCTAAGGTCAATTTCGTCATTAAATAATTCTCAAAATAGTGAAATGAATTTTTGCAAAAATATGAAGTTGACATGTTGAAAATCATCATAATTATCTAGGCTACGCTCTTAATATTTTCATTACTTATGTGACAATATCATAATAGATCATGGAAAATTCAATAATTTCAAATTTAAAATTTGAAAAAAACTATTCGTTTTGTCAATGTGGAAACTGACCCTAGGCTATGGTAGTCTTATAGTTGCTTCAACTGATGGCAATGAATTTCAAAATTAAAATTCATGGTTCCAACTGAATTCAATAGTGATGTGGACATGGGATGGTGACATCACCAGAGCTTTGGCCGTTTCAAGACTTCAACATGTCATTACTTGCACAAACCATTCAAGCAAAATAATTTATAGGGGTAGTTTTCCACCTAGAGCTTAAAAATAAAAGAGAACAATCAAAATTGAACAAGTTGTAAAAACAACTAGGCTAGGGTATGCCACATGTGTGCAACCTCAACATGTAGGATGTCCCACTGAAAATGTGGTTTGCATTGGGTGTATCCTAGTTTTGGGGACGACTAGATCTAATTTAGGTGATAACATGAAGAACAATGGGAACCATGAAGACATTGAGGAGAATCTGGGACAATGGATTATGTGATAGGCATGACAAAGAGGGCAATGACAACAGCAGGAAAAATGGCAAGGATGACAAGAGGGCAACATGTTAACCTTAATTTTCCCCCATTAGTGTTGATATTTATCAGTGCTTTTTTGTGTGGTGAATTGTTTTTCAAAACCATAATATTTTGTTGAATATTCTCCTTTTTCTTAAAACATTTTTCAAAAATTGAAAAAAAAATCTGAAATGTTGCCATGTTTCTACACATTGTTCAAGCAAATAGTCAAAAATATAAAAGGATTTTAATAAATTTTCACTTCATAGGTAGTCTATAGCCCAATGTGGCTAAATCTCCTTGTGGATGATGGCCATTGTGGCAACATCACAAAATTAAAAAGAAAACAATGAAATTTTTACAAGTGGATTTATGTATAATGTCAATGTTTGATTATTGTCCATTTCTCTGAACATTCATTCTATCTTTGAGGTGATTAGAAAATTTAGCAATATATCATTCAATCTATGCAAGGTTGTGACCATAATAAGATTTTGGTTTTTCCATGTTGAAATGGACATAGCTTTAACATTGAAGTTGTTATGATTACACTTATGTAAGTTCAATGTATGTTAAAATTTTGCTATTTGTTTTTTCAAAAATATATTTTCTTTAATTCACTATTGATGGGGCTTGAAATAATGTGCTTTTTTTCAACATTTTTTATGACAATCACATAAAAAGATCTATGTGTGTTCATTGACGAAATTATGTCAAAAAAAATTGGTCAATGCATGTTAAGGTGGACCAAAAAGCCACAAGAATATATATCCTTACAAGTTCATTTTAATATTTATTTTTTTGAGCTCTTGTATGGTCCTAGGTAATTAAACAACAACCATCCATTGATTTAAAGCAAAAAAAATTACATGTTATGTCAAAGCCCATTTAAAGATGACTCGTATGGCCTATGCCGTTGGCCCAAGTGTTACCACATCCTCAACTGATTTTTCCTTCCAAAACTTGGTTTTTTGGAATTTATTAGAATTTTCAGCAGCAGAAATCACTTTAAATCCAAATCTTACCAAATAAATACCATTAAATCTTGCTCATCAAGATTTTTCTAAAAACACCAAAGGCACATTCCAATTCCTCTGGAAATTTCAACTACAATTTAATTTAATTTCAGTGAAGAAATCATTCAATATTCAAGACCTTTTGCACCGCAAGTCCAAACATCATGGAATGAAGCCCATGCACCCCTTCTTGTTGAGAGCTTTCCAAAGACACCAAGAACATGATTTGAAGCATCCTGGTTCAGTGGATATCATAACTACAAAACAAAACAAAACAAACTACCTTCCTTCATAGATAGATTGTTTTGCACGTGTATGCACTCCAACATAAATTCACTTTTGTTTTTAAATAGAATATTTGAAAATCCATAGCTCTTGTAGTTTTAAACATTTTGCATATCAAATACTTGCATTATGTGGATATTCAAGTCCATAATCTGGAACAAGTCTCTGTTGACAAATTCTAAAATACAACAGTTAAAATCAAACTCACATCAGAAGAACTACCATTGTGACATCAAAAGTGGTTCACCCATCAACATGACTCTCATGAATTATTCATATAAATTGATGATTATGCTATCATTGAAAAGATCTGACTGATGGCAACATCTATTTTCAAAACAAAGTTACTTTTTGATGGTTATGAACATTTAAAATTTCAAGATACAACATCGTAAAATATTTGAGGTGAACTAGTAGTTCACATAATTTGGACAATTAATATAATTGTTCAAATCAAGAACTTGATATGATATTGGAAAGTCTTGACAAAAATTATAAGAAAGTGGGCTTGAATGTTCAATGTATATGTCATTGAAAATTGCAATATGCTCATTGTTCAAAATTTAAGAACACTAATGTTCACAACGTCATGGATTGTCACAAATATCCTGGATTTGATGAATCCATGTGAATCCATGATGAATCTTAGCCTCAGTTTGAGTCCAAATCCTTTCACTATTTGTTACCACCTTTTTAATCATGTACAGAATTGGCACGCAATGTTTTTAGCATTTGAAACTTCTTCTTTTTTTTCCTTCCTTAAAGGGCACAGTTGGATGCCTTCTTGGGGTCCAAGCATCCAAGGAACAAGGTGTCTGTTTTGGGGAAGCATCCATGGATATGGCCTCATCTCCCTTTGGAAAGCACCTGGTGGGTTTGGCCAAACTCTTGGTGAAAATCATCTAAGAAAGATGTTGCACAATGGACTTTCTTTCCCCCAAGCATCCAGGTAGCCTGGCCTCCCTTATCAGGGAAGGCATCTGAGAAATTGCATATGAATGAAAATTTGAGAGAGAGGCATTGGGGGTGGGGGGAGGGAGAGAACTTTGCACAATGGGCAAAGTCCAAAGACGTTGTGCCCAATTCCCCCATTTCAGGTATCCATGAGAACTTGCACAACGAATGAGAAAACTAAGAACTCAGTCTCTTTAAGCCTTTCATGAAGTCAAGAAATTGCTGATCCTAATTTTTGTAGACATGATGGATATGGATTGTGGCCACTTTACCCCAGAGTGTCAAAAGAGGTGGCCACTGTTCCTGTACTGTCAACATATCAACATACATCCGCTTGATCTGAATCCTTTTGTAGTCAAGTGCCATGAGAACCACTCTAAGAAATTGTTGATAAAAACCATAAGAGCACTAGCAACTGTTGATAAAAACCACGAGTACTAGCAAATCATTCATTCCAGTCATCCATTGAAGAGTCTGGAAAATCATCTGCACCAGTGTGACATGAGAGATAGCTTCAATCAGTTAGTTGAGACTATCTCAATCATTGCTGGGACCATTCATCAGTACTCCAAAATTTGCTCTTCAGGTTTTGATATGAAGGATCTTGTTTCAAAGCATGAACCAAAGTATGCAGCAGGAGAGATAAATGATGAATGGCAGACACCAAAGATCTATACAATACGCAGCTCAATACAATTGACCGGTTTAGAATTAGAGGACAGAAACTGTGACACTGCAATCTACATCACAAATCTGTGTACACCGCAGATTGACAATCACATCACTAAGTAGGTCCAGCCCATTTTCAGTTGCTGAAGTCAGGTGGTGAAGCTTGTAATAGAGGAAAAAAGCAACTAATTTCAGTTCAACATGCATAATGGAAAGTATGACTATGCTGAAATTAAAACAATTTGGCAAGAGGATTTTCACAAATGCAGACCCAGTAAGGTACTTGACTTTCTGGGGTGTGACTAGGACTGCATTATTGAAAATCCTGTGCATCAACAATTGGCCTGATGAGCTCCAAAATCTGAACAACTTCAGCCATGGATGGACGATTAGATGGCACATGTGATGTGCAAATTAAGCCTAACTTGATGACTGGAAGCACCTCATCATCTGGGTACCCATGCAAGCTTAAGTCAACACATGACAGGGGATGGCCTTCCTCCAGCAATGCTCGGATGTGATCACACAAGATAACAACATCATCTTCCATGTACTCCACTGGTCTGCGTCCTGTGACAAGCTCCAAGAGCAACACACCAAAGCCATAAACGTCACACTTCTCAGTGATTTTCAGACTTGAGCAGGCAAACTCTGGTGCCATGTATCCCAGCGCACTCTGAAATCTGCTGCTCATCACATAGCTATCAAGCACTGGGAGTAGCTTGGCAAGGCCATAATCTGAAATACAAGCCTCATTGTCTTGAGTAAGTAGTACATTGCTCGACTTCAGATCATAATGTATAACTTGAGCTCGGCACCCATGATGGAGATGTGCAAGCCCTAGAGCAATGCCTGATGCAATCTTGAACCGATCATCCCAAGTTAGGGGTGGTTCACCATCTCTTAGCTCATGCAATCGCCTATACAAGTTCCCATTAGGGATGAAGTCATAAACAAGAAGCTGTAATTGTGGGGTCCAGTAATAGCCTTGCAGGGCAACTAGATTTTGGTGCTTAACATTTCCAAGAAGTCCAACCTCTCGCTCAAAATCATCTTGCCCTTTCACTAGGCTAGCCACTAGAAGTTTCTTCACTGCCACCATGTGACCATCTGGCAAAGTAGCTTTGTAGACTGTACCAAAGCCTCCTCGTCCAATCTCATGCTGCTTATTCAGTAAAGCTTGGGCACTACCTGCCATCCAATCACTTCCTGATAATTTACGGCTTTGCCGAAACATTACAAGCTTACCAAGTGCCAGATGTTCTGTAAGGGGTGACTGTGGAACACTCTCCATCATGCCCACTGTGGTGTGTTGTGGCCGTGTCTGTGCCCGTATGTTCAACAATGTGACTACTATAACCCCAATTGCAATGACTGCTGCTGCTGAGATGGCAATGATAGCTGAAATACTTAACACAATTCTGCTCCCCTTCCCATGGGTGACTGGATTGCCTGATGAGGGTCCTCCTGGGTTAAGCACTATGGGTTTTGAAGGGCCTGGGGGACATGCCACACCAACCAGTTTACCACATAAACCATCATTCCCTGAAACCTCAGGTGCACTGGCATTGACAAAGACACCTTGAGTGGGAATAGGGCCACTCAGCTGGTTGTTGGATACATTGACCATTACCAAACTCCTAAGCAACTGAAAACCTGGTGGAATCTCTCCTGACAGATTGTTAGAAGACAGATCAAGAAACTCAAGCAAGCTGAGGTTTGTCAGGTCCACAGGGATCTGCCCACTTAATCTGTTCATCGCCAGATTCCTGCCATTCAAAAGTCACATTTGATCATCAGAAAATGGAATTGGTCTCTCAAACAGACACTAAAGCAGACTCCAGACTCAACCTGTCAGACTGGAAATTTGTGAATAGAGCCTCAAGCATCCAACACTCTGTTGTAGCCATTTTTTCATAATTTTCCCTCTTCTACCATTTGTACTTAGCACAACAGTCAAGCAGGCAGTTGAACACTTGATGTAAACTCTATAACCAATCAAGAGCTAGTCATTGAGATACCTTTCTCACCTCATGTAGAAGATCTGAAACATTCTATTCTTTGTGCTTACAAAGCTCACAGTCAAGACAACCAAAACAAGTCCTATCTGCTAAATGAAAATGGCATATCTCACAAATTTGGTTGAAGGCAGTAGGACTTACAGGTTAAGGAGCGCACTGCAGTTCCCAATCTCTGACGGGATTGGACCACTGAGCATGTTCTGATGCAAGTCAAGCACATTTAGGTGAGCAGCATTGCCCAAAGTTGGTGGGATGCTTCCATTGATGAAATTCCTGCTCAGATCAAGATACACCAAAAAGGGCAGACCGCCAAGCTCCCATGGAATCTGCAATGAAAGTGAATTGGCAGAGAGGTTTACAGCCACCAGATTGGAGCATTGTACAAGCTGTCCTGGTATGGGTCCCTCCAATCTGTTCCCAGAAATGTCCAGAAACTGCAGAAAGGTACAATTCCCTGAGCTTATACTAGGAATGCTTCCTGTCAGGGAATTTCCTGAGAGTGCTAAGAACTGTATATTTGGGGCAAGAAGCTGGGATGGTATGTCACCAGACAGGTTATTGTGGCTTAAATCCAGAATCCTCAGCTGCATGCATCCACCTAGCTCCACAGGAATGCTACCTGAAAGCAGGTTCCCAGAAAGGTCCAACTCTTGGAGCACATATAGTTGCCCAAGTGAAGCTGGCACAAACCCTGAAAACTGGTTTTCTGAAAGGTCTAAAACTTGTAACCTGCTCAGACTTCCAAGCCATGTTGGAATACTCCCTGATAACATGTTGCTGCCAGCATTGATGAGAGTTAAAGAGCTCAAGTTCTGTAGCTGCACTGGCAGTGTCCCTGTCAAACTATTCTTACTAAAGTCAATAGCCACCAAGCTACTGCAAGAGAAGAGTCCTGAAGGAATGCTGCCTGTGAACTTGTTGCCCATGAGACTGAGGCTTGTTAGGTTCTGTAGGGATCCAATCTCTCCTGGGATAAGTCCAGATAGAAAATTCTGTGAAATGTCAATACTATTGATTTTTGAAAGCTGTCCAATACCCCAGGGAATATCACCTGAGAACTGATTTGCTGCAAGGTTCAAATGTGTGAGCTGAACACACGAACTGAGAGATGAAGGAATGGAGCCATTGAGGATGTTGCGAGCTAGTGAAAGAAAGACAAGATTCTGGCAATTGATGAAGAAGGCATCTGGCATAGCCCAAGAAAGGAGATTGTTTGACAGGTCAAGAGTTGTGAGACTCCCACTACTGCCACTAGTGAAAAAAGAAGGAATGGCACCCGACAATGCATTGTTGCTCACGTTGAATGTACTCAGCATCAACAGCTGTGCAACTTCAGTGTCAATACTTCCTGAGAAATTATTATATGCCAGGGTCACTGTTTGAAGCTCTGCCAACTTCACAAATCCTCTTCCAATCTGACCTCCCAATGATAGCCCTACCAGAGTGAGATCTGTAACCCTGCAATCAGATGGAGCTGGGTTACGTTCTTGCAACGACAGACAACATACACTGAGAAGGCTCAATCTTGCATTCCTTAAAAACCTGACCTAATTTTTCCTTTGTATTTGGAGGTTCCTTACCAAGCAGAACCTTCATCGCAGATGATGAGGCACCCATTACCAAACATAACCTTATTGCAAAATTTCAAGTTAGGTCAGGTTTTTTAAGTAGGTGAATGGCAAGTCACATGGGATATTCTGTTGTTTTGGCTCGGGAACTTGAACTACCGCCCTCGTTCCGATGCCCTTTAACATAATACCCCCTGGACCTGCCATTCACCTATACCGAACTTCGCAAACAAAAGAAACAACCCTCATGATTTAAGTCTTACTGGAGGCTGACAATCGCTGCAAAGTGAAAGTCCTTAACCCGGTGCTTCATATAACTTCGTATTTCGAAAGAGAGACTCGAGAGAGAAAGAAGAGTCCTACCTGCCAGTCACGTCGTCACAGGCGATGCCAGTCCAGTTACAGGGACTGGCATCATCCTCTTGCCACGACTCTAACACACCGTGCGGGTCCTGCACACCTGCCTTGAACGCCATGAGACCTAGGATGTCATCGCTCATGGGCACCATAACTGCACCGCACTGAATCACCACCACCAGCAAGCTCAGCAGAGCCAGCCCCCACCACCACGCGTTCAAAACTCCAATCGTTCTCATACTTGCAACATATAAAAGTCCCCCGTAATAATACTCTTCTCCTTCAGCAACCAGCTCAAAAAACCAGCTTCTGTAAGCTCACAACCTCCTGCCTCCCGAACCAACTGTAGTAACTTCTTCTACTGCTCGCCTTCTCCCACCACCTCTCCGCAAAACTCTCAGCTGAACGAATGCTTGAAGCCAGAGTTCCGCCACACCCACTGCCACATTCTTCAACAAACCCAACTGTTCCTACATCTCCTTTCTTCAGGAAAAAAAAAGAAAGACATCAAAATGCAGGTACAATTGGGCAAAACAAGTAGAAAGCAAGAGCCATACGTCGAAGGAGCTTCACGCTACTTATGAAGAAGAAAAGCAGTGACGGACGGACAAGTCTCATCATGGGTTTGCGCGCAAATACCGTACTTCAGTTCCGCCGGTAATGAAAGCCTGAGCAATATGCTTGATGAGCGCAACAGGCTACGAGGGCAACTGGCAGAGCTCACACTTAAGACACAGTATGCGTAAGTACATGTGTGCATTTACTGTCTCCGTGCCTCTCTCGCGCCCGCGCGCTCTCTCTCTCTCTCTCTCCGCACTGTGTAGGCTCTGAGAGTGTGCACTGCAACAGGAGTGGTGCGATTTCCGACGTAACCTTTTTTGGGCGAAATTGAAAATGAGATTTTCAATAGCCATAAAAATCTCATTTTAATTTCGCCAAAAAATCCTCAATTCCGACGCAGCCTTTTTTCAGCGAAATTTAAATAAATTTTCAATAGCCATAAGAATATCATTTTAATTTCGTCGAAAAAATCTCAATTCCGACACAGCCGTTGTTCAATGACATTCAAATGAAATTTTCAATAGTCATAAAAATATCATTTTAATTTCGCCAAAAAAATCTCAATTCCGACACAGCCTTTGCTTAGTGACATTTAAATGAAAATTTTCATAGCCATAAAAATCTCATTTTAATTTTCGCCAAAAAGATCTCATTTCCAGCGCAGCTTTTTTAAGAGAAATTTAGATGAAATTTTCAATAGCCATTATAATATTAGGTTTTAAGAAAAAACACCATATTTCTATACATAATTCAATTATTTTAACCAAAAATATAAAAAAGATGTTTAAAAATGTTGACTTTTGTATTTTTCTTGTAGCCAAATTTGGCTACCTCTGGATTGTCACTTTGGCTACACCATGAAAGTGACCCAAAAAGATTTGTCAATTAACGGACCTATTGAACATGGCCGTTAGAGGGGCTAAAAGGATCACAATTTCTACCTTCTTAGTCCCTTACTTATTTACTTTATTTAAGCTGCCAATCTAATGGAGTTTTGGGCAACTACATGTCATTTATCAGCTATCAATATGGGAATGAAATACATCTCTCTTAGAACATTTCTTACCATAATGATATATCTCCACAACTTTATATAGTTCATGCCTCGGGGACCCAGGCATTTAATTATATGAATGTAATGAATGAGATGATCAATGTTAACAAGTAGTGAACACTTGGGCTGTGTGCTATTGCATATTAGCACTAACCATGAAATGGTGAAAAAAATGAGTTGGTTTTGTGAAAATTGTGTTTCATTCAACTATTGAATAACAACATGCAAATTGATGTAAAAAATATTAAAATTTTGCTCATCACTTCCACCATTTGTGACTATGATGTTGAATTAAAAAGTAGCTCTCAAAACAGAGAGATCCATAAAAAAACCAACTTTGTATAATCCTTTGTATGGCCTTCGACATTACATCTGAAATCATCAAGGTAAAAAACCATACAAAGGATTATGCAACTCCAAATTTCTTGTCACCAAAATTGATATGAATTTTATATGAAAAGCATGTCAAATTCTAAAATGTAATCAATCCCAACTTCAAATTAATTACAACAATTGATCACTTCAAGCTAAAGGAATAATCCTTATTTAATAAAATCTAAATGTACCATGAATCAAAGTTCAAAGTTATCTATCTCTTTTAACTCATCTTCCAACATTCCACACAATGACAATAACCACCATATCAAACCATAATTTGCATTTTTTTCCATTTGTATTAATTAAAAAACTAAACCTTAATTTGCATTCACAAATACAACTCAGACAAGTCATGAAGCAATAAAGGAATAGAATGAGCATTGGAGGAAACCTTTTCATGTTTCATTATCAGCTGGTCTGGTAAACAGTAATATCTCTTGAACTTTCATACCAACCAGATGCAACAATTGAACCCAATATATTAATAGGTATATACCAAATTGATATGGTCCTTATCATTATTGCCTATGCTATATTGTGTTGTATATCAGCCAACAAGCTATCTTCTTGCCAACAATGGCCAAATCCCTCTAATTCATGGCAAAAAGTTGCAAGTCCTTCAAACCCAAACCATAATAATCCAATGAAAGAGAGATTTGTGGGAAAACACAGATGACAAATGCATATATGTTCTATAGATTTCATCTAAATATGATCACCTTATTTCCTTCCATTTGACAACATTTCTTTTGCAGGGCCAACAGCCACCAGCATCCTTTAGAAGCTTGTTATGACATTATCATCACTCATTTTGTGGATGAACCCCAACTAAGTTGATTATTAAATTTTTGGTTTCTTTGATTATGGAAAGATGGCAGGTAAAAGCCTTACAAACCCCCCTCTCTGCCAACCCTCACTTGTTTTCTTTATATGTATAATGAAGTCTCTAAAGTTTGAAAAGTGATTTTCTTTTAAAACAAAATACTGAAGCCTTGTGGTCTGGGGAAAAGCTTTGGATTAATCCAAGGTTAAATAGTGTTAATTCACAATATATAATTACATTTTTTTAAATATCCAAATATTATGATTCCACTTGTGTTAGTTCTTACTTTCATTATTTATATATGTATTTATACATTGTACAATTAGATAAATTGTTATTCTTAAATACCTTCAATCGTGGGGAATGTAATGTAATATATAGAATCATTAGTTGCGATGCATGTGGTTTTCATTATGGGTGTTGCACTTGCATCCATCTTGAGGATTTATGCAATCATAATTTGTAGAAAGAACTAATCATGAATGAGCATTTTGTCATCAATTTTTTTTTAATTTCAAAAAATATATGAACATTCTTACAATCGCAAGTTGGCCACCCAAAAATTTTAATTATTCATTTTAAAAAGCATTACGGGAATTCTTGCAATCACAATTTGCAATAAAAATAAATTTTAATATTTTTTTTTAAAATCATCATGAATTAACATTTTTCAATCGCAATGTGCAAGGGAAAAAAAAAACTCATTAAGAGGATTCCTATAATTGCAATTTGCAAATTTTTTAAAAAAAATCATGATTTCTACAATCATAATTTATTTTAGAAAGATTATCCTTAAAATTCCTACAATCACAATAATTAGAAAAAAAGAGAAATTCATTAAGAGGATTTTTGCAATTGTAATTTTGTAAAATAAAACTTTTCATAAGGAATATTTCTACAATCCCAATTTTCAAAAAAAAATCTTTAGGAGTGAACATTTTGTAATCATAATGTGCAAAAATAAATTCAACAAGATTATTTTTCCCATCACAATTGAAGAAATTCATTGAAAGGATTCATTCAAATTAAGAATTTATCATATAAAAACACAATCCATCACAATTCAACATAAATAACATGGACATGAAAAGCCACATAAATTGCACTTTATCATGTCTATATATATAGTTGTATTGGAAAAAGGGGTTAAGTAAATAAGCTTGAAATATGTAGGTATGAATGACACAAAGACACACACATAATTATTATATGGACTTTACATGAAAACTACTAAAGAATATGTGAGAAAAAAAAAAAAATAATGATAAAAGAAGTGGAGATTTTGAAATGGAATAATTATAAAATAATACTTGGGTTGGTTTGGCAACAAGGTGTTTTTTCTTATGATTCTACCAGTGTCTTTGACCTTTTTTTTAAAGTATGCGGGCTCATTGTTCAAGGTCATGTTCCACCTTTAGTATCGTGTTTGTTTTTTTCATTTCAACTCATAGCATTGGAAAAGTAGTATGGAGGCATGCATCCCATTACAATCAGTGAAATGACCTATCATCTAATTGCTTAGACTCTAACTATTTAGTTTAAATATACTCTAGTGAAACATTTTAGTTTTCATCATTTTGGTGTAGTGATTCGTGACGGGTGTGAAACAATGGTTCATAGCATTCGAAGGATGTTATATTTGCATCCAGATTAGGCAGTGCTACAAGTGGATGTCCGTAATGCCTTCAATTTTGTGTCAATGTTAACCATTTTTCAAAAGTTACAACTTTGCCCAATTCTCTAGATCAATTTTTTCCATTTGTCCAACAATTTTACGCACGCCCATCCCAGTGTACTTTTCTCAGGATTTTCGACATGGAGATTTCATGATCATTTCATCGAAGTTAAGTACACAACAAGGGGACCCATTGGGAGGAATGTTGTTTGCTTTAGTTCATTTTTGCACTCTTTGCCCTACAACAACAACCCACTTTACTTGTGCTTTCCCTTCCTTGGCAAATGATACATTTATAATAGGTCCTACATTAGATGTAGTCCTTGCATTTTTATGATTATTGCAAGAATTATTAGCATTATGGTTTTCAGTGTAGCCAACGAAATGTGTGGTTTAATCTCCACAAAGGTTGGACCATTTTATATCACTTCCTTTTAATTTTCTTATTCGTAATTTGGGTTTTCGTATTTTGGGCGCAGTAGTGGGATCCGCATCAATCCTTCAGTCATCTGTGGTTAAGGAGCTTCATGAAGATCTTTGGATGCTATTTAATTTCCCTATGATTACAAATCTTCAAACGGCTTTTACAATGTTTTCGTTGTGCTATGCCCAACGTTCGAGCTATTTGTTTTTTACAATGTTTCCATTTCCATGTATTTTGCAACATTACACTGAGTTTGATACCCATGCCATAATTATGTTGGAAATGTTACTTGGTGCAGGATCTTTTGGTGGTTCTATCAGTCCCCTAACTTGTCGTCACGCCACTCTTCTTGCTTCTTCAAGCAAGCTTGGGCTCCCTTTTGTGGTTTGGACTATTTCCCCCACATTCTTGGGGTGTTGACCACTAATCACTTTTACACTTATCACCATGCCTCATAAATTTGTGTGTTCGCACAAATCAAACAAAATGTTAATTTGTGCACACCACCTTGACCAAAGTTGTGCGTCCATGGATTTTTCTGATTATAACACCCCTGGGGCAAAAAATGTCTTTTATTGTTGTAGTGCATGGATGGGTGGCGTTTAGTGCTTATAAGATCTAAATTTGATTCATCTACTTATATTGGAATATTCCTTCCAACATTAGATCGGTCATGGATGAGTGATTGTCGTCCATTTCCCATTTCAAAATGGAAAAATTCGATTCAACCAACGTCATGTTCGGGAACGCCATTGCCAGCTTGTCGCAAAATTGGCACAACTGATTAAAAGGGACATTGATCTTGTCCCATGCCTCATTGAAAGACACCGTGTGCTTGTACGAATCAATGATCTGTTTGATGTGTTGGTCGTTCTTGTACTGCCTGATCACGTCACATTGCTCGACTTCGATCTTGTTGATCTCTTCTTCGGACTAGAAATGATCAAGACGAGGCCATACACGTTTAACACGTCCAATATGAAGTGTTGTGGCACCACCTTGATGAGCTCATGCGGCACAACAAACGGTGCATTGAGCATGCTTGCGTTGTTGTTGCCATCTCGCTCGGCCTTAATGCGATCGCATTTAGTGACAATGAACATGGCGAACCGGGCAATCTACAACACCACGTCCTTTTGGTTATCCTTGTCAAAGCCCTATAGCACTCCTAGCTGAACGACCTTTGATCTTTAAAATGTTCAATGATGTGCTGGTGTTTAACGCACCAATCACCATCAATGATGTGCTGTTGTTTAACACATTAATTGTTGTTGACGTAGAACTTGTTTTCAATGTATTCCTTGTTGTCATCGATTTCAATGATGCCCTTGACTTTGAACATACTGATCAATAGGTCCTTGAAGAGTCCGATCTTGATATTCTGCTCGATGATGATGAATGATCGGTTTTGCAACTAGACGATGGTCTTGTTGATTTTGTTGATTGTTAGCGTGATGGCGAATGTGATTGTCCACCACTTGGTCGATGGTGACTTAGAGTGCACATGGGTGTCTGTGTGCTCGATGATCTGTCGTCGACACGAAATGTAGAAGTTGAACGTGTCGTTGAAATGCACCCACCAATTCATCTTCTTTGGGCACATCTCGCCGTTCATATCCATGATGAGCTTCTCCTAGCAACACAGGTGCACGCACCACTTGTAGACAACTTTAATCCACTGCCCATCTTGAAGCAAGGCAACCATGTTCTTGATGACATTGTCAATCCAATGCGACACACACCAAATGCACAGCACCAAAAACTTGGTGGCTTGTTCGACACAAGTCACGACACCATGATGGCATCTGGTCATTATGTTCTCACCATTGATCAACACGAACATGAGCTTGGCATGCTAGATCGTCATCGCATCGTTCAACACATAGAAGCGGGCTATTAAGTTGAAAATGTTTTCGGTAACGTGTCGCACAAACATTGGGATGGCGACCAGGTGTAGATTGAACATGACGCCACCGATGTAGATGCGAATGCGCATGTCAAAGAACGAATTAGTACGATGCATGCTACCATCCCCGACGACCGAGAACGCTGAGACCGACAAATGTAACAACAGATCTGCGATCTTGTTCAAGTTGGTGGTGACCAAAGTGCGAATGTATTAGCCAACATTATGATCATTCATGTTGCCCAACTTCTACACTTTAAGGTGATCCTTGACGTGATGGATTGTAGTAATAGTTTGTCGAAACATGCCGCACCCAAACTAGTCGATCGCTAGGAAGAAACACGCGTTGTTTAAGATGTCAACTGTGTACATTTTGTTATCCTCATTGAACTTGAATAGTTTCATTGCGTTGCACTTGAAAGCGATATTCTTCTCCACCTTCTTGCAGATTCGCTCCATGTTCATGTGTTGGGCCTCCTCGTCCTCCTTGTTGACCTCATCAATGTTAATGAGGATTTGATTGTCGTTGTAATAAAATAGTTCCTTGATGATGATGTCGACAATTGGCAACAAGATAGTGAAGCGGATGATGTTATGGCTAGTGTTGATGTACATGTGCATCACTTTTGTGCACTAGACTTTGCTATCAAAGTATGCCTCATTGCCATCAATAGAAAGCTCATTGTACTCTTCCCATGTTTCGACATGTTGTTTCAAGCACAACAAATAATGTTACTTAATGAATGGTGTTTTGAAATAATGAATATTGTTGGTCAACTTATTATTGCAACTTGCTGACTTGACGTCTTGACTGCGATACACACAGAACAAGTAGCGCATGCCCATCACAACTGGCGTATTGCCTTTCTTTTTGAACTCAACAATCTCAAAGCCAAACTCCAACACACGCTTGTGTTAGAATGGCATGGTGTGTTTGGTCAACTTAAACATGGCGATAACACAAGCTAGTCTACTTTTGGTCTAAGACCTCCACGTACTCACACACACTACTACGACCCTCTTGGTGTGCTTGGAAGTATGAAAATGTTCCAAGAGCCCAAAAAATACATGCAGTGGCACGATATGCACTTCCTGCCACCCTATTATTGCCTGAGACACACATTACGCGCATATGTCTTATTTTGTGCACTAACACAACCCTTATTTGGTGCACTTTGTGCACCTAAAAATAGAATGCACAAATTTATGAGGCCTACTTATCACTCATTTCCAATAGGATGATTGCCCTATTCTTTAGGATGTAATAACACATGTTGAAACTAACATTTTTTCCTTTTAAAGGGCATTATAAGATGTCCAAGCCATGTTACCCCAAGTTGTCTATTCTTAGGTCCCACCCTTTGAAAGCCTAGTGGTTCAATCTTATCCCTAATTACAAACTTATTTGGTAGATTGTCTACATGAATAAGAGTTTGTTTCACTTCTAGTAAACACGCCTTCAAATATTGTGCAAACACGTCTTTGTTCATGTGCAGGTCTAAGGGTAAGCACTTGGTTATTAGTTCGTCTTACCACACTTGCATTTTGTTTATCCTCAACCCATTTTTTTACAACACTGTGTAGTTGTCTTGGCTTGCAACATTTTACAATCACCCATTTTTCATGGTGTCAATGTGGTCATACCATTAACAATCTATGTACCCATTTACTTCGATGCTTCTACAAAAATGAATGTACAACAGCCCACAACACATTTCGGGATATTGTTGCAACTATTGCTTTAGAAATTCGAACACATGTTCAAAAGGAGGTATCCCACCTTTTCCTTTGCCACACCTTATAATGAGTGAATATCCTTATCACCAAAGACGAATTTTGAATTTTGATGGATGTTGTCATTATTGATCCAACTTGCATAGATATGGTGCAACGAGCATCAACAACAATAGCACATGCAACAATGATGTCTACTTAGTAGAAGACATGATCATACACCAAATGAGCGCCAAACAATGATCTCATTTCTTTTGCTAATGAAACATATGGGTGTTTTTATTTTTGTTTTGCTTCATTTCTAATCGTTTGTGCACAAACCACTATTGTGCATCATTGATAGTTTTATTTAATCTCTTTGTGTTTGTTTCTTATTATAAATTGTGCATGTCCATAATTTTGTAATGTGTGCAAGTCATAGCGATTCTTTAATGAGCTACTACACTTGGTCAATTCTTCATCTTTTGCACACATCATAGTTAGTGCACCTCTATCACTAACCAATTTGTGGTAGACAACAATTTTTTCATCTTAAGTCTTTTTTTGTTATCGTTGATCGTCATTTCATAGCCATGGGTCTTATTCACATAAAGTTTTTCCCTTGTTTTTGTTGATTGTTTATTTTTGTTTTTTCCTCTGGGTTATACTTATGCTCTCATTTGCCTTGTAATTTTGATGGATGGGTTCCAATCCTTTATTTTTAGATACATGTTTTTTTTCTTCTTTTTGTTTTGGTCATTAACTTTGGTAGCAATAATAATAATATTTTAGAATTAAACACTATATTAAATAATAAAGCTAGCTAGTGTGCTTGAGAATGTTTTTCAAATTTTGGGCATGGTATTTTTCAAAATTTTCAATAAACTCAAATGTAATTAATTAGTGTTTAACCAACCTAGGTACTATGGTAATTATTTTAGGGCCTAATGGCATAAACATACATACATGATAATAAAGAATTATGTGAACAACTTGAAACCATAGACTTTGAATAAATCCA
>Ga0116231_10005636_pt1 | contig 24521 bp, 22 predicted proteins | sample S1TSphgellanicum_2_FD_89695 | JGI IMG/M metagenome (GOLD analysis project Ga0116231, IMG submission 89695) | Host-associated microbial communities from peat moss isolated from Minnesota, USA - S1T2_Fd - Sphagnum magellanicum MG | ecosystem: Host-associated > Plants > Peat moss > Unclassified...
CACACGAATCGGCGCCACGACCTCATCGCCGTGCGCATCGAGGATCCGCGCGAGCGGGAACTGCCCGATGTCGGCTGGCTGGCACTCGAGGACGCCGAAACCGGCGACATCGTCGAAGTCGATACGGGCAACGCGATCGTGCGCCGGCGCTTCAAAGAGGCGTCTTTGGAGCGCAGCCGGCGCCTGCTCGGAGGTTGCCGCGCGGAGGGCATCGATGTGCTGCAACTGCAGACCGATGCGCCCTATTTCCCCGCCCTGCAGCGCTTTTTCAAGATGCGGGAACGCAGACGGTCATGAGCATGCGCCCTGATCGGTCGCGCGGCGCACTGGCGACCGCCCTGATCGTGGTCGTCGCCACGGCGGCAGGAGCCGGTCCCGCATCGGCACCGGTCGAGGATATTCGCGACATTCGCGCGCCACGAGCCGACGCGCCCGAATGGCTCCTGCCCATGGTCGTCGCTACGGTGGTGCTGCTCGCCATACTCGGGTACCTGCTGTGGCGCCGGCGGCGCCGCTCGCTCGCGCCGCTGTCGCCGCTCGCGCACGCGGAGCGCAGGCTAGAGGCGATCCGCCGGTTGATGACGCCGGCAGACGCGCCGCGCTTCGCGGTCGAGGTCTCGGCGGTCGTGCGTGAATACATCGAGCAGCGTTTCGGTGTCGGGGCGACTTTGCTGACGAGTGAGGAGTTCATGCGTCGTTTGCTTGCCTCCACCGACCCGACGCTCGTGCGCCAGCGCGGCCGCCTATTGGAATTCCTGCGCCAATGCGACATCGCCAAATTTGCGGGCCGAGCGCCAACGCTGGAGTCCATGCAGACGCTGCACGGCGAAGCGTACCGGTTCGTGCAGGAAACGGCCGGCCGCGAGGAGACGGATGACGCGCTTCCTGCAACCTGAGTGGTTCTGGCTGCTGACGCTGTTGCCGCTCGTGCTGCTGTGGCGCGGTCGGCGCGGACCCGTCGCGGCGGTCGAGTATTCCAATGTCGGACTCGTCCGGGAGCTGGCGCGGGTCGGTCGGAGCCGGGTCGGCGTTCCGACGTGGTTGTTCACGATCTTGGCGGCCGTGCTCATGATCGTCGCGCTCGCAAGACCGCAACGCGACCGCAGTTACAGCGAAACGACCGCCAACGGCATCGATATCGTGATCGGCTTGGATGTGTCGGGCTCCATGCGTGCGCTCGATTTTCTCATCGACAACCGCCGCATACCGCGCGTCGAGGTGGTCAAGGCGGTGGTCGCCAAATTCATCGAGGAACGGCCGGATGACCGCATCGGCCTGGTTGCCTTTGCGGGCGTACCGTATCTGGTCGGGCCGATCACGCTCGATCATGATTGGCTGCAACAACGTCTCGAGGGTGTCGATATCGGCGTCGTCGATGACGGCACGGCAATCGGCTCGGCGATCGCCGCGAGCGTCAATCATTTGCGGGCGAGTGAGGCGAAATCGAAGGTTGTCATCTTGCTGACCGATGGCGAGAACAATTCCGGCAAGATCGCGCCGCTATCGGCGGCCGAAGCGGCCCACGCGCTCGGCATCAAGATCTATACGATCGGTGTGGGCGTGCGCGGCAAGGCGCCGATCGAGGTCAAGGACCAGGCGGGCAAAACGCATACGATCCTCGCGCCGGTCGACGTCGATGAGGAATCCTTGCAGCGAATTGCCGTCGAGACGGGTGGCCGGTTCTACCGCGCGACGGACACCGATTCGCTGCGCAGAATCTACGAGCAGATCAACGTGATGGAGAAAACGCCGCATACGACCCAGCGCTTCGAGCGCTACGAGGAGCTGTATCGCTGGGCCTTGATTCCGGCCTTGGCGATCATCGCGATCGGCGCGATTCTGCAGACGCTGCGGCGGCGCGTGCCATGAGCTTCAGTGACCCCCGGTGGTTGTTGACGATACCGACGCTGGGTGCCGCGCTCCTCTGGCTCTGGCATCGCCACGATGTCCGCCAAGAGGCGGCGCTCGCCCGGTTCGTGTCGCCGCATTTGCGCGGGCCCTTGACGCGTTCCGTATCCGTGCTGCGGCGCCGCTTACGCCGCGGACTGTTGCTGGCGGCGCTTGCCTGCCTCGGGGTGGCGCTTGCAGGACCTTTGCTGGGCTATCGCTGGGAGCTGATCGAGCGTCGCGGCAGCGAGATCGTATTTGCGGTCGATACCTCGCGCAGCATGTTGACCGCCGACGTGCGCCCAAATCGCCTGAGTCGGGCGAAACTTGCGGTCCAGGATTTTGCCGCGCAGCTCGACGGCGATGCGGTCGGTATCGTCGCCTTTGCGGGCAGCGCATTTCTCAGTTGTCCGATCACGCTCGACTATCGGGCCTTCGACGAGTCGCTTAATGCGCTCGATACCCAAACGATCGCGCGCGGCGGCACGAACATCGCCAGCGCGATTGCCGAAGCGCGGCGTGCATTTAGCCGTCGTCCGGACAGCGATCGAACCTTGATATTGATTACCGACGGCGAAGACCTCGAGGGCGATGCCGTGGCGGCGGCGCGAACTGCCGCACAGCAAGCGCATCTGAAAATCTATACGGTCGGCGTCGGAACCGTATCCGGAGATCTCATCAAGCTCCCGGCGGAGGCGGGCGGTGGCTATGTCGTGGATGAGAATGGCGCGCCGGTCAGATCCCGCCTCGATGAGGAAAAGCTGAAGGCGATCGCCGCCGCGACCGGCGGCTTCTATGCGCCGCTCGGTGCCGGCGGTGAGGGCTTACAGCTGATTCATCAGACGCTGCTCGGCACGATCGACAAGCGCGAGCAGACGTTTCGGCAGCGACGCGTCGCCATCGAGCGCTACCAGTGGCCACTCGCAGCGGCCCTCGTGCTGCTGTTGGTGAGTCTCATGATCGGTCCCGGCCGGCGTGCGCGCGCGCGTGTACCTGCAGCGGCAAGCCTCGTGATGCTGTCGGTCCTGATCGTGTGCGGCGCGTGGCCGAATTCGCTCGTTCGTGCCGCGACCCCGAGCACGGCGACGACGAGTGCACCCGGTGTCCCGGCAAGCGCGGGTGTCGGTGTGGGTGCCGCGGCGAAGCCGGCCTCAGAGTTCAAATCCGGTACGCAGGCCTACCGCGCCGGACAGTTTCCGCAGGCGCAGCAGGCGTTCGAACAATCGATCAAAGGGGCACCGTCGACCGATCCGAAGCGACTGCGCGACCAGCAAGACGCCTACTATAATCTCGGCGACACCCTGTATCGGGCCGGCCAGAAGCGCGAGCAATCGGCACCGCAGGAAGCGATCAAGCTGTGGACTGATGCCGTGAAGGCTTACGATACCGCCTTGCAACTGCGTAGTGACGATGCCGATAGCAAGTACAATCGGGATTTCGTGCAACGAAAAATCGATGCATTGCGGCAGCAGCAGAGTCCACCGCCGCCATCGCCATCGTCATCGAAGTCGCAGCCGCAGTCCTCACCGCCGTCACCAAAATCCAATGGCGGCGCGCCGCCGAACCCACCGCCCGCCGCAAACGGCGGCCCAGGGTCCGGGGGGGCGGCGCCCTCGCCGGGCCAGATGAGCCGCGAGGAAGCGACCCAGTTGCTCGACGCCGCGAAGGGCGAAGAACGTGCGGGGCAGGCTGGGGGCGCCGCGCAGGCGCGCGGCCAGCCGCCCGACAAACCGTTCAAGAATTGGTGACATGAAGCCGAACGAGCGCCTCGGCAGGCAAGTGTCCACCTGGCTGGCGGTCCTCATGAGCGCGGTCATCGCGCTCCTGGCGCTGCCCGTCCACGCCGCGCCGCAGGTCTTGAGTGCGACGCTCAATCCCTCTGAGATCACGATCGGTCATACCGCGTTGCTCACGATCACGACCTTGGGTAGCAATGCGGACGACGTCCTCTTGCCATTCGTCGGGGGCTTGGAGTTTCGTACCGTGAGTCAATCGCGTCGTGTCGATACGGCCACCGGGGCGACCCGCACCACGCTCGTCGTGCGGGTCACGCCGCAGATGGCCGCCACCTTTTCGATTCCGCCGCTCGCGGCGAATCTCGGACCCCTGACCCTGACGGTCGACCCGGACCGTCTCGTGGTCGATGCCTCTCCGTTGCCCCACAAGACGGCGCCACCGCGGGTCGTGCCGCGCGCCATGGCCGACGGAGGCATTCAGCTGATGGCCGACGGCGCAGCCTTCGTGCGGCTCGGTATACCCAGGCGACAGGCCTATGTCGGCGAAAATATCCCTATCGAGATCGAGGTCGGCGGACGAGCCGGCGCCGTGACTTCTCTCAATGGTCTGCCGACCTTGACCGGCGGTGACTTCACGCTCGACAACCTCTCGCGTCAGCCGGAGCGTGCGATTCGCAGCATCGACGGCCGGCAATTTACGGTGCTGATCTGGCACAGCGTGATCGCGCCGGTCAAACAAGGCGTCTTCCCGTTCTCCGTCGAAGTACCGCTCACGGTCAAGTTCAGCACGCGGCCGAAGGCCGAGGCTCGCTTCGACGCACTCATGGGCGACCCCTTCCTGCAAAATTATTTTGGACCGACCGTGACCAAAGAGGTCAAGATCTCGAGCCCGCGCGCGGAATTGACGGTCCTGGCGCTGCCCACCGAGAATCGCCCCGCGGACTTCAGCGGCGCGGTGGGAACCTTTGCCATTTCCAGTGAGCTGTCGGCCGTCGAGGCCGCAGCGGGTGATCCGCTGAACTTGCGCCTGCACGTGACCGGCTCCGGCAATTTCGATCGCGTCGATGCCGCCATGCTGGGATCTCTGCCTGGTTGGAAAACCTACCCGCCCCGCTCCTCGTTCAAGGAGAGCGATACGCTCGGCGACAAGGGCGAGAAGATTTTCGAACAGACGCTCATCGCGTCGCGTCCCGGCGTGCAGACCTTGCCGGCACTCGCCTTTAGTTTTTTCGATCCCAGCACGGGGCGCTACGCAACCGTTCGCAGTGCGCCGCTCACGGTCACGATTGCCAAGTCGCTCGCCGACACGAGCTTGACGGCGCCTGCTTCGGGTGCGGTTGCCGGTGTCGCCGGCGGATCGGCTGCGGGCGCGGCATCCGGCGATGCACCGGCCGCCGGTATGCGGCCCGACCATGTGCTCAGCGCGAGCAGCGCGGATTCATTACGACCGCCGTACCTGAGGGCGCCGTTTCTCGCGACCTACTCGCTGCTGAGCGTGGGATTCAGTGCTGCCTATTTACGGATGCGCCGCCGGGCGACGCAGGCGCGCCGCGTCGCTCCGCGCACGGGCCGCCGCGCCGCGAAGGCGATCGCCCAGACTCGCGCGCAGTTGCAAGCCGCCGCGGCGCAGAGTCCACAAGCATTTTTCGCAAGCGCGCGCCGGACACTGCAAACGACCCTGGCGGCGCTCTGGCAGCTGTCACCGGAAGAAATCAACGTGCAGGCGATCGACGTGCGCTTGGGCGCCGCCGGCCGGGAGTTGCGCGAGTTGTTCGAACTCGCCGACGAGGTGCGCTATTCCGGACGCGCGCCGAGTGCCGCCGACTACTCGCGTTGGACGCAGGTGGTCGTAAATCAGTTGAACGGGGAGGGCGCGGCGTGATCAAGTGCTATGGGCTCGGCGCAGTGATGCTGGCGATTGTCGTGTTGGCAGCGGGTGCGCGGGCGCAGTCCGTGACGGCAGCGGGCTTCTCCGCCGAGGGACTCTACAATCTCGCGAACTCCTATGATCGTGCCGGCAAACCCGGTATGGCGATCCTCAATTACGAGCGAGCCCGCTTGCTTGCGCCCAACGATCCGGATATCGACGCGAATCTGCAGGCAGTTCGCCTCGCCAGCGGCTTGCCGGCGGAGCAGCCGGCGTGGTTTGAGCGCGCAGCGACCCTGATAAGGCCGGCCGTTGCCGCGTGGCTCGGCGTGCTCGGCCTGCTCGTCGTCGGAGTCAGTGCATTGTGCGGGTTGCGCACCATGCAGCTGGCCTGGTTGCGCCGCGTCGGCCTGCTCCTCGGCCTGCTGCTCATCGGCTCGACGGTCGCGAATGGCCTCGTCCTGTGGCCGAGGCTGCAACGTGCGATCGTATTGGTTACCGGCACGCCGGTCCGCGCGACTCCGGCACCGCTCGGGGAATCCCTGTTTACCTTGCCCGAGGGCGCGACCGTCACGATGCTGGGCGAACATCAGGATTTTGTGTTCGTCCAGATCAAGCCCGAGACACGCGGCTGGGTCGCGCGCGCACGCATCGCCACGGTCGTCCCTTAGGCGTTGCAGCTGCAGCGGCGGCGCGCGTCCGCCGCCCCGCAGCTGCGCTTAACGCAGCGACTTGAAGGCCGCACGCACTTCGCTCGCGAACAGTTCCGGTTCCTCCCAAGCCGCGAAATGACCGCCCTTGTCGACTTCATTGAAATAAATCAGATTCCGATAGGCGCGCTGCGTCCAAGTCTTCGGGGCGCGATAGATCTCGCCCGGGAACACGGTTACGGCGACCGGGATCGAGATCTGTGCGGTCTTCTGTGCCGCCGCGCTGAAATTGTTATTGTTATTTTCCCAATAAAGCCGCGCGGACGAGACCGCGCTATTGGTCAACCAATAGAGCGTGATGTCATCGAGCATTTCGTCCCGGGTCAGGGATCGCTCCGGTTCACCGCCGCTGTAGGTCCATTGCGCAAACTTGTCGTACATCCAAGCCGCCAATCCCGCGGGCGAGTCCGACAAGCCATACCCGACCGTTTGCGGTCGGGTCACCATCATGACGCCATAGCCGGCGTTGTTCGTGAAGAACGTGCTCAGGGACGCAAACGCGGCGCCCTCTGCGGCGGATAGCCCATCCGGTGCGGGGTCGCCGGCCGCGATTGCTTTGGCGATTTCCGCAGGAACCGTGGCCGGCATGTTCACGTGGATACCGAGCAGCCCTGGGGGCGCCTGACGCGCCATCGCGTCCGCAATCACGGAGCCCCAATCGCCGCCTTGCGCCACGTAGCGTTGGTATCCCAAGCGCTGCATCAAAACCGCCCAGGCGCGCGCGATGTGATCGGGGTCCCAGCCTGTTTCTTGCGGTCGCGCCGAAAAGCCATAACCCGGCATCGATGGGATGACGACATCAAAAGCATCTTCGGCGCGGCCGCCGTGCGCGCTTGGATTCGTGAGCGGGCCAACCGCCTTCACGAGTTCCAGCACCGAGCCCGGCCAGCCGTGCGTCACAAGCAGCGGCAGCGCGTGGGGATGAGGCGAGCGCACGTGAATGAAGTGTATTTCGACGCCGTCGATCGTCGTCACGAATTGCGGTAGTGCATTCAATTCTGTCTCTACGCGCTGCCAGTCGTAGCCCGTGCCCCAGTATCGAACCAAGGACTGGAGTTTGGCGAGCTGCACACCTTGGGATTGGTCTGCGACGGTCTCCTTGTCGGGCCATCGCGTCGCGCGAACCCGATGGCGCAGATCATCGAGCGCGACTTGCGGGATGGCGATATGAAAGGGATGAATGCTGCGGTCCTCGCTCGAACCGGCCGTCGCGAACGCGGGCGCAGTCAGCAGAGCAAAGCCCAGAATACTCGCGATCGACGCGAGGCCGTTGATTCGGCGTCTAATGAAAATGGATGATTTCCCAAACACGATACTGCTCCTGGTTGTATGAGTTGAACGGGGTGTTAGGCGCGGATGAACGCCAGCAAGTCTTCGTTGAGGCGCTCCTTCGCTGTCGTACAGAGACCGTGCGAGGCGCCCGCGTAAACCTTGAGGGTGGCCTTCTCGACCAGCTTCTCGGCGAGTAGAGCGGAGGCGGCAATGGGGACGATTTGGTCGTCGTCGCCGTGCACGATCAAGGTCGGCACCCTGATCTTGCGCAAATCCTCGGTGAGATCTGTTTCCGAGAACGCCTTGATGCAGAAGTAAGCGGCCGGAAAGCCGGCCTGCATACCCTGGCGCCAAAAAGCCTGCCGGACTTGTTCCGAGATCTTGGCGCCTGCCCGGTTGTAGCCGTAGAAGGGAATAGTCAAATCCATGAAGAACTTTGCTCGATCGTCGAGGATCGACGCGCGAATCTGATCGAAGGCGGCAAGCGGTGTGCCGCCGGGATTGCTTTCGGTCTTTAGCATCAGCGGCGGCACAGCGCCGATCAGGACCGCCTTCGTGACTCGGTCGTTGCCGTGTCGCCCAATGTAGCGCGCGACCTCTCCGCCGCCCGTCGAATGACCGACGTGAATCGCTCGGCGTAAATCCAGCGCTTGCACGAGCTCGGCCAGGTCGTCGGCGTACGTATCCATGTCGTTTCCCTGCCAGGGTTGACTCGACCGACCATGACCACGTCGGTCGTGAGCGATGCAGCGATAGCCGCGAGAGGCGAGATAGAACATTTGGTCTTCGAAGGCGTCCGCCGACAGTGGCCAGCCGTGGCTGAACACCACCGGCTGTCCGGTGCCCCAGTCCTTGTAATAAATGCTCGTACCGTCTTGCATCGTGATGGTGTTCATTGTTCGCCTGCCTTCGCGTCGACGACGACGACGCGGGAGGCGCCGGCCTCGACCAAGGAGATCAGAACGTCGATGTTGTTGTGCGTCGCCTTCGAGTACGGGCAGGTTCGATGCGCGGACGCGATCAGCTCGCGCGCCTCATCGCGGGGCAACCCGGGCAGATGCACGCTGAGCCTTGCGCGCAGAAAGTATGCGTCCTTGCTCGCACACAGATCGACCTCGGCGTCGATGCTGGTATCGGACGGCATCGCGATTTTCAGTCTGCGTGCCGCGATCCCCATCGCGCCCTGGTAGCAAGCCGACCAGCCCGCGGCAAACAATTGTTCCGGGTTCGTCCCCTGGCCCGGTGCACCGGGAATGGAATACTGGATGTTGAGGCGGCCATCGTTGCTCAGGGACGCGCCGCCGTCGCGGTTCCCAGCGGTACGCACCTTGGCGGTGAAGAGAACTTTTTCAACTTGAGTCATGCGAAGCTCCTGTTACGGCGTTCTAAAGCGATACGCGCGTGTGGGAGCCATCTCAACAAATGCTGTGCCGGGGGCCCATCACACCATGGTATGGACCGATACCTTCGCTGAGGGTCGCGGTGCGTGGATTACACCGGCGCGAGGCACGACCAGTGGGCTTTGTTCAGCTTGCGAGTCCGGGCCAGCTACCTCGCTCGACTCAATCGACGCGCGTCGCCTCATCCGTCGGCAGCAACAGGAAGCCGCCGTCCTCCTGGCCATCGGGAGCGCCGCGGCCGACGATCTCGCCGCGATCGTTGATGCCGGTTGCCGATTCGAGCGTCCAACCCGAGCCGCGCGGTAGCAGTGTGTTCAAGTCTTGAAAGCCGGTCGCGCTCTGCCAAATAAAGGCGCGGTAGGCGTCCGAGTACGGGCCGAAAGCGCCCACGATGATGCTGCAGTCGTTGATCGCCTGCGCGTAACTAGGGCTTTTGGGCGCGAGCGCGATACGAGTCGATTGACCGTTCGCATAGAGCAACGTGCCCGGGAAGGTCTGGATGACGATCGTGCCGTTTTCACTGGCGGCGACCGCGGCACTGAATCCCTTGGCCGGCCCGATGCGCTCGATGCCGAGCGACGCGCTCCAACGGTAGGCGTAATACCGACCCTGTTCGTCGTAGGCCGCGCCGATCACCTGCGTTTGCGCATCGACGCTGGTCGCCGACCCGCCGCAACAGTTCGGGATGCGCTGCAGGCGGCCGGCCACCCACAGCACGGGCTGCGTTGCCGTGGTCCCCGGGATCTGGGACTCCCCGGCCACGGTATCGACAGCGTTGATGTGATGCGCGCGCGACTGCTCGCCGGGCAAGAGCGTCAAGACTCCGTCGACGACTACAAACGCCTGACGGCGGGTAAAACCACCGTCAAAGGCCGTCCCCACGACGTCGCCACGCTGGTTGATACCGACGGCTTCGGAGTACAAGAATCCCGGTGGCGGCGGCAATTCCTGCAGGCCGCGGGCCTGGGACCAGACCGCGGCACGATGCCGCGGCGTCGTTCCCGCGACTTCGCCCAGGTCATTGATCGCAGCGGGCTGAAGGGGGACGGCGATGACGCGGTAATGCGCGACGCGACAACCCGACGCCGGTGACGGCACCGCCGCAATACCGCCCTGCACGGCGAGGCAGGCAGCAAGCCCCAGGATCCTGCGAGCCGTCATGGCGCGGCGACCCGCGATCAGTTCACGACGTAGGTCCAGTTCAGCACCTGCTGCACCGAGGTCTGTCCGCCGGTGCCACCGGTGAAGCCGACATAGGCAGTCGAGGCGCCCACCGTTGCCGGGATATTGATCGCCTGTGAGGCCGTGAAGCTCGCGCCGGTACCGACGTCGGTCAGCGTCAAACTCAGGGTCGTCCCGTCATACGTCAGATGTGCGTGGAACACGTCGCCGCTATGCAGATTGATGCCGGAGGCGGTCATGTCGAGGGCGGGCACGGAGGGATATGCGCCATTGGTATAGAAGCCCGTCGAATCGACGCCTTCACCGGCATTGTTATACAAGTCGAACTTGACCGCGACACTCGCTCCGAGACCCGCGTAACCCAGCGCACCGCCGGTCTGGCCGACCACATTCGCGCCCGCGTTCTGCAGCACGAACGCGAACCCGTCGGCCGTCTGGGTGCTGGCCGGCGTGATCTGGAAGTTGAAATCCGTCGTGAACTTCTGAACGTTGACCGGTGTCGCGGCCCAGGCCGCACGCGCCTCGGTGCCCCCGCCGTCCGTCAATTGCAAGGCACCGGGGCTCGAACTGGTCAGCGTTGCTCCATTGAGCGTGAGGCCCGCGGCGCTCGCGAAGCCGGTCGGATCATTGATGACCGGAGTGCTTGGTGGCGTCGCGCTGCCGCTCGTATAAGTCCAAGTCAGGATCTCCTGCGTCGCAACCGATCCGCCCGTACCGGCGGTGAACCCCACGTAGGCGCTGTTGCCGCCGACGGTTGCCGGAATGTTGACGACGTCGGTGCCGGTGAAGCTCGCGCCGGTCAGGGTGTCGGTCAATGTCAGAGTCAGCGTCGTGCCGTCATAGCTCAGGTGCGCATGCATCACATCGCCACTGTGGAGATTCACGCCCGATGCCGTGAGATCGAGCGCCGGCACAAACGGCGCCGCGCCGTCCACGAAGAAGCCGGTGGAATCGACGCCCTCGCCGGCGTTGTTATAGAGATCGAATTTCACGGCGATGCTCGTGCCAAGGCCCTGGTAGCCGAGGCCGCCGCCCGTCAAGCCGATCGCCTTGGCACCGGCGTTTTGAATCGTGAACGTCAAGCCGTCCGCAGTGTTCGACGCGGCGGGCGTGATCTGGAAAGTGAAGTCGGTCGTGAAGCTCTGCACGTTGACCGGCGCCGCGTTCCAGACTGCGCTGGTTTGAAATGTCGTGCCGCTCGTGAGCTCGAGCGCGCTGCCGGCCAATACCGTGTTGCCCACCAGGTTCAAGCCGGTAGTGCTCGCAAACCCGTTCGGGTAATTGATCGTGGTACTGCCCCCGCTGCCGGCGGCGGGAGTGACGACGTCCACTGCGATCACGACCACATTACGATTCTTCGGCAGCGTCAGACTCTTGGCGGTCTTGGCGCTGTTCAGTGCCAGGGAGTAGCCGTACACATAGTAAGTGCGAATCTGCTCGGTGCCCGAGCTCGTGATCCGGTAGGGCGTCGACAAGACCTGGCTCTCGCCGCTGTAATTTTGCGGTGTATGCCAGTCGCTGAGACTCTGCGTGATCGTGGTCGTCGTGCCGTCGGTGTAGGTCACGATGAAGGTCTGCGCAGGTTGATTGCCGTTGACGCCCGAGCCCAGCAGCTTGATCGCCGAATAATTACCGGCAGGCAGGGGGATCGTCGTGTTGCTGACCGCATCGAGCGCGCCGGGAGCGCCGAGGTCAAACGTCGAGCCGGCCCAGCTGATCGATGTGCCGAGCACGGCGGAGGGGTAGGAGTTGCCGTTGCCGTCGTAGCCGCCGTCGATGGGAGCAGCACCACTGCTGGTCGCATCCACATCCGCGACACTCGTGAGACTGACGCTCACGGAACCGGCAGGCGGCGGCGGAGGCACGATGGTATAAACGCCGCTGGTCACGGCGCTCGCGGCACTATTCGGGGCTACCGCAATTGCCTGGATCGTTTCGGTCGCGCTGACCGTCAGAGGTCCCGAATAGACCGCTGAAGTAGTCGACGGTGTGGTCCCGTTGGTCGTGTAATGAATGACGGCGCCGCTCGTGCTATCCGAGATCGTGACGGTCTGAGTGCCCGTGTATGAGCCTGGGGCCGGGCTGAACACGGGCGTCGCCGTGGTCGGTGGCGCGACCGCCAGCAAGCCGTAAGCCGTCACGACGCCGACGGTGCCGACGTACACCTTGCCATTGGCGATGATCGGGGTTTGGAACTTGTGCGCCGTGCCCGGGGAGTCGCGGTTATTCGCCGCTTGCGCGCTGTTGTACAGCAGATGGCCGAGATTGGTCGCATCATAGGCGTAGAGCCCGAGACAATACAGGCCGCCACCATCGCAGGTCGAGTCATCGGCGCTGCCGTCGAGCGCCCATAGAATGCCGTTCGTTGTGCCGTTTGCAGAAATCGACGGCGTGGGTGCGGAGAAGGCGAAGGTCACAGCCGTCTTCGACGTCGGTGTCGTGCTGATGGTCGCACTGCCGTTGCTGTTGAACGTCACCGAGTACGCGTTAATCGGATCATTGGCTCCCGTCCAATACAGATTGCCGTTCCAATACGCGGGCGAACCCCAGATGCCGCTGCTCGCGGCCATGATCTCCTGAACGATTTGTGGGTCGTTGCTGGAACAGGCGGGTGACAGTTGCACACAGTATTTGCCCATGCTGCCGGTCGCGGTGTTCAGCAAGTAAATCGTGCCTTGTTTGCCCTGCTGGGCAAGCAGCTGTTTGCCGTTGGTCGTCGGCAGTAAGAGCACACCGCCGGCAGCCACGTCGTTGTCCTGACCGTTGAGCGTTGCTTGGTTGTAGGGCGTGAAATAGTCCAACACCGGGAAGGTGCCGCCCGTGGGCGGCCCGAGCTTGACGATACTGTCGCCGAAATCCCCGGTGTAAGTGCCACTACCCGTGGCGGTCGCGCTCCAGCTGCCATTGCCGGTCGAGAAGTAAATATTGCCGCCGGCATCGGCGGCGGGTCCCCCGCCGCTCATCCAGACGCCGTTGCGCTGGCCGTTCGGCGAGGTGTTGAAGGCCGCCTCCTGGGTCAGGGTGCTCGCACTATAAGAGATGACCCAGCCGTGCCAGGGATCGTTGTCGCAATGGGAGCTCCAGCCGATCACCACATGGCCGTTGGTCAGCAGCAGCGCCGCGCGCTGATTCTCCTGCTTGGCGTTGAACTGCACGACCTGTTGCCCGTTCACGGTCGTGGAGTCATAACCAGTTCCGGGAACAGTCGCCTGAATCAGCACGGGTCCGCCGAACTTCTCCACCAGGTTATTGGTCAGATCGAGCGCATGCAGGTATTGCACGATCGTGCCGTTGACCTTGGACTTGGCGACGACATACAGAGTGTTGGTGGCGGGGTCGATCACCGGCGTGCCCGTGATGCCGACTTCGGGCACCAAGTCGCCGCAGCCGAGATCGCTCGAGCTGTTGACCGTGCTACCGCCGGTTGGGATCAGGCTGACCTGCGTGTAGACGGCGCCGGTATCAGCATCGAGTGCGTAGACGCTGTCGTGCTCGGTCGCGACATAGAGCACATTGTGCGTACCCTGCGGCGTCGTGATGCCGGACATCAGCAGGGGCTGGGCGTAGACGTCGCCATCCACGTTTACCGAAAATAATTTCCCAAACTGGGTGCTGTTGACATTCGCCGTGGTCAGCGTCGTCTCTTGGGTGTTCTGACCGGAACGCGCCGTGTCGAAATGATAGGTCGTGACGTTGACTGCGGCACTTGCATGCATGCCGGCGGCGGCCATGAGCATAGAGGGCAAGGCCAACAGCAGTGGCTTCAGATTCATGGTTCGCATTCCCTTCGATGATTTGTTGTCAAGCAAGCACGTCACGGCCCGCCTGCCTAGTTAGCCTAGCTCGGGCGAGAAATGTCAAAAATTCGACATAATGGGGCCAATATCGAGCCCGGAGCCTGTATTTCGGACACTGAACTCGCAAAGCCCCGGGGTACCGCCATGGCCAGGTTCAGGCGCCGGGCTTGTGTGGTGTCGTGAGTACGTAGACGAACACGGACTGCAGCGTGATGTGCAGAAACATCATCGGATAGGATGGCGGACTCGGGGTCGGCACGGCCGCGGACCCGTAGGCCGCGAGCACGCCGCCCAGCTTGAGCACATGTGGCGAAACTGCAAGATTGCCGCCGAATTCGACTGCGACGATGCGATCCACGCCGACACCGCCGGCCGTCCAGAAACGCCGTCGGGAACTACAGAAACGCTAGGTCGACCAATGCCACCCATCGCGGATCATGGCGCTGATGCAGGCTTCAGGCAGATAACGACGCCACTCGGTGATATTGGCGACCGCGTGAGCAGTTTCCGGATCGGCCGGATCGTTCGGTCGAAGCTGCCGTTGCGCCTCTGGGTCCCGCTTGAGCGCTGCTATTTCCACGGCCAATGCTTCCAATAATTGCAGGCGCGTGCGTGCACGCTTGATGGTGAGTTCCACCGTGCCGCTTTCCACGGCCTCGGTACGCGACGATCCTACCGACTGGGCGCCCATGCAGTTAGCTTAAGGCCGGGTTGCAGGCTGCTCTGTGCGGTGGCGCGCTCAGCGCGCCGCCGATCAGTTGCTCGTCGCCTTCGCCGGTATCGTCAGGGTATAGAAGAACCGGGGCGCTGAACGCAGAGTCACCCTCACGGGTCGCTCGCAGGGCAGGTCGGTCAATTTGAAGCGAATGGTTTTCTTGAAGTCTTGCCGGGCAACATCATCGAACTGACTGTCCAGGACCTCCACCGTGACTCCCGGCAGATTGCCGGACTGGGCGCTCTGGCATTCGCCCCAGCGCAGCGAGAATTGATGGTTGGGGTTCGTGCCGCGATACAGCATCGTCACGACAAGACGGTCGCTCTTCTGGTCGTAATAGACATGGCCGAAATTATCGGCGGTGGCGACGTCGGCGATCAGCGTCGCGACAATCATGGCCGGCACGCAGGTCAGTGTTCTTTTCATAACTCATCCCCGCAGAACACGAGTCTTGGCAAGGCTTGGTGTGCTTCCAAGTGTAGGCGAAAGTCGCCGGGCTGCAAAATGACGGCGCATCAGAACCTGCCGCGAGCGCTTGCGGGAAAGCCGATGCGATCCGTCGTCGATTCGCTTTAGCTAAATTCATAGAGCGCCCTCACGCTGCTCGGGTTCGATTCTCTGCGTTGCATTGCGACCGCTGCCTGTCTCGACCACACCGTGTTAAGCGGCTAGCGTGCGCTACTCGCCGCTCGCCGTGGTGGGGATGGCCGCGACCTAGCCGTACTGGAAGGAGAGTTGACCGCGATTGGCCATGAGGAATCCGCGCTAGCGCTGCAGTAGCCACTGTCCCCCTGATCGCCAACCTGGTGCCTAGGGCGCATCGGCAGCGGCGCGGAGCCGATTGAAATCGGCTCTTGACAGCGAATAGCACTTTACGGGCGGCTGCTCCTGTCTCGCTGCCAGGGAATTTTCTGAAGGACCATGGCCCGTCCAATCTGCCTGGCATACGGGCGCCGGGGGATTTGGTCGGATGTCGGTCATCGTGATTGCCTTGGTGAGTACGATGGCGGCGAGCCAAGAACCCAGAGGCAGAGGATGGCCGCTATCGTCGAAGGTTTTCAAGTTCGCGGAGGCCAATACCGACTGCATGGCGGCACCGACATCCGCCACGTCGACTTGCAGACGACCAGCCAATTCTTTGGTCGCAGCGCTGAGGGCGCGCTGCGATTCGGGCGTGGCCTGCCAGGTTCCAAACACGATGGGTCGCGCGCCGGCCGCGCGAATCAGTGAGATGGCCTCGTGCAAAGCGGCCGGGGAGTCGGCACAGCCACGAAATTCCGTGGGGCAGTTCGGGAACCCCCCGAGTTCTTGCAGAATTACCACATCGAAGCGATTTGTCGCCAGGACCTGCGCCAAATGCCCAGCGTTCAAATGGTCGCGAATCAACGCGCCACCTGACGCGAGCATCTCTGTATGCATCGTCGAGTGGGGTCGAGAGGACTCGTAAATCGCTTCGACCATGCCGGGAAGGTTGTTGTAGTACGAGAGGCTGTTACCGACGAACAGGACACGGATTGATTCACGCGCGCCCGATTCGTCGCAAGCCAGCGCCAACATTGCGAAAGCAAATAGTTTTGCCACAATTTTCACGGACTGCTCATGTCATGCAGCAGGGCTCTTCGCCGGCTCGTCCACGCTGACGCCGCACTTGGGGCAGGCGCATGGACGCCCGTCGAGGATCGCGGGTGCTTGCATCAAGAGGCTGCGCCGGCAACGCGGGCAGACGAAGCCAAAAGCGAATATGCCAAGCACACTGACCGCGAGAAAGCCGAGGATGGCCATGCGAAGATAATAGTTGAGCCAGGTATCGGGCCGCCAACTCCCGGCGAGGATTCCGGCAATGATCAAGCCCAGGCCAAGAAAGCGAAACCACCAACGAAGAGTTTTTCTGATCGTCATCGAGTCACAGTTCCCAGGCCTCCTTGCCTAGCCGTTCAGGAAACGGGCTGCAGGAACAGTCTGCCGTACGCGATGAATGCCATGAGCAGGCCCAGCACGCCGCTCAAGATGATGGGCGTCGTTTCGCGGTACTTCACGTGCACGCCGATGAACACGACACTTTCGACCGCGAGGAGCACGGCCGCCAGGATCGTCAGACGCGGCTGCCAATGAAACGCCCCCGGCACGATGAGTCCGAGCGCGCACACGAGCTCCAAGACCCCCAGGGCCATCCAGACTTCGCGGGGCAACGCGCCAAACGAACGCACGTCGCGGCTGATCTTGTCGAACATGAAGACCTTCATGACGCCCGACGCTCCATACATGAGCGCAGCGAGAATCTGCAGAACCCATAGAAGAATGTTCATCGACTCCACCTCACGACGTCAGCGCGCCGACCGCTGTTTTGGCCGGACCTAATGTCCTTCTGGAGGTTGCCACAGTTCGACCTTATTACCCTCAGGGTCCATAACCCAGCCGAATTTCCCGAACTCCGTTTCCTCCGTTTTCTCCAAGACGTTGCATCCTTCGGCGCGCAGTGCCGCCAGAAGCCCAGGCAAATCCGCCACTCGGTAATTGATCATGAACGCGGCCGTGCTGGGAGCGAAGTCTTTGCCATCGCTGACCAACCAAGCGGTTTTCCCCGCAATCGGATGCCCCGAAGCATCCACCCATTTGAACGACGTGCCGCCCCATGCCTGTACGTCGATACCCAGGTGCGTCTTGTACCAGGCCCGCAACATCGCCGGATCCTTAGCCTTGATGAAGATGCCGCCAATGCCGGTCACCCGGGCCGTGAACTCGTGACCGCTGTGATTGTCCGTCGGCCCGATCGTGGCCGGCGGACTGGTTTGCGCGCCCGCCAGCGTCGCTAAAACCAACGACAAAATCCCTGCAGAACATCTCGCGTAATTCATGTGAACTCTCCCGTAGAACAAATGACCTCGATGTTATTTGCCGCCGCGGTTGGAGGAGTCCCGGAAATTGTTTGAGCCTTGATCGCGGCTGCGTACAGCAGACTGACAAACAGAACGTATCGCATCATCAGTCCGGCTCCCGGTCGAATTAGTCGGGGTACGCCAATGATGGCGTTGCAACAGCGCAGAGCTTAGCCCAACAAAGGCCGGGCGGTCGACCCGCCCCACGCGACCCAACGCCGCCCTCTGGAACTAGGCGCGTTGCTCGAGCGGCGAACGCATCTGGACCGTTCCTTCCAGCAGCGCGCCAAGCTGTTCGCGCAGGTGCTGCGCGAGCGTGTCGATCAGGGCGCGTGCGGCGATCGTGAGTCCCGCCTTCGAGGGGTAGAGCACGTGCAGTTTGTGCTCCTGTAACGACCACTCCGGCAACACGCGGACCAAACGCCCGTCATCGAGTTCGGTACGGCACATTACCGGCGGCATGCTCGCAATCGCGCAGGCCGCCATGGCACTCTGTTTGATGATCCACAAATCTTCGGTCAACAATCGCGGTGAATGTGTGACGGATTCGCGGGCGCCCGCCGGTCCGCTCAGGTGCCAGACATAGCGCCCGTTGGCCTCCGGTGGTAGTTGTCCCGCTGCGGAGGGCAGCGCTTTCAGGTCGACCGGTGTCTGCGGCGTGCCCCGGCGTGCGAGCAGCTTGGGGCTTGCGACCAGAATCTCTCTGCCAAGATTGAAGGAGGACGTCACGAGCGTCGATGACCTGAGCTTGGGGCCAATATACAAACTGAAGTCATAGACTTCGTCGAGCACGGCGCTCTCGCTATTGAAGGTATCGACCGTGACCTCGACCTCGGGGTAAGTCCCCATGAACGCAGTAAGCACTGGAGCGAATACGATCTGGGCGAAATTGATCGGGCAGGAGATGCGCAGCTTGCCGCTTGGCACGAGTCGAATGCTATCGGCAATGCTCGAGGCACGCGCGATCTCGGCCAAAATCACGAGGCATTGCTGGTAGTAGCGTTCGCCGATCGCCGTGAGCTGCATGCTGCGACTCGTGCGACGAATCAGTTGCACGCCGAGCTCTTCCTCGAGTTTCGCCAGGTGCTGGCTCAGCATCGACTTTGCGACACCAAGTGATTCGCTGGCGGCGGTCAAGCTGCCGCACTCGACGATCTTTGCGAAGAATCGGATGTTGTTCAGGTCGTTCATTGGTGGTGTGTCTCCCTGTGATCGTTCGCGATCGCGAACGACCGATTCATGGTTTCGCCCTTCTGCTCATCCCGCTTGCTTGCCATGATTGTGCGCCATAAGACCAACACGACGCGCGGGTATGTGGAATGGCAGATCGGGGGAGCCGGGGGCAGGGCGGCCGGGAACGCGCGCTAGTCGCAATCGCCGCAGTCGTGGGACTCGTGGCCATGCTCGGTGTCTGGGGCGTCGCTCAGTCGCAATACGCCACTGATGACCCAGCCAAGCTGCCGACCAACCCGAGTCACGCGCAAGCTGACCCGGGCCGCTTTTTGCCGCCGACAAATTTCGGTGCCTCCGAAGTTGATCGCAGTGCACTACCCAAACCCGCTCCGGGCTTTGCGCGCGCCACCGTCGCGCGGAACCCGCAAGCACCCGACGCGACCCCCGTCGGCGAACGAACTTGTATCGCCTGCCACAAGCTCGAGGCCGACCATTTCACGCACACCCTGCATGCGCTCGGGCTGCATGTCGCGAATCGTTCTGATCCGACGATTCCGGTCTGCGAAGCCTGTCATGGGCCGGGCTCGGAGCATGCCGCCAAGCCGCAAATCAAGGGACTCATCATCGGCTACACGCGTAACTCGGGTACACCGATCGAGACGCAGACCAGGACCTGTCTCAACTGTCATGCCGGTGGTCCCCGCGATCACTGGGCGGGATCGGTGCATCAGCGCAACGATCTGTCGTGCAGCGATTGTCACAACCCCATGGCGAAGTTCTCCGTACAGGGCTTGATGGCCAAGTCCTCGATCAACGATACCTGCGCGCAGTGTCACAAGGACATCCGTCTGCAATTCAATCGTCGCTCGCACATGCCCTTGCCGGAAGGGGCGATGAGCTGCGATGACTGCCACAACCCGCATGGCAGCCTCACCAATCCGCTCTTGAAGACCAGCACGGTCAACGAGACCTGCTATCAATGCCATGCGGAGAAACGCGGACCGTTCTTGTTCGAGCATGCGCCGGTGCGGGAAAACTGCCTCAACTGCCATACGCCGCATGGCTCCAATCAAAGCACGCTCCTGGTGGCGCCGGTGCCCTTCCTATGCCAGCAATGCCACACGAATATCTTGCATCCCAACGACTTGCAGACGAAACAGGCCTTGGGCACCGGTCTGCATCCCGATGAGCGCGTGCAGGGGCGAGGCTGTCTCACCTGTCACGCCAATATCCATGGCTCCAATGCGCCTTCCGGCGTGCGCTTCCACGAATAGCGAGCACCCACTATGTTGCGCGACATTCGCACCTCGACCTTTGCGGCATCGCTGGCGCTGCTATTGGCGCCGCTAACCGCCTGGGGCGATAGCGGGGTCGGTGTCGATACCTGGCGCGCGGACAAACTCGATCCCACCGGCGGGCAGGCCGGGGAGAGCCTGGACCCTAATGGTACGACCTGGCTCGCACCGGGCCAGCATCGTTCGCCGACGGGCAATCTTTACAACCAGCCGCCGGCCGAGCCGCACGAGCAGAAGCTCAGCGTCTGGCTGCTGTACGGCAGCTTCGACGTCGGTTATTTGCATACGACCGGCGAGCAGACCGCGTTGTTCGACCGTTACACGCGCTGGCCGAAGAACGGCGCGGCGTTCGACATCGACGTGCATGCCGAGCGTCCCGAGGATGGCAGTTATGCGGAACTGCGCGCGAGCCGCATCAGCGCCGAAGATCAATATTACGAGGCGGTTTATGGCAAGGCGGGTGCTTACAAGGCCCAGCTGTTCGTGCGCGATCTGCCGAATTTACTGTCGACCGATGCCAAGCCGATTTTCAATGGGGTCGGCAGCAATAACCTCACACTCGCAGGCGGCCTCGTGCCGGGAGGCAGTACGCCGGCGCAAGTCGCCGCGGTCTCGGCGGCGACTCCGGTCACGTCGCTCGGTACGGAGCGCAAGAAGCAGGGGCTTGGTCTTTCGGCGTTTCTCACGCCCGAGTGGAGCGTCTACCTGAATGCGAGCGACGAGGAGCGCAAGGGTGACCGACCCTATGGCGGCCCGTTCTTCTTCGATTTTGACGGCCTCGGCGGGGCGCTCGAGGAGACCGTCAAGCCCATCGACGACAGCACGATCAACATCACGGCCGGCGCGCGTTTCAAGGGTTCGGAATGGCGTTTCGATTTCGGCTATTCCGGCTCGATCTATCGGGATCGTTATCTCTCTTACACTTTCCAACAGCCGTTCACGATCGGGCCGCCGGTGATACCCGGTGCGCAGTCCGCGCCGATCACGCAGGGCCAGATGTCGATGGAGCCCGACAACGACTACCATCGGCTCAGCGCGACGGCGACGCGGCTGCTGCCCCTGAACGGCGAGGTGTCGTTGACCGCGGCCGGTGCCGAGATGCGCCAGAACGATTCACTGATCGCGCCGACCAACTGCCAGGGCGTATTCGGGATCTCGACCGACGGCACCTTCAACATCGGTCCCGGCAATCCGCAATTATTTCCCTGCAGTCAGTGGAATACGACCGCCGCGTTGTCGCAACAGACCGCGAACATGCTGATCGTCACGGATCTCGTGCAGGGCTCGCTCGTGCTGCAACCGGTCAGCGACGTGAGCCTGCGTGCGGGGGCCAAGTATTATCGTGAGGATTATCGCAACCAGTACGTCATGTACAACCCGGAGAACGGCAGCTATGGGTATGTCGCGGAGAACGGCGCGCAGGCTGCGATCGTGCCGGGTGGACCGGGATTCTGGAATCCGGTCACCTATCCGAACTCCTCCGACGTGCAAGTCGAGAGCATTCCCTACAGCTGGCGCAACATCGAGGCCTTCGGCGGCGCCGACTGGCGATTCGCGCCCCATGATACGGTCGGGCTGACCTACACCTTCGACCACTACGATCCGGCGCATCGCGAAGTCAGCTACGTCGATGACAACAGCCTCAAGCTCAACTGGACCGACAAGCGCCTGTCCTGGCTCACGGCGCGCTTCAACTATACCTATTTGAAGCAGTCCGGCAGCGTGTACAACTCCGATCCCTACGCGTTCGCGTTTTTCCAGAACCTGCCGGGCTTCGAACCGTCGGATTACACCGTGCCTGCTTGGACGGTGGACGCGCAGCGCAAATACGATCTCTCGGATCGCACCGAGAACAAGATCGACGTCATGCTGACCGTGATGCCGCGATCGGATATGACGGTCTCGGCCTCGCTGCGCGGCGACTGGAACCAATACCCGACCGAAATCGGCCGGCAGGGGTACAACACGACGGCGGCCACTCTGCAATGGGAGTGGCAGTTCCGCACCACGAGCAGCATGAGCTTGTGGGCCGGACTCGACCAATCGAGCATGCACTTGGCCAACGTCAACGATGCGGCAGTCGACACGCCGGATGACACGCTGGGCGGCTCGACCTACCCGGACGCGAATCGTTGGTGGGCGAACGACCGGCAGCGCAATTGGTCGGGCGGTGCGATGCTGAGTCATTACTTCGGCCGCAATCGCCTCGATCTCGGTTGGAATTACCTTTCATCGCGCGGTATCACGAGTTACAGCCAGGCTTCGCCGAGCGCCAACACCTACAATTATTCCGCCGCGGTGGCCGGCAGTCAGTTCCCTGCGATGACCTACGTGGTCAACTCGTTGACGCTCAATCTCGTCGTGCCCCTGAGCGAACGCGCTTCCCTGCGGCTCTATGACTTCTACGAGCATGGCCAGATCTACGATTGGCACTATGCGGGTTTCAATAACACGCTGGTTTACGAGAATGGGGTTTACACGGATGCGGGACCGCAGGGCTATAACACCAACGTGATCGGATTGTTCGTGCAGGTCAAGCTATGAGATCCCGGGCCCGCGGCGCGATCGCGCGATTCATGGCTGGCCTGCTGATCACGAGCGGCGCCTTGCTCGCGACCCTCGGCACCGGACTTGCGGCGCCGCGCTTCGCGGATCTTCGCGAGCTCAAGCCGATACACGGCGATGCCGCGGCGGGGGCGACCAAGGCCACTGTTTGTCTCTCCTGCCACGGAGCGGACGGCGTCTCGGCCGCGCCGACGTTCCCGCGACTCGCGGGTCAACGCATCGATTATCTCTATCATCGGCTCTACTCGTTCCGGCATGCCGATCCCAACGATCCCTATTACGCGGCATCGCCGATGACCGCGATGGTCGCGACGCTCAGCGACACCGATTTGCGCGATCTCGCGGCTTATTTCGCGAGTCAGGTGCCGAAGTTGCCGGACCCGCCGGCTTCTGGCGCAGCGATCGCCTCCTCCTCGACCGCGCGCAGCGTGAGCGATGCGGGCGAGACGCTGTACCGCGCCGGTGATCCGGTGCGTGGCATTCCGCCTTGCCAGGGGTGCCATGGCGTCGACGCCGAGGGGGCGCCCGTCGCCTCGCCGCAATATCTCGCCTACCCGGCCTTGCGCGGTCAATACGCGCCCTATGTCACGGCGCGGCTCACGAATTACCGCGCCGGCCATCCGGCCGATACCAGCAACACGATGATCATGCAGGGCGTCGCGCACACGCTCGACGACGCGGCCATCGAGGCGGTCGCCGCCTGGCTGAGTTCGCTCGATCCCGCAAAGAGTTTGTAAAGCAGAATTGGAAAAATCGGTCGCCGCTCATTTCGATGCGGCACTGCATCGCCGATGCCCTGTGCATCCAGCGAGCCTCGGACCCCGTAGTAAGCAAGGCTGTATTCCAACAGCCGAGTCTTTGCTTCGCAAAAAACCACGAGGGGACCTCCATGCACACGAATCTCACCAAGCCTATCGCCATGCTGGCGGCGGCGCTGTTGCCGCTACCGTCTCTGGCATCCAGTCATCGAGAGGCGCCGTCGATCGCGGGCCAGCCGCGCGTCGATGGTACGGATTTCTACATGTTCCGCAGCTATGAACCCGGGCGCAGCGGCTATGTCACGTTCATCGCCAATTACATCCCGCTCGAGGATGCGTATGGCGGCCCTAATTACTTCAGCCTCGACCCGAGAGCGGGTTACAAGATTTTGGTCGACAACACGGGGAGCGCCACCCCGGCTCTGAGTTTCGATTTTCAGTTTACCAATACATACAAAGACATAGCGGTGAACGCAGGTGGTGTGCAGGTCCCCGTGCCGCTGTTGAATGTCGGGCCGATTGCGTACGGCGGGACGAATTCAAACCTCTCGCAAAGTTATTCGATCACCTTCGAACACAACGGTGTGAGTTCCCTGGTCGGCAACGAGACCAACGGCGGCACCGTGTTCTATAAGCCGGCGGACAATATCGGCAATAAGTCGATCGCCGATTACGCGGCTTACGCAGCCAACTATGTTTATCAAATCAAAATTCCAGGGTGCAACGCGCCGGGACGGGTATTCGTCGGGCAGCGCAAGGATGGCTTTGTCGTCAATCTCGGCGAGGTCTTCGATCTCGTCAATACGAATCCCGTGGGGCCGCGCAATGGCGAACCGAATACTCTCAGCTACAAGAACGTCACCTCGCTAGCCCTCGAGGTGCCGATCAGCTGTCTGACGCAGGGCACGGATCCTGTGATCGGTGCCTGGACCACCGCCAGCTTACCCGCCGCCGGCGCATCGAGCGGCGCTGCCTCGGTTCAGGTTTCCCGGCTCGGCATGCCCCTCGTCAACGAACTCGTGATCGGCCTGCCCGACAAAGATGCGTTCAATGCCAGCAGCCCAAGCGGCGACGTGCAGTTTCTCAAGTACGTCACGAACCCCTCCTTGCCCGTCCTGCTCAACGCCTTGTTTGGCAGCGCGGCGACCGTACCGGGCATGCCGCGCGACGACTTGGTCGCAGCATTTCTGACCGGTGTCAAAGGTATCAACCAGCCGGCGAAGCCGACGCCCAGCGAGATGCTGCGTCTCAACACGAGCACGGCGCCAACGCCGGTGGCGGCACAAAA
>Ga0116231_10005637_pt1 | contig 24520 bp, 16 predicted proteins | sample S1TSphgellanicum_2_FD_89695 | JGI IMG/M metagenome (GOLD analysis project Ga0116231, IMG submission 89695) | Host-associated microbial communities from peat moss isolated from Minnesota, USA - S1T2_Fd - Sphagnum magellanicum MG | ecosystem: Host-associated > Plants > Peat moss > Unclassified...
GATTTTTCGGCTGGATTATAGTAGGGTTTAAACAGAAACTAAGAGTTTCCTCCAACGAGCAAATGTGAAGCAAGTCAAAAAGACACAGCGATGTCTATGACACTCCGGCATCTCCTTCCTAGAAATTTACCAATGCAAAGCACCAGGCATCTTACCTTGACACATGAGTCAAGAACCAAACTTGAATACATAAAACCAAAGACTGTCAACCAGAAACCTCTAGAAAAAGACAATATGGCACCAATTAGTGCAGCATAGCCAGCACGCAACAGACACAAATAAGCCTGTGAGATTGAAACCACGTGACCAAGAAGAATCCCGTGGATTCAACTTCCATACCAAACACTTGAAGCTCAGGCCGTAAAATCTGCATGCAAAACATCATAAAATTGAATTTAAGATTCCACCAAATACTACTTTTCAATATTGAGATTATACCTAATACATGAAAGGAACCATTTGGCACAAATGTATGCAGAACCCCTTTCATTAACAATTGTGGCTCTGCCATGAGAGGCCCTGTCCAAAAAAAAAGTATTACATTTAATGTTTTACTATGAACTCAAGTTATATTGGATGAAAGTTTATTAGCTTTATGAAAGATCATGAATTTTTTTTCTCACCATTTGTATTAAACAATAAAGTTTTTTAACCGTCTTAGAATTCATTGTGGATATTTAGATATTGAAACTATAGTTTCAATGTCTTTTCTTTAACCATACAAATGAATAGAAAATTTGTAAATAATTATATTGTTTAAGAAATTCCAAGTTTTTCAAACTTGGATAATGTAAACAATTTTTAGCAATGTGCATGAGGTATTTTGATGTTTGAAACAAACATCAATATTGAATTTATATAATTCACATGGAAATTTTTTTATTTGTAGTCTCATTTTCATTTTGAAGTTTGAAAACTTGGTAATTCTTATATTTGTTTTTGTCACATTTTGGGTTTAGGTTTTTCATGAAAGATGTTTTGTTATGGTGTTTGATGGGTGTACATGTGGATAAAAAAATCATCCAAATTTTTTTTTTGTCTTGTTGTTGATATTTATAATTTTTTTTACACATGGTCCATGAAAAAAATGAAAAAATACAAATTCAAGTCACAAGGTGCCAACATTTTTGGAATAATTAATCAGGTGGAAAATGTAACATCTACATGCATATTTTCACAAACATTACATTTTAAATAAATGAAGACATTAATGGTTTTTTGTTATATATTGAAGGTGTATTTGGTAATTTGAATGCAATATAAGTTGGATTGTGAAGATTTGATCAATATGCTTTTGTTACACCAAATTTGCAAGCGCATTTGTCCATATATAGTCTAATTGAAATCCAACTTTTGTAATGTTTTCATTAAATTGTGATTTTAATTGAAATTTATCCATGAAATATTATTATTATCATTATTTTGGTTGGTTATTGTCTTTTAGAACATCAACATTAAAATCTCCCATAATGATAATTGGATAATGTTTGGGATATTGTTGAATTATAGTTTGAAAATTGTTTAAGAATGTAAAAATTGAACATGAATGAATTTTATACACACATATAATATGTATTTTTTCTATGTATTAATATTAAAAATTGTTGCTATATATTTTGAACCATCACTAGTTATTCTATTGAAAGAATCTAAATGCATATGTATGTCATGCATCATCATTAACTCATGACCATCATGGATTGCAATATATGAATATTTTGATAAATTTATAAATTTTTGCACATCTATTCATGCATGATGTATTATTGTTTCTATAAAACATAAGATATGAGACATTTGAAGGTTATGATCATGCTTGATGTCTTCATAGTGTTGGCGTAAATAAGTTGTATTCAAAGCTTATATAATTACATGAGAATTATATGAAACTGAATTGTCACATCTACAATTTTGATGTCCCACACTAGAGTATGCATATGAATGCACATGTTCATGCAAAATCTTCACTTTTGTTCTTAATGTTGAATAATTAACAAAGATGATGCAAAAATGGTGCATTAACCTATACTACCTACAAAGTTTTATCAATTCCCTAGTTTAAAAACATTACAAAATTAAGTTATAGACTTGTGATTTGCTTAATGACAAACCATTTAACTCAATGTATGCATGAATCAAGGTTGGCATATCACTACCTTTTGACTTAGGTAGTGGAGGGAAAGAAAAAAATCACACTAGATATTGGAGCTTGGTGTTATTAAGGCCCATGGAGATCACATTTAGCAAAGGTTGTTTAGGGGTAGGTGAAACAAATTAGACTATCAATTCATCCATAATGTAAATGGGTCCTTTTGATCACACTACCTTAGTAACAATAAACATTTGAAACATTATCTCCAATTCATCTAACAAATTGGATCATGTAGTGTATTAACAAATATATCTGATACATTGATGGTGTTTATGTGTTGAGTACGGCGAACAAGGTTTGTAAGAAGGTGACTATCATTTTGCCCTTTGGCATATTAACAACATGAGGCATTCAAATATAGGTAGGTGACATATGGCCTCGCCAAAGGTTAAGTTTTTTTTTGTAAATGCTATAAATTGCCTTTTCAATTATTAGTATGATGTTATGGGTTTTTTTTTTTTTAAATCGTTAAATTTTGAAAACCAAATTAGCTATAAACAAAAATATGAAAATAAACAAGCAACTTCTCATGTAAGATGTTTAGCCCATGATAACAAGTTCAAACATGATAAATGTTGAAACCATGTGATAGTTAAGAAGTTTGACTACAAAATGAATTGGATGAAAGCAATGATTAAAAGTACACCTAGGTTTCAAGTTGTCATTGGTTTGTTTGTTTCAACTTCCAAGTTCAAGCCAAAATGTTGCTCCAAAATCTTTTAGTTTTTGCTATCAAAGAGCATCAAAAGAATTAATCAACTCCCAAATACAAAGAAGAAAAAATCATAAGTGCCAATTAGGAAAGAGTTCCTACAAAGGTTTGAGGTTGAGAGGTGGTACCACTCCACTTTGGCCATTCAACATTTTAGAATTGAAAACTTTTATGTTGGCAAAGTTGAGAACTATTTTGTTGCAAGCATACGAAGAACAATGCAAGAAATATGACACACTTTCTATGTTTCATTGACATTGTTCTCACCATAGGACCTTGGTGGTTTTGTTTTGGAACATTTGTCTTCTTCCTTGATCACTTTTTTGAAAATTTCCTTCAAAACTTGTGTAACAAACTATTATGGTCATAAATAAAGAACTCATGAGAATTGAATTATAGTTGGTTTTCAAGGGGATATCTAGATGCCTATATTTGAGTTTCTACCAATGTTTAGTGTTTACCACATCCAACGTAGACTTTTAATTATATCCAATCCCCACTTGTAAACATAAAAAGTTGAAAAATATAAAGTTAAAGACTATATAAATATCACCACTTGGGCCAATCAAAAAACATTCATTCTCTTTTAGTAGCCTTTTCAAGTCCATTATATCCTATACATATTTACAAGTCCAAACTAGTGTTGAGTGGTTCTTAGGTTTTAAAATACTTTCAATTTGAATTAAAAAATAAATTATAGGCAAGGTTCAAATTTCAGCTCAAAAATTTAAAAATCCAAAACTTAACAAATAAGTGCAAATTTATTATAAAAAATTTCAATTTATCACAAAGGTTTTAGAGGTTAAATCAATACAAACTAACCTAATTATAGATTCTAAACCACACTAATAATTGGATTAAACCCTTTTTTGAAAATCATTTGGTTTTGTGTTTTTTATTTGTTTCATGGACTTGTAAATGCCACCTTGAATTGTACCTTCTTGCCTTTAAATTCTCTCCCATCAAGCACCCTAATTCTTCCCTACTCTTTCCCTCAAACACAACCCTAGTTATGCCTTCAAAGACCTTCAAACAACCCCCATTCTACCCGCAAAATCAACCTCTTATTCACCTCCATCCATTTGCCATCAAACATCACTTAAGTCAGCCCTTAAACACCGCCTAATTTGCCCCCAAAATTATGCCCTATTTGTGCCCTCAAACACCCCCAAATTCTGCCGACAAAATACCGCCTCATTAACACCCCAAAATTATGCCCTAACTTTGCCCCATATTTTTACTTTCAAACACACCTTAAACACTCTTGAAATTTGCCTTCAAGGACCCCCCCCACGACCCCCAAAATAAGAAAAAGAAAACAAGAAAATCTAAACCAATATAACATAACAAGTTCAAAAAACAAATAACTTGAAACCTAGCAAATTTCTAGGTTACATAATCTCCAATTTCTAGGGTTACGGTCATAAAATGATGCCCTTGCTCCAACATGACTCCAAGATCTATAACAAACACAAACAAGAATTTGAACACGTTAACCCAAACTAAACATAATTAATTAAACTAGAAGAAAAAAACCTTGCAAGATGCCCAAAAAACAGAAAGTTTCACCTAAAGTCTATTGCTGCTCTCTTTCAACTCCAAAAGCCCAAACTCAGGGATTACATTTTCATTTTCTTCCATTGAGGCTTCTTTCATTTTTATGAAAACATGGATGCCAATCTACCAACCTGAACATCATCTGGCCAATTCTTAGGGATCTTTATATAACATTCTTTATGCACAGTCAAAAGTGTCACAAGTGTGTACAAATACCAATGATCACTAAAGACACAACAAATTTCTTCTTATGGTTGATGTTAGTGAAGTGATGTTAATGGAGGTAACAAGTGGTTTTTTTTTTTTTTGGAATTTTTTTTGTCAAATTGCAATTTTATTTTTCTAAATGGAAAAAATGCAGTGTTTTTTGAGTTTTCTTGTTACCAAATTTTGGGGGAAAATAAAAACTAATGAAAAAGTCGCAAGATTCTATCCTAAGTCCAGAAGGTAGCCACAAATATAAGAAGGATGATCATTTTTCATAAGTTTCATATTTTTATTGCCAAATCCGGCTAAATCATTTTATGGCAACATTTGGGTCAATAATGAGGATCTCACATTGATGTAAGGAGCTTGGAGTAAGTATGGAGACAGAATCAGTTCCTCCTACAAATCACAAAATTGACATATTATAAGAGTACACAATAGTTGCTGCTGAAAATTTGTGCAAAACACCCATTACAATCCCCAAGTGACTGTCAGATGGTGAGCAGCTCCCATTACCATACCACCATTAAAAAGCAAGAACAGACTTGTAAGCAAGAAAGAGATCCCAATGTGGCAATGGTGGCAACTGCAACATAAGGGATTGAGCTACTTGGCATTAGCATATTCATATAGACTGGAGACCCAAAAATCGTTTGGCTGTTGCCTTTCGTAAAGACCCAAATTTTGCTTTCTACTATATCTTTTCTTTTGTATAGGTATACTTGTGAACAAGTTACCTGCATAGTCTGATCTTCAGCTTGAACATTCTTGAGTCCCACATCTTCCAACATCTGCTCACACAAAAGAGAACCCTGAGCACCCATTCTCCAAATTGCAGTTCACTCTTTGATTTTTCAGACATAGTCCAGTCCCACCCACAAGACTAATGAATCCAGCAGTATATTTGAACTGGTGCCATTCTAAGATTCATTTGCCATGCACACTTCTATGTAGTAAATACTAAATACCACTTAGCTTCGGGCCACTGCTTGTTTGACAGTCCAGGTACGTTTTATGTTGATTATGTCCTAACTCTTCCTTCCACAGATTGGCTCCAATTACATCTTCAGTAGTAGCTGACAACCAATTGGCCTCCAGCCTTCAACCACTTGTAGAATTTCTCAAAATGAGTGTGGGTTTGTCCTGTAATTCAAATCTCCACACTGTTTATGTTCTGTTACATCTCTTATGGTGCACGGAGAAAGGGCTTCAATAAAATTTTCAAGGATGCAATAGTCAATCAAAAGACAAACTGTCATAAGAAAAACTTCCAAAATGAAGAATTAAGATCTCTTCTTTCCCGAGAAACAATCTGATTGTATTGCAGTTGTTTGCTTGTAGATAGACATAAATCCAATTCATGCAACCAACTTGATGATATAATGGAGTTCAATGTGGTTTACAATTCTGAGACATGCGAGAAATTGGTTGTCCAAATCCATGATGCACAAGCAAGCAAAAAACCTCCCTCTCAACATCTATCATCTGCAATTTTGCTGCTGGCAGTACACCTGCTGCACATGTATCCACCAGGTATTTGTCCAACAGGTATTTGTCCACAACACAAATACATCACAACATTCCTGTAGCATGTACATCATGCCACATTCAGGAAAAGAAAGGGGGAAAAAAAAAGGAGAATTGGTGGGTTTTCTTGACCATCTTGTGGGTTCTAGGGGGTGAATTTTGCTGTAGCTTCCAGCTGTTGATGAGGGCATGGCGGGATTGCAAGCACTTGAAAGCTCGTTCCACGGCTTGATGCTCTTATGCTCCTGCATTGTTGTTGTTGCTCTACACAAAGATGCAGAGCTGCTCAAACTTGGGCTCATATAATTTACCTGTGATGGATTGATTCACCATTGCTGCTGGCATTTAGCACTCCAGCCCATAGCCAAATTATTAACTAGTTTTTTTTGTTGTAATTACCACATGTGACTATTACAAGGCCTAGTTGTTTTGGATTGTAAGTCACATAAAATTTTAGTTGCAAAAGACAATATGTGACACAAAGTTGCAATGACAGTTGCATGAAAATGCGACTTACATGAACTTTCATCCATCCAAACTAATTTACATGACATCATCATTTTGCAACTAATTTTACATTTGAACAATGTAGTCACATTTTTATATTTATTTCTTAAATATTGATTATTTGGACATTAAAATAAATTATTATGTTTATATTTACATATATTTCCATTATTGATAATTTCATTAATTTCAACCTACTATACCATCTTGAGTTATGTCATTACCTAGGCTAAGCTTTTAAAACTAGTTTAGGTTGTTAGGTAGGTCATCTATTGCACCTATTGTACTTACATAAACCCACCAAATTAGGCAATGAGCATAAGTTGGTTATGTAAGTAAGGAATATTCGACCAACATCCCATTATTAACCACAACCAATGTCATTTGTGGGAATTAACCTTTGAACCCCAAAGATGGAAATCAATTCCTTTACCACCAAGCCACTCCGCTTGTTATGACAAGCAATGTGCATTCTATTCAACCTACTTCATTCAAAACATTACACAAAACATCATTTTTGATATTTGATATCTTATTAAGATTTTTTCCAATTGACAAAATTAAAATTCAATTTAAAATTATTTCAATAATTTACACAACTATGTTTTTTTTTCCTTTCAAAAAAAAAATGATTTGAAAAAAATAAATTTGAATTTTTTTATTGAATACCATTTCAACGACCATTCCTTGAAAAAAATAAATTCAAGTACATGATTTATAATAAGAAATAAAATTATATCTTTCATATCTCCTTCATTTGATTCTAAATTTTTTATTTTATATATATATATATATATATAATTGTACCAACAAAATGTAGTTTAAACATATTATATATAACTTATTTATTGTATAATGTTTATAAATGGATCATAAATTATTTCTATGATTACTACCCAGACTATTCAATAAATAAATTACCTTGCTTGCCTAATTAAATAATTAATTCAAAAAATATCACATATCAATTCATGATAAAGTACTTATTATTTAACCCACATACATATAACCTATCAGCTACTTAGTACCTACTACCCAAACCCTAACCTATTTAATAAATAAATTGCATAGACTATTTAATTAAATAATAACTACAAAAAAATTATTACATATCAACATGATAAAATACCTAGTACTTAACCCACATACATATTACCTACTACTTATTACTTTACAACTTATTAAAATTAATTATTTATTTATCTTAATTAATTAATTAAACATAACATTATTTCATTCAACACAATAAAATACCTACTACTTAACCACATACATATTACTTACTACTTAACCCTATTTATTACTTGCTACCTACTACCAATTATTTACATGACCAATTGCAAAAACAATTATGTTTTCATCGATCAATGGATGCCCTAATAAATTGATGATAAATGTGTATTCTTTGCACCTAACTACAAATTATGAAAAACAATTTATAATATTGGAAATTTCAAAATGGTCCAATTCTACCTTTAATTGTCATGGGTCTTGTAAAATTTTCACATACCCACCAAAGCTTACTACACATTTAACAATTACATCACTAAAAAAAGTTAAAAGGAAAAATTAAACCACTAAATCCAACAATTTCATTGGCCAACTCATATTTTTTTCACATTTAATTATAGGTACATTTTCAACTAGGATTTATAATCGCAAATCAAGTTGAAAAGATGCCACGTGATATCTAGTGGCCTATGAACCACCTTCCAAGTCGTGGAAACAACTATTTTTTCATCTATTTTGGGATACCATTACAAATGGATGATATAAGTGTACTTTTCATTTTCATCCAAATTAACATTATTTATAAGCCAAAGTTGCATATGCAACTATAAACCACTTTATAATCATTTATGCGATTACAAGTCATTATTATCAAGTGCCAAAGAGGACAATTGCATTTATAATCACGAAAATGGTTGATTTGGACATAAGTCGCAAATAACTAGATTGGAATGAACATAATTTCTTGTAATGTGTATATTGAATGTGATAACACTTTTGAAATCCCAAACAAACTTGCTAGGAAGGATGTCCTTAGCTTAACATCCCTAAAAAATTAGTATTTTTTTCATATTTTGATCAAAAAATATATATATTGGTTTGGCTTTACCTCCTCTCATTATTACAAAAGTATGGTTTTTATGTTGGTTTTTAAGATTGGGCTTTAGTCATATGTTGACCTTGAACAAGATGACTATACTAAAAAAAACTCAATCGTTTAGGACAAGCATGAAAAGTACTTTCATCCTTTAAGGTTCGATTAAATGAATAGTATTGTACATCATGGCATCTTTTTTTTTATTCAAAAGTTAGTAATTGTTTGATGATGTGGATTGTCTGATTTGAATAAAAACTAACAATTGTTTGATGATGTGTTTGTTTATTTTGATTAAAAACTAGCAATTGCTTGCTAATGTGGCTTGTCTATTTCACCAAAAACTAACATAGGTGCTAGTGCATAATGGTGTGTCAAAAAATTTATATAAATCAAAAAATTCAAATTCAAAAAATTATTAGTAAAAATTAATTAATTAATTGTATTAATAAAATGTAAAATGTAGACCTAGGGAGGAGGCCCCTATGGATGTTACTAAAACCAAAACTCAATTTATTAAATTAGATGATTTAAAAAATTCTTCAACATTCATAGAAATCATTTAGCAAAAATTTCCTTGATTAACATGAGATTAAAGTGGCATTACATAAATATGTTTGAAAATTTTGATAGTTTTTCAGTTGCCTGACACGATTTTTGGTTCGTTTGTCTATGATTTCACCCAAAGGCATCTTGGGTTCCCCTAATGACTAAAAATAACATGGAAGATTCAAATTTGTGCTTATTGGAAGTAAATACATGCAATAGGACTCCATTAAGTTGGTGCGGGAGTGTGATTTTTTTTCAATGTTTGTGATTTGCATACAAAGTATTGATATGTTGAATAATTTTCCAATCATGTTTCCTAGAGAGAGGGAAATGATGTTCTACAATTGTCAACTTTTGAATCATCATGATAATTTAGTTCATGTCTAGCCTTATAGAGAACCACCATGCCATAGTCCATGTGGATACTAACATATCAAGGAGTTGCATTGATTTTTTGCCTCATGCATCTAGTTTCAATATTTTGGTGGCAAACATCATTATGTAGTAAACTTGTTATAAGCATGCATTGCATTTTGCAAAATGCCCTTACATTAGATGGGTAAGTATAGCAAGCCTTCCCACATGTATGATTAAAAACAACATTTTGTAAATTTGAATCACCCATTGTATGAGCAAGAGAGCCCAATGCCATGCTAAAGGCCATTTCTTTCATTAAGTTCAGTAATGCCCTTTTGGAATGCATTGTCCATAAACATGGAAAATGGAACTTCATAAGGTGAAAAACTATTTAAAGTCATAGGTTGATCATTAAAGTACTATGATTTTAAACAAATATAGCCCATTTAAACCAAAATTAATTGAAGTATCCAATTTAACAAAGTTTAACCAAAATTAGCCAAAATTAACTAATTTACCCTAGTTTAATCAAGTTTAACCTATTTTAACCAAGTCTAACCAATTTTAATTAAGTTTAGTTTTAAAATTTTAAGTACTTTAATTAAGTCAAATTTAAATTTAGTTAAAGTAAACAAATTTAATTAAGTTCACCAAGTTATACCAAAATTAACCAAAGTACCTTAGTTTAACCAAATTTTTAAAAACTTGGCCAAATTTAATTAGTTTAGCCAAAATTAATGAAAGTATCCAAGTTTAACCAATTTTAGCCCAATCTAATTAAGTTTACCCAAAATTAGCCTAGTTTATTGAAAATTAATGAAAGTTCCCAAGATTAGCCAAGTACCAAATTTAGCCAATCAAACCAAATGAACCCAAAATTAACTAAATTAAATTACCCTACTTTAGCCAAGTTTAATCAAGTTAAACCAATTTAAGCCAAAATTAGTTAAATTTAACCAAAATTATGGAAAGTACACAAATTTAGCCTAGTTTAGCAAAAAAAACCATCTTTAAACTATTTTAATTAAAGTATTAAAGTTTATCAAGTTTAGCCAAGTTAAACCAAGTTTAGCCAAAATTTGCCAAGTTTAACCAAGTTTAACTAAAATACTTAAAGGTTGGTCAAATTTAGCCAAGTTGAATTTGAGTGCCCAAGTTTAAATAAGCAAGTTTAACCAAATTTTGCCCAAATTTTGCTAAGTTTGGCTGAAAAATAGTGCATGTGAAATTCCAAATGAGTTTGAATTTATATTTTTACTATGACATTATTTGTCATCTTGTGAAATGGTAGTTGGATGGTTAATGTTTTGGCTTGTCACCATGGAGGTGATGGGTTCAAATCCTTCTTATCGTGTGAGTTCATGGCTTTAATGCTTGCAAGTGGTTTACTTGCCTAAAGGAGGCCTATGAGTGGCCCACATGTTTAAAAGAACCTTATAAATGTGTGTGCTCATAGTGTGTTTTGTTAATGGAGCTTGTGTCACCATACTTGATACATCTTACCTCAATTGTTGCACCTACAACCCAATTGTTAAAACACTTTAACCCACAATTGAAATTCAAGACTCTCTAAGCACATAACAATGGTACAACCAAAAAAATATAAGACAAATGCATGTATCAAAACATGGATATCAAAATAGTGACATACCTTTTAACTTCAATTCAACCCCACATACTACAACTTTTCTAGCTTTTGTCATTACATCCTCCCAAGTTTGCTCAAGTTTTAATTGTTTTGCAAGGTCAAGTAGTTATTAATATGGTTGCCAAAACCCCTAACTTGTCCACCAATTAGGGTGAAATTTTACATTGCAGACAAATCATTTGCTTGATTCTTTCAGCATTAGACCAAGACAAAAAGGATGAAATGTGTGTTTACAAGGAGTGACAACAACATCCATGCAATGAAAGGCGTGGTTACAAAATCCATGATGTTTCACAATGATGATAGTCTTCCCATTTTCCTAATCCACGAGTTTTCAAATTGCAATATGGGCTTAGGCTTGAAGGTCATCTCCATTCCTTTTGTCATACCATCTCGTTGGATGAAAATACTTTCCAACTCTTTAAATGCACATGCTTCATGTGCAACATAGCCTTTTCCAACTTTAGGTCAAACATGTGACAACCAATTTCTGCTTCATCATATAATGTTTGCCTCTAAATAACCATCTCTTGTTTATCCTCCACCAAAGTATCACATTTATCCAATTTCTTCTCTAATTGGAAAAAACTTTCCTCCCCTTCATGAACCTTAAACTCTGGTGGGATAGTATTTGTTGGTGTGGCGATCATTTTAGCCACATCACTATTTGCCACCAGATTTGTTTCCTATCAATATAATATAGAATGCAAGTGTATAAGCATGATAGGTAATCAATATAAAATGCTAATAATTAACAACCACTAAAAAAATCTTTTCCAAAAGGACAACTTAGTAGCCAACTGTTAAACAGATTAACTTAATAGAAACCTAGGAAGATCACCTAATTGTGCAACTTGTTTTGATCTTCTTTGTGTTTGTGAATTAAATCTTCAATCCTGTACACGTTACATTATACCCTCCCCAATTCAGCCTTCCGATTTTCCATACTATACTGCAACCCTACAAGACGTTATTTGAGTTTTTTTTTCCCTCCAAAGATTTCACATGGACCCTAATAATCTTTTTCATGTCATGCTTGAAGTCCAATAATTTGTCCACATCCCTAATTTCCTCCATAGTTGCAGGTACTATAGTACAGTTTTGTTCCCTAAATATAAATGCATTTGAATCCAAATTTCTATGACTATGAGAAATCACTCCTTGCCTCTCAAATATGTCACTATAATCTAAACTATTAGCAAAAGCAAATTTTAGCAATGAGCCTGTGTTCATGCATCATGTTTTATCTCAAACAATAGCAGCAACAATTCTGCCCAATTAACTAGATGGCCTTTGGTCTTTGCTATCCAACCCTTCACTAGCCATAAGTATAATTCATTGTTTATGATATGGTTATTGCCATAGATTTGCCAATACAAATTTTCCGATTGTTTTTTTTATTCCTCTGATAACAAAGTATTAGTGATTCTAAACTTATTGACATTGTCAAAAACATGCACAACGTCAATAGTGGTAACTTGAGCATCAGTAATTTGGGATTTAAGATCCATTCCCTTAGTTGAAAACTTCCTAACCTCCTCAAAAGAATTCACATCCAAGAACTTATAATCAACCAAAGGCCATGTGGGGTATTCAAGATCAATATCTTTCTTGTGAGGTTTCTTCTCCTTTCCTTGGCCCTTCCCCATCATGAATTTGGCACCTTCAGAATCTTTTTTTACAAGCAAATAATTAATTAGTCTTCTTGATGGAAAAGATCCCAATTACACCTAGCCATACTAGGTTTATTTTTAGTTTAGTTTAATATTAGTTTAATTTATATCACTTACAATTGACAACCAAGAATATTGTTTATGGCATTTGGTTCCCCGATTTGCTTCAATAGACATTTGTTGTAATAAAAACCAAGTGCATGTACTATAATTCTATGGGCCAAAAAATAACCAATTCTAGCACCATGACATATGAACATAATGAGCCCACTCACAATAGAAAACATAATCCCAAATTGATTGCATGGTGTTTTAGATGAAAGAATAACTTGCTTTCAAAAGATTTTGTAACTTCAAAAAACTTGATGGTATAACTATATTGATATTGGCTACAAAGATTATAACTCTGCAAAGTGAACACATAGTCCATTAGATCTTTTTACCATGATCAGCTACAAAATTAATTCAATGTCAATGAACCAATTCAAAGCTTTAATCGACAAAAAAATGTTGACTTACCAAGAACAAGGGCTCTCCTTTTGGAATTTAGAAAGATAAAATCTTTAAAAGAACTCAAAGTTCATATTAACTCCTACTTATTCAAGTGAGAAAAACATGATTATAATTACCTTCCGGAAACACATATTGTTGCCACATACATTGGTAGAAATGAAAACAAAACAAAATTTGGTTTGTCTTGTGCTTGGTATCATACAAAACCTTGCTTGAAATTTGCAGCTCCTTGAAGAGCTTTGTGGTACAAATAGATGAATATCCACTTGTGAAGATCCATAATTCTACATTAACTTAGAATTAATATAGATCAATTAAATAGTATTAGAAGTTTGTTGATACTAATTTTGACAAAATAATAAAACATAAATGAAAACAAATCTGAACATAACTTGGTCCATCCAATGTTTTGGATCATATGTGACAACGTACTTAAGTTTTTGTAGCTTTGAATATGTTATTTGATGCAACAACTTTGGATTTCTAGATGGAAAAATCTAAAGAGATTTCAATAAGACACACATAAGTAATTAATTGAATCCATATAAGGTATTTTTTCCATGACTTGCACCATCAGAGAATTTCGACTCAAGTTTTCAACTAGCATTAAAAACAATCTAGTGGTGAAGAGTCCTTATACTTGACAAAGGTTCACACTATGCAAACTATCATTGACAAAAGACAAAACGAGTGCTTGCTTTTGAATATAATTTACAAAAGATAGTCAATGCTTAGTTTTGGAAATAAAAGGACAATGTAATTTACAAATTAGGATAGTCATTGCTTGGTTTTGGGAATCAAAGGACCATGCATTTCATTAAGGACAATACTTTAGCACTAAATGCTTGCAACTAGAAATCAAATGACAATGGATTTCAACAAGGACACAAATTAAACAATCAGTGCTTACATTTATAACTCAAAGGACAATGCACTTTACCAAGGACATACATCCAGGAATCAATACTTACATCTGGAAATCAAAGGACAACATGTGTTTCACCAAGTACATACATTCAACAATTAGTGCTTACACTTGGAACTCAAAGGACAGTGCGCTTCACCAAGGAAATACATCCAACAATTAGTGCTTACACCAAGAAATAAAGGACAATGCACTTCACCAAGGACATACAACCAACAATCAGTGCTTGCACCTGGAAATCAAAGGACAATGTGTTTCACCAAATACATACAACCAACAATTAGTGCTTGCACTTGGAAATCAAAGGACAATGCACTTCACCAAGGAAGTGATCTAGGAGTTAGTGTTGACACCTGTAAATCAAAGGACAATGCAATTCACCAAGGACAAACATCCAGCATATCATAGTGCTTACACCTGGAAATCAAAGGATAGTGCACTTCATCAAGGACATGCATCTAACAATTTTAATGTTTCTAACTAGAAATCAAAGCACAATGCACTTCACCAAAGATAGAATTTCAATAATCGCCACTTGTTTTTGGAAATCAGAAGACAATGTAATTCAACATAAGGTTAATGGTAATGCTCAATATGGAATTCTTACTTGTGAATGAACTAGAAAATGCATTTAAACATTTAAAGAAACAAGGTGCTAAAAGTAAGCAATATTTACCCTTGAAGAAAATGAAAATCATTTTTTAGAAGCATGAAGGGTCCAGTTCCTTTAGTTTGTCCACATGTGTAAACCACACAAGGACATGTAGTTGTTTTAGACTCTATTTTACAATAAGCCACATCAAGTCCTTAAGTAATATCTATAGAATACATGTAATTTAAACCATAAGATCTCAACACCATGTTTGCTTGCAAACATAAGCAATGATTTACAATGAACACATGTGAGGTTTGATCATAGGCACCCAAGAAGATTATAATTCAACCAAGTGAGACTAAAGATAGCCTTGCAAATGCCATTGTTTTTATAAATGATTGAAATAATTTCCATCTACTTTAAGCCTTCAAAACTATAATGGCACACATTTGTTAATTAAACTAACAAGGTGCATGTTTAACTAGCACCAAATACTTTTACAATGAATCATGGCAAAAATTCAAGAGATATTAGGGCAAAAAATGCAAGAGGTATTAAGTTGTTAATCACAAACCTTGTCTGAGCTAGTAAAAGCGTTACAAGCAATATTGAAAAAATTGTTGCTCCAAGTTTTGGAGCTCTAATTGTAAAGCTTGGAAGGTTATTCACTTTCATTGCACCAACTTATTTTGGATTTGAACATTCAAAAGGTTACTTGCACCTAAAAAGCACATGTGTATAGAAAAGATGATTGTTGCCACCAAATTACCACCTAAAGGGTTCCTTATTAGAATCATACATTTAATCCTTTGAGGTGTAGCTTTTAGGCCCATGTTTTTCCCACTCCTCCTTCTGATGTTTTTCCAATTTAAATTTATCCAAATAAGATTCAACAACATGCACACACCAAATCCCCCAATCTTCACTCTTATCAACCACCATCTGCCAACCTTTATCACATAAACGAAAACTAAAGAATAATGCAACTCTATCATTCACTAGAAGATTCTTGCAAATACAAGGGAAAATGTTTTCCACAACTATTTTATCTAATAGAGCTTTTATTAAACTCCCCATTATAAGTTCATGTCATTTCTAAATGACCATGAACATGCACAATTAGAAGATCTACGTAGCCATGAAAATAGGGTTAGAAAATCTCACTTAGTTGTCTATTCAAACTACACCTTGGAACATACATGAGCTAATAATTAATTTAAAAACAATGAAACCTCAAAGATGTTGGATCGTTTTTTAATACAAAGTTTTACAAAACTTGGAAAGCTCTAAAGTTTTCATGGTAGAATTTTTTTTACCTTAACGATGGCACGCACATGTAAGTTCTGATTATTTAGAAGATCAATGGCAATGGCACATGTGCAAATTAAGGTTTTTTGAAAGAGAATGTGAAATTAGGAAAATGATGAGCTGATGATAGGCGAGGTTAGTTACTACCTATGAGTGTGCATAGGGCATGCGAGCAAGTTTGTGGGAAAATTGTCATATATTTTTAATTTTTCATTCATGTACCTTAACTATTAGTTGACCTTCTTTAATCCAATTGTTAGCTATTGTGTGTCTGAACCAACAACATGCAATCCTTCCCAAGGAAAATAACCTTGGATTGGCTGGTTCATTTTAATGTATTTTGGAGCTTTTGTGACACCTTGTGTCACCATGATCAACCTATGCATATGTGAATAGGCTTCACACAAGCTCTCATGGGGGTTACATTGGAAATCCTGCAAATTTTGGAGCTTCTCAGTCCTAACCCCTTAATAATTTCGCTGTAATTCATAGAAAAATTCCATAACTAGGTTAAATACGAATAGTGGGTACTAGTAAATGCCCCTACACCACCACCTCCAATAGTTCCACCATTTCTAGTGGCTCCATTACCACTAACACTTCTGCTTCCACTTGTTGAACTAATGCCAGGAGTTTTTGTTCCACCACTTGGGGCCACAATTCCATTAATGATAAAACATAATTGGGAGATTGATATAACGACCACTCTTCAATCCGAATCTCATGGTCGCACTTGAACTCATGATAATCATCCATAGGTGACCCCTCCAAATGTTGAAATAAACCTTTCCATGCCATGAAAGGTGTGAATAGCTGGGGATTACGCATTTGTAGCATATCACATTAGTTGTTAAACTTTTCGATGAAATCATCCAGCTCAATGATGTTAACTGTCGCAACCCCACTTTGAGGGAAGTGTGAGGTCGCCACTCACATTCTCGAAAACGGGACTTGGGAGTCCTTCGGGACTCCCAAAAATTCAGAATGCAATTATAGGGGTCAAAACACCTTTTATTCAAGTGTTCTTTATATCGTTGGAAAGGTCTTGAAGTGTAGGTGTCCAAAATGGCTTCGCATGAGCCATTTGGACATCTAAAACATGAGTTATGGTTGAAAGAAGGGCCAGGAGTCAAACTGGCAGTTTGACTCCCGACCACTAAAAGTCGGGAATCGACTCGATCCTGGTGTGTGCAGGTGAAGTGCAACACACCTTTAGAAAGCTCTCAAGGAGAGCTACAAGTTTGCTTTAAACCTCGTCCCAATCGGAGGTCAGGGTGAGAAGTTATGAACGCCCAAAGTCCCGAGAGTCCAAACCAGGACAGTTTTGGGACTCCACTTTGGGAGTCTCGGGAAAAAGTGTCATTTAGATGCAAGTGCGACGGAGAGTCACAGAGAATACTATATGGGGGAAGGTGGTGGCTTCCCCCAAGTCCGGGTCGTGGTGAGTCAAGTGAGTCCAGGGTTGCCCGTGGCTTGTCCCAACACCCAAAGTGTTCCAAATGTGAACTAACCCACTGGTTGGTTGGTTGGTTTTGGATGCAAGATCGAGTAACTAAATAGTTATCCCTTTTCCTAATTTAATCCCGGAGCTTTTAGCATGCCCCTCTTACCCCTTTTAGTGCTGGAAGCTGGGAGTGGCACCAAGTTCCAACTACTTCCGCTTTTTAACATAATTGGACCTTTTTTGGCGCCCAACAAGGAACTTGGGGGCGCGTCATTAACCACCCCCAAATATCATTGGGGCCCTTTGGTGGCTCCATACATCTCTTCCATGTCTCACAACAGTGATGGGGTGATAAACCTTGGAGAAAAATTTGTTTCAAAATCTGAAGAATCTCCCCCAAATGATGATGAAAGTGGTGTGGGTGGTTTGAATTACACCCTTCACCTAGTGAAACCACTAGTAACATCATCCTCAATCCTTTGAATCTTGTGTCACTTCCATGATGAACCTTAAACCCTAACTTGGGTATCCCCCTTAAAATCTAATCACAAAAGGATGATACACCTTTGATGGCTCAAACAAAATCTATAAGGATGTTGAACCTATTGTAGCTTGAATAACCAAACCCCCAAAACATAAACCTCATAACATGAACCCAAGGATATTGCACTTGTACGACTAGGGCACTTACACCCACAAAAACATTTCACAAGGCCAATAAACTAAGGCACATTATGAACACAACAAGGTGGTATATTGGTCATCAACCTAGTTTCACAACAATAAGTAATGGGACATCCTAGTGATCAAATCTAGACATATCCACAACTACACCTCCCAATACAACCTAAACCCTAATTAAAACCTATTCAACATGTTTAGAGAAACCAAGAATCAAGTAGGACTTGTTTAGTGATTTAAGATTGGGTGGTAGCCTTGTCCTATGCCCGGCCATAAATTGCACCAATCATAACCCCTAGCTTCATTACGTCAATAATTGTACACATGGGAAAACACATAGCCTTTCACCTAAAGTTTCACATTGAACAATAAGCACAAACCACTAAGAAGTCAACTTAAGAACATGTGCTCACCCCTAGGTTGTAGCCAAATGGCACACACCTTGGTAATCCCTTTACCCCTTAAAAAATATGACAACCCAACCAACATGCTAACATGCAATAGGCATAACCCAACAAACACAAGTGGAAATGCACAACTCATCGAACATAAATCTCCATTTTTTTTATTCTTGCACAATAATCACAAAAGGAATTCAAATCCTTTGCATTCACTTGGTGGTGCAGCACTCCATCACCTATAAGGTGCAAAAAATATTACTCATTAGCACAATGCTAAATCGCCAAATGCTTGGTACAAAAAGGTTGGCCACAAACCACCTTGCGCCCTAAAATGAACCTCCAAAAACACCTATCTCCAACTGAATTGAAAACTCTCACACTAGAAGTGATCCTCACCATGAACTAACTACCATAAAAAACTTTTAATTCTACTTTTGTATAGGTGAGGAATGAAATTCCAGAAATTAAATGGAAATTAATTCCAAAAATGCAAATTAACCTCTAACCTCCAAAAAAATTTGTCTCTAAAACTTTTACAACTTTGCGTGCGTGTAGATATCCTCTCTAGAAACTCAATGGTGCAGATGATTTGTCAATTTGACTCCATATGCAAAAGATATGAATTTTTGAAAAAATTCAAAATGAAAATGAATTACAAATCAATTTTCTATTTGGTCTTAAAGGTCAAATCGTTTGGTGTACGCTCAAAGGTGGGTTGTATGCTAATTAGCCTACCCACACAATCACTAACACATGTTCGCCCACTAGCTACCCCTAGCTGGATGAAATTTTCCTTTCATCCAAGAATTAAATGAAATTTCTCAAATGGATGAAATTGTTTTTTTAAAAAAATGCTGGCAGGTTCGAATTGGTGTTGAACATGTGCCCTAGGTTTGGAATTTTTTTAAAAATGAAAAATGAAAAGGGAGGTCCGGATTGGACCCCCCGAACCTCTTTATCTCGGGCCTAACCTGGACCTCACGAACCTCCCAACCTACTGCACCTGGCAGGTTTAGGGGAGGCTCAAGTGAGCTGGGAGATCATGGTGATGGTGCCATGGAGCTCCACGCTCCAACCATCGCTGCCCTCCTCTAAGTTTTTTTTAAATTTTGTTTTTCTTCTTCCTCTCCTTCATCATCATCTTCTTCTCCTTCTTCTTTTGCTGCAGCCGCCGCCACCCAAAAAACAAAAACACCACGGCGGGGAGCTCGTCTCCCCGCCACTCCTCTTGAGCTTTACAACAGTTTCTGCAGCCACCAGTTATATCGACAAAGCAAGGGTGACCACAAGGAAGGTAGCCCAAGCCGCCCCACGCTGAAACTTCAACCACCCCCATTCCAAAAAAAACTAGGCATGGCGGGGAGCTCCTCTACTCGCCGCTACAACTCTTGAGTTTCGTGCTCCTTCAAACGATGATGAACAAGATGATGGCAAAGGAGGGCGTCACCAACTACCCCCTTCAAATTATGCTTTGGATTCTCAAATCATCAAAAATGATTTAAGGTCACACAAGATGAGATTATATCTCATGATAAATTATCTAAACCTCATTCACACATGAATTGGTTCAAAATTAACTAATTAGCTTAGCTAACCTATTTTATCCTTAATTGACTAAGACCTAACTAAGCAACTAAACTAACACACCTAACAACATGCAAGGTCGATTGACATTTTAATGCATGCCCAAACACAAGGGGTTTAGTAGCAAAAGTTGACACAAGGACAAAGGATAGGATGTTGAAAATCAAACTTGATACATTTGGAATTATATTCTTTTACTATGGTTGGGGAGATGGAAGGGCCATGAACTAAATTACAATTGAACATGAAGATGAGCCATGGATCCTTGGAAGTTGGAACATGATCAAGAACAATTGAGGCATCTTTTGGTTTGGATACGGAGGTGTACATGCATGCAAAAAGGAAAATACACATGCATGCATTGAATGTATCACACATTATTGAATGATACATATACCATACATGGAAATGAACATGGGGGACCAAAGAAATTGTGTAACTTAAAGTACTAAGTACCTAAATAAGGGGCTTCTGGGCTTGTTATACCAATGTCCATTTAAGACCATATGTATATATTACATGATCATACAATATATAAACATTCTAGTAGCCCAATATGTCTATACATTAGGTATTTTTGTAAACATGTTTCTAGGCCAAGATATATATATATCATTTAACTGCAATATCATGATTCTATAGATTGGTACCCAATACCAGTTTCACAACTATTTAGTGAGGAAAGCCCTAGAGGCTAGATATGAATGTGTCCTTATTCTTTAGTGTGGAATTTTGTAGTTTTCAAAACACACGACAAACTACAGATAATGTAATTTCAATTTAAAAAGTGGAAGATAATTTTTGGTAGGGTTGTTGTGGTCCTAACACACAATCCAACATCATCATTCAATCATTTTAAAACAATTTTGCAAATAATACCAATACACAATGCATTTATAAATACTAAACTCATATTGATAATGCCCCCATACCATTTCTTAAAAAGAATTCTATTGATACCAATATAACACCACACCATTAATGAATCTTTGATACCATCATGGTATTCAAAATTTGATGATATCAAAAATTTGGTTCTATTAGTGTCAAATTTTTTAGAAAGTACAATACATCATACCATTCGGTATGTATAGAATAGAATGCTAGTAGAACACTAGTTTCCACCAAAACAAAATTCTATTCAACATTTCATAACAATCTCCCCATGTAAATAGATAGGCAGGCAAATAAAATTTTCTCATTCATATCCCACTTAGATGATAATAGTACAAGGATAAGACTTGTGAAGTTAAAAATTATGTGTTGAAAAACAATAGTGGGATGAACGATCAATCACACAACTAGGAAGCCAAAGGGAAAATACATGTTCTAAATCTCCCCATCCCATTGGCCCATAACGTATCATCTCCAAAAACATAGCATTTCCCTGCTCCCACACCCAATGGAAGGAGAAACCAGGTCTCCAACTCCAGTACACCCATGAATCAACTTAGGGATGTACATATATATACAGACCCCTAAACCCTAAACTGGGCAAAAATGATTAGAAAATTTTCAGCTTTTAGATCTGCATTCTTTCCATGACCATTTTGTGATTAACATCAACAAAACCCCAGATGCCTCGAAGATTGAGAATTTGCGTGAGGTTCATGTTTACAACATCAATGAAACATAAAACCTAAACCCTAACAAGCACCAATTTATTTCAGTTGCATTGGGATTCAAATCACTGAAACTCAGATTCCTCCAAAACTATACTTGGCCTTGTGGCATTGTTCTTTCATCTAGTGTTTTGTCATCTACAGTTTCTGGAACAATATCACTAGAACCCCACCTTACATGTCTTCCAACACCACCCAATCTTTCATCACCAGTAGTACTACTTGTGGAAGTTGCAGTACCTCCAATAGTATTGGTAATAGTTCTGGGATCCTCACGTAGTGATCCAGCGTGGGTGCTGCCTGTCCCTAAGTTAAAAAGAATACCACCATTATTACTGTTTGAATGGCGCCAACTTCCGAACAAGGCTTCATTCCATGAGCTATGGGATGAGGTGCGTGCACGTACAGCAGATTCACCCCCACCCAGAATATCATCTCGGATGACTTTCCCTGGATTCTCAAGCGCCTTCAACACATGCTGGATGCTTGGACGCTTGGAGCTTTTGGTGTGAAGGCAAGCTCTTGCAATGATGGCCATTGCCCAAACCTCATCCAATAAATCCTCGTCCACAATCAAAGATGGGTCTATGAGCTTGGGTAACGAATCCTTGTCATGAATGCTGATCAATGGAAGTGCCCACTCCAACCAAGCTTCTGCTGCTGGATCTGTTCCTCTACTGAGCCCTTGTTTTCCCGAAACAAGCTCCAAGAGTACTTTCCCAAAGCTGTAAACATCATATGCGCTTGATGCAGCTGCAGATCCTGGGCAAGCAGCAGGTAGACACAAAATGATGATGATGGTAACACTTTAATCCCCCCCTCCTCTTCATTACATCACTGAGATTTGAATAGAAATTGTTCTCAAGGTAAGCAGTTGAAGAAAGAATCGAAGAGTTTTTTTCCATATTGACACCATGCTATGGAAGAGCAAAAAGATTTTCCGGTGGGAAGTTCTCTCACCTGGTTCACCATGATCAGACGCTCTGTTTGTTTCCATTGAAAAAACAGCAGCCACAAAAAACCCACAACCCCAAAGCCAAAACTTAGTTAGCACTGCAAAAAAAATCCATACCCTTGCAAAACATTCAGTGGGTGGAAAGCATCTTTTTAGTGTTGCAATTGCCTCTTTGGGTCAACCTGGTGGCCACTCAATCAACTACAAAAGGAGCACAATTATTCATAGTTGACAATAGTAAGAAATAGGGTCTACCACACTGGAAGAAGAAAAAAGAAGCAACAAAGGAAGCAAGCAAGCTTACTGGGAAAGGCCAAACAAACGGGTAATACGGCTTGGTTGCAAGTCAACATCTTGAACTCGAGCATCACTCAAGCTCCCAAGTCTAACCTCAAATTTGTCATCCAGCAAAATACTGCTTGCTTTTACATCCCTGCAGCAACACAAACACAACATTCTTTTGACAGCGTTCTTCTTGTTGCAGAAACAAATGGCATCTGCTGACCCTTGCTCCCTACCCCGCCAATTTTCCAATAGTTTGTCAAGAAATCAATGCCCAATAATAAAAAACTCTCTGATTTGTTCATGGAAAAGGCTTTCAAGGGTGTAATGTCAAGCATACAGTAGTAATCATGTCATGATTTTCTCAATATCAATTTCAAGTTAAACACAAAAGATGGTGGAGCTATGCAGGATTGCAAAGCTTCACACAAGAGTAGAGACACACACAGACATACCATGAGCAACAATGGGTGGGAAGCCGTTGAAATGCAATCAAAAACAATACCCATTGGAATGAGAGAGAGACATTACCGATGAGCAATGGGTGGGGAGCATTCAAAATGCAAGTAAGTTAAAGCTTCAGCAACACCGATTGCAATCTTGAGACGAGTAATCCAGTCCAAGGATTGCAAAGAAGAATTCTCATCATCACATTGCTGCTGCTGTTCATGCACATGAGCAACTGCAGCAGGAACATGATGACAATCATCATCAGGAGGAGGAGGAAAGACCATCATATTCTTTTTTTGCAATGCTGATTCCAAATCACCATTGGGTGCATACTTGTACACCAGGAATTTCTCATTGCTATTGTCTAAGCAATGACCCAAGAGTAAAACCAACCGAGTATGAGATGCATGAGCAAGCACATCCAGCTCTTGCAGATAACAATCCATTTTGGTTTTCTGCAGATCGATTCTCTTCACCACCACAGTTGTTCCAGTTCCATGCAATACTCCCTTGAAGAGATCCCCTGAATGTCCATTTGCAATCAGATTTTCCGGAGAGAAGTTATCTGTCGCTTGTTGTAGTTGTTGGAATGAGAAAACTTCTCCCATTGCTCCTGCTGCAGCAGTGGTGCCAGTGCCCTTGAGGGTTGCAGCTGCATTCATCATCATCATCATCTCTGCTCCTGATCCTGGTGCCGTTGCAACTCTTCCACTCTCCATGCTATTTGATCTTCCTATACGTCTCCCTCTTTTGCAAAACCAGAAGCA
>Ga0116231_10005641_pt1 | contig 24510 bp, 23 predicted proteins | sample S1TSphgellanicum_2_FD_89695 | JGI IMG/M metagenome (GOLD analysis project Ga0116231, IMG submission 89695) | Host-associated microbial communities from peat moss isolated from Minnesota, USA - S1T2_Fd - Sphagnum magellanicum MG | ecosystem: Host-associated > Plants > Peat moss > Unclassified...
AAAAAAAAAAAAAAAACACACTCTTTAGTACCTTAGGCTAGTGTAATATATTACAGAAACTTAAAAAATAATTTGATGGACGTTTTTCTTTTCCCACAAACTCAAAATATTACATATTTTTAAATGTTTTCAGTTATTTATTTGCTCCTATTTTGCCTTCGTTCATTAGGGTGAGAGGGTGGGGGGCAGAATTTTGCTCAGTTTTGGGCTCGGCCTGTGGGGGATGGGATTAGAGCATCTCCACCGGTGCTCAGTATGTCAGTCTGGATAATAAAAATGTCTAAGTTCAGCTGTATTTTTTGGGCAACCCCATCAATAAAACTGTAACTGGAACTGCAAATACATGGGGACTACTAAGAAGAAACCACCTGGACCAATCATTATGATTCACCAGTCAAAAATACTGAGCCGCAGTCAGGTCCAATTTATTACACTCTTTTTTTGGAGGTGCACGACTGTGTTGCGCCATTTACCAGCCACGGCAAGCTGCACGAATTTGGTGCAGAAAAACCAAATTTTCTGAGGTAAACGGGCACATTTTGACTTTTTTGCGATAAATTTCACTGTCTGGAGTCACATTCTCAGCACCGTTGGAGATGGTCTCACACTGGCAATGCTAACCACTAAACTTGAGCATCAAATTTTGGGGGCATTACAAGTGTACATGTGTAATGTTATCCCCTGTTTGGGGGATATTACACTTGTAAATCTCCCTGTGTGAAGAGGGTATTACACGTGGAATCCTCTTGACACCTGCACTTTACAATTTTCTTACTAGTTTCAACAGGTTTATTTTAGTTCTTACAAGGTTAGAGTTCCCAATTGAGGGCATTGTGTTTTTGATCTCAGTAAAGCTCAAGTGGCCATATATATATATATATATATATTAATGTTGGTTGATTATCAAAAACAGGAATAAACCCCAATGGTTATCAGGGTGATTCTTAGGATACGGAAACACATGCTTCAAAAAATCAAATAACTGAGTCGAGTATATAATTATGGTTCTCAACAAATTAAAACAATTTAACTTACAAGACCTTATATCCTCCGGTTCTCTTGGGAAAATTGTGGATCCTCTAATATCTATAAAATTGGAACCGGCAGTTCTTTGAACATTCAAATAACCACACAACACTGATACTAACCTGGTGTTGTTATGTTGCACTCCTTTTGACTGGCTTGCCAGTTAAAAGATCATCATCACACCAGCCTCATGTTGAATCCCAGTTGGCCAGCCATTGTCAGACAATAACAGGTGACATTTGGGTTGAGCTCCAGCTGTGTGGACCTAAAGCTTACAAGACGGATGGCGAGCATCTCTTTTCACACACACACACACCATCCCTCGATTCCCCTTTGTGAGTCTGGAAAACAAACAAAATATCTCTCCAACTCCAAGTGGCAATAATGTAGATTCAGAACACATTTTACAGCCTCTTTTTTCTCTTCTTCTCTTCCATGTTTTCCCCACTTCTAGTTGGGTTTTTTCTTTTTCTTTTTTTTCCCCCCACTTTTTTCATATAAAAATTTTGGCAAATTTTTTTCCATAAATAGAAATTTTAGTCCAATTTACATGCTAGGAAAAATAATTCCAAATTTTTTGTTGCAAAAATTTTCCCAAATGAATCAATCACTGCTTCTTGTGCTTCATCTTTTTTGTGACCTTTTTTTTCTTTTACCCATTCTTTTTTTCTTTTTCTTTTTTCTTTCCCAATGTGGGAGATGGGGGGCATGACATACTGTAGTTTTTATTTGGTTGGCAAAATGAGCATCAATCTTTAGAAAAGTCTGAGTATAGCACATCCCAAGGGAGTATGGTGTACTTAATAAGAAGAATTTTACCCAACAAAACAACAAGAAGAGAAGAAAGAAAGATTCATCAGTTTTGTTGTTGTATGTTTGGAAAAGAAGACTCAGGAATGACACAAGGAACAAATCTTTCTTTGGGCCCCCTTGTTTGAAATAATAATATGTTGCACACGGAACAAAAGTGTGTGCTCTCAACATCCCAAACAACACCCCCTTGACCCCCACGCCCACAAGAGCATAAACAAAAAGAAAAAGCAGAGTAGAAATTCTTGTGTGCAAGTGTCCAGGTGGGTGTTAGATACACAACAAAGTGTGGGCAACCTCGCCTGGAAACGTTGAAGTTTTGGGTTGAGAAGAAAAGCAAAAACAAAAGGTGTACATGGCGTGCTGTAAGGAGTTGTGACCAAATGCCTTTGAAGCCTTGTTAATCTAGAAGGTTCGGAATCGACTTTTGCATAAGTTTCATGTTTTTGCATGCAGCGACCACATTTGTGCCAAGTGTTAAAGCATTGAATATGAGTTTTGGAATTCAATTTTGGCCCTTTTCACATTCAAAACGATCCTATAACTAGTTCAGCTAGGCTGAGGGGCAAGAAGGGAGGACATATAAAACATGCCCAGTGTTAGCAATATATTTTGGATGAAATATTAAAGTCAAATAGTGTGAAACTCCTTCCAACTGGTAAATATGCCCATGTTAGGAGTGGCCTACAATAATGCCAGGACAAGGAAATGACTATTTTCAATTGGTTAATCCTAATGACTAGCTCGAGTTAGAAGGTTTAAATGGTTTGTCATCTTATTCGGCTCAGTTTTGTAATGTGTTAGGCTGGACGGAGAAGAAATAACACTGCACATTGGATGTGCTAAATACTTGTAGAGGCTCAAATGGGGGGCTTATGCTCTATAATCATGTCCAGCTACAATAGAAGAATGCCATGTAAGCTATACTATAGATGAAATATAACTATTAAATAGTGTGAAACTTAATTTCCGCTGATAAGTATGCCTAGAACACAATGTGAAAAGAAACGATTATTTTTTATTAGCCCACGTGATGATATTCAAATCACCTCTCACTTCATGTTAGAGTTTTTTCCGTAAGTCACATCAATACCTTGTTGATTTGGTCATCCCCTCTTTGTTGTTATTCAAAAAAAAATTTAAATACTTGACAAAACAGCACAACTTAACATGAGATTGCTCAAATTATCATGTAATGTTCAAACATTTTTTAACATTTTTTTTAATGAGTGATAAAAGGAGTTTGGCTCTAATTGTGGCCACCAATGCAAATCAGTTTAAATTTTTAATGTTCACTTAACATTTTAACCTCAGTTGAACCTTAATAAATAGTTTCATCCCTATTTCTGTTTTTAAAAAAAACTTAAACCAAGACAAAATGTAATTAACTAGGCTATGAGTTTGATGCCTAGTCCTTTCATTAGTTGGTTCAAAAGTGCCTACAAACCAAATAACATGTAAAGACAAACAACCTCTCAAAAGATCTTGTACAACACCCATGTGAACTACGTTATCTGTATCTTTTCTACTTGATTACTACATGATCCAAACTTCTACATTGTGAGTTTTCTTAATCCATTCTTTTTGTGAACATTAGCATTGATTTGGCTTTGAGCAAACAATTTTGTCACTTTTAATTTGTAGGCCAATATTAAATATATATTGCAAAATATTAGTTTTGTATAGTTATTATTTGTTGTCAACACCAATGTTGGGTGCACACCAAATTGGAACTCTGCTATATAAACTGGTATTGATCTTGGTGTCAAATAACCGACCAAAGTAGTATGACATAAGTCAATATCAGCCTTATATGAATGAAAGCCTAGTAAATACTTTGGGTAATATCAAGGCTCAATGTCAAATATATGTTGTATATATGTATATGGCTGCCACATAGCAGCCAAAAATCAGCCTTGGACCCTAATACCAGGACCACACTGGTGTGAAAGCTTTTTAAAAATCCAATGCCTCAACCAGCTCATGGCAAATTTCTTAAAATGATTACATACCAGTATGAGTTGATATGTTCAAAAATTGATACCTACCCAATAGTGATCAAAACTTGATTTAGAGTGAACAAGGTTTTTATGTTGTTTGTGTTTTGGGGTGGGGGGGGAGTTAGGGAGGGAGGGTGGTTTAAGTTATGTCATTAATTAATGGAGTTGTTTAAAAACAGATGGTTTTGCAAACCCAATTCAATTTCTTATTCATTTTCACTTCTTTTTTTTCCAAGTTCTTCGTTAGTATCATTTGATATTTGTTACTTATTATATTCATGTATATTTCACACAACTTTTTGTTTTAGTTTCATTAGTTGATAATTGCTTGAAAATATTTGACTAATAATGATTAGGCATCCAAAACAATGTCAGCTGAGTACTAGATTGAAAAACCCTGGTATATGGACTGGTACTTGTCCTCATCTCAAAGAACCGACCAAGCTTGTATGACCTAAGGCAATATCAGCCTCATACCAGTCTTTGATAATGATTTGAATTATACCAATTTTTGGCTGGTATGTGATAGGTTTTTTCTTCTTGAACCTCAACTTAATCGTGTTCCAACATTTCATACCCATATTTAATCAAATTTCATTACTTTGAAAATAACAGTGTTTAAAGGAGGGGTGGGGGATGAAAGAAGGGTCCAAAATGGTGTCACTTTATGAATATCTCTATTATATTGCATCATGTATAAGTTATGTTTTGCAAATCTATTGAAACCAATTGAATTGAAACATACTTAATGCATCTTACCATATTTGGGGAGGGGAGAAAAAATTGCGATTACAAATGAACAAAACGACAATTTGAAACATCACTGTGAAGAAAAAGAGGGAAGATTGCTGCTTTAAGTGTTGTGAAGCACAATCTCATTTTTATAGAAAGATGTGAAAATGAGTTCATAGAATCATTATTTTCAGCAAAATTGTGTGTTTTGATTACACAAATTGGTTTGCCCCAGAAAAAAGGTTGCAAAGAACAGAGAAAACAAGCATGCAACATTAGAAAATAGAACACAGAGACTAGAATGCTAACATTTAGTAGATGACACTAACATGCAATGGAATTCAATGAAATTTGAATGAGATGGGATTTTCTTTTCTTTTTTCTTTTCCTAGGTATATGAACTATAACCATATTAAAAACTTGATTTTTTATTAATTTCATTCCTAACACCCAAAACACTACACCCTAAACAGGGAAAATTTGATGGGTTTAGTAATATGGAGTCCAGAGGAAAACTCCACAAAAACGCTTCAAATGTAACCCATTGTGTCAAAAGTCTTGACAAAGCAAAAGAATGCATGTCTTATGCAATTGCAAAGAAATCTCTACAGCAGTTTGAAGGTAAACACGACAATTGAATGCAGTCATAACCGTATGAGAGTCAGTCACAAAGGTGTCCCACCATGTGTCTCATCAATTTCATCACAAATGAATAGCAGTGACAAGCTGCCATTACTACCCACTGAGTTTATCAGCTCCCACAGTCGGATAAAACCCCAAGACAAACACAACAAGACATTGTGGTCATACTCTTGTTAGTATCACTCAAAAAGTATCAGATTCTTTGCCTTCATCATAAGTGGCAGTGATGAGCTGCCTGACAGACTCCCCCACCACGTCCATCTGCTCCTGACAGTATAAATACAAATATGATCTCCTCAGATCTCTGTGACCAAAAACCATATCAAAATCTGCTTTGTGAATTTGTTCTGTCATTATTTCTGGAAGCAACAGAAAGAATTGCGATCAGTCATGCTTAAACATGTGATCCTTTCTCCCCATCACACAAGTCTTGTGCAACCTCCTCCAGCTAGTCTTGTGTTGCTTCGAGAGTTTGCATCACTGATCACAATTCTCTTTGTAGTTGAAATCCCTGCAGAGATCACCTTCCACTCATGTGAAATGTATCTCCCAACACTGATGATGTCCTAGATTTCAAAGACAGACAGAGACAAACACATACACACACACAAGATACATTAAATTGCATCTGGCTGCCAACATTCTGGTCCAACTTTCCACATGTTGCAAAGCACAAAAAGAAATCCACTTCATAAGCACTGAAGAAGCTTTCATTTATACAAAAACACTTTGATGATGAAAGAAGATGCCCACAACTTTTCTAGGTTACAAAACCCCATCTTCTTCTAGGTCTTGTTCAGTCTGCTCCAGCCCAGAAACACATGCAGTGTAAGAAATTGTAGCAGTATCAGCAGCAGCAGCACACACCAAGAAATTGCCTGAATTTTCCAGCTACAACCAGTAGCTGGCAAAAAGCATGCAACTGAACTCATAAAAACACCACCCTTACATTACAGGTGAAGAGCTGGTGAAGAGAGTCATGCAACACAACTGCAAGTCACACTACTTACCTCAACAGTCCAAAGGCACCTCTGTGCTGTACTTCCAGAAATTCTACTGTTTTCAGAGCTGGTGCTCCACACAATACACAAGCACACAATGCAAAAAATTTGTGACATTGTATGCATGTGTAAACTGAGCCATTAGTGAGTATCATCACATCTCATTGTGTACCCTTTCAATTGGAAAGAATAATCTGCCATAGAGTTTCATGCATTGCTGCAACACAGAAAGATTTCTTCTTGTAATGCATTGCTAAACCATATGCAGATTTTGAAAGAAATGGAAAGTAATAATGATGATGACAGAGAAGGCTTCAGGGTGGTGTCTCTCTTTCTTTTTTCTTTGGCTCATCCTAAGAATGTCTGGTGAAGACAAAAAAACCTTCTGGAATTTTATTTTATTTCCTCACCACTCTTGTTGCAGCACTTTTTCTTGTCTATCAACCATCAGTGAAGTGATTGCAAAAACCTAAGACATCAAACTGATTGACCATCAATAACAACAGTAAGGCATGATGACAAATCAAACACAAAGGAGATCATCAAATACAAGGGAGCTCATTGTGGAAACCACACAAAAAAAGAAAAGGAAAAAACACTTGGAAATAAATATTGTGAAAGGAAATGAAAAAAAAAATGCACCCTTAACAGTTGCCAATATGATCTCACTGGCTTGTGACAAGAGGTCGCACTTGAAAGCCGCTGATTTGGAGCTTATGGAAGTAGTAGTCAAAGTGTGAAAATGGTGTCACAGAGCTCGTTCACCAATCCAATGTGGACAATACAAGAAGCCCCATTCTTTGGATCATATGAGCTTCAAAAATGTGTTCAACCTTGTCCTCAACCTGCCCAAAAGAAACACACATTGGAAGCAAAGCCACCAGTAACAGCACATCTCAATCACTTTCTACTCTTTTTTTGTCCATCCAAACTTGAACACCAATCATGAGCAACAGCAGCAGCAGTTTGCATTCAATCATCTGCAGCTGCTGCTGCTGCTGCTGAAGACAAAGAACTCTCGATGGAACAAAAAACAAGAATGGGTGCAAGATCAAACCTGCAAGTTGAGGAAGATAGGAACTTCAGTCTCCTCCATTTTGCCACCAACGATATACAGGCGACTGACAGAAGCTGCAGCATTCAAGCATTGCCTTGCTGCAGAACAAAAACAAAAACTCCAGAGCTTTGGAAAACAGCAAAAACTCCCAATGTGCAACAACAACAACAATCCAGCAAGATGCATGCATGCCATCACTGACACAACAATTCCGACTGGAGGAGGACTTCATGATCAGAACTGTCAGACACCTGCTGCTGCTTGATGCTGCTTGATACTTGCTGCTGCACAAAGAGACTAACAAGATTGAGCAAGCGATGAGGAAGGAGTATCATCATCATCATCACCAGTAACATCATACCGGAAGATGTTGGTGCGACGTGAAGCGATCCATGAAATTTACAGAGAGAATGATCGTCAAAGGCGCGAAATTGTAGTACTCTTGAACTGTTGTCAGCGACAAACTACAATTGCGTCAGAAGCTCCCGTTCTTGCACACTTTTCTCTCTCTCTCTGTGGGGTAGCTTGCTTGCACAGGATCGGCATGAACAAAATGCTGGAGAGAGCAGCAGCACATCGTTACATGAACGTGGGACTGACGCTCCGTGGTTCGGCAGCAGCAGAAGATCATCATCCGATCGCAGAAGAACCAGAATGAAGCTCGACAAAAGACGACAAAAGCAGGCGGAAAGATTATGTTGTGTGTGTGCGAGACAAAGCACAAAACAAGAGAAGCATAAAAAAAACAAAATTCCAGAAGCGCAAAACGAAGGAAAGCTCTAAGTACCTTGAGCATCCAGCGGATGGCGCTCTGGCGAGCTTCGGCATTCAAGCCCAGAGATCGGTGTCTCCCGGAGTACTCCACTTCCGTCATGCAGCGCGCCTCCTTGCGCATTAAGAGAGAGATGGTCTCCTCATCTTCCACTGGGAAATCCAGAAACAAAACAGAAGGATGACGACAATCGCGCAATTTCTCCACCTCGCGTTTCTTCTCTTCTTCTTCTTCTTCATCGCCACCGTCATCTTGGTCGTGGTTCCATAAGCCTTCATTCACGTCCTCGGCACAACGGAGGTTAGCGATGGAGAGGTTGTTAGCAATGGCGCCAAGAAAAGGCGCCATCCTTGTGTGTTGTATGAGGAGGAGGAGGAGCAAATCTCAAGGAGCAGCAGGCGGTTCTCTTCTTCAGTGATCTCTGCAGGCTGTGAATCCCTGCAGGCCAAACACCTTCTTCAGCCATTGCCATCTTCTTCTCTTGCAGCTTGAGCTGTGAATGGACTCAAGATGCAAGAGAAGAAGGAAGAAGACAAAGACGATGATGATGCCTCCTCTAGAGAATGAGCTCAATGGACATCGACTCAAAGCCCCTTTTGGATATCTCTATTCTTCTGCTTCTTCTTCATCTTCTTCTGCTGCTGCTTCTTCTTCTCCTTCTTTTTCTTCTTCTGCTGCTGGTTCTAGTTCTTTTTTGCAGCAATGGCGAGTGAAATGCTCACGGGGTAAGTAGCATGGAGAATCAAAAGGACGTACAAGATTGGCCAGAGGTATATGAGGAGATTGCCAGGAGCGACAAACACCTGACGTCGAGACAAAAGCCATCTCTGATCGTCGCTGAGTGTATATACTCTCCCTCTCTTAGAGAGTCTCTCAGAGAGAGCGGGTCGAACGTTTCTAGGGTTTTCGTATTGCTGTCCGTGATGATCATCATAATCAGATTGAGTAGACAATTTTTTGCTGTTGCAATTGTTGTCGTTGTTGTTGCTGTTGTTGCAACAGATTTTTTTTTCCTTATTGAGCTTCGACGCTTTAGGCCGTGCAAAATCAATCGCGTGAGATTTCGTGCGGGGGATTTGGGGCATGCTCCTCCTTCTCCAGAAGATCCTTACAGAGAAAAGGAAGAAGAGGTTTTTGTTTTTTTCTTCCAAGGACTATTCTTGAAGAAGAGAAACTCAACAAAACAATTGTGGATTTTGTTTTGCAAAGGACATGATCCAAAGCTCTCAAGCAAAAAAAACTGCCTCAGAGGCCTTGGCTTTGGGTTTGTACCATCTCACACTCCATTCTTTTGTCTTCATTTGGCTTCTTCCTTCCCCTCTTGGAATCTGCTTCTTTTTGTTCAATGAGTTTTCTCTGCAACTCTGGTGCAGAGATAGTATATGTTTCTTCAAGTCTACTTACTTCTCTGCAACTCTGTGGGAAGAACATGCTTCAAGTCTAATGTAGATTTTGCTGTGACATCACTGATATGTGAAGGTCTGACATGTATGATACAACCCAAGAGGTACATAGTTTGTCACACATTTCTGTTGTGGTGAGAGAGAGAGGGAGAGAGAGAGGGTGTATTCATGAGTTGTCAACAGAAGTGATCCGAGGAGGAAAGCTGTCATAGGGGTGCTATTATCACCTTTGATACAATCACAGGTATGAGAAAATGTGGAATCAAGACTTCTTTGATAGGCACTAATTTGAGCTCTACGAGTATGTGCAAGTCTGTAGCAAGCTGGTTTGAAAGCTGGTTTGAAAGCTGTTTCGTCTGTCATGAGATTGTGACTGGGACACACTATACAGTTTTGGAGCTATGGTGAGTGAGTGCCTTCCCCCAAACCTTGGAATTTTCTTGATAGCACCTTTTGGTTTTGCCATTCCAAAAAAACTCTTGTTATGTTTTTTTTCCTTTTTTTCAAATCTCTTACAAGCAAGCACAAGAGATTTTCCACAGTCTACATGGTGTTAGATGACCAACAGGAATTGATTGCTGGGGTTATCAATTTTCATGTAGTTTGTAATGCCTACATTCCCATGTTGTTGAGATTATAAACACTATGAGATCTTGTCCAAAGTTTGTTTACCAATTACATAAGAACAATATACAAGAGAGAGAGACTGTCTTAAAGCTGAGAGGGTGTCAAACTGGGTGGCATTTTTTTTCATCAAGATTTTTGTCAAGATTTTGCTCATGTTATTTAGATTGTTGAGATCTGGTGGTTGTAGTAATTCCATGCAATGGAAAGAACAAGAGACCATCTTGAAGCTGAGAATTTTGAGATGGGTGGTCTTTTTGTTTTTTGTCATCATTTTTGTGAAGATTTTGCTGAGGTTACTTAGATAGTTTCAAGTAGGTGGGTATAGTAATGCCATGCAAATGGAAGAGAGAGATTGTCTTGAAGCTCAGATGGTGTGAGACAGGTGTTTTTGTTTTTGGTAAAGATTTTGCAGATGTTGTTTAGAACGTTTTAAGATCTGGTGGGTGCCACAATGATGCATTGGATCAGTCTTGCATTATCCAGATTGGATAATTTTCAATGAGCCAAAAGACTTATAATTGTTGATGCAATTTCAACAAGCAGTGCATCTGTGATTGCATATTCGACAATTATGGTAAAAGAAAGTGGGGTTTGAGGGAGGAGTAATAAGTTGATATAATGTGTTGTGTGTTGTTGTGTTGCTTGTCTACCCTCCCAAGAGTATTCCACCTTGGGTTGTTATTACAACACAAAGCCCTGTCACTCAGTCAGCAAACTCCCTACTTGGAGAGAACCATTGATACCACCAGCAGGGCTCCTTGGAAATGCTCAACCTAAGAAGATCATTCTCAACTCCTTTGAAGATAGGAAGCCAACTGTATTACCAGACAGACAGACAGACAGAGAGCTTATCTACATTGTATCTCCAGTCAAGGTCTGCAGATCAGACTTGGAGTCTTGAAAGAAGTCTTGACCAGAGGGCCATGTGCTTGTAGTGTGCGTTTCAGGGGGTCCACCCAGTCTGATAGAAATCCCCCAAAAAATGCTTCCTGGTTGAGAGTTCTGATATCCCCAATCTCTCTCTCTCTCTCTCTCTGTGTCTCTCTCTCTGTGCACTGCCCAAAAGCTTGAGACAGGAAACAAAAGAGCTCTTTTGTGTGAAAACCTCTTGTTGCAGGTGCAGCACATGGCACTGTCCAGAACACCCATCAGCAACAAGCAACAGCAGCAGCGGCTACACCTACTGTACAACTACTAGTGTGACCTGGTATCATGAGGAGTTGCCGAGTTCTTCCAGCTTCAACACTGGCTTCAACAGTTCAGCTGCAACCCATCAGAAGATAGTAGATACGGTGTGAAATTCTCCTACTAAGCCCATTCTTTTCTGGGAACGGAGAAAAAACAGCAGACAAGGTTTTAGAGGGTACTTCTTGAAACCAAAAAATGGTCCAAGTATTTTGCTTTCAAGTATTGTTGAATTTTCCATTGTTGATGATGATGATCAATGATTCAAAATAGTTTTTGTTCAAATTACCCATTTTTCCCAGGGATAAAATTAAAAAAGGGTGTGTACTTTTTCAAATCAGGGTGATCATAAAAATGAGATAATTACATTCGGGTTGAATCTTTGACTGCCAAAAGTTTCAAACTTCTTTGGTTCAATCTTTGTTTCTTCACTTTTTTGAGCAGCAACCCATTTGGTTGACTGATGATTTCTGTTATCACTGTTTCCCTTTTGACACAGACAGCACAAGTGATGTGCCAGAACCTTGTCTGTTAGTGAGAGGAGGAAGTTGAAACTGCGTACAGAAGTGTTAGGGTTTGTGCACACTCCTTATAGTTAAAATCAAGAGGGGCTGTGTTTAAAAGCTCCTTGCAATTTGCATGTCTTTTGCATGGTCTACATTCAACAACATTTAAGTGCAAGTCTACAAAAGAGAACTCCTCAAAACAATTCAAGGCTCCCATTATAACAATCTCATTGGTCACACTTTTTTTTTCCTCAACCCAAGCTCACCAAAGAGACCTTGTATATCTGTGTATATTTTCTATATGAATATTATAACCCTTGTTCCTATACAGACAGTATTGATAAGCATCTCTCTGTGGATATGTTCTTAATCATGTTTGTATACAAACAAGAGTTATAGGATTATAGTAGAAAATATACACAAATATATCTGTGCCTTGAGATGGAAAAAGAAAAGTCTATATGGCCAATCAGATTCTTAGAATGAGAGCCTTGAATTCTTTTGAGGAGTTCTCTTGGGTATCGCACTTAAAAGTTGTAATAGCATCATAGGCTTGTCCCTAAATTTTGTCATCAAGGAGATTCTTCAAATTTGGTGCCTTGAATTGTTTTGAAAAGCTGCAGTAGTGAACTACTACTTACATGCTTGCCTGCAAACGCAAACGACATGCAAATTGCAAAGAGCTTTTGACAAGAATTTGGACTTCTTGTTTTACACATCATTCTCTGATTTTACTCAGGGAGCTTCTTGTACGAAGAAGACAGGGGTTCTGCCACATTACTTACTTGTGCTGTTTGTTTTCTGTAAGACAGATGAGCTCAAAACAAAAACCCGGAAGTGGGTAGTAGTAGTAGTAGTAGTAGTAGTAGTAGCAGCTCCAGTCCTTTTAACCAGAGAGTCGGCCCACCGCCCCATCACCAAGCAGGCTTTGTTTTCTCTGCTGCCTTTGCTGGTCTGACATTCAATTTGTATCTAACACTTACATACATACACAAAGTTCATTTTACACTTAATGTTTGTTCCCTTTCTTTTCTGTCCCTTTGGGCAAAATGTCTGGCTGTTTGTTCTATACTGCAAAGCAGAAGAGCAAAGCAGGCAGTACTGTCATGTGCAGATGTGGGGAGTGGGTTTAAGGGTTTAAAGCTAGATTTCAGAAGCTTGTCCAAAGCTGACAATAGTTGGATTAGGCCAGTGATCAAGGATTATAAAAGTTAAAACCCCTTTCCTTTGTGAGGATGCAGGTGCAGGTGGGAGAACCCTTTGAATAGATACTTCATTTTGCGATGTTGTGAGTCACTTGACATCCCCCTATCAATTGGCACTTGCACCTATCATTTGTGATTTTATTACATGAATGATTAGCTATATTAATCACCCATACAACATGACAATAGGGTGATTTTTTCGTTTTTTTTCTAACTTCTGGTAATTGAAAACCCTCAAAGATAACTTCTTCTTTTTTTAATTAATTTCTCGAGTAAAAACAATATTGGACACGAGTGTTCCATTGTTTTATTACACAAACTAAAAATTTTAAAAACAGGTACTATAATCGAAGTCACAATTAGAACACAAAAACACCCACAACACATGAAACTCATCACGACCAAATATTACTTGACCATGTGTTAGAGATGACAACAATTGCTCCGAAATCAAAACATATTTCTAAACAACCATCCATTTGTAACATTTCAATTTGAGTCATGATTAGCACTCTTACCTCAAAATGTGTTGAAGCAAATAAGGTGCACACTCCATTCCATTTGCTTAAAAGTGTCCCAATGCCAAAGGTCCCCATGCTTTTAAATTTTCATGAAATAATTGTTTAGATGTGAAAACATTGTCAACAAAAAATATGACATACTTCAAATAATGTTCCTTCCATCATAACTTCAACACAAAAAGGCTACGAATGTGCATACCATGATCCCCACCATTTCATAAGCAACCATATGAGTCACAAGTGTACTATGCTTACATATCACATAACCATCACATCTAAACAACTATTATCATGTTTGAACTTCAAATTTCATTATATCCATATCAAAATGACCCAAAATCAATGAATTTGTGATACCCATATGGAGTTCAAAGATTTCATTACCATCTTATAATTTGCAAGTTAAATAAATGCACCCGTAGAAATTTCTATTTTGCCAACATACTTTTGTGTTGCAAGTTCCATTACTTTAATGCCCCCACTTGAATACTAGGTTGATAGGGCAAGTATTAGCACATGCCACGACATTTACCATTGTATTGAATCATGCTCTCATCTATTGGCACAATTATGAATATGTTAAATATTTTTTTGCATCTTCGAGTTTCATGTTAGGCCAATTTTTTCTAATGATACAAATGACAATCAAGCCTAACAATTGTTCACATTAAGGCTATTACAAAGTCCATATAATATGAATTGGGGTATTTTTGAAGCCATGAAAAAATAGAAACTCCATTTCAACCTTGTTCATGTTCTTCATTGTTTAATTGTAGTATTGAAAGCATAGGTTGCAATCTTGTGAAATTACAAAAACTTTGCACCAACTTGTTACAAACTACCGCTAATTTTATTGTGATAAAATTATTTAATTTGATTGTATGTGACCTTTTTATCTAACAAAAACAAATGAAAATTTGTACATGAATATGTGAGTGGTGTAGTGAAGGATGTATATGGTTGTAGTAGAAGTTCACTTAAGGTTGAAACCCTAACCTACACTAATATTGGTGAACTTGAAAATAAGTAAACAAAGTTAAAGTGGATCACAAAAATAACCAAAGCCATCAATTGCCAACAAGCTTAAAAAGAAATATTATTATCAATAAGCCATAATCTAACTATTATTTCAGAAATTTCAGTGATGATGATTCATTCGAACTTCTTTAAATAAGACAACTTTCCATTCCATAAGTCATCCTTTTCAATAAGTCATTATTTGAATGGCTTCAAACTAAATATGTTTAGTCAATTACCAAGTAAAGAAGAATGAAAAGGTGTCTTTTCCTACTTTTGTAATTTCAAAGTTTTGTTTAAAAATCATAGTCATAAGAAGATTCTAAATGTCTTCTATACCAATTTGCATTCCATTTCTCTTCAATTAAATTTGAATTCGATTCCATGTATTCAATGTGTTTAATTTAAATTTAGGAATTTCAATCCAATTTATTTCAAGTTGTATGCAATGTTATTCAATATTTTCATTTGAATGGAACTTAATTTTCACAAAATCAATTCACATTTTTCATCAATTGATCGTCACTAGCACACAACAACACAAACTGCAAGCTAAAATTACAACCTTCCAAAAACAATTGATGGCACTTGTGAAAGTTGGAAAAATCTCATTAATCATTCCAATTTCATCATTACCCAAGTGGTTTTAGCAAGTTGGATTCACAAAATACTCATTTATCAAGCATGATTTAGATTTAATTTATCTCATTTCTAGAATTAATGTTAATCATTGTGGTTGATTTTTTTCAAAGATGTTTTTTAAAACCTCACTACCACCTTCAAAATTGTAAACTAGGGTCACATATGAAGAATCAAATTCCAAAAGTGTTGCTAATGATCAAATCTAGCAAGTGTAAATGCTTTTAAATTCAAACAATCAGCATGTAACACCTTTTGACACAAGAAAACATTATTCAACTAAATCCAATTACATGACAATGTAAAAATGTTCTCACAATTCCAAATCTTTGAATATTAACTCAAGCCTTTTCATAAGTTGTTTGATGCGACAACAATGATCTTGAGCATTATGGAAAGCCATGAGATCTAACACCCATTGAAGCAAAAAATTTGTACCAGGAATGCCTCTTTTCTCACCTATTACAACATCGTAGGCATGAAACAAGGTTCAAACCCCCTAATTGACCATGAATTGTGACATTAATATGAAAAAGAAAAAATCATTGTGTTGTGGGGAACCATGACATGATATAATTGAACATGTGATTAACATCTAACTTGCCTCATCAATCACCACTTTGAAGTTTGAAGACATCTAGCTTTAATGAGAACTTAAAATCTATTTGGTATGTGTTGAAATGGGTTTCAACTTATTTCAAACCCAATATCATGTTTTCCCAAGTCAAATGTAATAGGTTCACAATTATGCACATTCAAAGCTTTAAACATTATTTGTATTTTATTACATTTGCAAAGTTTGTTCACAAATATTTAGAATAATAATAAGTCATTTTCTTAAATCACATTTTTTTAAGTGTACACAAGATCAAGTAGACAATTGGATTGGCTTGTCAAGGTTATATGAAAGCAGATGTATCAAAATAATAACAAAAATCATTTATGAAATTGTTTTGCATGGAATGTTTTTAGTTGAGGGATCAAAGATAATATATACTTTTTATTAATGTGCATTAATTCTCAATTTTCACATTGTTTTCAATAGTTTTCTCAAAATGTGAAAAGTTCATGTGATATTTACCTTTTTGTAATGTGAACTTTTGTTTCAAGTATGTGTCAAGTATATTTATTTGATGATATCTTTTGAATACATGATGATTTTTTAAATCTTAATTTAATACGTATATTTATTTCATCAAATATACTAATGAAAAAATATGTTTGAACACCATATTGACTAATCGATCTTCATATGTACTTCTTACTTATTTTTATTATATTAAAATTCTGAACAAATTTGTATCCAACCTACCAAAACTCAATCGATGATGTGATAACATTCCACATCATCTTGTTCTGTTTTATTTCATGCTTGCTATATTATTGTACCTTACCATGTTATAACCTTATTATTCTTATGATTTTGTGGGAGGGGCTTATGCTTAGGTATTTCATGTTTTGATTTGTCAAAGTTTTTGTCCCCATAACACCTATCACTTGTAGTATTTTATAAAACATGTAAATTTTGACATCTTTTTTCCCGAGAATGATGTATCATTTGGAAGCTTTTCCAATCCCATCAACACTACCACATTCTTACAAAAAGAGCATGAAATTCATAAGAATGCAACAAGACCCAAGACCCATCTTCTAGACTCTAGTATAACAAGACCAATCTTGAAGCAAAAACACATCCAAGAATGACAACAATAATCTCCTGAAAAATCCTTAGCATGGCAAGCATCAAATGGTGGACAATCAAGTAAATAAACCCTAAACCCTAAACCCACATTTACTGGATTGCTAATCATCATTGAGAAGGTCCAATTAAGTATTATTCATTGACATCATAATCGGTGGATGGCTGAGGAAAATAAACCCTAAATTGTAAACCATCATTGAATGGATACCTAATCATTGTCAAGAAGGTCCAATTCAGTAACACTCATTGACATCATAAATGGTGGATGATTGAGAATATGAATCCTAAACCCTAAACCCTCTCATTAATGGATTGCTAATCATCATTAAGAAGGTTGATCAAGTGGATCAATTTTACATGATTATGATGATTTAGATGTTGGGTTAAATTTTTAGAGAAACAAACTGGGCATCGTGTGGCTGGATGATGATAAAAAAAACCAAACCAAAAAAATTGACTGGACAATTGCAAGATAAAAGTTGCCGCCACTATCTCAACATGAACAATTGAAAGACAAAGTTGCTGCCACTACCACCACATGAACAATTGCAAGACAAAGAAATTGCTGGCTGAACAAAATTGCTGCCACTACTACCACATGTATGAATTTACTATCTGGACAAAAGGGTCATTGCAGAAGTATGAAATTATTGTCATTATTATACAGATCTAAACATTGCACAGTTGATCTACTACTGTACACACAAGGCCACAGATTTCTAAATAGTGTTGTATAAAATTGATGGACCATGAATAATCATTATAACTTTCAAATGGAAAAGAATACCCAACGTGGAGTTAATGCATTTTTGCCAACATATCCAGACTTGTTTGAAACATGAAGCTACAGCAACAACCAACCACAATTCCAGGGTCCTGGCTCTCATCCTAAATCTAAGCTCTAGTGAATAAGACACCAATGCTAATCCTGATTTTTTTCTCAATCACCCCCACTTCCTCCATTTCAAACAAAAGGTCCAATTTCTACTGAAACTGACCACACCAGAGATTTCACAAGCGGAGTTCAAAACGTGGTGAAAGCTTTTACTTTCTGTTGTTCTACAACCAAGCTGATGTGCTATTATGGAAATTGTCCAACTTTCTCCGCTTGTGAGCAGTTGTTGTGGTGGCCACCAAGCTCACACTTGGGCTTGATTCCCGAGATGACCCCATTGTACTGCTCTCACTGCCATTCCTACTGAGAGCTGCTGCTGCTGCTGCTTCCAGTACTCCCACTGGGCTCAAGGGTTGTTGGGATGAACACCAGATTCCCTTTCGTTTGGATTGTTGCTGCTGCTGCCACTGGCAATGTGAATCCACCAAAAGTTCCTCCTGCATGTCCTGATAGCACTTCTTCAATGCATCCTGTACACATGTACAAATGAAGGTGAATGTTGGATCCAAGATCAGAATTTGGGAAATCTAAACTATGGTCCACTATGTAGAAATTGCTGATTTTCCCCCCACAAAAAAGGATTCATCATCACAAAATGATCCTCACCACATCAATGGATAGATCCACAAAAGTTTGATGAAGATCAGCAGCCTGTAGGGCTGTGACTTCTTCAAGAGAAGAGATCGTAGCTGCAGCTGCGACTACTGATGGTAGATATATAAGGAATCTGGTGTCTGCAAAACATGAACATGAAGAATCCCTAAGAGTCAAATGTCACTGTGCACATTTATATCATACAAAACAATGGATAACAACACAATGAGATGTAGTGGCAGAATGCAATGCAGATGATGCAGATGATGATGGCTGGCTGGCCCTATTGTAGTTGAGAAATCCTTGAAAGATCTGTGTCAAAAAGAAAGCACACCTCTTGCAGTCGCCAAAATGATCTCACTCACTCGTGACAAAAGAGCCCTCAGCAGTGTGTTGCTGATGCCAAGCTTGTGAAAGTAGTAGTCAATGTATGAAAAGGGTGTGACAGTGCTCATTCGCCACTCCAGTGTTGACAATACAAGAAGTTCCATTCTTTGAATTGTGTGAACCTCAAAAATCTGTTTAACGTCATCCTGAACCTGCATCACATAGGTGCACTCACATAAGTACTCTTGATAATTACATCCAGTACAAACAAACCTCAAGCTGAGAATCATGCTGAAGCTTGCTCAAGCAGAATCATGGTGAGGCTCAAGCTGACAATAATGGTGAAGCCTGCTCAAGCTTGAAACAAAAAACCTCTCTGATAATCAAAGTGATGGTGAAAGATAGAGAACCTGCAAGTCAAGGAGGATGGGAACCTCCGTCTCCTCCATTTTAGCGGCCAGAGATATACAGGCAACTGAGAGAAGCTGAAACATCCAAGGCTTGCTTTGCTGCATCCAAATTTTTAAAAAAAAATTCACTTAAGGGTTAGACTCCATGCTAACAGACTGACAAACCCGTTGTGCACCAAGATTTACAGAGACAGAGACAGAGAGACAAAGGATGTGTGCCATAGATTCACATAGAGAGACAGAGAGACAGAGAGTACACAGTTTAAGCAAGCAGAGTATCATACCGGCAGATGGTGGCGGGACAAGAACCGATCCATGTAATTTACAGAAAGGGCAACTGTCAATGGCCCAAAATTGTGATACTCTTGCACCTGGTTTCAATCAATCAACACAACAACAGCAGGAGCTACAGCATGTCAGAAGCAGCTCAGGCTCTTGCACTCTTTATCTGTGGGCAATGCATGCAACATTTGGATTACCTGCTGGAGGATGCCACAACTGCTGTACTACAAGGAACCCTTTTGTTTTTTTTGCTTGTGGATTCTACTGTAAATCCATCCCTTGGAAATGGGCTTTGTTCTTCTTCTTCTTGGGTTGTGTACAGATCCCCAAACCCTAAGCAGGCTAACCCTGAAGAAGAAAGGTGTCTATCTGGGTGAGCAAGAAGATCTCTGTTACATTTCTCTGCCATGCATTGTGGGAGAAATCCAAGCACCTTCAACATCCAGCGGATGGCATTCTGACGAGCTTCGGCATGGAGATGGTGCGAAAGAAAAGTTCCCGAGTAGTCTGCTTCCGGCATGGAGCGCGCCTCCTTGTGCATCAGCATAGAGATGGCATCGTCATCCTCCACAGGAAAATCCAGCAACACGACAGGAGCTTCCATGGAATCGGTTAATCTTCTGTGGAGCTCCACCGTCCTCTTGCTCTTTCCTTCTTCCTCATCGTCATCATGATCCCATGCACACCCGCTGCTAACATCTTCTTCAGCGCAATACAAACTAGCAGCAATGCAGTCAACACTGGGCGCCATTCCTTCAGAAGAAGGAAAAAAACAGTTCTCCCTTCTCGGGGCGACGGGCGGCGCTCCTCAGCACTCTATGACGACGACCACGACGACAATGCGATGACAGAAGACTTGATGATGAGCCTTCGCCATCTCTGAGCTCTGCATTTTTTTCACCGGCGATGTACTCGCTTGTGCGCTGCGCTTCTTCTTCTTCTCTAAATTGCACACGCCTCTTCAAGCAAATGCAATAGACAAAAACAACAACCGAATCGGATCTACGAACAACAACAATACAACGCCACTACTACTGTTGTCCACAACAACCCCATCGACTCTGCTCCTTACTTCCGCCGTCCCCATACTTCCCAGCAATCTTCAAACTCCAAGGGCCTTCACTCAACACTAGTCTCTCTCAGAACCGATCCAACACCCCGACCATCCTCCTGAACTGTCAATCCGCATCACCCAATCCTCCAAACACAAATGCTCACACAACAAACAAACAATCAGCTCCTGTTACGAGTCTTCAACCACCCACCCGCACTCCCAGCACGACAGAAACTCCCACAAAAGCACAGAGAGACAGAGACAGAGAGCTGGACTACCCAGCACAACCTCACAGCGTACCAAATTCCGTTCTCAAAAAACAAAAGCCAGCTGCACATCCACGCAAACCCAGCTCCCGATACAACAACAACAACAACAACATCAACAAACAAAGAGGAAGAAAACTACTCGGATGAAACAACCAAAACAACAGCAGAAACAGAAGATGAAGTAACTACTACACCTGCAGCACAGCAGCACGCTTTGCTTCTCAACTCAAGCACTTGACAAGTTCCCCCCACATCTCTTCTATCTTCTCCACGAACAAAACCAAAAGCATCGAGTTACAAAAAAAAAAGCGACTAAAAAACGCGAGACAACAAAGTACATTGCCACTACCAAAGACACAACTTGCTCTCGAAACCAAAATCTTTTGCTGCTGCAAGCAAATGCTCCTCTTCTTCTTCTTCTTCTTCTTCTTCCTTCTCTTGTGCTTCCCTCTCCTCCTGCGCTTCCTCTCGCGCTCTCGCTCAGAACTAAATGTGCGAAGAGAGAGAGAGAGAGAGAGAGAGAGATATGGATGATATCTGGATGAGAGAGAGAAACACTTGGATGATACTTGGATGTGAGAGAGAGAGAGGGAGGAGGAGCACAGCAAAGGCAGAAGCCGGAAATCGTTTCACTGGTCATGGATGATACTTGGATGAGAAGGAGATAGCGAGAGAGAGAGAGGAGCAAAGAGGAAGGCAAAAGCTGGAAATGGATGATACTTGGATGGGAAGGAGATAGAGAGAGAGAGAGAGAGAGGAAGACGGGGGAGCAAAGCAAGAGCAGGAAATAAGTAGTTTGACTGGATATGGATGATGCTTGGATGAGAAGGATTATGAGAATGAGAAAATGGGATGTAATGGATGGTATGGTTATTATGATAAAAGACAAAAACTGGATATGTCATGGATGGTAATGATTTATGATAAATGGTAATGGGTATGTCATGGATGATGATGTGATTATGATGAAGGAAAATGGAAAATGAAGTAATGGATGATATGATTATGATAAAGCAAATGAATAATGATGATGTCATGGATGATATGATGATGATAAGGGATATGGACTTTGATGTTATGGATGACATGATGAGGGTAAGAGAAAAACGGACTTTGATGCATGCCATGGATGATGATATGGATTAGGATAAAGGAAAATGGATATATCATGGATGATATTTATTATGAAAAAAAGGAAATTTGTTATGTTCCAAGGTCCCTAAACGTTTCATTGCTCTCTATGATAAGGCCCTTAGAGTGGGGGGGATTGTCTCCCTGTCACGACTCCTTGGACAGGGTAGCCCCTCTTTCCGTCCCACTTAAGGACCTTACAGAAACTGAAGGTACTTAAAGCCTCCGTAAGAGCTCTTAAGTTTTTTTTCCTGTAAAATTTCTTTTTTGTTTGTGTCCTTCTTTTTCCTTTGATGGTTTTTAGGGTTTAAAGTTTAAACCAAAAAATGAAAGAAAGAAAGAAAGGAAGAAAAGAATTATTTGTTGGGCCTTAAAGGACCACAAAAGAACTCGTGGAGTGGAGGGAATGAAGGGACTCTATTAACTGCACAGCACATTCTGATTATTAATTCCGCCATGTCCCTGCGCCCCCCCCCCCCCCCCCCCCCCCAACAACCCGCCCCCACTCATTAATAACTCCTAGAATAAATGAAAATAAAAGTGGGACCCTGAATTTATTAGGGATTCAGCCAATCAGAGATTTTATCCCAAATGTACAAGGAAACAAAAACTTCAAAACGTTTTTAAAAAAAAGACCTGGCCCTTTTGTACCAGTGGTTTTTTTTTTTTTTTTTGGGGGTCATTTTTTTGATGTTTTAGCCAAAGTGGGGATTGTTCCACTGGGAGATTTAGCCAGATTTGGCTACGAGCTAAATATGAAAGTAAAATTTTTAAATGTCTTTCTATATTTTTGGCTACTCACATGAACCATGTATAGAGAAAGCTGGCGATTTTTATTGAATTTTGATCGAGTTCTGGCTATTGGAAATCTCAAAAAGCACTTGAGTTTAGCACTTTTAATTTTTAATATAGCTTTTTGGCTATATTCAGCGAACAGAAAACGACGCTGTCATGTACCCCTGCGTACATGGAATGGATGGATGGATAGATGGTGGGCGTGCGAGCCCGGCCGACTCTCGTGGATGAAAATAAAATATGCGCTCGCTTTGGTCTATTCCAGGGACCAACATCCGTCAATCCACCTTCCTCATCCTCCTCCTCCTGCGAGTTTCATCCATCATGCACTTCTCCGTAGTTTATAATCTGAGACGAAATCTTTGCTAACAACCCGCTTTGAAACGTAGGTATGTAGTGATTTATTATTGAACTACGCGTTGATCTTAGTGGATGAAGGACGCCAGTTATCATCCATGAAGAAGCCTCTCGGAGTTCATAATCTTTTGACCTGCTTGCTCCCGAGTCCTGCTCCTTGGTCCCCTTGCTGCTCGCTCGCTCACTTGCCTGCCCGCCTTGCTCGTTGCCGCTTTCGTCGTGCTGCTCCTCGCGTCCTGCTGATCGCCTTGCGACTTTGCTCCTGGCATTCAGTTGCTCGCCTTTGCTCATTTGCGTCGTCCTGCCCGGCTTGCCATTGCTGTTTGCGAGTTCTGCTCGACTTTGCTTCATTGCGCCCTGTCCGGCTTGCCTTCGGCGCTTTTTGCTCCTGCAGCTTTTGCTCCTTTACCCGTCTTCCTCCTCCTCCTGATGCTCATAGTAATACTACTTACAGAAAAGAAGCCAACGTTAGATGAGGTGAAAGTGATGATGCATGTGAGAGGTTGATGAGGATGATGCTGATGATGTGTATTTGATTGATTTCGAGGCAGTTCGCTATGGTTGAAGATCGCTAGCGTTTTCTATAAACCCTAAACCAAATTTTCTTCTCTTCCTTGACCTTCTCCTTTTTCTCCGCGAATGCGGGATCTGATTATGTGTTGTGTTGTTGTGTGGGGGCCACAAAACCAAAGGTGATGACGTACAGGCTGGTCTATCCGGAAATGGTTTCTGATCAAAGAGAAAAAGCGGCAGGGAAGGCGGCACTGCTTGCTGCTGCTGCAATCTGCTCCTCTTTGCTTCTACTGAGGACTCTCAGCTAAGCCAGCTGTAGTGTTTTGACCAAAGAAAAAGGGGAGGAAAGAACCAGACAGAAGCACAGAGAGAGAGAAAAAGGAACCAAATAATTAAAAAACCATCCCATGCCATGCCATGCCATGCACACACACACATACACGCACTGTCAAAAGCACAGAAACAACAGAGGCTTTGCTGAAAAAGTCCTCTCCAAAAAGCTGTATCAATCCATTTGCTCACAAATCAGTATCTCTCCTTCTCTCCTTCTCTTTGTTTCTCTGTAGCTCTTTCTCTCTGTGTCTCTGTGGCCCTCTCCCTCTGCCATATGACAGTGTTTGCCGGGAATTCTCCATTTTGCCAAATATCTACAGGAGCTCTGTTCTGTCACAAAACATGTTGGAGGTAGTTTATTACATGTGCTTCAAGTGACAGGTACACATAGAGAGACACACAGAGAGGCCAACATAAACGGAGAGACCCAGAGAAAGAGAGACACAGAGGGAGAAGGATTGGGGTGTGGGGGGGGCTGGGGATGGAGGGTCCCCTCCCCTCTCTTGTAATCTGCTTGAAACAATATGTTCAGAGTGCACAGATACTGCATTCTACTACAGCATCCATCTGTGGTACTTAGCTGAACATCCTTTGCTTTCAGAACAGCTAGCTAGAACATGGGTTTGAACATGGTTTTGATGGAAAAACAAAATGTGGACCCACGCACCCCCCCCCCCCCCCCCCCCCCCCCCCCCCCCCCCCCCC
>Ga0116231_10005642_pt1 | contig 24509 bp, 27 predicted proteins | sample S1TSphgellanicum_2_FD_89695 | JGI IMG/M metagenome (GOLD analysis project Ga0116231, IMG submission 89695) | Host-associated microbial communities from peat moss isolated from Minnesota, USA - S1T2_Fd - Sphagnum magellanicum MG | ecosystem: Host-associated > Plants > Peat moss > Unclassified...
AATTTAATTTGGTGAAATTTTTGGTTTAAATAGTTGGATCCCCCCTCCCCCCCTTGAACTTTTTTATTTTTGGTTTTCAATCTTTTTAAGTTGGAAATTTTTGTTGGGAAAAACATGGAAACAATAGTGCAAATTCAAGGCAAAATGTAATTAATAACAAAAAATGTCAAAAACTTAAGATCAAAAATTTGAAAGAAAAAAGGATACTTTTAATGAGTAAAACTTTATAAGTAATAATAATAATCCAAACATTAGACACATAAACAATTCCAACATCAAATTTATTTGAAAACTTTTAAGTTCAATCTTTGAGATCATTATAAACTTTATCCAATTTTTTGAAAATAAAAAATAAATATTAATCAATGATGTAAATGAGTTTTTTTTTTGTGGTGAATTTCCACCATTTTGCAAACATAAAAGGGCCATCAATAACAACAAAAAAATTTATTTAATTTTAAATTTTTTACGTTTTTATTTTTCAAATGATATAATTCTACAATGGGTTTTAAGATTTGTAGCCAAGATATATGAATATTTGAACAAATTTGTGTCCCTTTTATGGATTATGACCAACACATGGCTAAATTTTATTATGGATGATCCAGAAGATTAAAAAATTGAAAAAAAATAAAAATAATTGAGGTCATTATTATTATCACCGTTTATAAATTCATTTATTTATTTTATTTTTAAAATAAAAATTTAAAGTTAATCTCTGAATATTTAAACATAAACATGTAAGAAAAAACTTAAAGAAGTTAATAAATCATATTTAAAATAAATAATAATAAGTGTATAATATTTATTTTTCATAATAATAATATTTTTAAAATTAAAAATAATAATCATTGTTTTTAACATATATTTGTTTTTCATACACCAAAAAAAATGGAAAAAAATTGGGGATGTTTTTGGGGGTTTTTTTGGTGTGCCATCATGAACATTTGTAATAGCAAACTTGTCCATGATGCCTAAAACAAACTAGGGAAAACATATATTTTAATTTACATAAATGTACAAAAATTTAACGTATGAAAAAATTATAATTTAGAGATTTACATGAACTGTAACTTAATCAATAACCCATTCAAACATAAATGTGAAACATGTTAAATTTTTATACATGCATTTCAAAAAATTATGGTGAGTGCAAATGCAATTCATGAATAATAGATTTAACATATTCAAAGTGAATGATTCAACTCATGTGAAAATGTTAATAGTTCAAAAGATATAGAAAAATTCACTAACTCATTCGAGAATAAAGATGAGGCATTAAATTGTTATGTGTGTTTCAATATATATACTAATAAGTGAAATATGCAACATTTGAATATAGAGGTTTCAATAAATTCAAAATGGATGATTCAACCCATGTAAAGATGTTAATAGTTCAAAACATGTGAAAAAACTCACTAAATCATTCAAATATAATTGCAAAATATTGAATTGCATGTGTTTTATTATGTTATAATAAGTGTAAAATGCAGTTTGTGAATAATCATTTTAACATATTAAAAGTGAATGATTCAATTTATGTACACATGTTCATAATTGAAGAGATGTGAAAAAAATCATTAATTCATTCTAATATAAATGTGGGGTTTTAAATTGTTACATGTGCTTTAAATAATTATAAATGTAAAATGCAACTACTAAGAAATGGTTTCAACATGTTAAAAGTTAATGGTTTGACTCATGGACCATGTTAATAATTGAAAAAATGTTTAAAAAATCACTAACCCATTATAATGTATTATGTAAATAAAGTTAAAAATTACTTCAATTTTCATGTCAATAATTCAAAATTATTCAAAAATTAAATAGGGTCCAAATTATACTCACAAGTGAACAACATAATGAACATAACAACTATGAACAATATTGACCATTAATTAATGTAACATGTCACTTGCAAACTTAAGATGGTCAAATGTAATTAAAATGTAATAAAATTGGACAATCATTGTAATGTGTGCAAGTGGAAAAAGACGAGATTTCTTTTTATGAATGGGCTTTTTTCCATAAAATTATCAAAAAAACATGAAATTATAGATTTTTCATTCAATTTCAAACAAATGGAGATGGTAGAATTTAAACATCATTTAATAGTTAATGACTTTTGGATTGATTAAAAACACAAGTAGACACAACAAGGGAGAGGACATCAACAATGATTTGAAAAATGTGTCATGTCAAAAGAAGAGGCATTCATGAAGTCATCCTAACAATAATCTACCTATTATGATGGAGAATAATTTCTTTTTGAAATTGAAATGCCTTAAAAGAATAATTTTGCTTGTAAATCTATAAAAGAGAAGGCAAAATTTTAGAACTTACTATTAATTGAAACTAATTATAAAAATTGTAACACATATATTTTTCATTGCAATAATATATCAAATTAAAAAGGTATTTTGTCTTCATTGGTGCATTCAACTTTTTAAAGTCCAAACCAAATTCAACACATGCCTTGTTCCACTCTTGTCGACCTTTCCCATATTTTTTTGGTTAAATTATACACTTCTACAGATCTCCTTGTGTGGTTTTAATAAAAATATGCTTCAAATTTTTACAAATTTTTAATGTGTTGTAGCATATTAACAAGCTTTGGAAAATGTATGCTCAAAAAAATGCCTTGATAATTTTGTTTCAAACCTAAAATGTCATAACTTTTAATTGTTTTTAATGTAAAGATCATTTTGTTCATATTAAACCCCTCATCTTCAATAATCTTTTTCCTCAAGTTATACTTTTCTAATAACTCAATCAAAATTTTGCTCAAAATCTTCCCATAAATACCTACAACTTAAAAAAGACCAAGTGTAACATGTTTTGGCTGCTAAAGCTCCTAAAAAGCTAATTGCAAAGGCAAATAGGTCATGCATTCCCTTTGACATCCAAAGATCAAAGCTTTCATTATTGCATAATTACATTATGTTGGAAAAACATATAATTGTTTGAATTTTTCCACTAACTCAAGGAATTTCTTGTGAACTATTTTTTGGAAAGGAAAGCCAATTTTGGACACAAATGCAAACATAAATGTTTCATTCATAAACCTTCAAAAAATTGCATGTGCAAATGACTTTTAATAATCAACAATACTATATCCTTAAGAAATAATTTTTATTGCATACGATCATTCTAGAAAGGTTATTTATCAACAAAAAAATTAACAATTTCACTATAAATGTCCATTTGATTTTTTTTTTGTAGGTTGTCTATCCACTTCTTTTCTCAATGGATTATTTACTTCCTCCTCAAACATTTTTTCAATAATATAATGATTTGCATTCACATGTTTTTTCAATGTTGTTATTCCATTTGTTGTATTGTATATGATTAAACCTTTTCTTACTTGAATTTTAGGGTTACAAAATCAAATTGGACTATTGTAACAAAGAATATGGTTTGTTGGCATTTCACATCAACATCTGTGTTATCATTCACACAAAAAAAGCCCAACATAAAGAATTTCTACCATAAGATTTCCACATTGTTCTTTGAACATGCAATTTCTTATGTTCTCTTTCATTGTTTTTTTTTCACTTTCAAGATTTTGGTTGCCTTGAAGAACTCATCCAAAAAAACCAATACAAGAATGAGGGCATGGCTATTGGAAAAAAATGTGAGCTCATAATTTGAGCCCTTGAAAAAAGAATGGGTAAACAACAAATGTCAATGTGTGAGATTATTGTAATCACTGACATAATTCTTGACTACATGACTTGTGTTTTTTCACTTCAGACTAGATACACAATTTCCCAACAAAACTAGAAATGTCTTTATTTTATAATTTCACAACAAAATTACAAAAAATGTTTACAAGAATTAATAGTCCAACATTTAGCGCCCACACTCTCCATGATTGAAATGTGCAATAAGATTACATTCCTCAATTAGTTCATTTGCTAGAGCAACAACAAAAGTGTCCACTTGTAACCCTAGTTGTATTGCCATATCCATAACATGCTCTTCATCTTTTTTTGTTAAAAGACCATGAAGTTTTAAGATGTTTTATTATCTTTGTTTGACTTGGAAAGTTTGAGCCATGCTTCATAAGAACTTAGTTGCATGTAATTTTTAACAAAGAATGATGTGCCCAAATGAGCGCATCATGTTCCATCAACCATTTAGTGTAGGGTAAAACCCTAGGGTGGGGGCATTCTCAGAATAAGAATCCTAGGCTTCATCCTAGGCCCTGCATTTTGGGAATGTCCCCCACCCATGGGCTTTACTTGTCATAAAACACAAAACAAAATTTATCATGAACCAAACCTATGTAGATCACAAAACATATGAATGGAAACGTTCTTATTCCTACTCCTCAATAGTGGAAGGTTTCTTACACCTACAAGTAGACATAATTTTCCTCCCATCCTTGAGGAGTAGGCACAATATCCCTCCCAATTTCTAAGAAGGAGATTGATGGATATAAAGTGCTTTCCACATACACTACAAATTTTCTCTAAGTGTTTTACATGCCATGTAGCAGCAACAATGACATCAAAAATCCAAAATGTATCAAATTACTTGAACTACTTGGCCTTTTGTTTATTTTTATATCTATCTTAAGGGTAAAATTCAATTTAGTTTAAAATTAACAATTAAAATGTATTGGAATTTGGTAACATGATTTTTGCCCCTAAAATTAATAACCTATTAGTTGGTTATTAATTTTTTTGAAAATCACTTGGTATTAAGTTGTTAAAAAATCTAATAACCTACCCAGATGACTCAATTATCATTCAAGTAGGTTACCAATCTTTAAACACTAATACAATTTTTTTTTAAAACACCAAAAGTAATAATTTTAATTAAACAAAACCTTACAACTTGTTAACAACTAACAAGCCAACAGGTAGTTGGAAACCAGTTATTTGACAACCTACCCTTATGCATAGCTGACGGTTATTACCCATTTTTGATAACCTACCGGGCAGTTATTAAAAAAAAGAAATAACCGGCCAACACGGGTTAGTACCATTGTTGGGGGAGCTCTTTACTTTTTATGAAGAACCTCCAGTTCCAGTTCTAAAATATAAACCATAACTGTCCCAGTTCCATGTTCCAGTTCTTACTAACCCGGATTGGAAACAGGCAGTTAACTAAGTGCGTGCAGGTAAAGAAGGGCTAATAGAGTTCTTTTAGTATGTAGCTAGCAAAAACAGCAACTGAACTAACCACCATGGTTAACCAGGTAACTGGATCCCAATGGAAAAAGTGTGGTTTGTGTGCCCAAATCCCACGGTTGTTTGAAACTTTTAAAAAGAGACTGGTAAGAACCGGCGGTTATAAGACAACACTTTGGTTGAATTTTTTTGGGGGTGGATTAGGCTCGTCTTGGAAGCATGAACACCACAGAAACGCTTAATGATAAAAGTAATTTATAAATCATTAAAATAAATATTATGTGTAAATTATAAATCACTGGAAAATGGATTAAATATAATTTATAATTACTAGAATATGTATTACATGTAATTTATAACCACTTGAATTACAAATTAAATGAAATTTATAATCACTTCAATACACATTAAATGTAATTCATAAGAACTTGAAAACATATTTTGATGTGGTTTATTAATTACTTGAATTGCATTATAATTTGTAATTTATAATTACTTGAATAATTTTCTAAAATATAATTTAGAATTGATTTTTAATACGTATTTAATTGTAAATTATACTTCACTTGAATACGTATATTGGCATCGCGACGATTGAAATCAGCGCCCAAAGGCTTCTGACTGCCACGTGTCAGTCGAAAGATAGCCGCACCGCTTTGTATCGAATGCCAGCCGTCCTCGTCCTATCCGCCTGCTCGTGCCACCGCCTATACCCCGTCTTGATACCGGGTGTCACCAGTCGTCGGCCCTCTCCGGTCCCTGGGCTCTGCTCTTCGGCCGAGCACGCGAGCGCATCGTTTGTCCCCAGCTCGCTCGCTCGCTCGTCGTTTGTTTGCTGTTCTGATTTGCTTCTTGTCGGCGAGTGATGGCGAAGATGATCGTTGCTGCGTGCAGAGCGTTTTCGCTCCTGTTTCTGTTGATGTTATTTTCGTTGCAAGTGCACGGGAGAGTTGACGAATCGGTGCCGAAAACCCTGGCTACCTCTGTAGCTTCGTCAGCAGCAGCAACAGTAGCAGACATCAGTTCTGGAGCAGCAGAGCTCAGCAGTAGCACTAGTAGCAGTGATTGGTCTTTCGACGCGGAGAGCGATTCCTGTGGCCCGCAAATCTCGATCGAAACGCCCGCCTGCGATTTCCTCGGGGAGGGAAACGGATACGAGATTCGGAAGTATCCCGAAGGAGAGGTGAGAGCTTGATTCACTTTCTCCACCAGAACGTGGTTTTGCGCTTGCGCCTCTTCCCGTTTGTTCTTGTTGATTGTCGTCTCTCCTGCTTGTGTTTTGTTTTGCTGTGGAGACTGTGTCGTCTTTTGTGTTTAGCAATAATATTTGCTGTAACATGTCGAGAGTGAGGTTCTCTTGTGTGTCTTGTCCTCTGAAGAGTAGGTAGTGTTGCCGTTTTGCAAATTGTACGTTCTCTCCTCCTACAGTATTTAGTATTACTAGAGGTCTCTTCTTCGCTTGGCCTGCATCTCCTGGTGGTTGGAAGACTTTTGTGAAACACAAGAAACATATTATGAAGGAAAACATAAATGAATTCTCTTTTTTCCCTTTTGCTTTTGTAAATTTTCGGCAAAGACAGAAACAATTGGGAGGATAATTGGATTATCATTATCATCAATGCACTATCTACATGTACTAGTACTACAGAAGACTTACCAGCAGGCCAATATAACAGGGTAGAGCTTTGGATCCCAGCTTTGGGTTTAAATAAGGGTTTCTATCAGTGTTGTGCGGTTATTTGATTCTAAATAACCAGTGGTTCTGGTTCTTTAAAATTTTCAATATCAAAGAACCTCCATTTCAAGTTTTTTTGAGAAAAATAAGAATCAGAGAACTGCCAGTTCCACCTATTTCAGTAAATCAAAGAACTGATGGTTTTCATCAAAGAAGTACCAGCAGCTAGAAAGGTGGATTTTTTGAATTTTGAGAAAGGTTCTATATCAAAATCGGTTTTTTGATAATTTTTCTCCACCTGTGCCGGGTATATGGTTATATACCAGGGTTGATAACCTGTGGTTATCTATAGAAGATTCTGATAACCGCACAACACTAGTTTTGATAGCTTTTAGTCTCCTGGATGCAGATCATTGACTAGCTATCAGTGCCAGGGTTGTTTTTTTCAATTTTGTCAAGAAGTGGACTTATGATCATCATCCACAAGAGGAATGAGCCAAATTTGGGTAGAGGTCAGCCGGAAAGTAGGATTTTCTTAGGACCCTGCTTTGTTCTGGCAACCTCCAGGAACTGATTGCCTAAGTATGGCAGCTTCTGACTTGTTTCCTCTCAAAATATGGCAACTTTTGCACATTTTTTCCAAAAAATGCATTCATACACTTTGCACTGGAATTTATTTTGTCACCACAGTGCAGAAATTCACCAAAAAAGAAAACACTGATCAGTGCACTCATGTGTCTGAGAACACTGAAAATTCTTGTGAGGGGATGGATTGATGTTGTTGCAGATATGGGTGGAGACACTCGTGGAGAATTCGACTTTTGATTCAGCGACTTTCACTGGATTCTACCGTTGTTTCTTCTTCATATCAGGCAGAAACTCAAAGAGCATGAAGATTGAGATGACTGCCCCAGTTCACATCACCCCAGTGCCGACTGAGAATGGTTACAAGATTGGTTTCTTTGTTCCAAGCAGGTAGCTATACTCATTCACTCCTCCAGCCATGTTTTCTATAACTCCTGCTGAATAGGTACGAAAAGAAACTCTGGTAACTTTCACCCATCCTGAATCATTTATAAAAAGCATCATTGTTTCATTTGTTGAATCTGCCATTCTGCAACTAAAGATTTGGGAATGCCATTTAGGTTCAACTGTACATTCCTGATTGAATTGTTTCTCCTCTGCTCCATTTTCTTTATCATGCAGGTTCAAGTCTGTAAATGATCTGCCCCGACCAAGTGATCCAAAGGTCAAGTTCTATGAGCCAAAGGGTGCTGTCACTGCAGTTATTGGTCCTTTTGGAGGATTCCCTACTGCCAGTGACTATGAGGCTAAATTTGCAGAACTGAAGAAAGCTTTGGTCAAGGATGGTTTGAAATTTGATGAATCATCTGTAGTCTATGTTGGCTACAGCAGCCCATTCGAATTCAGGAACCGAAAGCAAGAGGTCCATGTGAACATTGTATCTTGAAAACTTCTTTTCAAGGTCAAGCAAAGCTTTTAAAAGCTAGAAGGTGAACAATGTATATGAAACCTTAGCCTGAAGTCACCCATTTGGGATCTGAATAGGTACACACATCTAACTAAATCTGCAAAGAGTGCAGATCTAGTTGAGGAACAAATATGCAATGTCAATGATATATGCTATGGAATTTTGAAGATGCCTGTGTTTTGTGCATATGAATGGTTCTTTATGTCAAATCCATTTTGAGAGTTTTCCAGCCTGTTTCTCTTGAGGATTGGGTTCAAATGTTCAGACTCTTGTCCTAGAACAGAGCATGTGCATGTGTATGCACAATCAACTTAGAAATCATACATGGTCACCAGGATGTAGACTTGAGGACAGATAGTGAATCCTAGAAACTGCAAGGACATTAAAAACGAAACATGGGCATCTAATGGGGGGCTTTGAAGATGGAGCAACATGCAGCTGGAGAGTCATGCATGATGCAGATGCAAACAGCATGCAGTCTGTTTCTACGTGACCCAAGGTAAGAATCTCTCTTTACATAGAATGCAGTTTTGTAGCAACATCTTACATTGACTTTTAGCTCGAGAACATCAACATAGAGAAGATGCATAATCACTAGAGGAGAATGATTCAGTCAAATGGTTGGAAGGAAACCTGGAAATAGCCCAGAAGCCTGCTGGCATGAAGGGTGCCTACTATGTTTTGGAGCAACAATGTTTTACTGTTTTCTGTCAATACAGATCATTGCCCTTTGTTGGTTGCCAGGTGCAATCTCATGAGCTGTGCTTCATGTGGTGGTTTTTGAAAGACCGTCCGAGTACAATCAGATGGCCATCATCGACTCTTTGCCATGCTCTGTTGCAACCCCTTTTCTTCAATTTATAACAAAGGTGTGTAAACAACCTGGGTTCTCTTTTCTGGGTTGGTTTTTTGAAGTGTGTCGTTTCCAAACGAGCAGCTTGTGAAACCAAAAACTTTAGTTTTGTTTGCAAGTCGAAATCCCATGCGTTATGTAAAGAATCAAACCTTCTTATCCTCTTCTGATGAGCACTCTATTTCCCTAAAAAACAGATTAGAAACTAACCAATTGCTCAGCATGAGGGTGCAGGATTTTGTTGCCTGCATTTTCTACGATTCCCAGAAAACGGTGGGATCTGCTGAGTAAAGTGTGGCATCTTGAATTTCGAGGTTGGCAATATGACTATCAATCATCTGTGCTTGCATGCACTTGACCAGCAACAGTAATCCTGGGAAGACCCACCAGCTATCATCCTCCCTGCCAGCCCAAGACACAAAAGAAAGGTTTTGCTTGGGTTCAGAGCGGGACACATAACTATTAGACAAAAGATAGATGCAACTCTTTTTCAGCTTGCTGCTCCAAATCCTTGAAACCTCCCAAGACTCCAGATATGGCACACTTCACAGATTTCACAGTCCAAGATTCTGTGCTGCTGGGAAAGGACTTTGCAGCAGCAATTAATTATGGAAGGTTTCGGCAAATGCAAGTAATAACCTGCTCAAAAGAATGGGTTCTTAATGGATTACAAAGCGCATGTCCTAGTACTGAGGTGCTGTTGCATTTCCAGAAGCAATAACGGGTGGTGGAAGACTCAGTCGTGATGTTGGCTAGCAAGCATCGAAGAGACATAGCTCATAAATGCAAATTGGGAGAAAGAAAATGGAAAGAAAAAGAGAGTGGCGGAAAGTAAGTACTTGTATACACTAAAGCTCGAATGATGTAGAGTATTGTTTGGAGGCTCCAGCACCAGCTCATAGTAGAAGAATCCTAACACCACTGCCACCAACTGCCGGTAACCCAAAACCATCAACCCAATTAGATATTAAAAAAAGAGTTGGTCAAAGAGATGATGAGTGAAGAAAAGCTTCAAAAAGACCCTAAATATTTGACCTAAATATTGACACATTTAAGGTGTCAAGGAGAAATGCTGCCCATCTGTTTGTTAAGGAGTTTCAATTGGGTACCATATTTACAATCGCAGTGGTATTCCAGAGGGCGTATACACGAGCAAGGCTGGCAGCGCGACGGGGACCATGGCTGAAGAGAGCATTGAGACCTGCAATGTTGGGTAGCAAGGATACCAATGGCAGCACTAGAACCACGATAAGAATCGCCCCAACTGACATCGAGTAATATTGCAGCAGTGTCAATAGAGTTAAACTCAAATCCACCAATAGCAATAATGAAATCACAAGCCCTACAGACGCCTGCAAAAAAACATGCACACAACACACACACACACACACACACACACAATGGCACATAAGAATTGAAATGCATTGGGTTTGCAACAAGAAGAATATGTTCTTGTATGCTGCCATTGACAGCAAAGAAGATTCATTCTTCAGAACAGTTTTGTCTCGAATAATCCTGATGGGTAATCAAAATGGTAAAATCTTCTGTGCAGGAAATTGACTCACCTGATGACCGACTGGTCGAGTGTTTCTCAAGAGAAGGATTAGTGGCACAAAGAGACTGGAAGGGCGGTGATCTTCCTCCAATGATCTCAATGTGCCAGAGTCTAATATAGCTCCTCCAATCCGCCGCCTGGAAGCGCCTAGCATTGAATAGCTTGGGCTTAGATGCCATGATTGCTTTGGTCGTGGAAAGACACCATCTGGATCTATCAGTCCATAGCGTGCACTGCAGTTTCATCATCAACAGAATCGACTAATTTCTTGTCAATACAAATGAACCTGCTGCCACTGCATTTACCATTGACTATGAAGCAGCAACAATTGCAAAGAAAAGTGAGGTGCAAGAAGAAGAAGAAGAATGCTGATTGATCCCCACCTTCCAGAAGATCGGGTGAGGCTCCTCAAATCATAGTGGTGCAGAGAGTAAGGCACCACCTCCTCACTCTCAGCGCTGAGAACTAAGCCAAGTTGGAAGTAGCCAGAAGAGGTGGCTTGAAACCATGCCAAATCCGCACGTAAACCTTGTATAGAAATCCAAGGATTCACATGCGTATTTAGCCAGTTAATCACAGGTAACAAGCTGCGTCTCAACCAACCACGCCTCACTGTGCGTAACTGTGCATTCAATCCTGCCACCATTCTATACCACATCGTTGCTGGCATTGCCTGCACATCCCCAAATGGTGCCAATAACCATCACTTCAGGATTTTGTTTTAATTAGCACCAGAAATCAGTACGAAAATAAACCAGAGTAGTGGTTAAGCATCTGGGATAAACTTGATCCATGCTATCATCATCATCAAAGGTGGAGGGTAAGTGACACAAACCTGGCCTAGAAGGCTAGTAAGAAGGGTATCACTATGAAGGCTGTAGGGAGCCATGTAGCTGCCATCGCCACCAAAAAGAACAGACATTGGTAATCTCTGCATTAACCTGGGTGGTAGATCAGGTTGTTTTTCATCACCACCCAGAAACAAATCAACATACGCCAGCATAAGATCTGGGGTAGCTGCCACTTTCAGGCCCTCATACAGAGCTCGAGAGCGGCATGAGCGAAGACAAGAATGATCATACTCGGAGCATACATATTCACGCAACCGTTGTATTTTAAGGCGTCGACGCCAATCCTGCCATAACCAGGCAATTGGGTACGCCAACACCGTCAGTATGCTGTGGACTGAGCCTTCCCACCACTGGTAAGCTGCTAGAGTGTTTACCTCCTCCACAAAGAGGTTGAATGCATCCTCATACCTGCCAAAAAAAAGAGAAAGCAATGGCATAGCACCAGCATCATCAAGAGAACAACAGCAATCACCAAGAAGAAGAAGTAGAAGAAGAAAAATGGCACAACATATCATCTAACATCTCCAAGCAGTTCAAATGCGTGTCATAATGCCATACACTCACTGGTACTGGAATGAAGATAGTGTGAAAGACTTACACATGATCAATTATTTGTTCTGGAGGAGAGTGAGGAAGATGCCAAGGCTCCCCAAATGAATTGCTCCCCATGAAAAACATGCGATGTATATGTGTCTGCGATTCCTCAACTCTTGTGGTTTCAAGCACCTGTGAACCCAATTCTAGGGTTTAGGGTTTGACTAACCGGGTCCTTCTAAAAGCAAGCACATTCATGTCAAGCTTTTTCACAAGAGAAACAATAGTCCTCCTCCTGGAAGTCAAGCTGTTTGGAACAACAAGGTAAAAAGCTTGTTGTAAGAATTGATCTGATCTTTTTTTACCTCTTCCAAAGATTCAAGGAATGGAAAAGAATGGTCAATGTGAGCTCCTCCTTGATGAGCAGAAGGGAGTGGTGGTGGTCCTGTAAAGTCGTCATCACCAACAAGCTTCATGCGGGCGACACTCAGAACAAGAGCCAAAATGACCATTATGCATGATAGCAGGAGCGTAAATAACCAAGGACCTCCAAGTGTGTATACCAAATCCTCCAGCATTGTATAGCAATTTGGCATGCGGTACTTCTCAGATGTGCACTGGTATGGACACTTGGGTTCCACTACACCACCTGCATATATGCCAAACTACCACCATCCCACTTCAGCAGCTACATACCCAATGAGATACCCATGAACACATCTGTAACCAACCTTACACACCCTGTAGCTGACTACACAAAGTATTTTAGAGCAATGTGCTCCTGCCAGAACCTGCACACAAGAAAGGTCTGATACAACTTTTCTGCTAAAACTGGAATTGCACTTTTGAGCATCCAAATGCATCACCCCTTATACGCCAATGACTTGGCATCAGCTGCTAGACCAGATCTCATAGACAAATAGACAAAAGGAACAATAAGATAGGAAGTAGGAACAACCTCGAACATATGTGTACAGAGCCCGATGTGGAAGTTGCTCAGGAGGACAAGGCTTGCACAGGTGCTTTGCTGAGCCCGTCTTGTCTTTATATGTTCCAATCTGACATTCCTGTTGGCAAAATGATGGAAATTTCAGTAACAATATGACACATGAAAATGCTTGACATTGAAGAACCTTAAACAGTCATTTTCCTACAAGAAAGAGTCATTGCGCCATACATACCTCACAAAAAAGACCATAGAGACCTCGTGGACATGGCTTGCCAGTGACAGTACCACTTTCACCTTCAAGTCCGCTCTGACTGCCTGTTCCTCCCCTGTTAGAACCTGGCCTATCAGATCCCCATTCTGTATGTAGCCCATATACATGATCACAGCAACACTCACAATTTGAACTATTCAAAAGTAATGAAAAGACCAAAAGGCAGCCCACCCACCATGTAGTAATGAGGCCTCGGCCAGTTGCAAGTGGCACAAAGTCCTCACCAGTTGCAATGTTGGACCAATGAAAATGAACCCGACCACCTCCACCACCACCGCCTCCAAGCAGACCCCCATGTCCACCCACACTCGACAACAATGACATGTTTCCCATTGTCATAGTCTTCAGAAACAATAGGAGGCTCCCACCAGAACCTCCTCCAGGTCCACCATTATTTCCCTGCTGTTCTGCAACTGTTGTCTTTGCTTTTGCTAGTCCTTCTTCATACAAACTCTCTCCATCCGCCACTAAATCGCCATACACTTCAACAGTTGATATAGGATGATCTAATGATCCCAGCACTAAAACCCATTTCCAAAAAAAAGCAACCACCAAAACCATCACCACCACCACCACCACCACCATTTACATCAAGCTTTACACTGACTCCCAGCAGATGAATCTCAATGTCATTGCAGAGAGAAAAAACTCCACCAAAAACAGCAGAACCAATGAACCAAACTGCCTCTTTTCTGATGATCTTTTGCAACTTCAGGGGGAAGGGTTAACTATTGCAGTAAAGAGAGAGATGGCTCTTGATGCAGTAGTACAGGAGCATACTAGAAATCAACAACATGGTGATGATCAAGTCTTGATGGCTCTCACCAATCACACCACCACCAGCACTGGACATGCTGACACCAGAAGTGCCACCTCCACTGCCAAGTTCACATGGTAGCTGCCTGTTGCCATATACAACGCCCCCTTCTGACCTCTTGCTGTCATATATTCCTGGTCCTCCTTTGCCCCCATGACCACCACCACCCCCTGCACTCCCCATCGTATAGTTGCCCTTCCCTAGCCCCCCTTGGCACCCTGTTTCATCATGCACCCACCCACCTTGATTCTGTTACATTCTCTCTCTCTCTCTCTCTCTCTCTCTCTCGCTGTATTTCCCAAAAAGAGTTGTTAGGAGGAGCAACAACAGAACCGATTGCTTGTTTGTGAATTTCAGAATTGAGTGCCACAAAAATTGAAAAAATTGAAATCATGAAGTGCAGGCATTATGTTTTTGGAAGGAACTTGCTGAAGCTGAAAGGTTAAGAGAGATAAGACCATTGACAGGAACATACCCAAGGCGGAGGCAGAAATAACACCTCCATAGCTAATTGTTACATTGCGTGCACGCTGTATGTGCACTACACTACCACGAACAATACCTGAAACCACAATGTGATCCACTCGACAGATCTGTTTGTTCCAGGTCCAACAAATACTACTTCAGTCCAGAGCAATAAATAACCAAAGGATCTTTTGAAATCCCACCTTTGACAATTGCTTCACAATGTGAGAGCTTCCTCTTCTTCTTTGCAATGCCATTCATGATTTGAACTCATGGCACAATCTCAGAGACGGATCTATTACCAAAACCACAGAGCAAAAAGCTCTGAATAAAGGGGGAGCTTGGTCATGCACCTGAAGAGAAAATGGTGAGGAAATACGCAATGTGCAGTCCTCTGATGGGGTCATCACCTCAACTGGACACTTTGTGCTTTCACAATACAGTTTTGTGATCCTGGAAATTGCAATGAACAACACAAAAATACCAGAATTCAGAACACAAGATCCTTGCCTAAAAATTTACCAAATTCAGAGCACAAGATCCTCACCTTTGTTAAAAATGCCGAATTCAGAGCACAAAATCCTCACCTTTGACCCCACACCCATTTATATTATAACTTGGGAATCTTGTGATACATAACATCACGACAGTTACAAATGCACCCCTCTAGATTGATGGGTTTCAGGATGAATAAGATGTTGGATAGATGAACTGAAAAATAAGCACATACTCTTCTTTGATGGGAGAATCAGCCTCCAGTGGCGCCTGTATACTTGCATTATGCCCTACCTGCAGAACACTTGTTCCCCTCTTTTGTCACTTCTCCTCCTCTTTGCATACAATGAATGCACCATGAAAAGAGCAAAAACAAATTTACAAATATTATACTCACGTATATTTGATAGAATAATGAGAGGAAAAGGCGTTGTGCTTTGATGCAGTCGCCAAGTCCGATCAGACTCAGCAATCCTTGCCCATACATTCCCAAGTTTGAATTTGACTGAACTGAAGACCCACCCTGCCATAACCAAATTACACCACTTATGCTCATTACTGCTGCAATCGGTTTTTTTTTCACTGCACAGTTGCATATAAATTGCAGCAAGAGTAATGGGGCCCTCTAGACTTCTAATAAAGATAAAAAGAGAAATGTAGACTTCTGGGGTGAACACCTGGAGCAACACCATGCTGCTCGCCTCCACAGTAGATGTAGCCACAATCAAATCATCTTTGCTGGCTAAAACTTCAATTGCTGATCTTGTCATCACCAGAACTCTCACTGTCATCCTCAGAGCTCCAAATACCTGTCAGTGTAGGGTCTAGGGTTAAGGGTGAAGAAAGAAGCTATGGAGTTTGTGTCTGTCACAAGAAACCAGCAGGAACCCAAGAGGAAATTCAAACCCATGATGATGCTTGAGCTTGCTCAACAAAAGCTGAAAAAATTAGTAACCTACCAGATTGTTAAGATGGTTGTTACTACCTTCACAGCAGAATGGTCCATGGAGATCTCATTTGCCACCAGCTCAAACTCTGAATTAGAGAAGCGTGCAAGCCCAAAGCTGAGAGAGCTGCTTCTCGACAACTTGATCCTGTCTCGCACCTAGTACCCTCAACAAAATGATGATAATGGGTGGGAGGGATCAAAATCTGCTTATTTTTCTCAAAACATTAAGTGAAATTTCATGGTCCTTGTTCCTGTGCTTGTGCTGCTGAATTTGACAAAGAAGAATAGATGAGATCACCAATCTTACATAACAATGAGCAAGATCTCTATCATGCATGTTGAACTCTGAAGTAGAAGATATTGTGCAAAAGATTTTTTTGAGGTGAGAGACAAATTACCATATGCCATAAGATGCACACTTCAAATGCATGAGCCATCAAACATTTGAAAATGCAGTTCACTAAAAAATTTGCTTATGCTACTGACCTGTATTCTGCTCCAAAGAAGAGGAACCCCAACTCTTGCAGAACTGTCAATAATCAAACTTTCCCAAAGAGGTCGCTGGATGGGAAATTCCAACAATACGGTATCTGTTTGAGTTGATTTGTTGTTGTTTGATACATGCAGAGAGCGTAACAAGACATCAAAGTGGGTGCCTGCTCCTCCAGCATTTGTAGGACAACCCAAGCTGTCGCCTCCTGTAAGAAGAATTCTTATGCACAAACTATAAGTCTACCCAAGCTGCTGCTGCTGCTGCTGTTTCTAAAATATGTTTTTCTCACTCACTTAGACAACAAGTTTGAGAAGAAGATGGGAGGACAGAGATAGAATCCACCAACCGTGAATCAAAACCATTGTGCTCTTGTACTCCAGACATTCAATGGATGCACGACCCCCACCACCTCCTCCCCATCCTGTTCCTCCAGAAGCACTGATCTTCCCAACTCCCTTGCTGCAGTCACACATATGACATAACAATTCAAGTGCAACAAAACCATATCATCAAACATTTCAGAAAGAGGATGACCCACTTCAGGAAATATGGGTAGGTTGCCATTGGTACCTACCTCAGGACGCACTTCAGGAAACATGGGTAGGTTGCCATTGGTACCCACCTCAGGACCCACTTCAGGAAATATGGGTAGGTTGCCATTGGTACCTACCTTAGGACCCACTTCAGGAGATATGGGTAGGTTGCCATTGGTACCCACCTCAAAAGTTCCTGACAAGGTTTGGAAAATTGAGGGGTTACAGGATGAGAAAGGTGCATCTTCAAATGCTTCCAGAGAAATGTGACTTGATATACATTCCATGGATAGATTCTCCAAGTCATTCAATGAAGTAAAGAACTACAGAATTTTCTAAGGTAGGTAATCTCTAGCTCACGATGCCCAGGCATGACTTTAGTGTTTGGGGTTAGGGTTTAGAGTTTAGCTTTGAAGACCTCACTCAATCACTAACTCACTCACATTTGTGCAGCTTTGATAATGATGCTGCCACCAGAGCCACCACCACCACCGCTGCCACCATGTTTTTCCTTCCACACTGAGCCACCATTGGCCTCAATTGTGCCATTGAGATTCAATGTGCCAAGCACCGTTAGTGACACACGCCCACCTCCCAATCCACCACCAACATCATGTGTAGTGGTAGTGTTGCTGATTGTTGTCATGCCTCCTTTGCTACCATAGCTCCAAGGATGGTTTAGTGAAGTCCATGCATATGTATCACCACCCCAAGTATCACCTTGATCTTTGCCTTCATCTTTTTCACAGGAAGCTCCTCGGCCACCATGACCCCCACCTGCTCCTTCCAATCCTGATGGTGTTCCACTGGTTTGTGCAGGAGGGCTTCCTGAAAAAGCAGTGGTGTTCAGTGTAGAGTTGATGCTGAGATGCACCTTTGAAGCTTGGATTGTCAAAGTTCCACCTACGATCGATGAGTTTGAACCCAAATGGAGCTCTCCTGACAAGAGTATAATGAGTGCACATCCAGAGCTTGCACATGAGAGAGAAACATTTGACAAAATCTCCAGTGTTCCATTTCCTACAATTATTGAATTGTTGGGAAGCGTGATGATTGAATTGCTGAGCTCACACAGTGTTTCCACAGATCCTACACCACCCAAGTCGGTTTCACAACTAAGAGACCGATTTCTCAGTTGATCCCAACACCTGAGATCATACCAAGGCAAAGAAGGCCCACAATCCAGACTTGCTTCTTCATTCAGAAGCTGTGCACTCTGGCCTTCTTGAGGAGGAGCAACAAGAAAAACACTGGAGCTTGTCATCGTTGGTGTTGTTGTGTTTGCATCCGGCAACTTAATGATTGACAACTCTTTACTGTTGCAATGTATGAATGCAATTGTCAACATCATATAGAAGAACAAGAATCCTCTGAAGAAGAAACTGCCTTGCCAATGGAGAAGAATCTCCATAATGCCAGTGACAAAAATGTTCTTCAAATCCCGTTGTTTGTTATGCAGCCTGGTACTCAAAAACCCTTGACAAGCATGGTCCCCTTGATGATGATGATGATGATGATGATGATGAAATTGTCGTCTTCATGGAGGAGAAAAGCAAGCGCCAGAACCTTAGTGCAAGAACTATAAGGAGGAGGAGGAGGAGGAGGAGGAGGAGTTTCTCTCCTGATCAACAATATCTAAGGCTTCAGCTGCAAAGGATTTGTAACAAGGTCTTCTAGTCCTCATTATGTCGTGCATTCTTGAAGAGTGTTGTTGAAGCTTAAAAAGCTTCCATCAAACCCAATGTCTCAATTCCATTCCTATTGGAACAAGACAGACCTGTTGAGAGAGAGATACACAGAGAGAGAGGGAGATGGGAGAGACATGTGTTTGGGTGTTGGAAATTATGACTTCAAGGTGTTTTTCGACGCTCCAGTCAGGATTGCAGACCTGGATTTGCAACAAAAAGGAAAGAAAAGCATGAATTGGGTTTCGCTACTATTTTTCATTCATCATAGCTCTGTCTCTCCAACTCAACTTCCCCCATCTTCTGAAAAACAAAAGGGAGAAGAGAAGAAGAAATCCAAAAGCTGAACAAAAAAGAGAGCAATGAATTTCTCCACTGCTTCTTGATCACGCAACAAGAAGTCAGAGATTCAAACCTTGTACAAGCTAGAGTTGAGAAGGTACTGGAAGAAGAAGAGGAAATTCCCATCAAGCTGCTTGAGGAAAAAAAAAGCTTCTCCTCCTTCTCCAAGCTTGCTTCTCCTCCAACACCAATTATGTCCAAAATCTTTGAAAATCTGTCTCTCTCTCAAACACACAAAGAAAAGGGAATTGTTGTTGAATGATTAAGGAGCTAACCTTCTTCTCTCTTGTTCTTCTTCTTCTTGTAAGAAACAAATTACATGAAACACACACTCTGGAGTTCATCTCATCAAAGACGAAAACAAGAGCTCTTCTTCTGCACCACTTCTTCTTCTGCAACTTCAAATCCAAAAACATGGACAAAATCCTCCCCTCTCCTGAAAACACAACTGACTGACTTAACTGACGACCCACAAAATGCAAAAAATTCTTGCATTGCAAAAAATCCTCCCTCCCTCCCTCCCTTCCTCTTTAAAACTGTTGCGCCTCCTCAAAGCTCAAACAACATTCCCCCAAACACAAACACAAAACCAAAACAAAACCAAACCCATTCTTTGTTCCTCCCTCCCTCCCTCCCCAACACAAAGCTTCCACTAAAACTGCAATCTTTGGCCACTACTCCACTCACCCAACAACAACAACAACAAAAGTAATCACAAACACAACAACACCACCAACAACAACAACACCAACAAACAAACAAACAATCACAACACCAACAACAATCCCATCACCACACTACAATTGCAATCTTTTGCCACTACTCAAAACCAAGTGCAGGCAGGCCCCCAAGTGTGATGGTGGGATCTTTGAATTTTTGAAAAAACAAAAAAGCTTCCCAGAATCCAAAACCTTTCTGCAAAGCCCAAAACCATCTTCCTCTTCTTCTTCTTCTTCTTCTCAACTGCTGCTGCAAAGAAAGAAAATTTTTTTTAAGATTTTTTTTTTTGGGGGAAAGGAAAAAAAAAACTTCTTCTTCTTTCTTCAATCACACAAGGGGAGGGGACCCAACTTTCCTTCCTTCCTTCCTTCCTTTTTGGGGGCTAAAAAAAAGAGAAAAAAAAATGCCTTTGGTTAGAATTTTTTTTTTGACTTCTTCAAACAAATCTTGGGGACCCCATGACCTCCCCTCCTTCTTTCTTTCCACACACCCTATTTAATAATATATAATAATAATAATATTTATTATTTAAAAAAAAAAAAAAACAAACTTGCCCTTCCCCACCTAGAGTGATTACCTAATATTATTGTGTTGTAGAAATTCTTGGCCAAGTCAAAAGGCAAGAACTAGGTACCTACCTAGTACAAAATATAAGAGTTAGAAAAAAAAAATGTGTCCCTTTTTTTTCACCAATCCACAACACCAAAAACAAGCAACACAAGTTCTACCTAGTAGGTAATGTGCCACAACTCTCTCTCTCTCTCTCTTTTAATACCTACAAGGAGAACTTTGAGTAAAACTCATTGTAAAATACGAGAGCAATAATGTGTGAAAACTCCAAAATTCTTGTTTAAAATTAAAACCTCCTTGCAATTTGGATGTGGTTTGGTTTGCATGCAACAAGTAAGTACTAGTTCATTATGGCAACTTTTCCTCAAAAGAACTCATTCAAGGCACGCATTTCAACAATCTTCATCAAAACCTTACAAAACTTTATTTATAAAACACATTGTTGATTCGAAAAGTGTACAAAGGTATTAGACCAAAAAAAAAAAAAGGGAAGAATTTAAAGGACGTGAAGTTAGCACACAAACTAGATGAACAAAATCTCTCAATCTTAACAACCACACTTCACAAACTAGATGAACAAAATCTCTCAATCTTAACAACCAACCGCTATACCCAATAAGTGAATTGCCCACAATTTTGTTGTTTGCACCTATGGAGAAGAAGCTTATGATGTTATTACAACATTTTAAGTGCCAATAATGGGATTGAAGTTAACTCCTCAAAACTATTTAAGGCCTTCATTGTAACAATCTAATTGATGATATAAGCTTTTTCTTTTTTTTCTTTTTTTTCTTTTTGGCCATCCTTAGGCACAAGCCTAATTCTCAAACCTCATATATTTCACCCTAGGGTAAGTTGCATCATAAAATATCCCTTAAAATAGCAAAATGATTTTTTTGGGAAAAATTATGAAGATGAGGAGTTGAAAACCATCATAATTAACACAGGCTAAAATTTGAATAATTTCACTCCTCATATAATAATATAGTAGCACATCATGAAAAAATAATAATTTAAAATTCATAGATTTTTATTTTTATTTTTTGAAAAAAGTGATTATTCTTTTGGTCAATGTGGAAGCTGACCTTAGGCTATGGTGGTAGATGTGTTTTTTTTTTTACATTACTCTTGTAACCCTTGTCTATATGGACCGTTAAAAAATAAAAAGGATGAAAGATGAAAGTTCCATAAATGGTATTCGACTTTGGGGTCATAAATGAAGAATTGATCCCAAGGACTCATGCAAATTTGAGAATCTCTTTTCTTCTTGTTGTTCCAAAGATCAAAGCAAAGCTCGTGCAATTGCGAATCTCTTTTTTTCTTGTTCTTCCAAAGATCAAAGCAAAACTTTTGTGGGTGGTATTGGGTTGGAAGAATTTTTTAGATCAAAGCAAATTTTAAATGGTATTATTATTGGGTTGTAAGAATAGCTTAGGTTGATAAAGTTTTTGTGAATGCTATTGAGTTGCAACAATATTTTGGATCAAAGCAAATTGTGAATGATATTGAGTCATAGGAATTTTATTGTTTTGATTGAAGCAAATTTGCTAGTGTTATTGAGTTGTAACTTGTAACAATTTTTTATTTTTTTTAATCAAAACAAATTTGTAACTTGTATTGAGTTTTTGTTCCTTAACTAAAGCAAATGATGAATGACATTTGGGTTTGTGATGATACTTTTATTCATTCATTCATTCATCTATTGGGATTATGGATCATTTGACTACTTCTTCTCATAGAAAAGATCAAAAGGGCAAGATTGTGAATGTTATTGAGTTGTCGGTCATGAATGGACGAATAGGAACAGATTCCTTGACTTGTTCTTTGCATAAAAGTCAGATCAAAAAAAAAGTGTGATTGCAAATTGGTATTGAGTTTTTTTTGGGTCATGGATGAACAAAATGAAAATAGCTCGTTCTTTTTGTAAATATTGAATTGTTTGCAATTACAAATGGTATTGAGTTTTGATGAATGAATGAATGAATGTATGTATATATGTATGTATGAATGTATCCCTTTGGGTAGAGAGTAATGAACTTTGGATCCTCTACATCATCAGCTATATAGGTATCCCATCTTGGGCACAAGTTCCCAATGCTTTTGCATTGTTTTTTTCCTTTCCATAAAATAGTAGGGAAGTAGGGAGGGGGAAGAGGAGCCATGTACAATTAATTGACTTTTGGGACTCCTCCAAAACATGGGCACCAATCAAATTGAAGTAAGTACATTCATGTGTGCAAAGAGTGAGGTCCAAAACAAGAGGGAGAGATGTAATGCCCACCACACCAAAACAAAAAACCCAAAAAAAAATTGTTCTTTCAGCCCAAGGATACCTAGAAAACAAAGCCCCCTAATGTAGTGTCTTATTTTGTCAAAGGATGGGAGGATGGGTATTGGGCAAATTGAACAAGTCCATGTGCAAATGGTCCATGTTAAAAGGGCATGTATAGTGTGGCCTTTTAATTGTCTAAAGTGGACTCAGTCCAAGTGACCATAATCTTCCTTTCACTCCAAATTGAAGCAAACACTTGTTGGAACATTGTAACCATGAAGGATTTTTTATTTTTTTCCCCTTCAAAAAATGATGATGATAATAATAATAATAATAACAATAACAACAACACATGTCAAATGAGTAAACCAAACAAAAAGGATTGACCCTACATAGGTAGTATTCATAAGTGAAAATCATTACAATTGCCATCAATGGTAATGTGAGCCCCAATTTAAGAACCAATTTAGGGACCCATAGTTAAAAAGGCTTGATGGAAGAATTTGATAACCTTTGGTGTCATAGATAGAGGATTGATGAAAGGATTGGATAACCTTGGAACCATAGTTAAAGCGTTTTCGTAAACTTAGGATTGTAGTTAAAGGATTTGGTGAAAAGATTGGATAGCCTTGGGACCATACCTAGTTAAAAGGATTTGATGAAAGGATTTGATAAACCTTGGGGTTGTATGCTGAAATCATAAGACTCCAATTTGCGATTCAACTCTTCATTTTTCAATTGATCGCCCATTTTGTGACATTATCATATTGCCAATTTGCCTTCCTTTGTCTCTCGTGATATGGAATCAATTACAAACCATATCTTCTAGTGCCTCCACCCAACTACTAGGTACCCCCATCTTCTACTCTTTTGCTCATTGGGTTTTGGGGTTGGGTGGGGACATTGTGGTGGGTAATCAACATGTGCATGCCACTTTGATGTTGCACCCACCCCCACACCATTATAGATCTCGTTGGATTGGTTTATAGAGTTGTTGTTGGGGGGTGGTGGTGATGTTATCATCAAAATGAAACTACAATAAAGCTCATGACTCATAACCATTATCCTTTTGTATTGGGGGAATTTTTTCGAGGTTTAAAATGTGTGTTGAATATTTGGAGATGAAATGTATCTCCATCCCCTAAATCACATTGGCAAGCATTTGTCAATGTGTGAATAGTAACCATTCTTCTTTGGTGATAATAGTGAGGCCTTTGAGGGATTGAATGTGTGACAATCCGGTTTTCTTGTTCACTTGTAGCTAGCTCATTTGTGGCATCAACCAAAGAGCTTTCCACCCATGTATGAAGAAATGGATATCTACAATTGTTTGATGTTTGGGAACTCTTTCTTCTCCAATTGGCACACCAAAAAAGTGTTTTGGTGGATGCTTTATGTAGCAATGGTTGGAATGTAAAATTCATCATCGACCCATTCTTGGCTCTTCCCTGGTAGGTGGGGGGAAGAGAGAGACTATGCATTGGTGTAAGATTTGGGCATAAATATTTTGGCTCCTACTTGATGCAATGTGTGTGACATTTGGAGTACCATGTCTCCATATAATAGATGGGCATGTTCCATAGATCTATGCATGCATCTAGTTGAGAAGTTCTAAATCCAACAAGCAAAGGAAGTTTGAACTTGTCATAAAGGGCAAAGGCATTGTGCAATGAGCTGCTTGTTTCCGATCACAATCATGATTTTACACTTGGGTTTGTGCCACAAGGTCATAACATTGTCATTTCATGATCTTAGGGACACCTTTCCATGAGGTGCTAATCTAGACCATGTGGTGCTATCCACCTTTTCAAACCAACCAAACCAATGAACACCACCTTTTAAATGACCCT